>Ga0080013_1002582_pt1 | contig 21006 bp, 25 predicted proteins | sample ETNvirenome_6_85_FD_69236 | JGI IMG/M metagenome (GOLD analysis project Ga0080013, IMG submission 69236) | Marine viral communities from the Pacific Ocean - ETNP_6_85 (SPADES assembly) (version 2) | ecosystem: Environmental > Aquatic > Marine > Oceanic | place: Pacific Ocean | collected 2013-06-19 | reverse complement strand
CCTGTGACCGCTTCGCTCAAGGCTTTGCCATTTACATCAGTGCCGTAAACAGTGAAAGTTACACCTGAATCATCGCCATCACTTGTGATGCCGATTTTTCTCGCCCACGCTCCGTCAGCAGTTTCTGCTGTACTGGAAACTGAAGGTGCGTAAACTGAATTACCGTTAATGGTAGCAGTTAAAGCGCCATTCAATGTCAAGTTACCCGCAGCTGTAGGTGTTTGTGCAGTGGCAATGCCGTCTGCATCTAATGCACTTGGTTCTTGAAAATAACGAACTAATGAGTTTGATACCCAGTTAGTGTCCTTAAGATCACGACCACGGTAACCACCTGATGTGGCTCCGCTAATTACTGGACCCGATTTTACCGGACCCGAAAAAGTTGTTGTACCCATTTGTACTCCTTGGCTGTATAGGCCATTTGTTATGCCGTCTCTATACCGTCTGCCTAGCCAGTCTGCATAACTATTTACTAGGATAGGAAGGGCGAACTAACTTCGCCCTTCCTTAATTAATTTTATGCTCCTGGTGAGCCAAATATTCCACGCCAGTCAGACCAGCCGAAGCTGTATCTTTCTCTCGCTTTATATCTAACGTTTCCAGTATCGAAGTCGCCTTCCATCGCAGTACGAATAGGAGCTCTAGTGAAGTGTTTGAGTCCGTTAGGAGCATCCGTTTTAATGAACCAAGCGTCTGTATCAGTCAAGAAATTGTTTACCACATAACCTTGTGGAATCATTCCCATTGATTTTACAGCGTTGATGTCATTATCAGCAGTTGCTGGTCGTCCTGGTGATTTTAGCAATCTTTCTACATTGAACTGAAGATTGACTGGGATGATTAGTTTCATGCCCCTTAGAGCAATTTTTAATCCTCTTTCGTCTTTCATATCAGCAATATCGATAAGAGCCTGCTCGAGCGAAGTTTCGTTCAAGTCGGCAGCAGTTGTCAATTCGTTTTTTTGGTCCCCACTAAGTGTAGGATGGTCAGTCGCTAAAAGCTCCTTCGCATCGCCACCAAGGTAAGAGCTGTTGAATCCTCTGTTGAGAATGTTAGCCGCTTTTACTTGTTTAGTGTTGGCCATTGAACGTGCCAATGCCTTTGTGTATCGAGTGCTAATCTTGTCGTAAAGGTTGTCCTCTACGGCTTCTTCGGTTAATGCGAAAGCCAAAGCAATGGTTTCCATGGTGTACCTTGCAGTGTAAGTTTCTTGAGCGTCTTCGTAGCTTACGCCTTGACCCTCAGGTTTTACAGCTGCATTGGCAAAACCACCTAGCATTACTTCTTCTTCGAACGCACGATCGGAACTCTCTGTATCAAAGATTTCCTTATCTTGGTTTTCGTAGCGGTCGTATTCCAACCCAAACAAAGCGTTTAAACCTGGTTCGAGTTCTTTGACCAATTGCATTCTTGAAATTACCATTGTTCAATTCCTCCTATAGGTTAAACCCCAGCAGCATTATTATAGTACAGATGTTCGTTGAATCTTACGATCCAATTTGAATTTGCACTAGAAATATCGCTATTATCTGGATCTTCTGAAATTCTCACTACTCTAAATTGAGCAGTTCCGCCAGCGACGGAGCCTAACTCAGATTTAGAAGCACCATTAATGGTAGAACCTGCAGCATAAACTTGGTCACAGTTGTCTCCAACTGCTGTTTGTGCCAATGTTCCACTAGCTTGAACTTCGAAGAGTTTATTCGGATCGTCATAGACAAACGCTTCAATATTACCCACGGTAGGCGTAATGCTACCAGGGTAGTAATTTTTCCAAGTTGGTTTTTGCGTAGTAGGATCATTATAAAAGCAGCCATTGAAAACTCCAATGTTAGCTGTAGTAGTATTACCACTAACTGTTATAGTTCCAGCTGTTTCCAGCGTAACAACATCGCCTTTATAGATAACGTCAGTTTCACCTGATGCGATCAAGTATTTAGAAGTTCCACCATTTTGGATGCTACTTCCTAATTCACCTACGGGTCTAAAACCAAATGGCGCGTCTTTATTAGCCATGATTTTTCCTCACAGTAAATTGTTCAACACACCCCTCATGGATGTGTCAATTTTGTGTAACTTATGTGCTAGGAAACTTAATTAGGTTTCTTGCCACCAAATGTTACGCGAGATCGCCTGCTTTCATTTTGTACAGGCATGCTAGGATGTTGGTCCTTTAAAGGATCGTTTGCGATTGCGTCGTCTTTATCTTGCGTTACTTGTGCAAAATGTTTCTTACGCTCTTCAACCGTTTCCTTAGGAATTCGCGCTAGCATTAAACCTCCAACAGCTATGACACCATTATACTTGCCTGAATCAATTTGAGGCCATTCAACGTTAGGGTATTCATCAGATCTGACAAATTCCCAACCTTCGCGTAGTCTAGCGGATACATTTTTTTGATCCATCTGTCCTACAGATTCGGCCCTAATCCACCTATGGATAAATCCTGGTGGCGCAGGTGGTGCGTCTAGTTGTGACGGCGGAGCCCATGGTTTCCTTCGAGAAACTTTCTCTCTGGTTTCAGACTCGCGTGATGGTAGTTTGGTTGCTTGTTTTGTTTTCATTATCATATGCCTACTCCTTCACGTATTTCGCATATTCGCTTAGTGGCACACCTAATTTTTTTGAGATAGCTACTTGTGATGGTGTGAGTCTCACAGTGCCACGGCGCCCTTTAATTGGTCCACCCCTGTTAGCAGAGGCAACCGTTTGAGTGGGCGAAACTTGTTCAAACTTATGAGGAAATGTATCCTTCATCCGTTTGTCTATTTCATTATAGTACATATCGGAGCTCGGGTCAAATCCTTCTTCCATTAGTTTACGATGAATTGAGAAGGATGTCAAGGTCATTGGTTCATCTTCTCCAAACCATTTGTTCTTCTCAGCCCACGACTCTGCCTTTGGATCAGGCGGTGGTGGGGGTGGTGGTGCTTGCTGGTACTGGGGCTGTCTAGGCATTTGAGGCTGATTTGGGTTAACCCCACGTGCCTCCATTTCCTTTTTCAACCTTTCGCGCTGTGCTTGCGTTGACTTGACACGCTCCGCCTCAATGGCCAAACGCGCCAGTTTTTGCTGCGCATCCACTTGTGCATCACTGTCTGCGAGTTCCACGGCGGCTTTCAAGGCTTTTTTAGCCTCGGCAGTCTCCGCTTCAACACGTCCAGCGAATTCATTAATGTAACCAGTGTCCAAGCTTTTTGCCTTGTAGCGCATTTTCTCTGCGTCCGTTTGAACGCCTTTCGCGTATTCAATGGCAGCTTGTTCCCGTCTTTCCGATTCCCGTAATTTCTTTGTTAACTTGTCAATACGGGATTGAACCTTTTTCCCGTAGTCCTCCATATCCTCCGAAGATGCAGTTTCTTTTTGTGGTTCAGTGTGAACCTCGGTTTCAACCGCTTCCGGTTCTGGATCAGGATTAATTATTTTTTCCGTTTGTTTTGGAAGTTCTACTTCAACATGATCCCCTTCCGATGGAAGGTCCACCATCTTGGCATCTGCTTCCGATTGTGGCTCTACTTTCGTTTGAGTTTCTGCAGGCATCTTTCCTCCTGTTATCTATATTGCAAGATATCCTCTGGGTCTTTTACCACAGCGATTATCTCGTCATCATTAAGTATTCTCACTTCACCACCCTCTATTCCAAAACGGGATCCGGCGTATCGACCAAATATAATCCAGTCGTTTTTCTTGCACCATGGTCCGTTAGAAAATCTCTCTTTGTCTTTATAGGCATCAGGTCCAACCTTTAATACTAAACCCGTAACTGTTGTATAGCCCCGCTCCTCGATTGTCTCATCAGACAGTATTATTCCACCCTTAGTTTTTCCTTGTCCCTTGTAGGGGAGAACTAAAATTCTCCATCCTGTGGGGTCAGGTAATCTTTCTAAAGCTTTATCAGTATCTTTATGTTCTATATTTTCAAGAGCCTCTTGTTGTATTTTTGCAACAAAACGGTTCTCTTTTTCTTCCGCAATTTTGTTATTTTCATCCGCCTCTATGGATAGGTCTTTTTCTTCCAGGGCAAATCTACGTTTCGGTATCTCCGTCATAATCTTTCTGCAGGTCCTGTATTTCCTGTTCCATCATTGCGTAGGCTTTAAATTCCCCTACGGTTTTGTTATATTCATCCCAGCTTGGTAACCCAGCTGCAATGACTTCTTTCAATTCTTCACGTCGGTAACGAATCTTTTTCAAGATCCGGTAAATGGCGTTCGTTTCTTCCACTATTTTTTCTTTTTTATCTTTCCGCCGTGCATTTTTTTGCTAATCTTACCGCCGCGTTTAGCCATTGTGCTCGCTCCAGAATAAGCGCCATGTCCTAGTGCTCTTTCCATGCCTTTACTTTCAGCACGTCTTCCTGCCATAGAACCTCTCGCTCCTGGATGTCTCGCTCCCAATGACTCATCAAGTCTTGCATTATAGCCTTGTTTCATTGGCCCACCGGCTTGCATTTTCTTGATCTTTCCACCCTTAGCTTTTTTTGTCACTCCACCTTTCTTGTAGGTAGTGGTTTCAAATTTCTTTCCAGGTGTTGCACGACTTTCTCGTCTAGCGTGTATTTTTCCAACCATTTTTTTCTCCTTATGGGTGTTTACTTCAAAGCTTTCCCTTTGTCAACATTAATCCCTTTTTGTTTCTCATAGGTACGCAACGCACCCATGCCCAAAAGAGCCATGACAAGCGGCATCAACGTTCCCATGTCCAGTTCAGGAAGGGGCATTGTCTCCACCTTGAATGTCGCCAAAAAGAACATCAGAAACTGTTTCAGGACGTACTCCCAAAAAATTGCCAATGCACAGGAGAATCCAATCAATGGTCTCCAAATCCGTTGTATCATTCCTGAAACGCCGCCAGCTTTTGACTGCGCGTCCGCCAGGTTGATGTCCATCTGCCGTTTCTTAAGTTCGGCTTCAATTTTCATTATGGTGTTGCGTGCGTTTAGGCGTTCCTCATCACTCGTGTGAATTTCGTCAATCACCTTGGTGACAGCCTTTATGGCTCCACCTCCGCCACCACCAAATAAAGTACCTATTATTCCCATTATACTAAACTCCTTATACCACTATTATACATATTTGCCATCATATTCTTAAACATTTGTTGATTTCGTGGCTGCCCTGGGTTTTTAAGAGACGCGTAATATTGAGGCATTGGTGAATCAAAACTTTGCTCCATAAAAGGTCTATTCGCCCAGTTCGCGTATTTTCCATAACCACTACGGTTACCATAATTCAAATTTGAGCTACCCCAGCCGCCCCAGCCGTAACCGCCTCCGCCACCGCCGCCTCCGCTAGTTATTGTAGGTCGTCTCCACCAGTCGTCCCAACCTGTGCCTGATACATCATCAAAATATTGTGTGTTAGGATTTCCAGTGGTTATATCTTGCAAATCTTCTAAAGCTTCAAAAAAAATTTCTCTGTCTCCTGTAGCTATGGCTTGCTTGTATTTATTTAAAAGAGACTGATACAATTCATCATTTTGCCACCCACTCATTCCTTCCGGGACGAAAATTGGTTGATTAAGATACTTAGGGTCATTAGTAAGTTCGTAAGCCATCCTTGCTAAGTTTTCAGCGTTTGTTACAATTTCTGAACCAGTTTCCTTTCTAAATTTAGATCTATCATATATACTGGATCTTACATCCGGAGTGCTAAAACTGTAGTCCGCTATTTTATCATCATAAATTATATCTTCTGGTATAGGGTCAGTATAATATTCTTCAGGAGGAATGTAGTTATTATTAGTATTACCACCACCAAAATCTGTAGTGCTTCCTGCACCACCTAAATCTGGTCCACTTCCATAATCCTGTTGTTCACTTGATGATCCACTGCCACTTGCCCATCCACCACCTTCAGCAATGCTTCCTCCTTCCCAGTCCCATGAATCATAGTTGGGAATGTCGTGTGGTCCCTTGTGTGGTGTTCCTGGTTTGTGCTCCTGAAGCATCTGTGCTTCGTCACCTGTTATGTAAGCTAGGTGCGTCTGCGGTGCGCCTGGACGCGTTTTCAGTTCACGCGGAAGTGTGACTATTCCGCTGTCCATGTGGTTTCCTGGATAACGGTTCATTATTCGGGTTGTTCCAATTGATCTGTTTTTTGATACATGTCAGAATTAGGATTGATAATTCCTAGGTCCCAAAGATATCCTCTAAGTCCTTTAACATCATTTCCAAATATTCTCATAATCCATGGATTCTTTTCCACAGTCTCAGTTATAATTTCTTCTTCTGCTCCATCTGTAATATCAATAGTTTCTGATTCTTCAAAAATATCATTAGGCTGTAAAGGATTTAAAATCCCAATATTGCCGGACATAAATTCATCCATTTCATCTGTTTCTTCAATTATAGGAGGTTGAGTATCAAAAAATATTCTCTCAATATCTTCATCTCTTTCTATGTCCCCTCTTAGATAAGATTGTAATTTTTCCCAATCCTCGTTGTAAGGTCCGTACCAAGCTGTTCCTGGTGATTGATCCACTTCCTCAAGTAATTCCCAAAGTGGTCCTCTATTATTTTCTGGTAAAAATCTAGGATCGCGTGGAATAACTTTTCTTTTCTTTTTAGGAAGAAGTCTTTTAGCCCAACTAACGCCAGGCATAAAGTTTTCTGCCGCACTCATAATGCCAGAAAACGCGGACGCTCCTGGAAATTCTTTCTTATACCAATCTTTTCCCTGCTGTCCAAAATTGCCAAAAACATTATGCACAGGAGCCCTTACCGCTGCTTTATTTTTTCCTGTAAATAGTGATCCAACGTCACCAAAAAAACCCTGTGATTTTGCTGGGTCTGTAAATAATGTTCTTCCAGTTCTTCTTGCCCCTGCTGGTAATCCACTTGTATCAAGAAGTTGTGCTCCGCCACCACCTTTGATTTGGTTCATGAGCATTTGATACATGTTACGGGATTCATTTTGATCTGTCGTAACTGCGGGCTGTCTGACTAATGTATCTTTTATTAAATCAATATTTCTTATTTTACTTTTTCCAGTATCATAACTCTGGGTATACCAATCCGTAGGACGGGACATAGCCCATTGTGGATCGAAGCGCGCACGGCTGCCATGGCCGTACGACTTACGATCCAGTATCTCTTGTGATGATGGTTTATAAGTAACCACTATGCACCTGGTACAATTATAACTTTAAGCACTACCAGAACAATGACTACTACAATTCCGGCCTTTATCCAGTCCTTCATTTTCCAATCATTCCATTCTTTTAGGTGTGCCCAAAGATCTTTCAATAAGTTCATTTGGTCCTCCTATTTATTATGTTTAACGGGGATGCCCCCACTTGGATAACCATCCTTATTTACCCAAGGTTCCGTATGAAAACCGTCAGCTTTAAATAATCCTCCAGCATTCATTTTCTTTGTTTTTCCACCCTTCTTGTAGCCAGTCATGTTCACTTTCTGCCCAGTCTCTTTTGCATGTTTCTGAGCTTGTTGAACGCCAGCTGAAGTGTAGGAAAATTTTTTACCACCTACATTTGGCATTTTTCCTCCTTTGTTTTTATTAACAGGTTTACTTCCATGCTCATCTGTCCACTTCTGCGCCATTTGTGGCTTATTCATCCACATCCATTTTCTCTGTTTTTCGGATTGAAAGGGCATTAGTGTAGAGTTGGCTTTTCTTCAGTTTTAAATTGCTGCAACATTTCCTCTGTCGCGATAACACTATCGGCAACAGCTTGGAACATGTGCACTGTATCCTGAGGCCCCAATGCCTCCAAATACATATTTCGAGTCACAGCCATCAATCCCGAACACACTAGCATATAATCCTCATGCGTCTTGATTTGAGAGCGTGCTATCTGCTCAACTTTATGCATCGTGTCTGCAATCTTAACTAGACTTTTTTCCATTTGCTTTCGATCTCGCATTGTTCTTCGCTATCCTCTCGGCTGTTTGGTCTTTCATCGCCTCACGCGCTGAAATCATATTTTCTTTTAGCATCTGGGTTGCATCCGCGTTAGCTTGTTTATCGGCATCTGCTGCAACTTTCATTAATTCCAGACCTGTGTCCGCTTCCAGTTTATCACGTTCCAGATCCATCTTTTCAGAATCCATCGCAATATCCTTCGCTAGTCTAGCTTGTGTTTCCATTGCTTTCAAGTCAATTTCTTGTTGCTTTAATTTAACCAATGGATCCTTAGGTTCCTGGCTCATTCGTGCTTCTTCATCTTTCGCTAATTGTCCAGTTAATTGCGCTTCAATTTGCGCCTGTTCCGCCGCAATCTGATTTGTCAGTTGATCATTTTTCTGTTGCAACTGCTGCATCATTTGTGGATTATTCTGCGCCTGTTGCATCTGTTGCTGCATCTGTTGCGCCTGCTCTTTATATTTTTCATTCATTTGCTCACCGGCCATCAGTGCAATGTGCTCTGAAATATGCGCCTGTAGCATTGCAAATAACTGCGGGTTAATCTGAACCATTCTTGTAAACATAAACTCGGAGTGTCCTTGAATGTGCGCCTGGTGATCCTGCATTGGAAATGCCTTTGGAGCCTGTCCTTTCATGGCCATTCCATTTTCTGTTGCCGGACCAGTTGGTGCCGGTAAATCAGGATCTGGCTTTAAAATTGCATCCACGTTATCCACACCCATCGCCATGTACATTCTTCTGTACGCTTCACGCAAATTGTGCATTTGGGGATTGGATGACGCCAACTGCAATTGCTGCTGCGCCAATGTAATTCGTTGCGCCATTGAAAAAATGTTTGGATCCGAAATGGGAAGAATATCAACACGATCATCAAAATCCTGTTGCTTAATCATACGATCACCACCAACCACTTGGTATGGATATTCCGGCGGCAAGTATAATTGGAACACTTTTGCAAGAAGTGAAAACTCCTCACGCTGTCCGTAGTGCAGTCTTTTATGAATGGCACTCATGACTTTGGTTCCTCTTTCGAGCAACGCCAAAGTAGTTCCAACGGGGTTCTGTTCGTTTCCTTCTCCCATTTTCATATCGGCTATCGCCGCAAAAGATTTTCCTGCGTCAACAGCAAAACCTAATAATGCAAATAATGTTTGTGAAGGTTCCTTGAATGGTAATGGCAACAATGATTCCCTGATGGAATTTCCTGTTACATCAACGTCCCTGAATTCCCCTGGCTGCAATGGCTCGTCATGGTCGCGTATACGCATGCCACGTGCCTTGAAACCTGCTGGAAGATTGGCAAGAGTACCTGCATCAATTAACTGCCGCAAAACACTTGTTGCAGTTCTTGACAATCCACCAAGCATATGTATTAGACCAAAGCCGTAAAACCCCAGTCCTGGGAGGAACTTAAAGTGTACAAAATATTGAATCTTGTGATAGAAAGCGTCTTCCTTTTTCCAGTTTCTTCGAATGGATAAAATAGTGGAAGAGTACTTGTCAATGGTAACAATGTATGGAAGCTTGATTCCCTTTGGATCCTCGAATCCTGGAACGTCAGCGTTCACATGCATCTCTAAAATTTCATGTTCGTCATCATCGTTGGCGTATTCCTTTTGAACTCCCTCGAGCTCATTAACTTTTTCCTGTACTTCTGAAACATTAACATCGCCGCTTGGCAATTCAACATCCAGATAAAATCCCTGCACCTGCAGTTTTCGTACGTCATTATTCGTCATGCGCACGACATGCGTAATTCTTTCTGCCGTTTCCAGATCCGTTGACATGTAATTGACAACACAATCCTCGCCGGTGATAAACTTCGCCACTGCCCGTTTCATGATTGGACAGAAATAAACTTTCTTGAACGCCGAACCTGACAATGGCAGATAAAATAACAGCTGATCCATTTCCGGATCGTATTCCTTCATCACCGTTGTAATTTGGTAGTTCATGTAGTCCTTTACGCGTTCCGCCTGATCCTGCACTTCAGGTGTGATTGCGCCTACGATTTGGGTGCGTACGGGGCCGCTTGGGGGGAGAAGTTCCTTATAAGCTTGGGCTTGAAACTGTGTAACAGATTCAGCCAATAAGGGATGTACGACCCCTGATGCACCTTCGAAGGGTTGGGTGCGGTCTTCATACTTGAAGCCCAGCATGTCAAGTCCTTTAACATAGGTATCTTCCCAGTCTTTCCTTGACTCCTTGTCCGCCTCGAATGCTCCTACAAGATCTAAAGCGAACTTGCGGGATTTGCTTTCATCGATGTATTCCGCCAGGTTTGCATCGAATGGAATTTGTGATTGGTCGACGGGTGCGTTTGGATCAAAATTGACCTCTGCCCCACCGTCCGGTGTTTCCGTTAATTCTACGTCTGATTCAAAATCTACGACTTGCTCCGGCAGTTGAATTTCGGCGCCCACTTCTTCAATGTCCAGCGCGCCTTGCAATGCCTGTAAAGCCTTATCAATATTATTATTTGGATTCTTCTTTGCCATCTATCTCCCCTATAGTGGTGGCACGACATCATTCAAAATGCCGTACGGTAAAGGTCCTTTTTCCGGTGGAACGGTTTTTGTCAAACCACCTTCCTTGTACGCCGGAAGTCCCTTTGCTATTTTCTCCAGCGCCTTTTTATTTCCTTTCAGCATCAGAGCTGGCGCACTAAAATATTTTACCAGATCTTCTGATCCATACCGGCTAGTTTGTCGATCAACTTTCGCGCCGATGCTCGTTTCAACCAAGTCCGCCCCACTTTTGGCCTTGGCCTTGCGAATGGCGTTCTTCAGTATGTCACCGTAGGCGATTATGTTCCCTTTGTAATCCTTGTCTCCAAGAGTTTTTCCTAGGTTCTTAATCGTCGGTGTCGAAAAAGCCACGCCATCATAATTACCATCTTTTGCCACGCGAAGCAAATACTTAATTGCGAATTCCATGTAATCCTGTGAATTCTTAAACGGACCTTCAGGAATTCCGCTGTGATCGCCCTTCGCGATCTTAGGCTGCTCAATGTTTCTTATCATGTCCTTTTGCTCATAGAGCTTCGCCAGTTTTGGTGAATTAGGATTAGTCTCTAACAGACGGTCAATCTGCCGCTGTATGTTTGCCATCTGCTCAAGGTTCGCCTTGCTGTCAACAGGCACATCCACATCCAATCTTGGGGCGTAACGCCCTCCCTTTGGAATTTTCTTTCCTGCCTTTTCCGCTGCTCTCATGGCGGCTGAAATTGGCTGGTGCATGTCGGACTGAAACTCCTCTACGAACAGTAATTTATTTCCGTATTCATCTATGCGGTCACTTACACGTGCATGCATAAAAGCATTCTCATGTTGGGCTGCCCCGAAGGAATGCTGGTATTTGTATTTCGGTTCGTTAACACGTGGTCCCTTTGGCTTCCAGTTGAAGAGAAATTCACGGTAATTCTTTCCACTGGTGCTTCCTAGAACCTGTGAAGTTCCGTGCTTAGGACGGTCAATGAAGGCTGAACCTTCCATTCCCACACCACGTCTTCTTGACGCGCTGAGGACATCCGTCATGACCTGCTTGATTTCGTACGGAACGGAAACGTTGTTCGCCGGAATTCCTTCCGTCGTCACGTTCTTGATTCCGTAGGCGTTATCAAAAATGTCATCCAATCTTGTCAGAACTTTTTTAGCGGTCTTGTCATCGCTGATGTTCTGTGTCTGCGCCTGCAAGAAACGTATGATCTTTCCCGCCTCCGGCGAAAAGACCGTTGAGTCAATGCTTTGAATTCCTTTCGCAAGGGACATTCCCGCGTTGAAGTCCTCCCCTAGGACACTGACGTTGAAATCAGGAACAATGCTGTCGAACTTTGCGACGAGGTCGTTCTTTGAAACCTGGTTTTTTAAATTTTGATTAAGCCACGGTCCAAGTGAAGTGTCCATCATTTCCGCGTCGCGTATTCCACGCTTCGCCATAAAATCCTTCCACTGCTGCCCACTCATCACTGGGGGTCCTTCTATGATCTCTTCACGCGAACGGAAGAACATCGCCGGTGCGTCCGTTTTCTTCGGCTTAGGAGGCTTGACTGTTTTAGGGTCAATCTTTCCTACTTTCGCATATCGGTCAGTGGGAGACTCTTCCGAGGCTTTTTTCCACCACGCGTCCGCTTCCTTCTTGAGCCTGAAATCTTTTATAGGGTTTCCATGCTTGTCGAACACGGCCCACGGGTATTTCAGTTTCTTGGGTTTTGCAACCTGTCCCGTAATCTGCGGTGCCCATTCACGAAGCTTGTTTATAACCTGTGGGGCTTTCCTGATGATAAGCTTTCCTATTCCACCAGCGGCGTAGCCGTCTAGTGGTGGCACTACTTCTCTCATGTAATCGTATTTCATTTTACTTCCTTTAAAACTATTTTTCCCTTTGCGTCCTTGACGTACTTGAACTTGGGTTTTTTTCGCATCCTGTTAAGAATATCATCCCACCAATCATATACCTGATATTTGTCGACGGGTCCAACATTCTCTGGATCAACGAAATGACGCAGCTGGTACCGACCCAATCCTGTGCGCGGTGCGGTGGATATGAAGGCGTCGTTCTCCGGATTCAGGAAAGGGTATTCCAAGTCCTCATATAGGTCCCTTCCTAACTTCTTCTTCATCTTGTATTCCCATATGTCATCGGCGTACTTGGACTGCAGCTCCACGCTTTCACCTGGGCTGAGGTCAGCCATGTGCGATTTCTTTATATCCGGTCCCTTGATCCGTGATTTCTGGTACGGCCATTTATATCCCGGTGACCAACGGTTCTTGGCCCACGCCTTGTAGCGCCCTGACCTTTTCGGATCAACGCCCTTCCACAATGTCTCCATGACGCGGAGGAAATCCTCCTCCGGCATTTTCTTCGCGAGCTTCTTCAGAATGTTGACTCCAAGCTTGCCAATTCCACCTGCCGCATAGCCATTGACCACGCCGCCTTTGTTATATCCAGGATACTTCCCTTTATGTATTGCCGCAAAAATCTCTTCATAAGTGATATCGCCTCTTTCAAGCATTCGTTTAAACATTCTTTTAGCTTTATCCTTATCTGTTGTTCCTGGCCTTCCCGTAAACAGCTTGGTTTGATATGGAGTCCCCGTGGTGGCCCAGTCAATTAAATTAGCCTGTCTTTCCAAATTATGTGTTCCAATCGGTTTTCCCCTGATAAGGGATTTAATCCCAAAAGCATCATACATGTGTCTTGCCTGCTCCAGTCCTTCCGGGGATAGTTTATTTTTCTGCGCCGCCTTAAAGATCCAAGGATCAGATGTGCCTTTCGCTATATTCACAAGTCCAAATTCAGGGTTCCACATTCTAGGGTTCGCTGATTGCTCAAACGCTTCAAGAGAAGCTTTATTCCCAAAGCCTAACCAATCGGCGTAGGACTCCCTAACGGGAGGAATATGTCCTGTGGTGGCAAATCTTGTAGGAAATAAATCCGTAATTTCTTTATCAGAGTGTCCTCGTGATTTTAAATAATTTTTGACTACTTCTTTATATTGTTCATCAGTTGAAAGTTTACTAAAATCCTCTTTAAAATAGCGCCCCGCTTTTGTCCCATAAGGAGTCGCTGCTTTTAAGTAATCCTCCATGAATTCATCATCACTAATATTTTTCTGGAACTGTTTTAAAAACTGCACTTGTCTTTTTTTCTTTTGATCCTTGGTTCCCTTCCCAAACGCGATGTCAAGAAGACCTCTCTGCTTGTCACGACGAAGTGCCTGTTCCATGACTTCATGGATTCCTCTATTCTGGGTATATGGATTAATATAAGCGTCAAGCTGCGGAACCCATTTTCTCGTGGAACCACTTAATTTACGAGTTGATGATTTCTGGTGAGGTAAATTCATTCCTTTTCCCTCAGCAATATTTTTTTTACGAGACTTACTTTGTTTTTTACTTTGAGCTTCAGCGAGCTCAGGATGCAATCTATGCTTTGCACTTTTTCCTTCAGCAGTAACTTGAGCTGCTTCCCTAACAGTTTGTTTTTTTATGATTCCCTTAGTTTCAGACCTATTAACTGCGTTACGAAAAGCAGTGGATAATCCTACATAGTCCTTAGATGTCGGGGGAATTCCTCCCTTGAAAACAACCTTGTAGCCCTTTTCAAATAAATTCAAGGCGGCATCGGTAGTATTCTTGCCTGTTAAACTTTTTGTATTGCGAAGTATCGCTCTTACGAGAAAGGGTAAAGCCATCTCTAGCCCTTAAACTCGTTCCAAGGTCCCGGTCCGCGTGGCGTGGGTCTAAAATTCTGTATCTTTTCCGTCATGACGTCGTCGAAGACCACGGGGTCCCGATCCCATGAATCTGATATGGTTGCCGCTTCTGCAGGATTATATAAATTCTTTTTCCCCGCTAGCATTATTCCTGCCAGTTCCGCATTTCTAAGAGTCGATGGTTTATAAAAATCCTTTTTTAAAGGCGTCCATGGTCTATTCCACCAATGCGCACCAGTTTGAGGAGGTAAAATAGTTCCTTGCCCTGATAATTTAGGAAACACTTGCCCTACCGCAGTTCTAATGGGAGTGGGCAACTTATCCACTAGACGTGGAATGCCCTTGGTTACAGGGTCAGTGAATTTGTGTCCCAAAGTAGTGAGTGCCTTTCCAGTTCCAGTTGCTGCAGCTTTTTTAGCGCCACCTGTAAACAGCCACGGAAGAATGTTTCCACCTGCGCGTATCCATTCCGATTGGTTCTTATATGGATTGTTTGGTGCCACGTTGCTTGGAGTAATTCCAATTTCATTTGCAAGGTTTTTAAAAGTCTGCGCGTGTCGTGACGGATGTAGCCAATCCGGACCCCACATGATATTCTCACTACCCTGTTTTAATTCTATTAATTCATCATCGTCCTTCGCTACCCATTCATCAATTTTATCAATTTGGTCATTTAATAGTGATCTGTCACTTATGTTTAATTTTATAAAATTTCCATTCTCATCAGTATACCCACCTGCCTGAAGGACGGACTTCTTTTCTTGTTTAAATTCAAGTGCTTCTTTCTTATCGTCTCTTATATCTCTATATTCTGAAGTGTCATAAATCTTGTCGTATATGTCCCCTTCGAATTTCCAACTTTCCATTTCATCACGAAGATCATCTGAAAGTACTGTAAAGGGATTAAGATAGGTTAAAAACTTTCCGATATCTATTCCTTGGGCTGTCCAATCACGTCCTAAATCTCCAAGAAGTCCTAAATCTTCGGTTCCTTTCCCCCATAGCATTTCATGCCATAAAGGATCGTTCCATCTCCACCCCTCTGCCGCTTCAAGCGGAATAGAAGTTTCAGACAGTTCCGGTTCAATCATCCCTTCCGCCATATCCTCACGGATTCCTTGGTCGAGTTTCTTTCTCCAGTCTTTATTTTCTGTAGTTGGTCCTTCCCAATTTTCGAGTATGTCGTATTCTGTAACCATTAGTAATAAACCCTCCCCGCGGTTTCAGCACTTGGCTCATCTTCATAATCATCTTTTAGCATGACGTGGTAGCCCTGTCTATATTTCATGAGGGCCTGCGTGGTTGAATCCACGTAATCGTCGTTGTCACCGAACGGGAATGCGGCGCATTCCTCTATGACCTCTTCGGCGAAATCTTTTTTGGGCGCCCAAACGGCTCCCGCTTCAAAGAGCGGCGCCACGCTGTTTACCCTCGTATGTTTATCATTTCCTTTAGAGGGTGTAAAGTTTATAACAGGGATTCCCATCTTTTGCAACTCATGAGTTAACGGCATCCCTGACGCCTTCGCCTCGATGATGACCATCTCCGGCTCCCAGTACTTGAACTGCTCCATCGCCTCCTTTTTCAGCTCCGGAAAATTCCACCGGTCACGCTTCGCGTCAAGCAAAATCAGCGCCTTTCCCTTGCCATTATCGGGGTCAAAAACTCCCCATGTCGTGATCGCTGAATAATCGGCCGTCTCCTTTTTGGAGAACGCCGTGTCATACGACTGTATGATGAATTCCAATTGAGGGATCTTTTCAGGTTCCCACGTCTGCCACCATTCACGCTTGATAAGCGCACCCTCCTCGGAGGTTGGCTGCTGCATCCATTGCGCCTGCCACTTGGTGAGAGGTATGGAAGCCTTCACTCCCATCAATCCGTCCATGGACCAGAAATTTCCCCACATGGGTTTGTCATTTATGATTGCGGGAAATTCCACGATCTCCCACTCGTCCGACATTTCACTTTTTCCTTGGGCCTCGAGCAGTTTGCCAGTGAGGTCCTTGACAGACCATCTGGTCATAACTAATACTATGGCACCGCCAGGTTGAAGCCTTTGACGAGGACCAGAAGTATACCACTCATAATGAGACTCCAAAACAGTAGGTGAAAGAGCATCCTGTTCTGAGTGAGGGTCATCAATAATAAGCAAATCGGCACCACGGCCAGTAATAGCGCCGCCGACACCAGCAGCAAAATACTCACCGCCATGATTTGACTCCCAACGGCCAGCAGCCTTAGAATCCGCCGCCAATCTAACATTCGGAAAAACCTTTTCATATTCTGATGACTCTATCATGTTCTTCGCCTTTCGTCCAAAGCGTATTGCCAATTCGCCCGTATGTGTTGTCTGAATCAGTTTGGCTTTTGGATGGCGGCCCATGAAAAAGGCAGGAAATAGGTGTGAGGCAAATTCTGACTTTGTATGTCGAGGAGGCATATTGACGATAAGGCGTTTTAGCTCCCCATTTGCTATTCTGTTCAATTTCTCTGCGTAAATTTTGTGATGCTTTCCCTGGATAAAGTCGGGCCACACACTTTTAACAAAAGTCAGGAAATCTTCCTGAGAAGCTTCCTGCTTTTTTGCGAGCTCACCTCTTAAAAGAAGCTTGAGCGTGTTTGTGTCCAAAGATTCTAAAGTAGAAACATTTTCCATTTTTTAAAAATTTTTTTAAGATTCCAATTATAACGTTTTTATACATGATTGTCACTCTCAGACTTGCCTTCGGGAAATTCTAGAGGAGGTAGACGAAAAAGGGGGGTTCCCCCTTCGGATATAGGGAGATAGGAGCGGGCGGCGAACGGAGTGAGCCGCTAAGTCCCGGGCGCCAGCCTGCGACACTTTGTCGCATGCGACATAATGCCCGGGCGACTTATCCACAGGATATCCACACTGTTGCAATAATACAACAAGACAATGATAATGAAGTATGACATAAAGATAATTAGAAATAGAAAGGATAGTATGACTAAACAAGAATTTAAAACTACTGTTGGTATTGGTTTCTTCAGTTGTAAATGGATTAAGAATAATGGACAAGTTGCCAAGATTAAACGAGGTATACTTGGTCAATATGCTTGGCGATTTACTCACGACCCAATAGCCAATAGAGATAACTTTCAAGAACACGAGGATTATGTTCTTGCTTTTCGTGTTGGTTCTGGATTACTTCCAGAACACGCAAGATGGGCAAGTATAAATCCTAATACTGTGTTTGATATTAATAGGATTGCTGTATGACTAAAGATATAGTGCCGATTAAATCAGTTAATGATGTAGATATTTCACCTCTCTTAAGAGAGGTGATTGAATACACCAAAGACCAAAACGCAGTTGGCGATTTGGAATCAATAATCAGTAAAGTTCCACAAAAGGATAGTTTGGATTGGAAGCTGATTAGTGGTGTATTATGTAATGCAATAATCGAATGGGTTGCAAAAGACACAAATAACAGAAAGGATTTAATAATTCACTTGCAATCCGAAGTTGGTTATTTACTTAAAAGACTTGGTTTGACTATGTAATACTATCCTGCATAAGTCGATAAAAGGGCGATAATCTTCCGATAGTCGCCCTTTTTTTACGCCTAAAATTCCTGAAGGAACTGGCATCCTGCTGCCCGGGCGGCAAATCACGAGGACTATTATACGAATTAGGTGGAAACTTGGAGTTTGGGAGTTTGGAACGCTCCGGGCGCGCGATCCCGGCAACTAATTTATATTAATTGGAATTAGGGCTGATTGGGAGTTTGAAAGGAGTTTGGGGCAAGAGCCGAATAACTCCGTTTATCTTGCCCCGTTGTCTGCAACATTTGACTACGCCGTAGTATGTTAGACAATTCTTTTGCTCTTTAATAGTGGTCGGCGTTGACCGATTGCTTCACTATCGAGGGAGGATACTATGTATCGCCTCTAGGTCAGTTTCCTAACTGTTCCGCAAAATGAGAAACAGAGTGATTTGCTTCGCAGATTTCCGTCAAAGGAACAAGTTCACAAATCAGAATCTTAGTGCTTCTTTTACTCTATTTCTAATAACAATATAACACGAATCCAAATTCAAGGCAACAGCCAATTCAACAATCTTGTGGATAACTTTTGACCATAACTCATCTCCACTCCACTCCCGGGCACCCGGTGTTTCCCAGCTCAGGACCATTACAATATTAGCGGATTTAGGGAGTTTCTCGGAGTTTAGGAGTTTGCATCATCCCAGGAGCTGCAGGAGGATCCAGATGACTGCAGCACCAGCTGCAAGCTTCAGTGTTCCCAGTATTAAAATACCCAGTAAATGTACCATTTTTCATTCTCTTTCTACTATCTCATCTCTAATATAATGCTTCACCAGGCGTCTGTCAAGACCCCGGGCAAAATAAATATCGCAGACTTCTGCCATTCTTCCGTGAAGCCACTCACCCGGGCGCGCCCGGTGCTACAAACTATATTACCAAATTCCCCCAAAAATGGTTAGGCATTTCCTAGGGAGTTTGGGAGTTTCCGTCAGGCGCGCAGCGCGCGCCCCGGGAAACTGAACTTATCCACAGGTTATCCACAACAATGGTTATAGACAACCTATGGGAGTTTCGGAGTTTTAGTGCTCTTGTGGTCTAAATATGTCTTTTATTTGCTGTCCAAATCCTTTCTCGAGTTCCTCGGCTTGTGATTCAGCTCGCTTTGCATTACGTGTCATCACGGGAACAACCCCATCATAATGATTCGCAATTCGTTTTAATGTATCGTTCATTTCTTCTTGATTTTCAGCAATCCTATTGAGTGCTTGTGCAATGGTGTCGTCTACTACCATAATATACTCTCTTTCTATTTATGTTCCTATTATAGCATAAAGTTATCCACAAAGCAAGAAATCATTTCAACTATTTTCCTGAACAGGACTGGCTGCGCCCGGTGCTCCTGGCGCATTGCCCAAATTCCCCCAAAAATGGTTAGACATTTCCTAGGGAGTTTGGGAGTTTCACGCTGCCAGTGACCCGGATCCCGGGAACCTGAAAGTTATCCCCAAGTTATCCACATGGTTATGCACAACTTGGGGAGTTTCGGAGTTTTAGTGCTCTTGTGGGGCGAACATATCTTTCAACCCTTGTGCAAATCCTTTCTCTTGCTCTTCAGCCATAGCTTCAGCTCGTTTTGCATTGCGTGTCATAACAGGAACAACCCCGTCATAATGATTCGCAATACGCTTTAATGTTTCGCCATTCTCTTCAATGGCATCGGCAATCCTAATGAGTGCCAAACTTATAGTTTCGTCTACTACCATAATATACCTTTCTACTTTCTAGAAACAGAGAACCTATGCCATGTGGCGAACCATGTGGTCTGATAAGACTCTCTATTTCTGTTCCTATTATAGCATAAAGTTATCCACAATGCAAGACATCATTTCAACTATTTTCCTGAAGCACTCACCTGCTGCCCGGGCCCCTGGTGAACGCTTCAGGCTCACCTCCATCACTAGATGTTATAGCTTTTCCGCGGAGTTTGGGAGTTTCCCAATGCATTTCATCCTGCAGCCAGGATCCCGGTCCTGTGCAGCTGGGGATAAGTTCAGAGAGGATTTGGCTGTTTTCCGGGAGTTTAGGAGTTTGGGAACGCGCAGCGCGCGCCGGGCGCTGGATAACCGTGCGCCACGGCCCAATATTGGGATTAGGGTTTTAGCCTGGAGTTTGGGAGTTTGCGAAAATCGAGGTCCTCGAGCCGTCCTGCGTACAACCCGGGCACTTGGTCCACGGTGCATTGGCCCAGTTCCATGGTTTGGGACCCATGAAACAGTTTAACGTGGCCCTTGGGGAGCCCCCCAACCAGGATATAAACAGGTGCACCGGCATTAGCATGGCGTAAATTCCATGCCTTTTGGAAGGGTGAAATGATACACTTATTATTACACTGTATTACTTTGAGCTCAACTGTGAAAAATCCTGTAACATTGTGAAATATTAAGCAATCAGGGAATCCAGGCGTAACATAACTTTCAAGGCGTGAAACAATGTACCCATCACCAGCCTTCAAACATTTTTTTAAACTTTTCCAAAGCCTGGTTTCCGGCTTTACGGTCATACTTCGTCTTGTCTCTCACCACTCTCGGTCGATACTTCGGTGATGTCCTTAAGTCCTTCGCTATCGGATTTCTTTTCTTCCTGAACTTCAAGAACCATTCCTGTTTTTTCTTTTTTGAATTTTCCATCCAATCCTAACTCTTTTAATTGTTTAAGAACGTCCTCACGGGACATGCTATCAATACTTCCGGTTCTAATTTCTTTACGGTCAATGTACAATCCTGCGGCCTGTCCACGCAAGCGCTCAGCATTAACAGCAGCACTATAAGACTTTTCTTGTAATGATCTCTCACGCAGCCTAGCCAATTCCTGGACGTGCTTTTGCAGTTTAACTTCATGTGTCTTCTCCAATTCAGCTCTTCGTTTAAGCACGGCATCCACCACCTTGGGGAACCTTTTACCATTTAGAAGTTCAGACGCTGTAATATTAGCGCGTTCCTCCTTATACCCAGCCTGCCTTGCGCATTCAGTCGGAGTCAACCGTCCTTCATTCTCCGCGTAGATTTTAACAAACACGCGTTGCTTATCAGTGAGTCCATCACTCCTAATTGGGTGCTTTATGGCTCCTCCACTCTGCCTTATTTTAGCCACAATGGTGGCACCACTAGTGGCACCTCTCAGCCTTTCATCTACCATCGAATTCCCCGCTCTATAGTTGAGTTTTTGCTCATTTGTTTCAAAATAAACAACAAAAGTTGCTTGCGTCGTCTAGAGTAGTGCCACCCTAGTGCCACCATATAAACCATTGATATATATAAGTTAATCAGGATTTGTGGCACCATGGCACCATATCCCGGTCTTTTTAAAAATAAAAAAAACATTTTAGCAAAAT
>Ga0080013_1002579_pt1 | contig 21011 bp, 10 predicted proteins | sample ETNvirenome_6_85_FD_69236 | JGI IMG/M metagenome (GOLD analysis project Ga0080013, IMG submission 69236) | Marine viral communities from the Pacific Ocean - ETNP_6_85 (SPADES assembly) (version 2) | ecosystem: Environmental > Aquatic > Marine > Oceanic | place: Pacific Ocean | collected 2013-06-19 | reverse complement strand
GGCATAAATCCAGATCCAGTATGGAAATACATCTGGTGATCATCATACATTTCATACCCTCTATAGGTAGTACCGTATGTCTTACCAGCCCCAATTACATGCTTTTGAATTCCATATGGATAATTCGTTCCTACACCTACTTTTTTATCGTAGAAAGTAGTTGATGAACCATAAGATGTAGGACTTCCGCCACCAGCAACTTTTACAGTACATAATAAATCTGCTCCTCCTCCAATATCAGCAGCTTTAAGAGTAATTATATCGTTATCAGCATGTCCAATACCACCATCATTTACATAAACCTTACTGACAGATCCACTAGTTCTATCAACTCTGAAATTTGCTCCAGTTCCACTTCCATCAGTAGATGATTGGTGTACACAATAATAATCAGTACTAGAAGATCCTACCGTACCTCCACCAGCATATGTGGTAAAAGTAACTATTCCACTATTAGCACCTCCGTGCCATTCTAACCAAGTTAATGCTTCTTCCAATTGATAGATGGCATCAGTTCTTGCCCATCCAGCGGCCTTTGAAATTGTAGTCGTTGTAATTGCCATCTTTATTACTCTCCTGTCTGTAGTACTGTTAAAGTGACTGTGATTGCGGTTGATGAGCCACTTCTATTAGTGACTGATAAATAAATGTTATTTGTTCTGGGATTATCATTATTAAATCCCATGATACCAGGAGTAATTAAGACTGATTGAGATCCTGTTGTTCTCACTTCACCAATAACACCATCTCCTGGCGATGGGTCTTCTCCTTCACTTCTTGTAGTATCAGCATCTCTTGATGCATCATCTACATACACTCTAACCCATGCCGCAGCATTGGTAGTAATCTTAAATAATGAATATGCTTTGTATCCTGTAATATTTAGTTCAGCTGCTGCGTCATCGGCAATAGATGATGTAGTTCCTTGTAAATCCTGAATCGATGGTTGACGCTGAATCCAATCAACTTTAGATCCAGTAGAACTAAGAACAGAACCTGCAGCACCTACATGACCATCCTTATCTAATAATTGATCTAGAATTTTAACTCCACCAGAAAATGTAGAAATACCAGTTACATCCAGTTTTCCTGCTACAACAACACCAGATGAAGTAATACTCATCCGGTCTGTATTACCATCGTGATTTGTGATTTTAACAACACCCGCACCGAGTATAAGGTCTGTTGTGCCGCCAGGTGTTCTTACATGAAATTCATTCGAAGAGTTCTCGTAGAAAATCCTACCATCAGACTGTGCACCCCAGTTTGCTACTACATCATCAGCAAAGTTTAGTGTACCAATACTCGCGCAAGTTAGTGCTCCAGTTACCCCCAAGTTTCCAGTTACCGTTACTCCCGTATTACTAGTAGCAAATTTCTTAGAATTATCATAATAAAGATCAACAGAACCATCTGTGTTAAAAACACCCATACTTTCGCCAGTATCTTTCTGTATTGATACCGATGAACCAGATGATTCTAATAGAAGAGGAGTTGCTGCATTACTATTTCTTAAAATACTATATGATCCATTATGGAATAACTTAAGGTCACCACTATTACCAAGTTCAATAACATCATTATCTTGAAATGTTAAAGTTCCAGTTAATGCCGCTGATGTCATATTAACAGCGCCAGCAAATGTTGAAACACCAACAACATTAAGAGTTTGAGAACTTACATGTTCTGTATTAATACCAGAAGAAGAAGAAGAAGTAATATTAACGCTAGCAGTACCACCAGAAAATGTTGCTGTTACACCAGTACCAATAAAATTAATTGTCTGAGCAGTACCAACAGAACTACCTTCTTCCTGAACAACAACACCAGTTCCAGAAGCAGTTACTCCCGTTAAACCAGATCCATCACCAACAAAACTTGTAGCAGTACAAATACCAGTAATATCAATCCCTTGTGCTGTTACTGTAACTCCAGTACCAATAGTTCTCAATCCAATTATATTTCCAGAAAGATCTCCAGTAACATTTCCAGAAAGATCTCCAGTAACATTACCGGTAATAGTTCCGGATACATTTACATCATCTAAATGAGCAGTACCATCAACATATAAATTTCTCCATTCTTTAGTGGATGATCCTAAATCATAAGTATCATCATCATCAGGAAAAATATGTGAATCTATATCAGCACCAAATACAATATTATCACTATCAGAATCACCTAGAGTAATAGTTCCACTATTAAAAGATGTAGTACCTTTAACTTCTAAATTACCACCAACATAAAGATGACTACTAAAAGTACCTATCCCAGCAAATGTGGATACACCAGATACATTTAAATCATCAACTTCTGTTTGTCCTACTACATTTAGTGTATTTCCATCAAATGTTAGTTTAGAATTATCATCAATAGATCCATTTGTTCCAGCAATAACAACTCTTCCTGATGTTAAATCTGATACACTAGCAGATTCTGCAACAAGTTCAGTTCCATTAAATGTTAGTCCAGAATCATCTTCTAAAGCTCCATTTGTTCCAGCAATAACAATTCTATTGTTTGTTAGATCAGATACTGTTGCTGAAGATAATATACTCTCCCCTCCAGATATATTAGCTCCACCATCACAATCTATAGCCCCTACAAATGTAGATATGCCAGAAACTTTTATCTGAGTACCTTCTATATTAGTAGTTTGATTATCCGCATTTATAGTTACTCCTCCATAAGCTGCAGAAACACTTATATTACTACCAGCGGTTATCTGAGTAACAATACCAACATAAAGACTCGATCCATCACCAATGATATCATATATTTCATTAAAATTTGTATTTACTTTGGTAGCACCAGCTAACAAAGAATCACCAGTTCCGTCGTTTGGCGTACTACCTGTAAAAATACTTTGCTTCGCCATTATTATTTAAGAATAGTTTTCCGTAAAAGTATTTATTATTTAAATATCAACAGTTGTTTCAAGTACAAATTTCAAAGGTTTAACTCTATTGACCAATGCAGAAGTTGAAATTCCAGAATAACCTTTATTACCATAGAAATTAAAGCTCTTGGGTTTAATTCTAGTATCAAGAACAATCTTACCCCAATTAAATGATCCAAAATTATTAGAATAAGATATACTACCATCATATACCTCATATTCTTGTGTATCAAATGTCTCTACATTTGAATCAAATTTAATCAAAGAAGAGTCATATGCTTGTGTACTAATACCACCAACATTACAAGATACTCTCCTAACCGATGTATTTCCAATACCCTCAATATTAATATCATGAATATGAGTACTGTTTACTTGATATACAGTATCCAAGAATTTATCTGTAACAGATATTATTGATGAACTATCATCTCTACTAATAATAGTACCTTCAGCAAATTCGGATGAAGAATTATATACTGAGAAATAATCACCAGTAGATATTCCACTAATTGATGTAGAACCAAGTCCAACATAATTACCATTTCTAATATGAGAATTAATATCAATGAATAAATCAAATATAATTTTATTGGATTGAGAAATAGTACTTACACCAAATCCAACTAAAGTGCCATAATCACCATAATAAGTATTTACTCCAATATTTTCTGATTTTACTGTAGGAGACTCAATTAATACGCTTGGTGGATTAGTTGAAGTATATCCAGATCCAACATCTGTAATAGTTAATTGAGAAACACTTTCGTCAGAAATTGATGCTGTTGCGGTTGCTTTAGAATCACCAGCACTAATAATAACTGATGGAACAAAAGAATATCCAATACCAGTATTAGTAATATCAAATGAGTCGATAGTTCCTGTATCAGAAACTATAGCTGTTGCGGAAGCACTAACTACACTATCTTGAGATATGATACGAATACTCTTATGATAATTTACATCCCTAGTTTGCAAATTAAACTCATTTTGGCTATTAAAAATTGGAACCAAACTATCAACATAAACTATTGTACTAGCATAACTAACTGGTTGAATTAAATATGATGTTGGATAAACAAGTGGTTCATAATTAATTCTATCTTTACCAATCTTCTTACCATTAATAATAATATCAGATGTTTGCTTAACCCAAGTTACTGGTCTTAATATAGTAGTATCATCAGTAACACCAGGATTATTATTTGAATCATATGGATTAGTTTCAACAAAATCAACAGCTTCAACTTCTGTCACACGTCTTTCACTTTGATCCCAACTAATACTTTGACCTTTACTTGGATTATTATCAATATCAACAATATCGCCAATATGTACATTTTCAATAATATCCTTATATAATACATCAATACCACTAGTTCCTTTATAGAAAATCAATTTAGAAGAGTCACCCTCATCAGGAGGCTCAGCAAATGTAATTCTACTACCACCTCTGAATTCATAAGCAACTTCTGGCTCCTGTAATACTCCATTAATGAATACTAATAAAACATTATTAATATTAATATTGGAACCTCTACGAGCTTTAGTAGCAAAATTCTCACCAGATAAAGTTAATTTAAATACTCTATCAATTCCATTAAATTTTGAATCTAGTTCATCTAGAGATTGGAACAATCCCATAGACCAACCATTAAATTTATCAACATGTAATTTGTCTATGTTTAATTGGAATTCTTCAAAGGTTTTTGTTGTATCAGTAGGAATACCAGATGTTCCACCAATTGCAAAAGTCAATATCTCCTTATTACCATAACTCTCACCAAAATTCTTAATTTCAAAGTCTATTACACTAGAACCTTGGCCAACTACAATATCTACTGTTGCATTTTGTCCAGATCCTTGAGTAGATGATGAACTGTAAATCAAAGGGATATTAGTATAACTAAATGGATCATCAAATACAACATCTGGTGGATTTGTTGATGTATATCCAGCACCAGGATTAGTAATAGCAATACTTACTATATGACCACCACTTATAGCAGCTGTTCCAATAAATTCAATACTAGGAGTTCCATCACTATAAGTTTGAACACCAACATTAACAAATGTTTGAATACCAGATCTATATCCAGATCCAGTATTTGCAATACTAACAGATGTAATAGTACCACTAGTAGAAACAATAGCTGTTCCTCCAGCTGCCACTAAAGGTTGATATGCAAATCCTTCTGAAGATCCAACAGAAACAATACGACCACCTGAAGGATATTCACCAGATTGAGAAGTACCACCATAACTATCAGAACCGGTAAATGTTACACTGGTGATTCCAGATGTCTCACTTAATCTATAATTTTCTGACTGTAGTTGAGGTCCATATGGCTCTTGGAATACATTATTAACTAAAATAATTGCATTATCTGTAGAAAAACCAACAACATTAGAATCGGATGATTTTAAACTAAATGTACTCTTAATTCCAGTAAATTCTGATGAAATATCATCAAAAATAAAGTTTCCAGTATAAGTTGGGTTGGTTTTATTAATTCCACCCGTTCTCATAAATGTTCTACCTTGGAAAGTAGAATTAGTTGTAATTCCAGTCCAATCTCTATAATCAGGATTTCCTGTAGTAGTACTTAAGGGAACTTGGCCATAAGGTGGATCAGAAAAATGTATTGAATTATATACAATATTATAATTTCCTGTAATCTTATTAACAACAGTTCCGGCTGTATGGAAACCAAGTGTTGTGCCCATAGTTGCTCTAAGGACTGACAAATTATTTGGATTTCCAGAAATACCAACTTCATGAACAGTTATAATTTCATCTTCTATCTGTAACAAATCACCAGCAAAAATTGAAGTAACTCCAGTAAGTGGTACAATAGTATCATATGCTATAAGGTATTCCAATTCCGAAGAAATTTTCGTATTTGTTATTGGTGATTGAATAATATTATCAATGGTTATTAATGCTTTTGTATTTGTATTTGTAGCATTAATACTATGTGAGGTTCCTATACCAACAGAAGAGAATTCAAATACATCAGGAATTAATTGTAAAGCCTTTTCTGCAGTGTCAGCAAATCTTATATTTGAATTATCAACTTTAACAATATAAACTTCATGTGGAAGTTTATCAGTGAGTCCAATTCCTGTAACCGTAGTAGTTCCAATTCCAACTGCATTATTGGTTCCTTCACCACTATAACTATAAATTAATTTTTCTCCACTAACAAAGAAATGATCATCAATTGATATTGTGTTATTTGTGATATTAATAACATCTCCATCATTACCATTAAACCGCCTTCTAAAAATTTCTTTATCATTATGTCTAAGATTGAATGCAGTTTTAAGATCTAATTGTGTTCCAACATAATTGCCATGACCATCATTAATAGTGATATTATCAGATATTACTTCATTGTTATTAAAATTTTCATCATAAACTAGAAGTTCTGAAGAATATGTTCTAACTTCTACATTAGCACTAGCAATTGGAGTGAATGTTAATATAACTTTACCACCATTGGCTGTTGTTACCCCAAAAGTACCAAGTCCAACACCAGTAGTAACATTACCAAATTCAACTATTCCTTGATTAGAAGAAGAATTTATAATAGCCACTTCAGACATTTGATACTGATTATTTGTAGTATCTTCTACAGAAATTACGTGATATGCCGCTTGATATGGTGATACATAAGTTGAAATACCAATAGCGGAAGGTGATCCAGAAGAAGGAATAGTGGTTAAAGTTGAAAATACCTTACCGGTTGAATATAAAGTAGTACCACCTACACTAGTTTTTGTATTATTGGTTATAGAAATAATAGAAGCTGTTGCATCAATATCAACATTAGGATTAACTGGAGAAAGAGTAATGTTAACATTACCACCAGAGATACTAGCCCCAAAGGTTCCAAGTCCAACAGATCCAACACTATCAGAATTGCTCATATCACCATATTCTAGTAAATGAACATTAGTTCCATCATGTACAATACTAAGTTCCACAATACTGAAATTATTACTAGTATCTTTTAGTTGTACATTAACTTTAGATGATCTGTAAGTTGATGCTATTGATACAATGGTATCAGTACCTACTCCGGCTGCAACATTTTTTCTGGATCCACTTAATTTAACACAATCACCAAAATTAATTGGTGAACTGCATGGATTACAAAGAGTATTATCATCTATAATAGATAGATTCAATGCACCCATTTGATAAGAATTATACTTAAACTTATTTGGATAAAATACTAAATCCCATCCATCAGAAGTTACAAGATAATCATGATAACCCAAATATAAATATGAATCTAATATAGCATATTCATTACTATAAGCATTATTATTATTTTGGATCATCGATACAATTGAGAATTGTACCTCATCAATATATTTTACATCTTTAACTAAAGTTAATACTCTATTATAAGTTCTATTAGAATTGAAAGAAGATACCTTAGAATACTTAGTTTGTCTTGGATTACTATTAAAACTACCACTAAAGTCATCAATTTTTAAAACTCTATTACCAATGGATTCCCAATAATCCATCAAATCTCTATTTTTAAATACAATATCCTTAGATATCAAGTTATCATCAATTTTAAGAGTTTCTTCAGACACATAATCAAAATTATAGAAAGCATTTAAATTACCGTGTCCAGTAATATCAATAAGACTCTCAATATTAGAATCATCAGGAAGCATAACAGCTCCATCAGTGTCTTCACCACTTTCAATAACAAGATCACTAAATTTAGCAAATCCACTAATATGACCCAAAGAACTGATCGGATCATTCCAAGTTTCTAATGGAATTCTAGATTTTAAAGAATAAGAGAAATTCTGATAATACTCATTATTAGGAATTTTTTGTAAATTATCATCTAAAAATCCTACATTTGTTCTCCAACCATCAGTCATAGATGCGCCAGCACCTGTAATAAATGATGATTGGAAACTGATTTTATATTTAATCAATCCTTGAGTATTAGATCCAACACCCTTTACAATGGTACCAACTTCAAATTCTTTACCAGTTGAAATTTTTAAGAAATTATTCTTTTTATCCCAACTTTCAACAAATCCAATATTACCATCATTAGAAACCATTTCATCTTTATGAAATTTCTTTGTTACCAAATCAGAATCAAATATTGCTAATTCATTCTCTCTAATTACTCTACCTAAAGATTTTGATAAATCGACATTTCCTGGATGAATATTTTTTGGAACAAAAGATTCCATACTATATTCAATGTAAGGACGTGCTCCACCAACAGAAAGGTCGCGATTAGTTACATTAAACAACTTATAATCATAATTTGATGAATTATATCCAGTTCCAGTACTTGCAATACCAACATTAATACCCTCTACAAATACATTATCTCCAACAACAAATGGGAAAATGTCTTCATCTTCATTTGTAAAAATACCATCAATATATAATCTCACTGTTTGAGTGGATGATTGATATGTAAGAGAACTAATACCAACACCATTAGAATTAATTGTTGGAATAATTCTTGGAGGAACATTAAACATTCCGGTACTATTTTTAAAAATAGTAACTTCGGTGTCACCAAGTTCATATCTGATATCTAAATCTTCTACAACTTTATTGCTATAACCATCAATAACTACTAGTGTAGGTGATTTTAAATAATTCAAACCAGCTGAGGAAATACCAATCCTTTTAAATGTAGCTAATGATTCTATCTCAAGAATTTCTGGAAGATTTGCTGTGGGTCTAAGTGTATTATCTGTTGGATAATCAAATCCAACATTGTCCATTTTACTACTAATTACTTTACCAATATTAGTACTATATGCTTCGACAAGTGCTCCACTACCTTTATCACTAGTAATAGTAGTAATCCCTGGCAATGATTGATATTGATATCCTTTATCAAATATCTTAATCCTTGAAATAGGCCCAGATGAGTTTAAAGAATCTGTTTGATAAGTTGAATTTGAATTTAATTTATTATATTTAATATTATCTGGAATTTTAGATAGATTAAATGAGAATGTAGTAGATCCAATTCCAGAAATAACATGCTGGCCATCATAAACCGTAGATACTACATTAATTTTATTATTCGATTCTACGGTTTTATCAATAATAATTTCTTTTTTAATATCTGATATAATATCAATATTATCTAACTCAAATTTATAGAAAAGTGAATCTGGTGTACTATCGTTTATAACAATAGTAACTTTAGCATCAGAATCAATACCTACTTTACCATTATAAGATACATCAAATAATCTCGTTTTATTGGATGTTAGATACAAATTATCATGATCATAATCTGTATAAAATCTCATTATAAAAGATGAAACTAAAGATCCATTATAGTTAAAAGATAAAGAAGAATCAGAAAGATCGAATACTAGATTACTACCTCTTTTGTTATTAATAAGAGGATTAATCTTAGACAATGTGCCTACATTAGCAGAAGTGATATTTACAACTTTTGGATCTGGTTGTTTGACTTCATACTTTTCTTTTACTAATCTAATCTTATTTCTACTATAATAAATGACATAATACATATCATTATTAACCAATCCACCACAAGGAGATGCTGATGTGTGAACTACTTTATCTCCTGTAATAAAATCATGTGAATTGATAGTAATAGTATTATAATCAACATCAATATCTGAAGCAATAAAGTTTATAGGATTAAAAACAATTCTTCTATTATAATCATCATATTTAACTGTTATTGTATTAGTATCTGTTGGTACAACACTCATGAAAATGTTTTCATTCTTTTTCATTGAATGTGTTTCAGCAACAGATACAGTAACTACATTTCTATCAACCTGCGCTGTAATGGTATCTTCAAAACTAGTTTTAAAGCTATGATAAACATCTGTTCCATTACTTACAAAGTATAAAATACCTGGTCCATTATTAATACCAAAATATCCATTTGTAGTAAAACCAATCTTATTGGTGGCAATACCAATAGTATTATTTGTTAATGGAGCAACATATAATTTACTATATTCTGATAATTCTTCATATGGATTACCTGTAACAGGACTCCAAGTATTAATAGAATTACCACCATTTCTATGATAATATAATACATCATTCAATTTTAAACCATGACTTGGAATGTAAATTGACCTATCTTTAACATCTATTTGAGTTAAACCAACTCCAGGATTTGAAATTTCTAAAGTATTTGTAACACTAGTTGTACCCAATCCAACACTTTCTGATGGATTAAAATAAAACTCTTTACTAGATCTAAATGTTTTTGTGGTTTTTAATGTCCCAACATTAACACGAAATTTTCTAGGATTTTCCCATAATATTGAGCCACTAGTGTGAGATGATCCTACAGTACCATATTGCTCTCTTAATACACGAATTCTTGATGTTTTATTGTCTATATTAATAACTTTAATTTTTTCATTATCAATAGTTAAAATATCATTCTCTCTGATATTTGGATAATCCAAAGCACCAGAAATATAGAAATAAGTAGCTATTCCAGTAACACCAGTAGTACCAATACCCAAAGATAACACAAAGTTATCACTTCTAATTCCAATATTATAAGTACCACCAAATCCTTCAACAGGACTTGAAATCGAATTGATATTTATTATATCATTATTCTCCAATCCATGTGGAATTGCATTAAAACCAATAAAACTAGACCTATTAAAATCATTTGTGAATTCAATTGAAGGAAATACAGTAGATTCAGTAGTAATAGTGTCTATTGTTTCTCCATATACTCTATCAACTTTAGCCTGAGCATTATATCCACTACTTCCCGTATTATCAAATACTACATTATCTTTAACTTTATAATTATCACCACCTGCCAATATATCTACACTCTCAACATTTCCAACACTTACACCTTTAATAGTAACAATTTGCTCTCTAGTATTATTGGAATTAATGACATAGTCATAACCACTTTGAGAATCATTTGTGTGATATATTTTAGTATTTCTAAACCAATTATATGCCCCAATATCATATTCTACTTGATTGGAAGATGATTTGAAATTAAAATCATTGGGCTTTGACTCATATGTGTTTCCAATAAAATATGGGAAAGCAGGACTCTTATATCCTCTAAATGGTCCACTAGAATCTACACCATAAGTGCTTAATGTTGAGAAATATACATATCTACCTTTAGGATAATCTGGAGTAATACAAAATCTACCATTATTTTCATCAAGATCACCTTTTTCAGTAAATATATAATCTTCAATAAAAAATCCACCAGGATATTTTGAAGTAGAAGGTCTATTAGTGGTTTTGACATTTAACTCATAACCAGATTTCATCTGATTTACATTACCACCATCAGATTCCGAATAACCATAAGGACCATAAATCGGATTTCCATCATAAGCCCAACCCAATATTGGAGAGTGATATTTACTATCCACTTCAATACCATCTTCAACACTTAAATCAAATATACCATATGAAGAATTATCACTACCTGCTCCAGTAAGTGCATAAGTGGTTTCTCTTAATTTTCTTGGTGCGTATATGTGAGAATATTGTAAAGTATTACCGGAAATATTTTGATCAATAAATCCATCATCATCAGTTATAGTATTATAATTTCTTTGATATAAATTTATATTCCAATTACGAATATTAGCATCAATTCTCAACCCACTTCCTGCAGCAATTACATCAATACTTGTCGTATTGGTACCAAATCCGACTCCACCATTAATAACTTTTACTTCTATAAGAGCTCCATTATTGATAATTGGAGTTAATCTTGCATATTTTCCAGTACCATTAATGACAATTTCTGGTGGAGAGTTATATTCTTCACCTTCTCTATTGACAAGAACATCTACAATAGACCCATTATTAACAATTGGAGTAACAATTGCTCCCTTTCCACTTATAACAGTAATTACAGGCTGTCTATTGAAATTAATAACTTCAGAAGATCCATAACCAACCCCACCTTCTAATAAATCAATAGATTTGATAGATCCTCTAAAAATAGGTTGGATTTTGCAATCATTTTTAGCAATACCTCCAATTTCAACTGTAATTGGCTCGTAATTAAAATCACCATTACCAATTTTAGTGATATTTGTATGAATTTTCTTAATATAATTACTATTTTTTGGCCAAATACCGTTTACAGTCAATCCAGTACCAACATTACTCAATTTAAAATTGTTTTCATCAACTTTATGTACATAATATTGTTCAGTTGTAGATAAACCTACAATATCTTCAGTTAAACTACTATATTCAACAATTTCTCCACTAGAATACCCATGATTTGTTATATTGAATTGATTTAAAGCAGTATTAACACCAACATTAGTAATTCTTCTCTTCTTATTTTCATAACCACTTCCAGAATTGGTTACAATAATATTTCCTATAATCTTTTTCTTTATATATGATTCAATATTATGAATTCCTAAACCATAATCATTAATTGATACGGCATTAATTCCACTTCTAGCATCATCTTCATTGATATAAAGCTTGACTGTAGTAGAATTTACTAAACCAACAAAATAATTTGAGTCAGTAGAAAGACCTGAAACTACTTTAGAACCATTAGTTCTATATACTACCGATTCAAAATCATCAAATTTATGATATGTTGTAAAACCAATGGTATTTTGGTTGGAAGATGCTCCACTAGTTACAATTCCACCAGATCCATCTTCAGAATTAAATGTAACAGTATTAACAATTAAAGCTATATTAGCTTCTGCTAATGCCCCAGTTCCATTTCCACCACTTATTTTAATAATAGGTTTGGTATTATAATCATATCCATTATCTAATATTTGTATTTCTTTAAGTTCACCAATAACATTACATATACCAGTTGCTCCAGCACCAATTGCATCACCATATTCAAATGGCGTTTCGATAGCCCCTTCTACACCTATTTGAGTTGCATCAAATTCAATATCTATAAATTCTTCAGGTCGCCTTCTATCATCAACTTTAAGTAGTGGTGGATTGAGAATATCATATCCATCACCACCACCAGTTACTTCAAAAGATCTAATATCACCAAAATATATGGAATTTGAAGATTTATAGTTAAGAATTTCAACGCCATTGATTAAAATACCAGTATATCCGGGATTAGTCTCATAAACACCACTTTTATTAACAGGATCAACAATTTCTCTATAAATTCCTTGAGCTGAAATTGGTTTATTATAAAAATCATAAAAAGTTAATGTATTGTTTGTAGCAATACCAACCAAATTCAAATAATTATTAGAAAAAATATCAGCTTTACTTCTAGATAATTTAATGCTTGTAGGATCTTCTCTTTTAACGTAATATACATTCTCATTTATATTATCAAACTTATTCTCAACAGAAGAAATAACTTCAAATCCATCAGGATTTTTTATAGTTGAATCAAAAGTAGCTGGCTTATAGTAAACAGCATCTCCAGTATAAAATCCATGATCATCACCAGAAGTTAATACAAGAGTTTTATCATCAGGTTCAGAAGTTCCACTAAATGTAATACTTCTAGAATATGGATTAGTGGGAATATTATAATAATTTGCAAGAGAATTTGATGCTATTAACGTATCACCATTAAATTTAGAGTAAGTATTTTGAACATTAGATATAAAATCGTTAAGATATGGATAATTATCAGAATTTCCCTTCAAAATATTATTTTTGACTACAAATTCCCCTGTAATATCAATTAATCCACTAAGTTTTGCTGTAAAAATATTCTTACTAGATATTTTAGATACATTACCAATAGATACATTATCAAAATCATCAATAATAGAGACTATAGAACCTGGATATAAGAAATGATCATCAAAAGTTTCAAATTGATAGGTTCTTTCTGTAATATCAATAACTACAATTTCCTTTACATTCCACTTTGTTCTTACATTATATTTCCAATTTTTAGTTTTTTCTTCTTCAGACTCAATACCTAAAGCTTTAAATCTAATAATATCATCAGTACTATAAGAATGTGCACCATCTTCAATTTCTAATTCTTTTAAAGTGGATGTGATTCTAACAGTAATAGAATTACCAACACCAATCATTGAATATGAATGGTCATCCAATCTAATATCATTAATTTCTGGAATTGTGTTAGTTACGCCACCAACATTAAGGAACTGATTTACATTCTTTCCAGAATATGACAGGGTTATATTACTTCCATCTAAATCATTAACTTTAAGATTACCAGTTTCTGGAAAACTTATAGTAGAATCTACGCAGATCTGTGTAGATCCAATAGATACTGTTTCTAATACTTTTGTCTTTGGATTTGGTATAAATTCACCAAATATACTACCATCAGCATCAATATCTCTTTTATAACCAGTATCAATGCTTATTTTATAATATTTAAAGTCAGAACCTGGAACTATTTCAACATTACTAACAGAACCTCTAGAATTTGTAGAGTCTTGGTATAAAGTTCTATTTTTAAGGTCTAATGGATCACCATTAATCTTTTCTACTACAAAACATTGACTTGCTTTATAATCTGCATCAGAAGGTCTAATCAAAAACTGACTAGGCTTCAATACTTCTACTTTTTCACCATATAATGAGTTAAAAAGTATCTTAAATGATTCGTCAGTACCTTTGGACTTATAAAAACTGTCAGCACCATATACAAAATTTCTTTGATTTAATGATGGATATAATTTTCTTTCTGTAAACCCAGGAGCAAACTGAGTTTTAATCTTTTTAAAAAATTCCTGAAGAAATATAATGTTTAAATTATAAATTCTAGAATCTTTACTATGCTCATCAATTTTAGTACTGGAAAATACTAACTCATCTGGAGTATTAGTACCAATATGGGTTGTTATTCCACTAAAACCCCTTTTACAGTTCTCAAAAGTTGAATCTGTCTTATATTCATAAGATATAATTTCATCATCAATCTTTATAATACCATTAGAATCTGGAAATCCTTCAGTAAAATTACCTTCATCTGATGTATATACAGTTTTTGATGTATAATCTAAATCACTACCAAGAATAGTAAAATCTTTGAGGTTATTTAACTCATCGAGTTTAATATATTTGTCAATATTTTGTATCAGGTCATATGAACCACCCTGATATTCTTGTGATTTATAATACTGTTTTAAAAATTCAGGAAGAAGGGGATATTCTTCTTGCACATATTGTGGCAATTGACTCGCTACAATGTCCTGAAACTTGATTCTATCTACTGCCATCCTGTCTTATCTTGTAAGAGAACCGTTGGAATAACTTGAGGTTACGTTATAATTGCTACCTGAAATATCATCACCAGATGCTATATTATCTGGAATCATAGAAACGTTTGTATTACTAGTATCTAATTGTAAATATAGATCTTGTAGTCCGATAACATCGTTAGAATATGGCGAAATTGAGATTTCTATTAGGGGCGCACCTCTATTTACTACAGTAGAAAGTATGTTAATTGGTTGTATCATAATTTCACCTTTAATATAATCAATAGTACCAATTGAGTTCTTAACAATAACTGATTCAGTGAGAGCATTCAATTTAAACAAACAAATTTTACCTGTTTTAAGATTTTTATCAGGAATATCACCAATATATACTGTTTCACTAATACCACTTACCGTAAATCCAGAAGATTTAATATTAAAACCATCATCACCACTAATATAAAACCTATTCCCATAACAAATTTCATATTCAGCAAAAGAATTTAATACTGGACGTAAATCCCTTCTCATCACAACTGTTGTAATATTAGAAGTTATTGATTCGTGTCCATCATCAATAATTTTAAGGAATTTACTATATTTAAATCTTGCTCCAAATTTATTCAATTGTGTAGAATTTGAATAATTAATAATATTTTCTAAAATAATACTTTTAGTATTCGGTGGAGAATTTGTTAAATTGGTATTATAATAAACATTTGAATTAACTTCCAAATACAAATATTTTAAGTCAACAATTTCACTAATAATACCAGCCACAGAATATTTTCTGAGCTTACGTTGAACATTTTCCTTAATCGAAGAAGAAAGGTATACACCATTTTCTGGTTTAATAGCAACAAAAACTTTACCATATTGTGGTGGAACTAAATCTTCTCCACCATATGCAGCTACTGATTCAGTTTCTGGATATATTCTAGGAACAATAGCCTCATAATCTGATGCTGTTACTGCCCTATTTTGTGAAGAATAGATTTGAGTGGAGTATTTTTTAATAGATTCAACATCTTCAATAGAATTACCACCATAAGATGGTAAAATTGTACTAACTAATGAAATTCCAGTAGTTATAGATTTACCTGTATCATCAATTAATGATCCACTAAATGCAAAATTATCAATATTATTAGCTTCTAATCCATTACAAATTATATAATTAATCTCAACATAATTTGGTTCTTGTAATTTAGTTCCAAATAAACCATCACCAAATATAATCTCATATCTTTCATTAGATATTTCATTTAAAAAATATACTAAAGATGTGGAATCAATTTCAAATAAACCATCAGACTTACTGAATTTTCTTATAACAGAAGATTGCTCAGAATCTCTTACAGATACATTAATTAAATCAGCATCAATTCCAGTATTGGGTAGTATAAATTTTTGATTCGGTGTTCTTGAACTTACAGTATAATTTTGTGAAATATATGTCCCTTCATATATTTTTACATCATCAAATGTAGCTACACCATTAGAATCTACAGGAACTGTAACATCATTAGGAACGGAGAATACATAACTCTCAGTACCATAATTATTACTACTTATAAAACTGATACCAGCTTTTAAGGTAACTGTAATTGATGTATTATTAGATACATCCACACTAAATGCAACATTAGCTGTTGATGATTTCTTAGATTTGGGAACATATCCTATATTACGCGCCAGTGATACCACATTCTCCCTGAGAGTAGCACTATCAATGAATACCTCATTAGTTACCATATTGGCATTATATGAGGTTATATACGTGTTATAAGCTAATGTGTCTATAATTGTGCTTAGATTAGATCCTTCAAAGTCATAATCAGTGAAATTTGAATTCGCCCTTAAGTAATCCTTAATAGACGTTTTTATTTGATCGAAATCTAAGTTACTAAAATTTACTAAAGGCATGTTACCTAGTGGATTGCAATGCAAATGAAAGTTGTTGTTTTAACGAATCAATACCTATAATGAAATAATCAATATTAACATTATATTCATCATCATTTGATTTCACTTTCACGTCCTTTAATTTGACACGTGGTTCATAATTTCTAATAGTAGTTTCTATTTGTGTCTCAATAGCAGAAGCAGTCATACTATTTGGATTCTCAAATAATAAACCAGTTATATTACATCCCAAAATAGGACTAAATGGACGTTCGCCCATGTTTGTAAGTATTAAATTGCGAATTGATCTTGCAATAGCAGTTTCATTTTTGATATGAATAAGATCATCATTCAAAGGATTTACCTTAAATGATGCACTAATATCTTTAAATCCTTTACTAATCCTCTCAATTGGCATTATGTTACAACAACCATCGCATTATTTATGATACTAATACTCATTTAATGGAATGGGTTGGCCATCTGAATCATATTCAATTTCATCATTAACTTCATATAACTCATTTTGAACTTTAGAATCATTTTTCTTGGGTGTTAATTTGTCATTTGATATTTCTCTGAGCATTTCCATAGATTATAATCTCATATATTTTGACTATTTAATGACATAAAAAAAGGAGGCCTTTTACCTCCCTTGTCCTCTATATGCTTTCTTTGATTTATTTTTACTAGTAGCTGAATATTTTGTATTTTTACTATTACCTTGTTTTGTTTTTTTGGGTATTGCTTCAATATAATTATCACCTAATAGTGATCTTTTTACTTTAGCCATTAAACAACCCTCATTTTTTCATGTCCAACTCTAATACGTGGATCACACCAAATCTCAAATCCAGCTTCTTGTGCATCTAAACAGAAACTAACATCTTCACCACACATATCTTGTACAGCACCAGATTCAAATACTTGCATCTTAGGTGCAAACCAAGGATACTTCATATCATTACTTTCAAATACACCATTCTTAATAAGAATCCATCCAAATCCTGTATAATCAACAGTAAAAGGCTTCTTACGTTTTTGAATACCATCTACCATCTCGTGATTCATAACTCCACCATTATTACGGAAGTCATCTTCATCTAACCAATGTGCAACTGATGTAGTTTTTCCATCTTCTGTTGCATACCAACCAGCACTAATTGGATGATCTTTTGTATCATCAATTGAATCATCTTCATTAACAGCTTCCTCTGGAAGTGCTAGATCACATAATTGCCAAAACTTATTACTATTAAAAACAATATCACTATCAATCCATAATTGATAATCATATTTTAATTTACCATCCCATGGAATCTGATCGGGTCCACGTAATACATTAGCACCTAAACATTTACATCGAGCAAAGTTAACCATACTTGAGTAATCTTGACTAATTTGAATACTCATTTGATTTTGTACTAAGTCAAAACATAACTGTACAAATGACTTAAGAAATGCATATGATACTCCACGACCTGGTAAACAAAATACAATTCCTTTACCTTTCATTCTTGCTTTGATCTTATCAATATCCCATTCTGGTTCATCTGAAGACTTCTTTGTATTTGGCTTACTAGCCTTTACAGTAAATCCTTTCGCCATTAATTCAATTCTCCATTGCTTTAAAATTATAACACAATATTTATTAGTATGTCAAGTACACAGAGAGCGTTAGAAAGCCCGCTCACAATAAGACATACTAATAACTGGGAGTACCATTTGGCTCTCCCATAATCTCTATTTCTTCTCCTAGTGAAACATATGATAAATCACTTACCTTATATTTTGTATTCATAAAATCTAACATGTAACATAATATCTCCCAATTCCTTACAAATTCCTCCGGACTTAAACTGTGATATATACATTCATTTTTTAAATATATGTGATATATTTTACTCATAGATTATATGGGAATTTCTTTATATATTACAGAGAATTACTACTATCGCTCCTATGAGTCCAAATAGAGGAAATCTGATTATATTAAATATTTTCCCAGGATATCTTATTAACCATCCAGCAAATACAGCTCTCCATATATTCCAATAGGGAACATCTTTCTTCTTCTTTCTCTTTATATACTTATTCTTACGATCATTAGTTCTTATTGAATGCCTCACTTTATAACACCTCTCTAATAATCTTTCATTGAATTTATGTCTCTGATTCTTATTAAAAACATCTGGCTCATTGGACATAGCTGGGGGGATTTTTCTGGTGGAATTTTTTTTTATATTTCTCTTGGGGGTATAGACTTTTGTAGGTTGCGGTACTTGCGGTTTTTATTATAGCAACGCCGCCCGTAAGGATATCAAGACATCAACGATTAACTGTGATTTCAAGACATTAAGAAAAAACACTGTGGTTCTCGTTAACATTTAGTAAGGGTAACCAATCCTTTGTAAATGTCTTATAAGCTACTGTATTTCTCAATCTCCCACTACCTTAAGATTTCGAAATACTGAGAACCACGTTGTCATTTATGAGGGGTCTTTTGACCCCTCTTAAACATCACTGGGCCACTGTATTATCCTCCTTTAGATCATTAGCGAATGCATCAATAATCTCCAGAAGTTCATTGCCAGTCTGTGCCTTATTAAGAAGGGACATAAAAACTTGACGTGTCATGATAAAATGTGAATCAGTGTGTAAGTGAGTAGTTTAAAGTCATACTCAGGACTTTGTTAAGTGAGTAGTTTAAAGTCATACTCAGGACTAAGGGGGAAATGTTACCGAATGCCCTTTAACATCCGTGGGGTCCATGTTGTTGTGGTATTCATTGTGTGATGTGCCACAGTACCGAATGGACGAAAATACTTCTTAAAAACTTTCACCTGTCCAACAAGTGAATAGCGTTCTAAAAGTTCTGCTGTGAGTTTCAAATGTGCTCCTGTGTGGTTACACTATAAGGACACTATGGGGGCAAGTAACTTTAATGCTCGGAGTATTACCCCATGCCAGTGTGACTTTCTGTGCTTCCATAGTGTGATTATACCCCATGAGGACTGTGTTGTCAAGTGTGTATTTTAGTGTTTTCCTCTATGTGTTACTTAGTGATATTATTATAACCCATAGAGGTATTATGGACAAAAATTTCAATCCGTTGACATGTGACTGAAAGTGCGGTAGAATGCGGGCAAAGATCACAAGAACTATAAGGTTTCTATGAGGTTTAAATGTCTCTTTCTATAAGGTTTCTGTGGTGTTTAAATGATACATAATACCCACATTGTCCACACCCCTGTGGACAACTATAAAAAACAAGATGTTATTTATAAAGGTATTTAAAACGTTATTTTAACACTTTTATCCCTTATTTTAAGTATATTTACCTATGATTATTACATTAACTAAGTAAGTTTTCCACAACATGCTATCTATTAAACAACACCCCGAATACTCCGACTACTGGGTTACATCCAATGGTCTAATCTATAGTGAAAAAAATGGGAAACATGGGAAATCTGATACCTTAAAAGAGAGAAAATTAAATAAAGATGAACACGGTTATAATGTCATTAAGCTATCGAATAATAATAAAAGTTATAATTGTACAGTCCATAGATTAGTAGCAGAAACTTTCATCCCTAACCCTAACAATCTACCTTATATTAATCACATTGATGAGGACAAAACTAATAACAATATTGATAACTTAGAGTGGTGTAATCATCAACAAAATATAGAACATTCTGTTAGTAAGTATTACACCATTCAACATATAGAATCAGGGGACATATTTGAGGTGTTTAACTTACAGAAATGGTGTCGCAATAAGGGGTTAAATGTAAATAACTTAAGGGGTACATTCAATCATAAATTTAGTTACTCAGCACAAGGATATAAGGTACTAGACATTAAAAAAAAGAGGTAATTAACCCCTCTCTATGTGTTATTCATTAATCACAATTCACTTCTTTGAATATGTCATAATTGTGACTATTACCACCACTTATGTCCTATTCTACAAGTACCAGAT
>Ga0080013_1002578_pt1 | contig 21016 bp, 32 predicted proteins | sample ETNvirenome_6_85_FD_69236 | JGI IMG/M metagenome (GOLD analysis project Ga0080013, IMG submission 69236) | Marine viral communities from the Pacific Ocean - ETNP_6_85 (SPADES assembly) (version 2) | ecosystem: Environmental > Aquatic > Marine > Oceanic | place: Pacific Ocean | collected 2013-06-19 | reverse complement strand
CCGAGCGCAGAAATGAACCCCGCAAAATCCGCAACCCAAGAAGCTTTAGATTTACCTAAAGAAAATCCAATGGCTTTGTATGCGATTCTCATAGGCGCGGGCGTAGGCGGTTATTATTTGATGACGCGCTTAGGTAAAAAAAGGGGGCGTAAGTAATGCCAACACCAGTTCAACAAATGCAATCTATTATAATTTCTTTATCAGGTTCAACGGGCGATTTAGAAGCGGGAACGAGCGTCACGCAATTTAGAATGCCTTACGCATTTAATTTGACAGAAATTCCACGCGCTAGCGTTTCAACGGCGCCCGCTGGTTCCGTTATAACGGTAGATATTAACGCGGGCGCAAGTTCGCCAGCGACAATATTAAGCACTAAATTAACAATCGACGCGGGCGAAAAAACAAGCGTTACAGCGTCTACGCCTGCGGTTTTATCCAGTACGACTTTAGCAAATGACGATATTGTAACTTTTGATATTGATACGGTAGGTTCATCTACTGCGGGCGTCGCACTCAAGTGCGTACTTTTGGGGTTTAAATTATGACGTGGACATTTGAATTAATTCAGTTAAAAGACAATGATAATAATTTATTGCCACTTTGGAAAGTTACTCAATGGAATACAGATAACCCTAATAAAAAATGGGAAACAACAATTACAGATAAAGTTAAAATAATGTGTTATGATTAAAAATGAGTTTAAATTTAATTGATCCCTTTTTGAAATTTGCAACGGGCGGGGGCGGGGCGCCTTTTTATGAAGTTTTAGCGTCAACGACGGGAACGAGTGAACCGATCACAGTATCGGGAATTGGTTCGGATTACAAAAATTTAATGATTTTAGCAAGCGGAAAGGCAACTACTGACGGTTTTAGATTTGGTTTAAATTTTAATGGTTCTTCGGCTAGTGATTATACCAGCCGAATAAATGCAAATGGGGGCGTTGAAGTTACAACAGAAACAGATCATGATGATATAATTATTGGCGAGGCTGATATGTCACAAGGCGGTTTTAGTGTGGCGTGGCTAACGGGCGTCGCGGGTTATGGTAAAATGTTAAGTTATAGAAATATTAGAACAAGTGGAACGGGGGCGGGTGATACACCCTCACGCACTGACGGAATAGGATCATGGCAAAACGAAAGCGACGCAATATCTAGTGTTACGTTGTTGAATGGCGCTTCTAGTGGCGACTGTAATCCGTGTGAATTAGTTGTGTTAGGTTATAACCCCGACGCGACAAGCGGGACGCAAGCATGGACACAAATAGCGTCGGAAACTATTTCGAGTGACGGCGATAATTTTTCATTAAGTTTTAGTTCTACTAAAAAATATTTATGGATTCAAGTCTTTAATGTTGATAATGCAACGGGCGACATAATGATGAAATTTAATGGAACGACGGGCAACGAATACGCAGAAAGATATTCAGATGATTTTGGTAGTGATTCAACAAATGGCGATAAAGGGGGCATTGATTCAAACTATGGCGCGACGGCTGGCAATTCATTTCATAATTATTGGATTTATAATAATGCGTCATTACAAAAATTAGTTATTTATAATTACACTATTCAAAACGGTGATGAGGGTAATGCCCCGACAAATTTAAACGCCGTCGGAAAATGGACAAACACATCAAATCAAATAACAAGCGCCGTAATAACAGCGGGCGGGGGCGGTTTTAAAGCGGGTAGTTATGCTATTGTTTGGGGCTTTGATCCTTAATGGCTGATTATACATTATTAAAAAATGTAATTTTAGGAAGTTCGGCTAGCCAAATCGATTCGGGTAGTGGGTTAGACGCTAAAGATTTTTTATTTGTGGAATTTTATGCGACGACGGCGGGCGGGAATATTAATTGTAATTTTACATTTAACGGCGATACTAATCAAAATTATGCGATACGTGAACAAATTGACGCGAGTAGCGCGTCAACGAATGTTAATTTATCAAACACAGATAATTTAACGGGAACCGTTAACGGTGATATTTATGCAACCGTATTTATTGTGAATAAATCAGATCAAGCAAAATTATTTTATTCATTAGGACAAGAACGCCCCGCCAATTCAAATAATGCGGGTAATAGGAAAATTATTACGGGCAAATGGGTAAATGAAAGTGCGCAAATAACTCAAGTTACAGCAAATTCAAGTGCTAATTATGGTTCAAATTCTTATTTACGCATATACGGGGCTGAAATCTAAATGAATAAAAAACAAACTGGTGATTATTATAGAGAAATAATAAATCAGATTGATAGTAATTTAATAAATAACGAAAAAGATATGAAAAAAAATTCATGGCTACCAAAATGGTTTAAGAGAAGAAAAAGAAACAGATTGATAAAAGCGCGTACATACTATACAGAATATTTAGAAGATTTGATAAAGCGCAAGCTAGCAATCTAATTCATATAGTTTTATTTTGAGGGGCATTTATGGAATTCAAAACAAGACACATGGCGCAAGCATGGGGCGGGGTTCTTACTTTAGTAGGAATACACGCTGGATTAGTAAACACCGAGAATTTTATGATAATTTTCGGCGCTTATGGAACCATGTTTGTATGGGATAAAGTCGAAAAGGCAATAAGACCAAAACTGCAAGGTTTGAAATAATGACAGAAATCGCCGAGATTGTCGCCATAGTTGGCACAATACTGGGGGGTATTTTTGGAATTACCAAGCATTTAGAGCGTAGGCTATGCCGTGATATAGACGAAATCAAAAAAGAAGTTCATAAAATACACGAAAAGGTTTTTCATTAGTTTTTTCTTTTCTTTTGGCGACTTTTCTTTTCTTTTTTAATTTCTAATAAAATATTATCTAAAGTTTTTTTTAAAAAATAATCTGATAAACGTTGTTGATGAAAAAAAAGATAGTTATAAGACAATTATTCAAACTGTTTAGATATTTTGATTTGTCTTATACCTAGATTATAGAGGGTTCTTTGTGTTCGATTTGGACAATTTGGGGCGTGTATTAAGTCAAATTTGCTTAACCTTTTCAAACACCATTTTTTATAAAAATCATGGTCATTCATTTCTGCTATTTGACATAATTTGCAACCGCTCATTTCCATTCGTTAACTTGTTGTTTTTTTGCTTCAAGAATTACCACGCGAGCGAGTGCCTCAACGGCTAATTTCAGCGCGTAGGCTTGCCCGTTAGCGATTCTTTTGTATTTGTCTAGTTCTGCCATCATATCGGCGTTGATATCGTTTTCTGTCATTGATTTTATTTATTCATAAACTTGTTATCTATTATTTATTCATAAACTTGACCAATGGGGTTAAAAATATTGCTTGTTTTATCATGCAATCAGCACAAAAATGATGATTTGGGGCGTTTAGAACCATGTTTTCACATGAATAACGCTCACATTTCTTATAAAATGCCGTTTTTTTACCGTGCATTAATGAATAAAAATCCACTTCAAAAGGTTCTACTAATTCGCCTTTGAGATTTGTTTGACCCACACACCCCTTTATTTCCACTCTGTATATTATTCTATGTAAATAAAAATAAACTAATAATATTTTTTTTTTTATAATAGCCTAGAGTAGAAAGATAGGTGTGTGGGTTATGTATAATTTTCATATAGTAGTTAGTATTATTCATATTAATGACTAATGGACTATTTCAAGCACATTTGGACACAAAAGACGCAGAAAAAGCCGAAATATATCGGAAAACTAAAGGAATTTCTAAATCGGAATTAGTGCGCCAAGCCTTAGAAGCTTATGTCAAAGAAGAAAAAGAAAAGTCGCCAAAAGAAAAAGAAGAAATTAAACAAGAAGAACCGCAACAAATTAACCTAGATCAATTAATTCAGCAAGGAACCGCATAAAATGAACGAAGAAACAGAAAATCAACTATCCGAATTTATGAAAAAAGAAGGATATATTAAAAAATCTGATGTAATTGAACCCGAACACAAACACGAAGAACCAAAACATAACCACGCAACACGCTCATTCGATAAATTTTGCCCCGATTGTCAAGAACCCAACGCCGATTTTAAAGAACCTGAATATTTTTGCACTGACTGTTTAAAACCAATCGGCACAAAAGAAGATGTAGAAAAATCAAAAGTTTGTTATAATTGCGGACATGACGAGGTAATTCATAAAGATGAAGAAGATTTTAAAGAAGCAACCAAAAAGGAGGTGTAAAAATGACGAGATGTAATAAACACGGAACGACAATAATAGAGGGTATCTGTAACCATTGCGAACATACTAAACCAAAAACCACAAAAAAAAAAGAGGGGATTTAGTTGAGCGAAAACGAAGAACAACCAAGCGAACCCAGCCAAGAACAAATAAACGCAGGGCTAGCGCAAGCAATACAGCAAATTCAAAGCGATCAACAAGGGTTAATAAAATCACAAAATCAAATGAGCGAATATCTAAGGCAAAAACAAACAGCAAGCGAACCGCAACAAGAACAACCACACGACCCAAGCGATAAACCAATTACAATTAGAAATTTAATGGCAGAATTGCCTAACATTATTCAAGCGTATAAACAATTTAACGCAACCCCGCCCGACCCAATGCAACAAGTGTATTTAGAATTCGGGCGTCAAGTTGTCGGCGATACATTAGAACAATTATCAAAAAATGTTTTTGCTAAAAGAATAGCAAAAGAACAATCAACAACAATAAAAGAAGCGACAAACGGGGTTCAATAATCATGGAATTACCTGAAAGAGTTCGTATGTTAAGAAATGTAGCAATTAAAATTGCAAGCCCCGTCATAAAAGTGACAAAAGACAAACAAATTGCAAATTTAACAGAAAAAAAACAAATGGCGTTAGAATGCCAAGCGTTAGGAATTAACCAAGTGAATTCATTTTCAAAAGAAATGAAAGAAGTTTGGATAAATAATTGTTATAACGGTTTAAGAATGATGTACGACGACGAAGTTGACAGCCTCGCAAAAGTCGCGCTATTTTTTGGCGAAACATATCAAATGAAATATTTTGCACAAGAAATTAAAGAAGGAAATTATAAAAATAAAAAAGCATTAGAATTAATTTTTAAAAATATGACTGGTTCAATGGGGGATTTAATTATAAAATGATGTGTATTACTCATATTGAATATTTCGGCGTTAGTTATTCAATGCGCCACCCTAAAGGGATAACTAGAGATTTAAAACAGTGTCATAATTGTAGAAAATACGAAAAGGAACAAAAGATATGCCCCTTAGTTGTTCAAAATTAGAAAAAATTAACCCCGCTGAATATTTCACGGGTTATGACGGTTCGCAAAAATGGAAAAAAATACACGATACCGTTAATTCTATTGAATGTGAGTTTTGCCGTGATAAAGGAATAAAATTAATGCGCGGAATTCATGACGCCGTTAATATTCACATAGGAAAAAAAGCACAATACCCGAACGATTTGAAATTTACTCAAAAATATTTAGTGAGAGCGGTTCAAAATGCCCGCTAATTCTATTCAAGAATTAAACCGCTTAACAAAACAACTGAGGGGGATAGCTGACGATAATTATTGGGCGCGCCCTAAAGACTGGATCCCCGTCACACAAAAAGACGGGCGCCGATATATTTGGGAAAGAATAAATTCAAATTCACAGCGGGCGCAAAAATCACAAAAGAGATGGAAAGAGAAAGAACGCCGTTAAATTGTGTTTATTGTGGAAAGGAAACGCCACACAAAACAAATAAAAAATTTTGTTCGGTTAGTTGTAAAAATTCTCATCATAGATTAAAAAAAAGATTTGAAACCGTAAGCTAAGAGCGTTATTCATATACTGATTTAGTTTAGGGTTCTTAATGACTAAATGTAAATATGGAACATTAAAAAAACCAATAGGTTCAAGGAAGTGTAAAAAGAAGAAATGAAAATAACAAACAACCTAAAACAAATGGTAAAAAAACCTTTAGACCCTAATTCATGGAAAGTTATCAATAAAAAAGGCGTGACAGGCGTAGTTTTATCAACCCTAGCCCTAGAATTTGGCACACAAGGCGTAGAAGCATTTATTCCGCAATCAAGAGAATATTTAGGATATGCGCCAGCAATTTTACAAAACAAAATGACAAAGGTTCCAAATGTTTTTGGAATTCCTCAATCATTAAACGTCTTAGACGTTAGAGATGTTATCGTATTAATGCCAGCAATAACAAGTTTAGTTAGAGTGGCAACCGATAAATCAATGCAAGCCAAAAAATCGAGAGCAATCGAAGCAATCGCAGGCGTCGCAACAAAAGGCATTTTAAGATTAACGGGATTAAACCCTTCATTATTATCAAAAGGTTCACACACAGCCCCACAAGCCCCAAGAGTGACAGCAACGGGCGGGCTAGCCTCAAACACGGGGGTCTATAACTAATGGTATCTAGTTCCGAAGCAATTACAGCAAAAAATAGTTCATGGTCACAAGATTCACTAAACAACACACTTCAAGGCGCAAAATCAAAATATTTAGATTCTCTGTCTTTTACTGTCGGCGGTCTTCAAAATGGCGGTTCGGTTCCAACAATAGCCAATCTATTAGGAACCATTAATAGAATTACTGTTTCCGTAGCGGGAACCGTTGAAATGGATTTGTCATTAACTGACTTATACGCATTAAATAATTTATGGTTAGCAAACGAAATGCGCACTAAAATAAGCGCTGGCGATAATCAACAAGCATGGGTAAGCGGAATTCAAATGCCTATATGGTTCCCAGCCGTAGCAAATGAAACACAAGTTTCATTGTATTATTCAGCCGTAACAAATGCAGATAATCTAACAGTAAGCGCAACCGCAAATTATCAAGCAAGCGTTCCAAGAAGAACAGCCCTTCATTATACTAAATTCACTAAAAACACCAGCGGTGTAGATGATTCATCATTAAACAACTGGGATCACGAATTCCAAGCACTAGGAAACGTTAGCGGAATTCTATTTAACAACACCACCGTTTCAGGCGGTTCTACTGTAATTTCTGATGAGACATTAACTCAAGTGGGTATCGACGTCGACGGCGTTAATAATGTACTCATGTACGAAGTTCACGAAATGGGTTCCTTAACTAACAATTACACCGGACAAATGAATTCAAGTCTCGAAGATTCCCCAGCAAGTTTGGCAATCTTAGATAATTATTATTGGCTACCAATTAAAGAACAAATCCCTCGCAACTCATGGATTAAAACTCATGCAATGGCTGGCGCTAGTGGCGAGAGTGCAAGCGACATAACTATTCAACAGATCCCGTTTTGAGAGATGAACGTTAATGGTTCATCATGTTCCCGATAACGACGGCGAGATTCATTTTCATAGAGATTCAAATCGCTGTGGCTACTTTATAGGTAATTTTGATCAAGATGAAACCTTAACCGTAGAAGTTGAAGGCAACCCGACATTTTATGTTCAACCTTTGACTTATGTTAGAATTGCCGATTCTGTCGGAATTACAACAAAAGGCGGGAATGGATCGCGAAATTATTCAGCGCTAGAATATAGTGCGGGTAGTGAATTCTAATGTCAAATAATGGCTTAAGAAAAGCCCGCTGTGTTAGAAAAGCAATGAAAAACGGTTCATCTAAAGAAAACGCTAGGCGAAAATGCGGGGTTAAAAAATAATGGGCGGTTCTACTGAATATGTTGACCCGCTTAAGAAGTTCCCAGCATATCAAAAATTAATCGAAGCGAGACAGCCACAAATAACACCCGACGCAAATATTTCCAAAGTCGCTCAAACAATGCGCCAGCAATTAGATTGGCAAGGCGTAGTTCAACCACAGCGCCACGCAATGACAACGGCACAAGTTGACAGTTCAAGCACGGGCGACACAGTTGTTTTAACGGGATTATCAAACAAAACTCTAAACATAACTTATCTCTCGGCGTATGCAAGCGGAACGGGTAACGCTTCTTTTAGATTTGAAGTGGACACGGGTTCATCTTTTGGAACCACGCGCAGAATTTCAACAACTGACGCAACCGATAAAGAATTAGACGGTTCTGTATTTGTTTTAAAGTCAACTGACAGAATAGTTCTAAATGTTACAACCGCCGTTGGTTCTTCAACTATTGATTTAGTTTGTTGTTATGAAGAATTAGGCTGGGGAGATGTTTACAGCGCTTAGATAATGGAAATCCCAAAAAGAGAAGAATACGAAAACGAAATACACCGCCTAAACGGATTAATCAATAAACAACAAGATGAAATAGTATATTGGTCAAATAAACAAAGTAATGATATGCAATCACGGTGCGCGGGAATGGATAATTGGTGTGGGGGTATGACTTGCTGTGATAGATGGAAAATGGACGCAACAAAAGCAAATAATGAACAAATTAAAAACGGACAAGAAGGATTAGAAAAAGCAAAAAAAGCATTATGGGATTATCAAAAAGCCGTAGCAAAAGCCGAACAAGACGCACAAGTTGAAGCGGTTCGCCAAGCCATAGCCGACCAAGTGCGCTTAGAGCAAGAACGAATTCAACAAAGTCAACAAAATCAAATGATCATGCAACAAGCGCCACCAGCCGAACCCGAACCGACCGCAACCAGTGAAACAATTACCCCCATGAGTGAAACAATTACCCCCTTTGAATTACCATTTCATCATAATTATTTAATACCGATAATAGCAATAGGGGGATATCTTGTCTTACGTAACTAGTGACGCTTTTGTAAACGAAATAAGTTCTATAAACAGAAATGTTTTATTTAATATTAATAGAATTCAAAACAATCGCGAGGTTATAGATTTACATTCTCAGCAATTAGTAAAAGCGGGTCAAGATTTAACATATTTCGGCGAAAAGGTTCAAGAATTAGATGCAACTAATCAGGCGCAATATGGAAATATTGAACAACTTTATCTCAACCATGCCGACCAAGAAGGGCGATTAAACCAAGCAAAAGCCGAACGCGACGCAATACAAACAAAACTTAATACTCATTCACATAACGGCGGGGGCGGGGGCGAATGTGGCATGTTTGACATTCCATGTAAATTAAGAACGTTCACGGGTCAAGTTGGAACCCTTGCTTTAATTGCTGGCGGGGCTTATGTAGGTTATCAAATAATAAAGAGGAAAAAATGATTAAACTTCAAAACGTTTTAGAAATTGCTTTAGGTTCTTTAGTGGCGGTAATTGCAATAGGCGCATTAAGTGAAAAAAATAACTGGTTTAACTCTAAACTTCAAAGATATACGGGGGGCAATTAATTGAGTTTATACGAAAAACAAATGGCGCGAGTAGCACAAACGACCGCATTTCGTGAAAAATGGGGGGGCGTAATATCCCCAAGTTATACCGAAGGCGCGGATTTATCTTCAAATAAATTCGTAGGAACCGCAACAACTCAAGATGTAATTAACACTTTGATAAATCCCGAAGCAAAAAACCGCCATATTGGTTCTAGTATTAACTTAAATCAATATTTAGCCGAACGAAATTGGACACCCGAAACAGCCCCGACAAATTGGACAGCGCCCGAAAAACAAACGGTGTTAAGGGCGCAATTAGCGTCATTAAGCCAAACATTAGTTGAACCGCCACCAAGCAAAAGACCGCGCCCCGTCTTAACTCATTCAGTTAATTTGAATTCTAACGCCGTTGAGATAGTTGACCCCGAAACGCCAGATTTAAACGTCATAACTAATGATATTAAAACACCGAGCGCAGAAATGAACCCCGCAAAATCCGCAACCCAAGAAGCTTTAGACCTACCTAAAGAAAATCAAATGGCTTTTTATGCGATTCTCATAGGCGCGGGCGTAGGCGGTTATTATTTGATGACGCGCTTAGGTAAAAAAAGGGGGCGTAAATAATGCCAACACCAGTAAACGATTTACAAAGTTTTGTTGTAGCACTAAGCGCCGAAACTGGCGACATTGCAACGGGAACCGCCGTAAGTTATTTCAGGCTACCTTTTGGTTTTACCTTGACAGAATTACCGCGCGCTAGTGTTTCAACGGCGCCCGCTGGTTCGGTTTTAACAGTTGACATTAATATCGGGGCTAGTACGCCAGCGACCATCTTAAGCACTAAATTAACGATCGACGCCAGCGAAAAAACAAGCGTTACGGCGTCGACGCCGTGTGTTATGTCTAGTACGGTTTTTAATTCTGATGATATTGTATCTTTTGACATTGATGGCGTAGGTTCTTCAACGGCTGGCGTAGGTCTTAAAGTCGAATTAATAGGAATTAGAACGTAATGAGTTTAAACGTAGTCAATGCTTTTACTAAATTCGCTAGTGGGGGCGGGGGCATAACAGAATTGGACGATACTGAATGGGTTTGTAATTTTGAACAATGGCATAACAGTAATGCAAATAATTTATGTTTAGAATTTTTATCTGATGGCGCCACGCCAAGTTATTCGGGTTCGTATTATGGTCTAGGAATGTTTTTGCAAGATAACGGATCGAAATATTACAATATTACAACCGCAAATAATAACGGAACAAGAACAGAAAGCGCATATCCATCTGGATCAACGGGTCTTAATTCTTACAAAAACGTCGTCTTATTTACAACAGCGACGCGGTTAAGCGCGACGAGTTTTAAAACAGAAGTTTTTACTGATTCCAACCGAACTTCGAGTTTGGGATCTGCAACAATGAGTGTTAATTCTGCTATTCAGGGATTAAATCAAATCTGCGCATGGGCTAACGGAACGGGAGGAAATTATTATATTAAAAATGTTGAAATTTGGAACGGGACGACATCGGCAAGCGGGGATCCCGATTATAGTAATGATTTTAGTGACAGTTCGGGTTGGACAATCGGCGGAACTGGAACTGTAAATGTAGATAGTGCGCATTCTGACGCGATAGGCGCGACATCAACAAAAGGCGGGGATTATGCAATTAGGACTTTTTCATAATGGCTAAATTAAATAAAAAAACATACGAAAAAATATCCGTTAAAGATATTTCATTAATTGAACATTCGCTTTATAATTGTCGGCGTGTTGATTCAATTACTGTTAAACAAACAGATTTTGGATTTATTACAACTAAAGTATTTTATAAAGATGGTTCTAAGGATTAAAATGAATAAAAAACAAACGGGCGACTATTACCGAGAAATAATAAACCAAATTGATACGAATTTAATAAATAACGAAATAGACATGAAAAAAAATTCATGGCTTCCAAAATGGTTTAAGAAAAGGAAAAGAAACAGATTGATAAAAGCGCGTACATACTATACAGAATATTTAGAAGATTTGATAAAGCGCAAGCTAGCAATCTAATTCATATAGTTTTATTTTGAGGGGCATTTATGGAATTCAAAACAAGACACATGGCGCAAGCATGGGGCGGGGTTCTTACTTTAGTAGGAATACACGCTGGATTAGTAAACACCGAGAATTTTATGATAATTTTCGGCGCTTATGGAACCATGTTTGTATGGGATAAAGTCGAAAAGGCAATAAGACCAAAACTGCAAGGTTTGAAATAATGACAGAAATCGCCGAGATTGTCGCCATAGTTGGCACAATACTGGGGGGTATTTTTGGAATTACCAAGCATTTAGAGCGTAGGCTATGCCGTGATATAGACGAAATCAAAAAAGAAGTTCATAAAATACACGAAAAGGTTTTTCATTAGTTTTTTCTTTTCTTTTGGCGACTTTTCTTTTCTTTTTTAATTTCTAATAAAATATTATCTAAAGTTTTTTTTAAAAAATAATCTGATAAACGTTGTTGATGAAAAAAAAGATAGTTATAAGACAATTATTCAAACTGTTTAGATATTTTGATTTGTCTTATACCTAGATTATAGAGGGTTCTTTGTGTTCGATTTGGACAATTTGGGGCGTGTATTAAGTCAAATTTGCTTAACCTTTTCAAACACCATTTTTTATAAAAATCATGGTCATTCATTTCTGCTATTTGACATAATTTGCAACCGCTCATTTCCATTCGTTAACTTGTTGTTTTTTTGCTTCAAGAATTACCACGCGAGCGAGTGCCTCAACGGCTAATTTCAGCGCGTAGGCTTGCCCGTTAGCGATTCTTTTGTATTTGTCTAGTTCTGCCATCATATCGGCGTTGATATCGTTTTCTGTCATTGATTTTATTTATTCATAAACTTGTTATCTATTATTTATTCATAAACTTGACCAATGGGGTTAAAAATATTGCTTGTTTTATCATGCAATCAGCACAAAAATGATGATTTGGGGCGTTTAGAACCATGTTTTCACATGAATAACGCTCACATTTCTTATAAAATGCCGTTTTTTTACCGTGCATTAATGAATAAAAATCCACTTCAAAAGGTTCTACTAATTCGCCTTTGAGATTTGTTTGACCCACACACCCCTTTATTTCCACTCTGTATATTATTCTATGTAAATAAAAATAAACTAATAATATTTTTTTTTTTATAATAGCCTAGAGTAGAAAGATAGGTGTGTGGGTTATGTATAATTTTCATATAGTAGTTAGTATTATTCATATTAATGACTAATGGACTATTTCAAGCACATTTGGACACAAAAGACGCAGAAAAAGCCGAAATATATCGGAAAACTAAAGGAATTTCTAAATCGGAATTAGTGCGCCAAGCCTTAGAAGCTTATGTCAAAGAAGAAAAAGAAAAGTCGCCAAAAGAAAAAGAAGAAATTAAACAAGAAGAACCGCAACAAATTAACCTAGATCAATTAATTCAGCAAGGAACCGCATAAAATGAACGAAGAAACAGAAAATCAACTATCCGAATTTATGAAAAAAGAAGGATATATTAAAAAATCTGATGTAATTGAACCCGAACACAAACACGAAGAACCAAAACATAACCACGCAACACGCTCATTCGATAAATTTTGCCCCGATTGTCAAGAACCCAACGCCGATTTTAAAGAACCTGAATATTTTTGCACTGACTGTTTAAAACCAATCGGCACAAAAGAAGATGTAGAAAAATCAAAAGTTTGTTATAATTGCGGACATGACGAGGTAATTCATAAAGATGAAGAAGATTTTAAAGAAGCAACCAAAAAGGAGGTGTAAAAATGACGAGATGTAATAAACACGGAACGACAATAATAGAGGGTATCTGTAACCATTGCGAACATACTAAACCAAAAACCACAAAAAAAAAAGAGGGGATTTAGTTGAGCGAAAACGAAGAACAACCAAGCGAACCCAGCCAAGAACAAATAAACGCAGGGCTAGCGCAAGCAATACAGCAAATTCAAAGCGATCAACAAGGGTTAATAAAATCACAAAATCAAATGAGCGAATATCTAAGGCAAAAACAAACAGCAAGCGAACCGCAACAAGAACAACCACACGACCCAAGCGATAAACCAATTACAATTAGAAATTTAATGGCAGAATTGCCTAACATTATTCAAGCGTATAAACAATTTAACGCAACCCCGCCCGACCCAATGCAACAAGTGTATTTAGAATTCGGGCGTCAAGTTGTCGGCGATACATTAGAACAATTATCAAAAAATGTTTTTGCTAAAAGAATAGCAAAAGAACAATCAACAACAATAAAAGAAGCGACAAACGGGGTTCAATAATCATGGAATTACCTGAAAGAGTTCGTATGTTAAGAAATGTAGCAATTAAAATTGCAAGCCCCGTCATAAAAGTGACAAAAGACAAACAAATTGCAAATTTAACAGAAAAAAAACAAATGGCGTTAGAATGCCAAGCGTTAGGAATTAACCAAGTGAATTCATTTTCAAAAGAAATGAAAGAAGTTTGGATAAATAATTGTTATAACGGTTTAAGAATGATGTACGACGACGAAGTTGACAGCCTCGCAAAAGTCGCGCTATTTTTTGGCGAAACATATCAAATGAAATATTTTGCACAAGAAATTAAAGAAGGAAATTATAAAAATAAAAAAGCATTAGAATTAATTTTTAAAAATATGACTGGTTCAATGGGGGATTTAATTATAAAATGATGTGTATTACTCATATTGAATATTTCGGCGTTAGTTATTCAATGCGCCACCCTAAAGGGATAACTAGAGATTTAAAACAGTGTCATAATTGTAGAAAATACGAAAAGGAACAAAAGATATGCCCCTTAGTTGTTCAAAATTAGAAAAAATTAACCCCGCTGAATATTTCACGGGTTATGACGGTTCGCAAAAATGGAAAAAAATACACGATACCGTTAATTCTATTGAATGTGAGTTTTGCCGTGATAAAGGAATAAAATTAATGCGCGGAATTCATGACGCCGTTAATATTCACATAGGAAAAAAAGCACAATACCCGAACGATTTGAAATTTACTCAAAAATATTTAGTGAGAGCGGTTCAAAATGCCCGCTAATTCTATTCAAGAATTAAACCGCTTAACAAAACAACTGAGGGGGATAGCTGACGATAATTATTGGGCGCGCCCTAAAGACTGGATCCCCGTCACACAAAAAGACGGGCGCCGATATATTTGGGAAAGAATAAATTCAAATTCACAGCGGGCGCAAAAATCACAAAAGAGATGGAAAGAGAAAGAACGCCGTTAAATTGTGTTTATTGTGGAAAGGAAACGCCACACAAAACAAATAAAAAATTTTGTTCGGTTAGTTGTAAAAATTCTCATCATAGATTAAAAAAAAGATTTGAAACCGTAAGCTAAGAGCGTTATTCATATACTGATTTAGTTTAGGGTTCTTAATGACTAAATGTAAATATGGAACATTAAAAAAACCAATAGGTTCAAGGAAGTGTAAAAAGAAGAAATGAAAATAACAAACAACCTAAAACAAATGGTAAAAAAACCTTTAGACCCTAATTCATGGAAAGTTATCAATAAAAAAGGCGTGACAGGCGTAGTTTTATCAACCCTAGCCCTAGAATTTGGCACACAAGGCGTAGAAGCATTTATTCCGCAATCAAGAGAATATTTAGGATATGCGCCAGCAATTTTACAAAACAAAATGACAAAGGTTCCAAATGTTTTTGGAATTCCTCAATCATTAAACGTCTTAGACGTTAGAGATGTTATCGTATTAATGCCAGCAATAACAAGTTTAGTTAGAGTGGCAACCGATAAATCAATGCAAGCCAAAAAATCGAGAGCAATCGAAGCAATCGCAGGCGTCGCAACAAAAGGCATTTTAAGATTAACGGGATTAAACCCTTCATTATTATCAAAAGGTTCACACACAGCCCCACAAGCCCCAAGAGTGACAGCAACGGGCGGGCTAGCCTCAAACACGGGGGTCTATAACTAATGGTATCTAGTTCCGAAGCAATTACAGCAAAAAATAGTTCATGGTCACAAGATTCACTAAACAACACACTTCAAGGCGCAAAATCAAAATATTTAGATTCTCTGTCTTTTACTGTCGGCGGTCTTCAAAATGGCGGTTCGGTTCCAACAATAGCCAATCTATTAGGAACCATTAATAGAATTACTGTTTCCGTAGCGGGAACCGTTGAAATGGATTTGTCATTAACTGACTTATACGCATTAAATAATTTATGGTTAGCAAACGAAATGCGCACTAAAATAAGCGCTGGCGATAATCAACAAGCATGGGTAAGCGGAATTCAAATGCCTATATGGTTCCCAGCCGTAGCAAATGAAACACAAGTTTCATTGTATTATTCAGCCGTAACAAATGCAGATAATCTAACAGTAAGCGCAACCGCAAATTATCAAGCAAGCGTTCCAAGAAGAACAGCCCTTCATTATACTAAATTCACTAAAAACACCAGCGGTGTAGATGATTCATCATTAAACAACTGGGATCACGAATTCCAAGCACTAGGAAACGTTAGCGGAATTCTATTTAACAACACCACCGTTTCAGGCGGTTCTACTGTAATTTCTGATGAGACATTAACTCAAGTGGGTATCGACGTCGACGGCGTTAATAATGTACTCATGTACGAAGTTCACGAAATGGGTTCCTTAACTAACAATTACACCGGACAAATGAATTCAAGTCTCGAAGATTCCCCAGCAAGTTTGGCAATCTTAGATAATTATTATTGGCTACCAATTAAAGAACAAATCCCTCGCAACTCATGGATTAAAACTCATGCAATGGCTGGCGCTAGTGGCGAGAGTGCAAGCGACATAACTATTCAACAGATCCCGTTTTGAGAGATGAACGTTAATGGTTCATCATGTTCCCGATAACGACGGCGAGATTCATTTTCATAGAGATTCAAATCGCTGTGGCTACTTTATAGGTAATTTTGATCAAGATGAAACCTTAACCGTAGAAGTTGAAGGCAACCCGACATTTTATGTTCAACCTTTGACTTATGTTAGAATTGCCGATTCTGTCGGAATTACAACAAAAGGCGGGAATGGATCGCGAAATTATTCAGCGCTAGAATATAGTGCGGGTAGTGAATTCTAATGTCAAATAATGGCTTAAGAAAAGCCCGCTGTGTTAGAAAAGCAATGAAAAACGGTTCATCTAAAGAAAACGCTAGGCGAAAATGCGGGGTTAAAAAATAATGGGCGGTTCTACTGAATATGTTGACCCGCTTAAGAAGTTCCCAGCATATCAAAAATTAATCGAAGCGAGACAGCCACAAATAACACCCGACGCAAATATTTCCAAAGTCGCTCAAACAATGCGCCAGCAATTAGATTGGCAAGGCGTAGTTCAACCACAGCGCCACGCAATGACAACGGCACAAGTTGACAGTTCAAGCACGGGCGACACAGTTGTTTTAACGGGATTATCAAACAAAACTCTAAACATAACTTATCTCTCGGCGTATGCAAGCGGAACGGGTAACGCTTCTTTTAGATTTGAAGTGGACACGGGTTCATCTTTTGGAACCACGCGCAGAATTTCAACAACTGACGCAACCGATAAAGAATTAGACGGTTCTGTATTTGTTTTAAAGTCAACTGACAGAATAGTTCTAAATGTTACAACCGCCGTTGGTTCTTCAACTATTGATTTAGTTTGTTGTTATGAAGAATTAGGCTGGGGAGATGTTTACAGCGCTTAGATAATGGAAATCCCAAAAAGAGAAGAATACGAAAACGAAATACACCGCCTAAACGGATTAATCAATAAACAACAAGATGAAATAGTATATTGGTCAAATAAACAAAGTAATGATATGCAATCACGGTGCGCGGGAATGGATAATTGGTGTGGGGGTATGACTTGCTGTGATAGATGGAAAATGGACGCAACAAAAGCAAATAATGAACAAATTAAAAACGGACAAGAAGGATTAGAAAAAGCAAAAAAAGCATTATGGGATTATCAAAAAGCCGTAGCAAAAGCCGAACAAGACGCACAAGTTGAAGCGGTTCGCCAAGCCATAGCCGACCAAGTGCGCTTAGAGCAAGAACGAATTCAACAAAGTCAACAAAATCAAATGATCATGCAACAAGCGCCACCAGCCGAACCCGAACCGACCGCAACCAGTGAAACAATTACCCCCATGAGTGAAACAATTACCCCCTTTGAATTACCATTTCATCATAATTATTTAATACCGATAATAGCAATAGGGGGATATCTTGTCTTACGTAACTAGTGACGCTTTTGTAAACGAAATAAGTTCTATAAACAGAAATGTTTTATTTAATATTAATAGAATTCAAAACAATCGCGAGGTTATAGATTTACATTCTCAGCAATTAGTAAAAGCGGGTCAAGATTTAACATATTTCGGCGAAAAGGTTCAAGAATTAGATGCAACTAATCAGGCGCAATATGGAAATATTGAACAACTTTATCTCAACCATGCCGACCAAGAAGGGCGATTAAACCAAGCAAAAGCCGAACGCGACGCAATACAAACAAAACTTAATACTCATTCACATAACGGCGGGGGCGGGGGCGAATGTGGCATGTTTGACATTCCATGTAAATTAAGAACGTTCACGGGTCAAGTTGGAACCCTTGCTTTAATTGCTGGCGGGGCTTATGTAGGTTATCAAATAATAAAGAGGAAAAAATGATTAAACTTCAAAACGTTTTAGAAATTGCTTTAGGTTCTTTAGTGGCGGTAATTGCAATAGGCGCATTAAGTGAAAAAAATAACTGGTTTAACTCTAAACTTCAAAGATATACGGGGGGCAATTAATTGAGTTTATACGAAAAACAAATGGCGCGAGTAGCACAAACGACCGCATTTCGTGAAAAATGGGGGGGCGTAATATCCCCAAGTTATACCGAAGGCGCGGATTTATCTTCAAATAAATTCGTAGGAACCGCAACAACTCAAGATGTAATTAACACTTTGATAAATCCCGAAGCAAAAAACCGCCATATTGGTTCTAGTATTAACTTAAATCAATATTTAGCCGAACGAAATTGGACACCCGAAACAGCCCCGACAAATTGGACAGCGCCCGAAAAACAAACGGTGTTAAGGGCGCAATTAGCGTCATTAAGCCAAACATTAGTTGAACCGCCACCAAGCAAAAGACCGCGCCCCGTCTTAACTCATTCAGTTAATTTGAATTCTAACGCCGTTGAGATAGTTGACCCCGAAACGCCAGATTTAAACGTCATAACTAATGATATTAAAACACCGAGCGCAGAAATGAACCCCGCAAAATCCGCAACCCAAGAAGCTTTAGACCTACCTAAAGAAAATCAAATGGCTTTTTATGCGATTCTCATAGGCGCGGGCGTAGGCGGTTATTATTTGATGACGCGCTTAGGTAAAAAAAGGGGGCGTAAATAATGCCAAAACCCGTAAATGATTTACAATCTTTTGTAGTAGCACTAAGCGCAGAAACGGGCGACATTGCAACGGGAACCGCTGTAAGTTATTTTAGATTACCTTTTGGATTTACTTTAACAGAATTACCACGCGCTAGCGTTTCGACCGCGCCCGCTGGGTCGGTTCTAACAGTTGACATTAATATCGGGGCTAGTACGCCAGCGACCATCTTAAGCACTAAATTAACGATTGACGCCAGCGAAAAAACAAGCGTTACGGCTTCGACCCCTTGCGTTTTGTCGAGTTCTGTGTTTAATTCTGATGATATTGTTTCATTTGACATTGACGGCGTAGGTTCCTCAACGGCTGGCGTCGGTCTTAAAGTCGAATTAATAGGAATTAGAACCTAATGAGTTTAAACGTAATCAATGCTTTTACTAAATTCGCTAGTGGGGGCGGGGGAAATTGGACAACAGCAAGCGATAACGGATTCACAGCAGGCGGGGGCGCGTGTGGCACTATGGCGCCTCAAACAAGTTCACAATCTTGGAACGGCACAACCTGGGCGTCAAAGGCTGGCATGATAAGCGGGCGTTCTATGGGCGCTGGGGGCGGTAATGCTACAACATTTATTCAAATGGGGGGCGATACAGCAAGCGGGGGTTCATGGGGCGGTAGTCCCCAAAGTACATGTTATAGTTATGACGGTTCGGGGAATAGTTGGTCAACTGAAAACAGTTTAGGAACCGCAACGAACCAGGCGTTCGGCGGGGGAAATGTTGACACGGCAATAATAACAACGGGAACGTATAGTTCTATTACTACTAATCAAACTTATGACGGTTCAAGTTGGTCAAATAATACGGCTTATCCTAAAAGTTCGCGGGGCGGGGCTGGCGACGGAAACGCGCAAGACGCGATAGGTTCGGCGGGTTATGATGGTTCTTATTTTGCTAATTCGTACACCTGGAACGGTTCGGCATGGTCAGCAATAACAAACGCCCCGACCGATAAAATGCAGGGCGATTCATGCTCATGCGGACAATCTTCGACTTTTATTTCAGGGTTCGCCCCTTCGGGAACGGCTGGGTGTCACATGTGGAATGGTTCGGCATGGAGTCAAACAGCAAGTTCTAATTATGACCACCGCGCGACGTTTGGGGGGGATAGCTCATTTTGTTTTAAAGTGGGAACCGATAGCTGTAGCACAGATAATGAATATTATGACGGTTCTTCTAATAGTTGGACAAGTTCGGGGTCTGGCACTTGGACAATTAGAAGCGCTGGCGGTTCGGGGGGCAATACATGAAAGACATTGAAAATTATTCTAAACTAGGTTTAGATAAAATCAAAGATGTTGAAATTTTAGATTTAGATGATCTTAATATAATTTCAGAATTAAGCCAGGAATTACAAAGAGTTTTTCAAATTAAACAATTATGGCGCACAGAAACAGAAATGAGATATTCGGTTTTAAATGATGTTAGTTTTCCGACGCCCGCCAGCAAATATTTTCAATGCGTAAGAGAACAAGATGGTTTTTTTTCTGAATTAATGAAGTTATCTTGTGATTATCAAATTAAACAAGGGGAATTAGAAATAGCAGAAATAGAATTTAATGAAATTGATAAAACAACTATGAAAGGAACCGCCAAAGCAAAAATTAAAGACGGCGAAATTAAACTTATGAGATTCGCATTAATTCAAATGCGCCTACAAGGACATGACCGAGTTAGAGAAATTAAACTATGGGAAAAACTCAAAAACGAATTAACTCAAAATAATGATTTTGATATTAATGACGTATCGAAACACCAGGCAGACTCTTACAAAAAACGCTGGCAAAAAGAATTACATATTGCAACCCAAACAAATAACCCAACAGTTTATAAAAATTCTATTTCTAATTTAAATACATTATTAGAGGATTTAAAAGATGAATAAAGAGGAATTTATTGCATATTGCAAAACGCGTACAGATTGGAATTTTAATCAAATTGTAAATGATAAACGAATAACATGGAATAAATCAAAATTAAAAGACGCTAAACTATTAAAAAAACCGTTTGACTATTATGACGCAATAGAGGATTTTAAAGATGAATAAAAAACAAACTGGCGATTATTATCGCGAGATAATAAACCAAATTGATACTAATTTAATAAATAATGAAATTGATATGAAAAAAAATTCATGGCTACCAAAATGGTTTAAGAAAAGAAAAAGAAACAGATTGATAAAAGCCAGGACATACTATTCAGAATATTTAGAAGATTTGATAAAGCGTAAGCTAGCAATCTAATTCATATAGTTTTATTTTGAGGGGCATTTATGGAATTCAAAACACGACACATGGCGCAAGCATGGGGCGGGGTTCTTACTCTAG
>Ga0080013_1002575_pt1 | contig 21032 bp, 45 predicted proteins | sample ETNvirenome_6_85_FD_69236 | JGI IMG/M metagenome (GOLD analysis project Ga0080013, IMG submission 69236) | Marine viral communities from the Pacific Ocean - ETNP_6_85 (SPADES assembly) (version 2) | ecosystem: Environmental > Aquatic > Marine > Oceanic | place: Pacific Ocean | collected 2013-06-19 | reverse complement strand
GCCATATAACAAGTCTGATCCTTACCAGAAGAACTTTTCCCGGTGGGTGAATCATAAAGCTATATTTAAAAGCGTTAAATGGGAAGATTACTCCAATAAACAAAAAACCCGGAAACGCTGAGTAACGCATCCGGGCCTTTTTTCTTTGTTTTACTTTTCTGCTTACCTGTAATAAAGTTTAACCTGTTTGTGATATACTTCCACACGTACAATGAACATGATGCTTGTATTCTCCACAAGTACAGCATCCATCCTCCGGATAACATAGAAATTCGGGCTGTTCACATTCACACCATGCCTGTTTTAGATACGGCTTCATCCTCTTTGTATCTTTAATAGTATCATGTACCTCAAAGTTAATATGTTTCCCTTCATTGCTAATTAAACTGCCCTCTACAATAGGTTTCTTTGCCATTATTTATTCACCTTCCTTTCTTTCTTAAAATATCCATCTCAGGTAAAAATTCATCAGGGGTTGAAACAAGTTCGTGTTCCGGCACTTCCGACTCACTATAACCATCACCAATAAGATAGACGGTTTCATCGTCATTTGGTATAACTTTAAGGATATTGTACAGTCCTGTTGAATGGTTATCGTCAGGATCAATCCAATACACCCTATCACCTTTTGAGTACTTCATTTATCCACCATCCTTTCTTTCTTGATAAGATTAACTACCATAATAATTTGGTGGCGGCTCCTGAGTGGCAAATATTACACCGTCTGGTTTGATCCATATTGCAATACGGCCAATGGACTTCTTGTCTTTTGGTATGACAATATGGCATTCATACGTATTTGACGTTTCTGCAAGATAGATAATTTCGCATTTATCTAAAACCAGAAAGTCCAATGATTCTCTTTGTGCTGCTGTTAATGGCCTTCTAATCGGCTTTGGAACGTGTTTCAATGTTGGTTTAAGCATCTTTCACCTTCCTTTTCTTTTCTTTTAATACCATCTCTAATTTGGCTTTCAACTATGCCTCTCAAGGATTTTTCAACACATGACTCAATCCTCGTCAACGAGTCCTTTAGCTGTTCAATCGTACACCTTTCTATATTCCTCTCTATAATATCATAGCCTGTTGGCATTTTTACCCCCTTTCATAATAAAAATTCTACGTCTTAGCTAAAATCATTATTAAAACTAAGACATACTATTAAAATGTAATTACCGTAATTACGCAAAGACATACCTACTATTGACATTTGCCCCTTTGGTTTAGGTTATAAAATTGTCTTCTTCTGTTTCATCACTATATGAATCGTCATATTCTTCCTCTTTAATCTTCTCTTTTAAGTCCTCAAGAAGTTCTATCAATGGATACCATGAGTCCTCTTTATCTATCTCCCCTTCCATTTCACTTTCAACTACATATGAAATAATTGAATCTATCTTCCATATCATTTTCCTGGTATCATTCATTTTATCACCACCTATTCCTTCCTGTAATTTTACAGTTCAACAGTAAAATAACATTGTCTTTTTTCCTTGATGCACTTCTGTATCTTTCTTCCCAAGATCAACCGGGCATACCATACCAGGTTTTTCACCACCTTGTGCCTTGTCCAACCGAATAAATCAGCAAGCTGTTCCTCATTATACGAATCATTTTCGTCAAAAAATGCCTTTAAATCTTCCTCGTTGCTTTTTCCAAGTGCTTTTTCGCATTTTTCAATCCCTTCCTCAACCCTTTTTAAATCTTCTTCGTGGTAAGAATATTTCAAACTTTCCGGCCTTTCCCCAACACAACCGAAAAAATCCGCATCGTCTGATGATTGAATAGCAAACCATAGCTTTCCATTTATATCGCCATTGTAATATCTACCCAATTTTATCACCCCCTTTCCTTTCTTTTAAAGTTATATTCATTTAATATATAATCACTACCCTCTAAATCTACCAACTGTTCTGCCCATTCATAAAAAGTCATATTATGTGCGTTATATCTTTCACATAGACAATCATCAATGTAAGCCTCTTTGTGAGAGGCTATTAAATAATCTATTGCTTTCCCCCGGAGATTTGACACTTCAATAACATCAATGCAATTATCTTCAATATCTATAAAGTTTTTACAAAACACTTTCCTTGCCTCATCTTCACTATCTGCATCTATAAAATCAATCAGTTCCACTCTATATCTATATCTACCCAATTTTATCACCCCCTTCCTTCTTATCCTTAAAGGGTTTATCGCAGACCCCGGCACTAATTAGATCACTAGCTGTTCTGCCGAAAAATCCCTGTAATTCCCATGCTCTGCCAGTATCAATTAACCATTGCCATGCACAAATCTTTTCATCTTCTGTTGCGTTTTCACCTTCGCAGAATCCTTCCGCAACCGCAGTTGCCAAATAAGTGTCAAGGTTCTTGTAGAAAGTTGTTGTTCTTGGCCAATTTCCTTCCTTTACCGCACCCATTATTTTATCGTGGCATTTATCACAATAAATATCAAAGCCTATGTGGGTAATATCAGTCATTGTTCCATATTCTTGCGACTTTCCACATTTGTAGCAAATATCAAATCCTTCGTTTAAGTGTTCCATTTACTCACCTATTCCCCTTTCTTTACCATGATGCCCAATAATAAACTGAACGCAAGGCATCATTATCTTTAACATTTAGCCATTTAATTGCCCCCTCTATTTGTTTAGTAGTGTCTTGGTAGTCAGCACTTTCGCTCTCGCCAAAGAAGAAACCAGTAGTATGTGGTAGCCCATCCTGCATTACAGCACCCAGTATTCGTTCTAAATCCTTTGTTTCCAGATAAATACTTTGGCAGTTATCCTGACCATCAGCAAATTTTTCTACTATATACCCATGTAAATTTGGGTGTTTTCTCCAATATCCTAGCTCAAAAGTCTCTGATTCCAGTTCAAATCCCTCTATTTTCCTTCTCCTATCCATGTGATATTTCTTACCTCTTAAAAACATATCTAATCCCACAGCTTTCTCCTTTTAAAATGAGACGGTTTTAAAGTTTCACGCCCTACCCCACGCCGAACCTCTGAAGCACTCTGGAAACACCCCTCTACTATCAAAATTCTGCATCTCTCAGGACTAAAAACGCTAGTCTAACATCTTTATTTTAGCCTTGCCCTTTCCGATAAGGGTTCTGGTTTTCTTTGTAAACTTTTTAACTGTCATTTTGGCAGTCTTTCTCTTACATTTCTTACACTTTATCTTGGATAATGGTATGGTTTCACCACATTCAGCACAATGATTAACCTCGCCCACATTAGTATCGTTAGTTGTCTGTATATATTCATCAGTTAATTCTGGTATTATGGGTAAAACACATTTAGAAAAGAACTCACATGGTTCTTTTTCTTTTATCCAGCATTTTCCCTCTTCTTTAAACCTTTTACCAAAAAGGTCTACGCCCAGACAACTACCACCGACCATGTTACAACACTCATGGTCTACTAGATTATATATTGAAGTTGATTTTGTCATTTCCCTCTCTCCCCTTATTCAATATATTTACAACATAGGCTTTATATTCCTTTATATTATCATTAACACGCTCATTCCAATCAGTATCCATTTTCCATTTTCTTATTGTCTCATGAGAAACACAAACACTATTTGCTATACTTCTAAGTGTACCCCCCTCTAACATTAGTAAACTAGCATAGTATTTTTGAGAATACATTCCCTCAACAGTATAATCAGAAATATAGGCATGCATTTTACTGTCAATAAAATCACTTAATAATTTATTTGTTATAAATGTGTTCCAACCCCTAACGCTTGCCATGTTATTCTTATACATATTAATCACTTCCTTTCCATTCCACCTCTTTTGTTGTGGAATCCCATATATCTGGATTATCTAGCTCTGGTTCTACCCAGTGCAATTCATGTACTTCTACTGTACCTTCCCCATCTTTATGGTTAAGGCTTATTATCCCAAATAATCTTTTCCAAAATTCCATTTATATCCCCTTTCTTTTTGCCACTAAAATTCTAGAATCCTGTCAACTTATGAATATCATTAGTGGTTGTGCTTGCTCTATCTTTAGTTGGTATGCACTTCCAATAATATTCACAACTTCCTATTGTTGTATCATAGGGTGGTGTTGTAAAATAAGACTGATGATAGCTTTCCTTTGCTATATATCTATAGCAATCTTCTCTAGTAGGACAATGCTCACAATTACACATAGTTATATCAGGCATGGTATACTCCTATCTCCACCAAACATTAAATCATCACTATAGTCTCGCTGTCTTTCTAAATCATTCATCAGCATTCTCCTTTATTAGTAATCTAAATCTTCTTCTGCCCCGAACCTAATGGTACTAAGCAAAGATATCAAACAACTTATTGTATATTTTGTAAGCCTAGTTTTACCCATGTCTTTTAAGTCACTTGTAACATCTCTTGAATGCCTGTCTAACAGCTTGGCACTTACAGTAAACAAATCTTCTAATGATAATGACTTGAGATAACATGTATAGTTCTTTCTCATTGTTCCCTCGTCTAGCTTAATATAATCTTTATCTGCATTAAATTCTTCCATTTTTACACTTTCTTTATATGGAATGGTTCCATCTGTTAACATTTTTCATGTCCTTTCTTGTGGCAATCCACACATCTTACTTCTTGTTTTTCTGGTGGAACAAGAAGTTCCTTGTAAATAAATTTGAATATCTTCTCCCAATTGATACCATCTTTGTGGTGTACTACTACTTTAACTTCTTTTCCTTTAGCCTTACTGCCTTTTTTACCACATACTTGGCAAGTATTACTATCTCTTTTGATAACACTAGCTCTTTCCCTAGATCTTAACGAGAGTAGTCTCAAGACAGCCTTGATTCTAGAACGAGGTGTATGTGGCAGTTTCTTTCCCAATTATCTCCTTACCTTTTTAATTTCGCATACAAATGGTATTCTGATAAGCCAACGATAAGGAACATAGTCAGGATACCAGAACCAACCTATTCCACGCCATTCGCCTAATCTCCATATCACTTGTATTTTATCTATAAGCATTATCTTCCCCCCATTCAACCAGTTCGTCAACTGATAAACCCTAATCTGTCCTAGCTAATTCCCTTTCTATTTCGGTTTGCTTATCTGCTATCTGTTCCAAAACCTTCTCTTTTTCCTTCTTACCCACCACCTTTAGCATTACTTTAGTTAGTTGAATTATATCTTTAGTCAATTCTTTTGTGCGTGGCGTTGATTGGACATCTTTTTGCTTTTTATCTGTATATCCCATGGGTGGTTGATTAAATTGTGGCTTGGATTGAACTGGTTCTTCTCTTAATATCTCATTCTCCCAACATCTACCACGAATCCATGAATCTGGATAGGGTATATACTGTATGTTTTTCCATTGTACCGATTCAAATTTATGTGCTACAACGGACTTAACAATAGTCGTGAACAAATCAGTGTCAGGACTCAATTTAATCCAAGCCTTTAAGGTGTTACTCTTGCTAGTCTTACGAGGATATACTTCCCAAAACTTGACGAACCCATTTAGTAATCCTTCGTTAAATTTCTTTGCGTCAATTTTAAGGTAAGAGGCTGTACACCCCTTGTTTACACATCTAATCTGTTTTTTGTTTTCAGATTCCCTTACTTCTTTTTGACATAATGGGCATGGTTTCATCATGGTAAGTTCCCCACTGATAAATCCTCTACCAGTCTCCATAGCTCGCTAGCCATTTCTTCCCTATCACCTGCAAGTACATTACCTTTTGCTTTCTTTTTCCATTTTGTATATACAGGTTTAATGCAATCTAAAAACCTACAATACTCATTTTCTGCACCATTTTCACTACCATCATCATAACCACTATCATAACCCCCACGCTCATCTGACGATTCAGCACCATCTTCATAACCATTTTCCCGTTCTATGCTCAACATCTTATCAAGTTCCTCAAATGTTGTTGGCAATTCCCTGTTTTCTGGAGAAGTTTCTGGTTTGTGCGAATCCCATACTTTTCTTCTTTCATCAACATTAGACATCTTCACTCTCCCATGTAGTAGTTGATACAGTATCTATTCCTGCACCAGCTATAAGTTCTAATACTTGATAAAGTTCTATAACTATTTCCATATTACGCTTGTCTGTTATAATCTCATCTTTCCATTTATCTATCACATCTTGTGCTAAATCTGCTTGTTCTGTTACCCCTTCATCATAACCCTCTTGGTAGCCATCTTCATAGTTACCAACCATTATTTCTTTTTCTTTTACACTAGCCTTTACCTTACTCATATTTTATCCCTCCAAGAAATTTTATAATTCCTTTTACCACCCCTAAAATTACCACACCCTTCCCATATCTCCTTTCCATGTCCTTCCTTAAAGTCTTTTGCTATTTTATCATGATGTTTTTTCCATTTATCTTCACATTTTTTACTACTATGGTTTATGCCTAGTCGTTTATAGAATTGCTTATCAGTTTCTTTTGTTGTTTTCTTGCCTTTTTTAGTCATTTGAACCCTTCTTTGTACCTTTGCGTAGTTTATAAATTCTTGTTTGGTATAATCTTGTTGTATTTTCAAGGTAAATATGACAAGCACCACAAGTTCGTATATATTTGTTACCATTAAATGTGCAACCACACTTCATACATTTAACATGGTATTTAGGTTCTACAAATATTTCTTCCCTTATAGCTTTTGTGCCGTACTTATCAAGTTCTACATTACGATTGGTAGTTCTATATTTATAATATGATGATTCTTGACATGCTGAAAACTTTTCTCCCTTTTTGGGTGGACAAAACCTTCTCCAATGCCTACCCTGTATGAATGTTTTGTTACATTTCCTAGCTTCACAAGTATATACATCACCCTTTGCCATTAACTTCCCTTAATTTCTTTCTGTAAGTTATAGATTTCTAAACAATTGGTAAATATCCTAAATTCTTTGTCTAAATTATCCCATCTTCTGACTGCAAAGTTCTCATTCTCTGCTCTTGGTATGTTAAGTATCATTGAATAGTCTACATGGTGATCATTCTCTATAAGTAATTCACTGTACGCAGCGAGTTGGTATGCCATATTGTCATATATAGCCTTACCAGTTTTTAGATCTATTAATACCAAGTGTTCTCCCATTCTGACATAAATATCTATCGTGCCACCATACTGATAATCTTCTGATACCAATTGCCTTTCTAATATTAGTGGTTCAATATTATTAGCCTTTTCCCAGTCATGGAATGATATTATACAATTCTCTGCCTGTTCTATCTGTTTCTTTGAGTATTCTGAAGTATCACATTCTTCTTTTGTTAGATGACAATGTATCATGTTATGTGCTAATGTTCCTATATCAGCCTTGTCATCTACATATTTACCGACCTGTATTCCTTCTAGTCCTAACTTATTAGCCCAAGGTATCAGAGCAGGTTTATTTAATATGTTTAATATTGTTGTAACCCCTGCCACACCAACACCTTCTGCGTTCTTGTATCTTGTATGTGCTTGTGATTTTTTAGTTGCCAATTTTATATCCTTTCTGTAAGACAGGGATAGCAGGTGAGAAAGGAGGTGCATGTTATGTGCAAGTGTTCATAACACACTAATCAGCAACCTGCTATCCCCATTATAAATGTTTACCCTTTCTCTGTTAAAAGGGTGAATCTTCGTCTGCCATTACTTCGTCAAGCCTAACCCTAATACACGGAACTGTACTGCCTTGAAATTCACAAGTTGTGGGATACATTATAATTGTACAACCTATCCATGATTTTTCATCATCACCTAGTCCAGAAGCTATTGTCTTGGCATTGGTTTTGTTAAGTAATAATGATTTTTCCTTTCCATTAAACTTTAGCTCTATCTTATCATGAATCGTATTATCATCACCCTTTACACCAACCAAATCCACCTCTAATATTTCTACCTTATGCGATTTTCCATTCAAATCAGCCTCTCTTAACCAACTACCACTACCACTACTTTCATATATCCTATTCACACTCATCTTTTCTCCTCTTAAAATTAAAAAATTAAATACACATTGTTTCTACTGTCTTAACCTTGTTTATATTTTTCTTTGGTTTCCTCTTAATCTTTTCTAATCCTTCTACTGCTATTGTTGGCACATTAATATCTATATTTTCTGGTTTGACTGGTATTGATAACTTACCATTTGGATATTCACTAATTGTAACTAATAAATTGCCACGAATAATACGACCTTGTGCATTAGATAATAATGAACACGGAAAATGTGAGTTAATTGTTTCTTCATCATCTAGTGAAAAGTTAGTATTAGATGAGAATGGGTGAGAATGTGCCACTACATTGTAACCCTGTTCTGTTCTTAATCTAGCTATACTTTCCAGATAATCTACTGATGCCTGTTCCACTTCTTGTTCTGGAACAATATACTCATTAGTTACAAGGAATATACCTGCATCATGCCAGTTCCCCTTAAATAATATAGAAAATTCGTATTTTGAAAACTCTCTCTGTACCGATACTACTACATCTTGTACCCCTTGCCCCAGTATGATAGTTGGTTTTAGTATTACAATATCACTATCCCAACTACCAACTTTATCATTGTTCTTTTCAGCCATTCTGATAACCATATTCATTTCCTTTCTCAATGAAAAATTATTCTACCAATTAAAAATATGTTTGTCAAGTGAAAATAAAAAAATCGTAAACCCTTTCGTAGCAATAACTTACGATTTTTTCTTGACAAAACGCAAAAAACATGATATAAACTAGCGTTTTCCGATTCCCCTTTTTAAAATGGTAAGCATGGGTTCATACTACATACATCATCATAGGTACTTTCCATTTCATCTATTTCACTATTCCATTGTTCTTTGACTGATTCTTTGTACCATGAACCAGTAGGTGTTTTCTTGTAACCTTTTTCTATCATATATGTATCTCGGTGTTCTTTCCATTCTTTTTCACTCAATGTATCATAGTCAACCCGTGTTAAATCTGAATTACTTTGTGAGAATGGAAGATGATTTTGTGATAGTAAGTGTTTGTTGGTATAATTTCCTTTACTGGTAGTAGAATAGGTTTTCTTTTTGATATTATCTATTCCAACTATGTCTTCACTAGCAGAAGAACATGACTTAATATCTTCTGACTCTATCTCAATCTTAATCTTGTAGTCTTTACTGGGTGTATCTAGTTTTAGTGTAGCCGAAGTAATATCACCATCTCTATCAGTTAATAGACTACAGGGAAAGTGAGTATTAATATGAGTGTCATCAGCACCAGAATAGTTACCAGTACCAACACTAAATGGGTGAGAATGTGCTACTACATTATAGCCATCTTTAATTCTTTTCTCTCCTATATTCTCATCATAGTCTACTGATGCACCACTTACTGTTTGCTTGGGTATGTAATAGTCATTAGTTACTATGAATCCATCTTCGTCCCAGTATCCTTTGAACAGTACAGAGTATTCATCAGTTCCTATCTTTTTTTGTATAGATGCAAGGATATTTCCAACTCTATCCTCTACATATATACATGGTTCTGTGGTTCTTAATCCACTATCCCATGTTACCGAATCCTTACTCTCATATATTTTAGTCATTTTATCATGTCCTTTCTTATCAAGATTTATAAATTCCACACCAAAGATTTACTATGCTCTGCCTCGTATTCAGTATTTTCCTTTTCTGACTCTGCTATATTATTCAAGTCAGTATCAAATAGTTTATGCCCCTCATTAGCAATCCTACTATTAAATGGACTAGCTAAATTACCAACTTCCATTTGCTTCTCAATCTTATCCATAAACTCTTTCAATGACTTACCTTGTAAATCACCTATACACACATTGTTAGATTCACTAATGTTTGGGTGGTATGAATCTTTGTGAGCATTAGCTGTACTAACAGTGGGTGAGATAGTAATGTTTAGTCCTTTAGTAAAGTATTTACCCTCTGGTGCAGAAATATTTTTATGTCCAGTAGTAAATGTTTTCATTGGTATACTCTTATTGTATACCAATCTGTTATCCTTGACAACCCAACCAGATTTTACCGATTTAATTCCCTCAAGGAATGATTGTTTGTTTGATTCTTCCATTCTAGTCTTGATTGTTAAGCGTTCTTGAGTTAGTGTACGCTTGATAGATTCAACTTGTGATTTGGCTATTGCCTGTTGAGTTCTAATTGTCCTTTCTATCTTCTTTTTTCCCTCACTTACAAAGTGGTCTATATCAAATTCAGTCTTAATGATTACCTTTTCCACCTTATTAGCATCAATACTCTTGATGTTTTTCTCAAAGATACTTAAGTAGTGTTCTCTTGGATTACTATTGTAGTGGTCATTCAATATCCATTCAAACATAGTAAATGCACTACCATTTTGATGATAGAAATCCATAAAGAATATGTTTCTTAATGAATCCACAACAGCAATTATATGGTTGTTACCATGATTATCCCAAGAACTATATTGTTTTATAATAGTTGTATTAAGTGGCTTATGTAAGTCAGTACACCTATTATCCATCTCACCTTTATATTCTTTTGGTACTTCTATTCTTTCCGTTTCTTCGCCAACATAAGGTGGATTATAAGTAGGTCGTATCTCTGCATATATAGATATTGTACTGTTTTCTTCCATATTATCTCCCTCAATAGAAGAACCCTGTATAACCACATTAACACCATACATCTTTTCATAATCTTCTGGTGTTTTACCTAAACAGGCAATAAATTCTCTTGTTTCATTACTATTCCTAGATATTGGCATGGTCTATCTCCTTTATATCTTCTTGTTTAACCTCTAGCAATTTAGCAATTAAACTTTTCAGGTTTATAGAATGTATATATTCTTTCTTTCGTGGTTTACTTGTCATTACATATATGAGGATAATATCTGAAATGATTCTTGGTGGTACTAACCATGATGGTGTTATAGTATATCCTGTTGCACTTTCTCCCCATACACTTAAGCTAGATGGATTAATATGAATAGTAATGTTCATACCATCATATCCACCTGTAATCCTAGTCTTTTCCTGTAACCCTTCTGGTAATGCACCAGAAGAATCTCTGCAATCTACTATTAATTCATAATTGTTAAACAGTTCTGGTTCTACATTCTCTACCCTTTCTTGAATCGGTGTAACATTTACTAATCGCCTTTCTAGTATATATTCCATTACAGCTTCTACTTTAGGATTACCCTCATCAATCATTTTAAAGGGTGTCCTGTTTAGGTTGGAATGTTCTACTATATCAGGATCAATTATTAGTATATCATCTACACCTGATAGAGCAAAGTCAGATGCTACCCAACTACCTACACCACCGACACCTATTACTGCAACTGATTTAGGTATCTTTAGCTTCAATGATTCCTGTCTAGTATACAGGGTTTTCTTTACACCTTGTATTCCTCGTTCATGTATCTTATAGTATCTCTCACAATCCCTTTTAGACCATGAACCACCTTCTGTTGTGCCAATAGAGGCGTTTACTCCTGCAAGATGATAAGAACCTTTGGTTATCTTGACTACCTTTCTCTTTTCACTTGTTGAAGTGAGGCTTTGTATTATATCACCTATTGCAAACTTATCTTCTGTTGTCATATTAATCTCCTTATAAACGGGAGAGAACTATTACAGGAATAGCCCTCTCCCTCTCCATTAAAATACCGACTATGCAATCCAAAGATACTTCGCCTCGTTGTATTCCTCTATCTTAATCTTGCCCGAAGTCATTGGGAAGTCATTAGGCTGTACTGCTGTGCCATCTGACTTCTTAACATGGAACTTTCTAACCCCTGAGTCTCTGGCTAGTTCCTTGATATCAGCAGAACTAACAGAATCAAAAGTTTCAGTAGAACCATCAGGTAACCCGACTGTTACCCCATCTGTTCCACTATCCCAAGTGCTACCACCATCTGTACTACCACTACCACTACCCTCTCCAAATTCCTTTTCCATATCACTCTCCTATAGGATTGAGGATTGAAAAAATAAAACAGGAAACCTATTCCCCTGTTGTACACAATGTGTACACTACAACACCCTAGCCCTATTACTGCGAGCCAGTACGCAGGTATTGGTTAAGGTGTTGCAGTACAAACATTATTATCTTGTTGTAGTAAAATATCTAGGTATATCCGAAAATGTATAACTACCAATCTCTTGTTTTTCAAACCTGTCTGTGTAGTAATAGCCATATCCATTCCTAGCTCTACCAACACGAATCAGGTGAACATCAAACCTATCCTCACCACGCTTGTTAACATAGCCATCTATACCAATACCAAAGGTATGTCCAGTTACATGACATTGTATGCCATCTCTAATAGTGCCACAACGCCAAGCGTTGTTTACTCTACCACTAAACCTTCTAGCTGACCAACCCATTATTCTACCCCCTTTATATTCCAAAAAGCTCTAGCTCTGTACTTGTGCTGATATCATCTTCTACTAGATTAACTTTAATACATTCACCTGCCTCTAATTCACCACCATCTAATTTAACGAAGATATCTTCTATATTTCTCTCATCTAGAGACATAGAATAATCCCTTCTGTGTCTTAAATTAGCTAAAAACACATCAATGCCTTTTTCAGTCTTGTATTTCTTTATTTTTGGTTCAAATAACCATAATCTATAACCATGATTATCTCTGGTTAACCACATATTATTCTCCTTTCTGGTTTAAAAAGTCATTAATACTGTTTTGGTGGTCTTGCCATTCCCTGAGAATATAGTCCTTGAACTTATCCTCATCAAATAATATATTATCAGTTTTTAATACATCACATAGTTCCAGAACGATACACCCCAACATTCCTATCTTACCATTGTTCTTCAGATATTTTTTATATCCTCTTGCCAAGCCGTCAGCAATAAGAATATAATCCCTTTTATTCATTATATCACCACCTTTCTAGATGGCAATTTGCATCTTTTTCTCTTACCACCAACCCATATGTAGGCTTTGGGTAAGGCAGGTGAAAATTGTCTGCCATAACAAGCCGACCAACAGTCAGGCATATCATATACTATATTGCCAAACCAGTGAATAACTGGTCTGCCTAACTGCTCTACACTTCCACAACCAGCCCCATTCTTGGGACTGTACTCTCCTGCCCTGTCTCTCCAAGGTCTGTTCATAAACATATCTTACCTCTCTTTCTGGTTAGTTATTTGTTTTATAACTTCTCTAATGTCTTTACAGTATGCATCTGCTACTATTGGTGCTCTTATTCCCATTCTGCACAATTCATCTATTTCAGTAATCTTCTCTTTATACATTCTCAATTCATCTTCTATCTCTCTGTTCTTTTCTACACATACTCTCAATCTATCTCCCATACTAATACCATAATCTCCCCACTTATCTTCCTCGCTCTCAATATCCTCATTCATATTCATTCTCTCTTTCTGGTTAAATTATAGTGTAGATAGTCTGTATCCATACAAAGAACAGGTTGGACTCGTACAGAGTTTTATTTCCTTATATGAACCACACATACAGTTAAGGCAACTGTATCTAATTGCCTTTAGAGGATTTAGCCTTACTTTCTTTAGCCTACCCCTTATTAACACTTCCTGTTCAACAGTCTGTGTCCTCATTATCTATCACCCCCTTACACTCATAAAGGCTGAAAAAATTTCATGATTTTAATGTGCAAAACGCATGCCAATACGCAAGAAAAACTCTAACTCGTTGCTATCAAACGACTTAACAACAAGCGAAAAAATTTCGTATGTCAAAATGGCACGAAATATTTTCGTATAACTGCCAAAATGGCAGTTATTCTTCTTCTTATTGGTAATGCTCAATACACCTCATAGAATATATCCATAAGGTGAATAGAGTAATTACAATGACTATTATTGACATTGTATACAATAATAAATTAATTAGCATTTCTGTAATTCTATCCCAATTCATACCTATTTTCCTTTCTACAATGGCAACTTCACCCCATTTATAATTCGGTATAAAGTTGCTACTGGTTTAGTTCTGGCTAGATATTTATTCCTTATTGCCTTTCCTTGATACATAAGCCATCTATTAGTATCCCTTTCTTTTATGGTCATACTTTTCATATGTCTTGGTTCTTTTATCATTCTAACCCCTTTCTTTTCTATTCTTTCCTTTTCTATTCTTTTCTTTTCTATTCTTTTCTTTTCTATTCTTTTCTTTTCTATTCTTTTCTATATGTACGCACACACACGCATGCACGCACACATGCACGCACACACGCACACATGCACGCACACACGCACACATGCACGCACGCACACATGCACGCACGCACACACGCACACATGCACGCACGCACACATGCACGCACGCACACATGCACGCACGCACACATGCACGCATGTACGCACACGCACGCACACACGCACACATGCACGCACGCATGTGTACAGATACACACACACGCACATGCGTGTGTGTGTGGTTAGAATAGTAAAATAGTAGTTAGATACCAACATTGTATGATATCTTAACACGCTTACCCGACTCTGTGGTGTAAATGGGTGCAAAACCTGAACTTGTAGCAAGTAAGTCCATTTTACCCCCTTTGGACAGGAAAGATTCTCCCTCAAGGTTTACCTTGAGAGTCATAACGCCTTTGCTGTCAACGGTTAAAGTTGCATTATCAGTATTCATAAAATTCTCCAATCTGGTTAAATGTTTGAAATATAAGGACTTACAACAGATTTTCAATCTGCCCGTGAGAAATGCAGTTCAGCAATGAAGCGAAACTTCGTGAATATCATGCGAAAGCGATGCCCAAAAAGTTATCCACAAAAAAAATTTTCCGTAAGTCGTTTGACGGCAAGGGTTTACAGCCGAAAAAAAAATGTTATCCACACAAGCGAAAGAATTTCGTACTGCCAAAATGACAGCGAAAATCTTGCGAAAAATAGCGTAAGTCGTTTGGTGGCAAGGATTTACGGCAGAACTGTCAAAACGGCAGAACTGCCAAAATGGCAGTTTCTATATATATACAGCACGCACACACCTGCGTACACACATACACGCACATGCACACACACACGCATGCATGCACACGCACATGCACACACACACGCATGCATGCACACACGCATGCACACGCACACACACGCACACACATGCACACGCATGCACACACGCATGCACACACGCATGCACGCATGCACGCACGCATGCGAGGACTGGACTGGGTTCGGTTTCTGGTATTTTGTGGTTTCTTATAAATATTAAGCCTATCAACACACAGGCCCCAAAAACAGCCCGGCCCTAATTACTGCCCTAGTACTAATAGCTGCCATCTACAACAAAATACTACCTAAAAATTTATTGTTCAAGAAAAAAGTCTGCTTTTTTTTTATTTTGTGTCCACGGATTCAATAAAAATACAAGTTTTTATCCCTATGGTACATAAGGACTTACGTCAAGTGCGAAATTTTTTACTTGACAAATTCCAAAAAACATGATATAATATGTTATAGTATTCTTTTTCTAGTTTACAATAATATTATGAGCAGAAAACGTAAGAAATTTGAATTTCCAGCTAATCCTGAGTTCTTTAATTGTGAGGATGCCAATGAAGACGTTAGTTATGGTAATTATGATGACGTGATTAATGGTTTCGCTACTAATGAAAGTGATAAAGAGGTAGTAACCCACGTTAATCTTAATAACTACATCTATCTTAAGGATGAGCTGGGTTATACAGACAAGCAGTTTGAGGATTGGGATCTGGATCATGATTCCGCCTCTGAGTTCTGCTTGCGAAAGCCCACATTTTCTATCGAAAATGTGAGCGAGAGTGATATAATTGATTATATTTATAAGGAGTGTTGAGATATGTTACCATTTGGATTGTTCTTTTTACTATTGCTACTCTAATTACTTAGTAGCAGGAAGATGGGCTAGTGATACACGAGAACTTTGATTTACACTGGAAGGCCATGAGGGAAACTATGGAAAAACAGTTAAATGCAGAGAAAAAACTTGCAGAAGTACGGGATGCGTGGAATGGGCTTATTAACTATCTTGCGGATAATAATGGTCCTGAGCGTCCGAAAGGAGTGTTAGATGTTGTTGATTCTACTTATTTTAAGAAAATACGGAAGATATTGCAGTGAGTAAAGTAACGGATGTTGCTGTTCAGGCGGCTATTATAGCTCGGAGGGGGGCTGGAGAGTCTTGCGAGTCCATAGGTAAGAGTTTGGGGATGCACAGAACCACGGTGCATAGATTCGTTAAAAATCATCCTGATACAGTAAGTGAGATAAAAGAGAAGATTTTTGCCGATAATATAGATAATTATACCGAAACACTGGAAAAGGATGTCAAGAACAGTGGAAAGATAGCTGATAGCTATGCAGAGACGGGTAAGATAACAACGGCTGAAGTTGCCTATAAAACCACCACAAACAAGGCTATAGCCCCTGTATTGGTGGATAAAGGTATACATCCCAGTTCTGCGTTCTTCCAGATGAATATAGATAACTCAAAGAGCATCAATGTTGATCAGGATGTGTTTAATGCCCTTGCCAAGGGTTTTGATACAGGTTACGTAGAAATGCATGATGTGATAGAAGTTGAGGCTGAGGAAGAAAAAAGTGCCGGCTAAAATAGATCGTTGCGTGCGCAAGCTTATGGATAAGGGTAAATCCAAGGACAGTGCCTTTGCCATATGTACAAACGCTATTATGAAAAAGAGAAAGAAGAAAAAGAAGGATTAATTTTATTAATTGCTAAAAGGGGAAAGAAAATGGCGGGATATACAGGTACAAAGAAAAAGAAAAAGAAAACAAAAGGAGCACCGGGCTCTGGTACAAGAAAGGGTAAGGCAACCCGTACAGCACATGGTAAACAGGGACAAGCTGATATAGGGAAGGCACTTAAGAAGGGCTTTAATAAGGTAGGGGAACTGGTAAGGAAAGGTGGCGATTGGCTGGAAAAAGGAAACGAAGGCAAACCATCTCCGTACATTGGTCTTGAAAAGCGTTATAAAACCAAGAAAGAATGGCTAAAAGATCAAAAAAAGAAGAAGTGAGTTCTAATGCCTAGATTTACATATTTAAATTGCGAAAGACATGTATATAAATTTCCTTCATCATGTGGATTCTTTCCCGAATTTCATAATGTGGTTTATTGCACTGCTACCCGTAAGTGTGGGATACCGACCAAGCGCAAGTCAAAGAGGAGAAAGAAAAATGAGAAAAATAATATTAGCTAGTATTTTAGGCTTGGCACTATTGTCAAGCGGTTGTGCTGCTATGATGTCAAGGGCTCTTATGAATACGGATTCACGTACACCCCAGAAAGAACTTGACTTCAATCGTACCATTACCAAAGATGTACTGGCTGCCTATGAATCATTGAGCGGCAAGGAAGGTGCTTCTATAAAGGGTATTGTCAAGGCTATTGACCGTGAGGCTAACCGAGCCCATAAGGCAGGTGATCCCTCTGTAGCTGCAATGCTCAGTAATCAGTTGTCACGCCCCATAGTGGAACAGGGACTGCAAACAGGTTTCGAGTGGACCGCCAATACCATATCACAAGTTGCAGGTGGTGCTGTAGGTGGTGGTGGGTTGATCGGTACTATCGTAGGGTTGGTACGTAGTAGTAACAGGAAGAAAAAAGCATTAAACATATTCAAGACTGAGTTGACACCGGAGGAGATGGCTAGGGCTAAGAAGGCCGCGGAACATACAGGCCTTGAAAGGGAGGTTGGATAATTTATATTGTTGTATAACTTTTTAATCTATAAGGAGATTAAAGTATGGCAAATGGTTGTGTAGTGGAGATAGAAGCACCGTTGGAAATATTTGCAAGAAAGATTGATGAGAGTAAAAGATTTAAGATTGTTGGTACGGATAAAAATGATACAGTATTAGTTCTCCAAGATACGACCATTGAAAAAGGCGAATTAGGACACAGGCTGGATATAGATATAGAAGAAATAGAAAACAGTCTTGATGATATGTTGTCTGTGTTGCTTGATGGCAGGAAAGAAATAGTATTAAATGGTGTTAGTCGTATAGTAGGATATTATTCCAGAGTTAATAATTGGAATAAATCTAAAGTTGGTGAGTTGAGAGATAGGATTACCGGCAGACAAGGTGGTGGATATGGGTTTAACAGTGTACCGCTGGATACTGAAGCTAATCATGATGCTCTTACTACCGTAAACAATTTATAAGAGAGGTACTTATTAAGGGATTTAAAGCAGTCATACTCCCAGACATCCATATTAGCGACAAGGGATATGATAAGGTCTATGATGTTGCTAAAAACTTTATTAAGAGTTTCAAACCTGACATTACTTATTTATTGGGCGATTTTGCTGATTGTTCAAGTCTCAGTCATTGGGACTTGGACAAGAAGCGAAAAATGGAGGGTAAGCGGCATGGCAATGAAATTGCCATGATTGCTAAAGAATTGGATTTTCTTCAGAAGTATAGCGGTAAGGTTGTTTGGTTTGAAGGGAATCATGAGAACTGGGTAGAGAGGTATGTTGATACACACCCCGAAGTTGAGGGTCTTATCGAATACGAACCTCTTCTTGGTCTTAAAAAGCGCAAGATAGAATGGATTAAGTTTAACGAGTTGTATCGTGTTGGTAGTTTATACCTTACTCACGGGATGTATGTTGGCGAGCATCATGCTAAACTTCATCTGACCAAACTCGGATGTAATGTTGTATATTGCCATACACACAGATCTCAGGTATATGGAATCAATATGGTAATGCAGAACTCATTAAAGGCATGGGGGCTTGGTTGCTTATGCGACAAAAAACCTTCGTACCTACACAACAAAGCCGGTAGTTGGGATCATCAGTTTGCTGTATTATACATGGCCACTAACGGGGAGTTCAACTTATATCCGATTGATATTATCAATCATAGATTTTACTTTAACGGAAAAAGCTATGGACGAAGATAGGGTACACACGGCGCAGGAATATGAGAGGTATATGCCGGAGCTTATTGAGTTGTTGGATAGTACTGCTATATCTATCATGTCTATTGTTGAAGAGTGTGATTGTGATAACTATGAACATACAGGTGATCGATATATAATTCATATTGCTAAAAATGAATATCCCGAAGAGATTTAAATTATTTGGACATACTATTGAGGTTAGTACGGAATCTGATTATGAAGATAAAGAAGATGGTCAGGGAACTGCATATTTCAATAAAAATCGTATTATAGTACAATGTAATAAGGCACTGAAAAGACCGGTAACCAGAATGGAACAATGTTATCTTCATGAGGTCATACATATGATATTTCACGAATTACATTATGCAAAGGAAACTTATAACGAGCAGATGGTTGACCAGATAGCATCTGCATTACATCAGGTTTTGGCAACATCGGAATATAAATAATGTTTAGCGGAAAAGAGAATTTCAGACTGTTAAGTAATATAGACAAAAGTACTGCAGTTACATCTGAAAAGGTAGAGCAATTAACCAAGAGGCTTGACCACAAGGAAGAAGAAGAGGCCAAGTGGCAAGGTAGAGTAGAGGCGGCTATGGCAGCATGTCCGGAATCTGCCCATATTAAAGTACAGAACGGTAAGATAGATGATATGACCATTACATTAAAAGCCGTAAAGCTTTTAACCAAAATTATATTAGGTGGTGGAACCATTTTAGCTATAATACTTGGCTATATACAATGGGCCGGTTCGGCAGAAGAATCTGCTCCATATCAATATATAGAGCAAGGTGAACAGGTTGCCAAGATAACAGCCGTGCTTAATGCAATGAACAGTAGTCCTGCAGCTTTTGAGTGTAACATTGTGTTTACGTGTGAAAATAAAGATTCGGAATATCCTATATTAATTATAAATATGACAGATTCCTGTCTCGAGTTGGATTGCAGGGAATGTTATATTACAATGGAAAACATAAAACCTCATTTTTCTAAAATAGGTAGTGAATGGAAGATGATGTTTGGTACAGAAGAAATGTATATACGCAATAAAGATGGTATAACAAAATACGTGGTAACAATTAAAGACGAGTCATTAAGAGAAATTAAGGAGTTATAAATGGCAAGATACCCATTTGAAAGTACACTAACCGATCAGCAAGGTCATATATTATCTGGTGGTACTTGTACCGTGAAGCTTTCCGGCACAGATACGGCAGCTACTATTTATGAAGCATTGACCGGTGACGCAAAAAGCGATAATATTGTAACATCGGGCAGCGATGGTGTGTATAAGTTTTTTGTAAGTGATAGTGATTATAATTTGTCTCAAAAGTTTAGGCTTATATTAAAGGGAGGACCAGGATTTGATCCTAGGACTATAGATGATATATTAATGTTTAATCCTTTAACACCAATAGAGGGAACGGCAATTTCTTCTACAGGCGAAGCAGTAACAAAGTATTTGCGGGCAGACGGTGACGATACTAGTAGTTGGCAACCAGTTACACACACCCCAGAAGGCACGGCAGTATTAAGTACCGGAGAAGGCGGTGGGACGAAGTTTTTGCGGGAGGACGGCGATGGAACTTCCAGTTGGCAAACTGCCCCGGTTACAAGTGTTTCCGGTTCAACCGGTGCAGTTGCAGACGGTGACATAGACCACGATTCTCTGGCAAATTTTGCTGCCAATGAACATTATACACAGGCTAATATCACGGCAACAGGAACGGTAGCCTCTGGAACATGGCAGGGAACGGCAGTAGATGGTACTTATGTGGATTTAGAGGGTACAGAGTTAAAAAGCACAGGAGAGGCAGGGGGGACGAAATTTTTACGGGAAGATAGTGATGGAACTTGCTCTTGGCAGACACCACCGGTCACAAGCGTTTCAGGTTCAACCGGAGCAGTTGCGGATGGCGATATAGACCATGACTCTCTTGCGAACTTTGCCGCAAATGAACACTTCACGCAAGCTAATATTACTGCGACAGGAACTATTGCATCAGGAACATGGCAGGGTACAGCCGTAGATGGCACTTATGTGGATCTGGAAGGTACGGAACTTAAAAGTACGGGTGAAGGAGGGGGTACTAAATTTCTAAGAGAAGATGGTGACGGGTCCTGTT
>Ga0080013_1002574_pt1 | contig 21045 bp, 45 predicted proteins | sample ETNvirenome_6_85_FD_69236 | JGI IMG/M metagenome (GOLD analysis project Ga0080013, IMG submission 69236) | Marine viral communities from the Pacific Ocean - ETNP_6_85 (SPADES assembly) (version 2) | ecosystem: Environmental > Aquatic > Marine > Oceanic | place: Pacific Ocean | collected 2013-06-19 | reverse complement strand
AATGCTTCTTGCAAATCTCTCTGCAAGCTTTGAAGTCTTCTATCTCTTCAAGATTATGATAATAAATGTTCTTGGCTTTGGGTAAAGAATAATTCTTTATATCAATATCATAGTAATAGCAATGAATATCAATAGAAGATTGCCAAGAACTACTCATAAGCTTGAGTAGCTGAGAAGTCATCTTCTGTAGATACTCCTCATTAAAACATGTTACAAATTTATATCTCATTTTTCCCATTCTAAAGGCTCTATCTTACCATGACCAGCTAGGTAAGTGTAATCTCCATTCCACTCTGCAGCATACATACCATCAATAGCTCTGCTACATTTCCATTCCTTGAACCAAGGTCCACCAGTTGTGAAGTGTACATTCTTGGCTTCTATTTCTTCTGATGAATGATTATCTAACCAGTTCCACTCTTGATGTATTGTACCAATGTCACCTTCTTTATCAGGCAACCATTCAAATCCATGTAACCAACCACCTGTTTGTGTATTAACAACCTCTGGTGTTAGTTGTTTATTTAAGCTATGACCACAGTTGAACAACATAAGACTAGACCAGTTCTTTCTACGATAGTTCTCTTGCTTACGTCCATCCATTTTATAACCGTCACCTGGTGCATAATCATGCTTGACACAATACAATGGGTAGTAATCTGTATTATACTCTTCAAACAGTTCATTGATATCTGTTCTGAGATACATATCGCAGTCCATATATAATGCCCAACCTTCATACATGTTCATGGCTGGCACTAGAAAGCGAGTAAAACTAAACTCACTGGAAAAAGGTTTAGCATCAATCGTGTCAATCATTTGACCATTGACTGTGCTATATGTTCTTGTGTACATGCCCATGCGTCTAAGTACATCACGCTTGATAGGGACAATACGTACATTATCTACAGCTATTCTTTCAATCGTAAATTTTAAAACTTCATAGGCTACGTCTTCCTTTGGGTCATAGCCTATGTAAACTGTGTTTGGGGATTTCTTCATCTATCTCTCTCTGATATCATTTCTCTTTGTATTTCGTTCACCCTTTGTTCTAAGGTATTAATTGTTGTATGAATATGCCCTGTATCATGGGGTTGTATTCTTTCCCTCAATATTCTTATTTCATGTAAAAGAAAGTTCATGTAATTCATTTTACTTTCCAATGTATTTTGTTCTATATCTAAATAAAGGTCAGTCATTATAATATCTTTTTATATATTTGTCAAGTGTTTTTAATAAAAAGGGGAGCAACATTACTCACTCCCCTATAAACTTATAATTTAAATATTTTAGGTTTCTTTTCTTCTGGTATAATTCTTTCAAGATTAATTATAATTACACCATTGTTAAATGATGCGTCAGTAACTATGACATCTTCCGAAAGATGAAAAGATTTGATAAAATCTCTTTCAGCAATCCCTTTATGAATAATAGTATCTTTTGATTCCTTCTCTTTAGGGTATGCAGCAAATTCAAATTCTTTGGGTATGCTTTTTATAATAAGTTTATTTTCCTGTGTTTTAACTGAAATTTTATCTTTAGAAAAACCAGCAACTGCAATTTCTATACGGTATTTTTCTTCTGTTTCTTTAATTAAATTGTGAGGGGGATAATTCGATATATAATTAGGAAACTGACTAATCATTTCCTCAAATAATCTTTCATGCCCTATGACCATATTACTAAAATTATCTAAATATGGTCGTATTTTCATAATACTTGATGTGTTCATATCATTCTTCTCCTTTAGCAAGTTGATATAAGAGTGGCCCACTATTGGCACCACGTATATAATATAATATATAATATGTTATTTGTCAAGAAGTTTTTTAAAATATTTAAATTATTTCATCTTTAATTTTCTGCCCATACTTCTGACCAGCTACCTGTCAATGCACCCTTGGCATAGTCAGTGGAATGGTTTTCAAAGAAGTTAGTATGTGTAGGTGCATTAATCATAGTCTCTACCCAAGGTAAGGGATTACGTTTAACTTTGAAGATTCCCTTCATTCCCATAGAGATAAGCCTACGGTCTGCGATATATCTTATGTATTCTTTCACTTCAGTATCACGTAGTCCTTCAACCTTACCCATTCGGAATGACAGGTCAACAAACTTATCTTCTAGGTCAACCATAGTTTCTGCTATGCTATAGATAGCTGACTTGGTTTCATCATTCCACTCTTCCATATTCTCTTCAATGTAGGTTCTGAATAACTTAATCATACCCTCTGCATGTTGTGTTTCATCTACGATAGACCATGTAACAATCTGCCCCATGCCCTTCATCTTACCATGTCGAGGAAAGTTAAGAAGCATAATGAAGCTAGAGAAAAGAGCGAGTCCTTCTGTAAATGCAGAGATAGCAGCAATCTTTATTGGCAAAGATATCTTCTTGTTATCTACGTTGGACATGAAGTATTCATGCTTCTCACGCATGGCATCGTATTCCAAGAACTCATTGTATGTAGTGTCAGGCATACCTAAAGATTCTATGAGGTGCGAGTAAGCTGCAATGTGTAGTGCTTCCCTAGCCGCAAAGCCTGACAGCATCATGCGTACTTCAGGCTGTGGAAAGTTAGGAAGGTAGTTATCTATATACCCACCAGCTACATCAATGTCAGACTGCGTAAAGAACCTGAAGATGTTGGTAAGAAAATACTTCTCCTCTGTAGATAGGTTGTTCTTCCAATCCTTGATATCTTCAATCATAGGTACTTCAGTATGCAACCAGTGTGATTGCTCATGCTTTAACCATAGGTCATAGGCCCAAGGATAATGAAAAGGTTTAAAGTAATTACGCTTATCCTGTAGCTTTAACTTATCCATCATAGGGTCTTTCTCCTCTGTTGTCTTTCCACTGTCTTGGTATACCTTCTTCGTGGTCAAAAGTATAGTGGCTGTTCCACATAGCACAAGTTATGCTAGTAAAAATTCCATAGCCTTTACTCCTTAGATGGCAATACCATTTATAAATCATACTGGTTCTCATTCAGTTACTTTATGATTGCCATGATTAGGATGAAAGTTGTAATTAATATTTGCTACTGCTCTAGCTGATGCTGCTTCTTCAACAGTGTCATAATATCCTAAATGTTTTTTAATTTTATTAATATATATTTCTGCACGATATTTTTTATGTCGTTTATAAAAACTCACACCTGCATAACCAGTTGTACTATTATTTTGTAATGTTCTATTTTTATTATTTTCACTACAAGTCACATTCCTAAGATTTTTAATTCTATTATCTGTAGGGTCTTGATTGATATGGTCTATTTGATTTTTAGGCCACTCACCATAATATATTAACCATACTATACGATGTGTAGAATACCTTTTTCTTAACACAAAACCATCTAATCTAGCTATCTGTCCAGACTTTCTACGAGTAATGGCTGTAAGTGCTTCTTTACCAGCAAATTTATTATTCCAAGACTTCATATGCCATTTAGGATTTTTAAAATATTTTGCTGGTCTTTCTTTCCAGTAAAGTTTACCAGTATCAGGATTGTAAGTTAATAATTCTCTAGCTATCTCAGCAGTAAGTTCCATAATTAATATCCTTTCAATTAACCTTCACAAGCTAAACACTCTTCACCAGAGGCAAGAGATTCAATATCAATCTCTTTGATAATCTCACGTTCAATTTTACGGGATACCTTATCAGCCTTACCAATCTTTTCAGAGCGACAGTAATACATAGTCTTTACTCCTTTCTTCCATGCTAGGAAATGCACAGCATGTAGATAAGTTATGTTTGCATCTGGCCTGAAGAATACATTGAGTGATTGTGATTGGTCAATATATTCTTGCCTGTCAGCAGCATGTTCAATGACCCACCTTTGGTCAATCTCCATAGCTGTTTTATATAAATCTTTTTCTTTATCTGTTAGACATCTTAGGTGTTGTACTGAACCATCATTGGCTATAATAGAAGACCAGATACGGTCATAGTTAAGGTTCTCATTGTCTTGGCATTTCTTTTCTATAAGTTTATCCAAGAACTTATTCTTGTTTAGAAAGGCACCACTCAGGGTATCTTGCCTGTAGGCATTGGCTCTCCAAGGTTCAATAGATGGAGAGGTATTACCCATGATAATAGAAGAAGAAGCATTGGGTGCAATAGCCATAACATGACTACACCTTAGTCCAGTACCATAAGCATCAGGTGCTTCACCTCTTTCAGAACCAAGCTCACGATTAGCTAAATCAAGACCTGCTTTAATATGTTTAAACATTCTTATATTACTGGACTTTGCCATTGCAGATTCAAAAGGGAGTCTTTTCTTTTGCAGGTAGGCGTGAAACCCTAATGCACCAACACCAACACTACGTTCACGCATGGCAGAATATCTCGCACGTTCAATACTATCAGGTGCTTCACTAATAAACATTGTTAATACATTGTCCAGCATCTCCAGTACATCTTTGAGAAAACCTTTTTCTTTTGACCACTCATCAAAGTACTCAAGGTTAAGAGATGAGAGACAGCACACAGCAGTACGCTCTTTATTTGTTGGTAGTATAATCTCTGAACATAGATTAGATTGATTAATCTCCAAGCCTTGTTGCTTGAGCCATACAGGTAGCTTCTCATTGGATGTATCAATGAAGTGTAGGTAAGGCTCTCCTGTTTGCATACGCATCTCCAAGATACGCTGCCACATATCTCTTGCTGATATAGTCTCTTTAACTTCTTTTGTATGTGGGTCTTTGAGATGCCATGTATCATCTATGTTGGGGTCAGTCATACACTCTTCAATAAGTTTCATAAACTTATGACTGATATTAATACCATGATGTAGATTAAGGCACCTAAAGTTTTGGTCGCCTGTAGGTTTACGCATCTCCAAAAACAAAAGAATATCAGGATGGTCAATATCAAGATAAGCAGCATAGCTACCCCTACGGGTTTTACCTTGTCTGTATGCCAAGCTGGAAGCATCATACATCTTGAGGTGTGGCATCATACCTGTAGACTTCTCATCTGCAGAGCGAATACCAAACCCAATACCAACTCCACCACCGTACATAGATAGCCAGTTAGTCTCTGATAGATTATTAACCAGCCCTTCGGCTGTATCTTCAATGTAGTTTAGATAACATGAAATAGGTAGGCCACGTTTTGACCTTCCATAAGAAAGTATTGGAGTAGAATAAGATAACCAATGTCGTGAGGCATATTCATATAACCTTTGTGCGTGTTCGTTATTAGAAGAAAAAGTTTTAGATACAAAAGCAAACCTCTCTTGCGGAGAGAGTTCGTTATCCATCATATAGGATTCTTTAAGTCTTGCTATTCCAAGCTTATCAAAAAGATTATCTCTCTCAGGATTAATTGTAATACCAAGGTGGGTTATTTGAGACATGTATTATTTTCCTTTGTCATATACCATTTCTAATATCATCTCTGCATAGTGAATTACTTTTCGTATATCCTTCTCGCCATCTCCCTTTGTTCTATGGCGTGTGATATACTTAATTACATTACCTTCCAGAAAGTCAAGCTGGTTAGCATAGATATACTCAACAGGTTGTATTCCACAATCTTTATAATGATTGCCGCCAATCTGTTTGTCAAGAGCTTCTTTCTTAACTCTCTCAACTTGTTCCCTATCTTCTTTTAATCTTTCAAGTATGTAGTCATCCCTAGATTGCATATTAAATCTCCTATTTTCTCTTGAGAATACTGTTTAACTTGCTTCTAATCTCTTGTGGATTTTTAGAGTTAATAACATAAGATACAAACTCCCTAACTTTTTTAGGTTTTAATCCAGCATAGTCACATATAAATTGAAAGTTCTGACTCGTAACACCAATAGATGCAAAGAACCATGACGTAGCTTCATCTCTCAACATTGTTATACTGGTAGATTCTTCATTAGTCTTTGGCTTTGTAGCATCTAGGATGGCTTGGAATACAACTGATAAAAATAAAACTCTGTCAGAATATTTTTTAGTATCATTATGTATATCTAATATATTATCTAAATCTTTTTGGTTCATTATCAAATTCTTGAACAGGTCTATAGAACTTACCACCGACATAGTTGTTATAGAAAGCTGGTTCATCTGTACCTTCTAAGGTAGAGGATAAAACATTATACTTCATCTGATAGTAAAGTTCGTAGTACTTTATGCTCCTTTTATTTTTAAACTCTGCTATTATTTCAAACTTAAAATTTCTTTTACCTAACTTCTTAATATCATCCAATAGCAATTTTGAAGAACCCATATATATTTTCCAGTTTGATTCTCTCTTCCTTGCTTTGGAACTTCCTTTCTTTCTTTTAACTTGATGCCAATATTGTTTACAACCTACATATGCTTTACCTGTTTTCTTATTGGTTATAAGATATACGAACCCAAAGTTATCATTAGGGTCTGGCTTCTTACGATATTTCCAGTGCATCTAATGAGTTAGTTCTTCAACTTCAGGCATCTTAGCAATCTGCACCAGATACCTTTTGCCATTTGCATACTTGAATGTACGAACACCTTGCCCTTGATTAGCATCAGACCAACACAACTCCTTGTGTCTACAATAAACACAACCAACAGGAAGCTTATAATTACCAGACTTCCCATCAGGTATAGCATCATAACACCTATTAGGTACGTTGTCTCCTGCCACAATTTTTTTAATTTTCTTAACCCTGTCACCAGCATTTATCATCTCCATTGAATGAACAGGTGTTAAGCAAATCTTACCTGTAGATTTATCTATAGCAAGGAAAGCTGCTTTATCTATGCCATTGGCTTGAGCATACGCAGATATCTGTGCTATGTAACCAAAGGGGTCATCCTCTGCTATGTTATGAGAAGCAAACTTGTCAAAGCTTCTACCAGAAGCAGACTTACAATCAACCAAAACCCCATCAATAATTGCATCCTGATGTCCTAGCACTCCTTCCACTGATACTTCTTTCTGCTGTGCTTCTACTGTGTGACCAGCAACTTCAGCGCAGAGTAAAAGTAATTCTTCCAGTATATAACCATAGAGAAATTTAATCCTTGTGCTTGGTGGTAAACTTTCTTCAGTTGTTTTTGTATTAACATCATACCACAACTGCCTGTTTGGTTTACCAATACCAGACAACCTTAGATGACCTTCTCTTGGTTTGCTATACATAAATTCTTTGATATGAACTTTAAGCATATCGCCAAACTTATCTATGAGTTCATCTACTTCTTTTTCATCCCTTTCTATAGGAGTAAGATTAAAGAGTTCATATATATCTTCTACTAATGTTTCAATATTTTTCATAATAAAAATAGGGTGCCGCACTAACCCTAATGCGACACCCCATCCTCACTTAGTTACCAAACGGGATATCATCTGACATTTCAGTAGAAGAATTATTAACGTACCCACCTTCTACAACATCAAAATCTTTATCACCATACTCAATCAACTCTACCACTTGAACTGCCGCAAGGTCAGCCGACTTACCTGACTTACCTGCATAGTTCCACTCATAGGGAAGGGCTTTAACAGTTACTACGCTGCCATTTCCAATGAGCTTATCGTCCCAAGAATTGTTTCGGGAATCGACTACAACTGGTGCTTTACGAGGACCATTCTTGCCCTGCACCTTACGCTTCAAGGTAACGAACTCACCTCGTTCATCATCCTTGTTTCGCACATTCAAACCAGCTTCTTCAACCAAAGCTTTAGTATCAGAATCAAGGCAAAGGTCAAGTTGCCAAGTAGGTTCAAAGGTGCTGTTAGGCTCCACTACTGAAGCCCAATAACATTTACCAGTAAGATATAATGGTGTAATAGCCATTACTATTTTCTCCTTGTGTTTAGTGCTACACTATCGTAGCTGTTGATAAAAAGTTTATAACTACTCAAACGCAATCAGTATACACGAACTGATTTATGTTGTCAAGTGTTAATGTGTCTCTGCCCATGTCTTACCAACTTTGTAATCACAGTCAAGCTCACATTTAACTTCAAGTGTTTTCTGTGTCTGTGTCATTGCCTCCTTTGTTAATTTACAAAACCTATTTACATCTGGTATAGCCACTTCAAATTGATATTCATCATGAATTGAAGCAACCAACCTTACATCTAGGCCAGCCTTTATGACCCGTTCCATGATATGAACAAGCCATTGCTTACATATTATAGCACCAGCACCTTGAAGTAAAGTGTTTAATGCCGCATGTTCTGACCTAATATGTAATAACCTACCATCCAATGCAGGGATAGTACCACCCTTAGACCATCTCACTACATTCTCTCTTAATCTTTTCAATGCTGGTGTACGTTCTAAAAACTTTTTAATAAGCATTTGCCCTGCGGCTGGACCCTTACCAACTACATTACCAATCTTAGCTGGCCCTGCACCATAGAGAAAAGCATAGATAAAAGTCTTGGCTTGGTCTCTGGTTCTTAATCCAGCGGCTTGCTGATTAGCTGTGTGTACATCGCCCGTCAATACGATGTTCGTATACTCAGGGTCATTCATGTAGTGAGCCAAGCATCTCAGTTCAAGACCACTGGCATCAACACCTACCAAGCGATATTTAGTCGTATCATCAACGCCCCATAATCCCCTAGATTCTCTGCCGTAGCTACTAGAGATAGAGGGAACTTGTGCCATATTAGGTACTGCATGTGCCATCCTTCCTGTTATGGTACGCAGTGTCATTACTTTGCCACGTACACGGTTGTCTTCTTGGCATTCTGATATCCAAGACTTTAATAAGCCAGTGCGTTTCTGCAATAGGAAATACCTGTTAAACATTTCTGCCTCTGGCATTTTAATTTTTGATAAGACTGCTTCGTTAATAATAACATTACCCTTATCAGTAAACTTCTTTGGTGTCCATCCACGTTTCTGCAATCTGTCAGCTATCTGTTGCCGACTGCCAATGTTGAATGGTATCTTCTTTGTCTTTGTCTTTAACTCTACTATAGTTGGTTCAAACTCTTCTTCTGCTTTACGCTGTAGCTCAGATAATTCATCCTGTAATTGAGCCAGTAATATCATACCATCTTTCAGATTAAAAGCAAACCCATTCTTTTCTTGCTTATCTATAATAGCACGTACATCACGCTCTAATTTATAAGACTTGGAACTAAAACCACTACCTTCTTCTTCAAGTTTCTGAGCCAATAATCTTGTTACTTCTGTATCACGTTTACAATACTCCAACATCTCTGGTGTATATTCTGAGAAGTCATTGAAGTCACCTTTCTCATAGCCAAGTCTTTTACCCCATGCTTCAAGCGAATGACCATCATCTCTAATAGGGTTATATAATTGAGATTCAATTAGTGTATCACGCACCTGATTTAATTTTATATTAGAACCTGTTAAACGGTTTAGGACAGGAGCATCAAAGCTAATACCATTGTGCATAATAAAGGTATCAATTTGATTAGACCACACCGCAAAGTCTTTACACTCCTGTCCCACCCATGTCTTAACTTTATTTGTTTTATAACACCTCGCTACAATACAATGTATCTTTGTTGCAGTTAAACTATCTGTTTCAATATCAACTATCACTGTTGTCATTTGATTTTTTCCATATCATTGGAGGCTTATCAAAATACTCACTATCTAATGCATGACTTAATTTAATCCTGCTAATCACATCCTCCCTGCCAAATCGTTGATACTTCTTGTAGATAGCTTGTGTTGAACTGTTGACATACTTATCAGATACAGCATCTAAACAAAACTTTAGCAGCTTGGCTCTATTAATAAAAATATATTCATCCTTTTGCTCAAACACAATATAGTCTGCGTCACCATAAAGCCATCCTTTATTTCCCCTGACGTTTTTAAATTCTACCCACGTATACTCATCATCAAACTTTGCATTAGAGCGTGATGCTTTCTTACGACTCTTAACATCTACTGAAAACGACTGACCATTTTTTTCAAGATGAAAGTCTATATGCTTAAACATATCGTCGTTTCGCGTAGACTTAGTAACTAAATAATTTTTACTCTCAGCTTCTTTACGAAAGTTATTTTCTGTAATCCAGCCATTCATCATTCATTCTCCACAAAGGGGTTATTAATCTCAGTCATTCTACCAGTTTCTTTATTGTAATGCAAGTAGCAAGCAACACCTGTCTCACCAGTGTACCTATTCTTTAGAATACGTATGGTTGTAGTATTGGCTTCTGTCTCATCGTCTGCTTGCTGGTTCCTTTCCAAGGCTATGACTCCATCAGAAAGATGTGCAATGCTGGCAGAGCCGCGCAGATGTGAGAGAGATACCTCACGCCCGTCTTCATGCCCCCTATCACCTGCTGGCCTACGTAGGTGGCTAACAAGCAATAAAGATATACCTGTTTCTTCCACAAGAGAACGTAGCTTGGTCATAAGAATATCAATAGACTTACGCTCATCACCCATATCTTCCTGACCTGATACAAGAATAGATAGATGGTCAAGTATTACCCACTTACATCCTAAAGCTTTGGACATATACCTAACACGGGATAATATTTCTTCATTGGAGATTGAACCAAAGTGGTCAAAGGCAAAGAACCTTTTAGTTCCTATGGTTTTATCTTGCCATTCACGTAGTTGTTCGGATGAGAACTGGTCACGCACTTCTTTAATGTAAAGCCTAGCGTTGGCCTCGACACTCATGATGTTGAAAGCTGTGTTGCGTACACTTTCTTCCATTGCCAAGACACCAATATTATCTTTGGTGTTCATCATGAGGTGGTGCATGAGTTCACGCATGATGCTGGACTTACCCATACCAGCACCACTGGTGAACGTGACAAGCTCACCCGTTCTCATCCCATAAGTTTTTTCATTAAGGCCAGACCAAGGATAAAGACAAGTATCACAATAATTTTCCTCATATAAACTATCTCCTAAGTCATGTAGATTAATAATACCAGCAGGAGTAAATGGTTTAGCCGCCCACCACAGAGTCATAAAGTCTTCTGACTTACCAATCTTGAGATATTCATTGGCATCCTTTAAATCCAAAGACATTATCTTACATTTATTGGGTTCAAAGATTGCAGCTACATCATCAGCGGCTTGCCTACCAGCTTTATCATTATCAAAACATAAGACAATATTATCAAACTGATTAAGGTATTCAAAGGATTGCTTACAGTTTGATGCCGCTGATGCCGCACCATTTTTGAGAGATACGACAGGCCATTTAGAACCCATCATTTGATAGGCACTCATGGCATCAACTTCACCCTCACATACAGTAATGTACTTGCCCTTTTGCGTGAAGATGTGTTCACCAAACAAACCAGCAGAGGTCATTGGTCCTTCAGACCAGAATTTTTTGTTTAATGTATCACGAACTTTATTGGAAATGTGATTACCATTCTTATCAAAGTATTGGTAGATATGATGGGTAGTCATAGAGCCTTGTTTTTTTGTTAATGTTTTATATATCATAGCGGTATTCTTGACAATCTTTCGGTCAGGAATATCTCCATATTCTGCATTAACATTATTTTTAAGTGGTGCTGTAGACATATTATCTAATCCTTTTTTCCAAACTTCATAAGAAAAACTTTCTCTACCGTCTGAGAAAGTATGATGGTCACAACTAAAACAATGAGTCTGCCCATCAGGATAAAAATGTTTTGCGTCTGATGAACCACACTCAGGACATGGGCCTTTGTATCCTTTTTCTTCTGGTTGCACTGTGTTCCCCTTTCTTTATAGAATATGCGGTAGAGGGTTTAACTCCTAACATATAACATAGGCTTCCTCTATCGTCAAGCTCCATCTTTGCTTCACGTTTAGTTCTAAAACTTTTAATGAGTATATCTTTATAATAAATATTATACATCTTCAAAAGTTTCTTTCCATAAGTTGTCTACAAATTCTTCCTTATCCTCCATCATCTCATTGAGTTCTATCTTTGCAAGATACCTTGCTTCTTTAATATCATAACCTTCTTCTTTGTACTGCTTCAGAAGATTACGAAAAAGAGATTGCCTATCTCTCTGCCAGAAATTTTTAATCATTTCCAATGACATCCTTTTCGTGGTCTTCTATGAATTGAAGTACGTCATCACTATCTAAAGGGTCATACCCATTATCAAGCATCATATACCAGAGGTCAGCGGGATACCCTAAAGACTTTCGTAAAGTCTCTTGTCTTTTTTTCCAATATGAATAAAAATTAATTATCTTTGCTGTCATCTAATTCTACCCATGCACTACCATTCACAATGCCACTCTCTTGCTTTGCTTTTGATAGTTCTTCTCTAAGTTTCTTAATTGTTTCCTCCTGTTTTTTTACTTGTACTTTAAGTGTACTTACATTCTTATGTAACTGAGAAACTATAGCATTGTATTGACTAATGGAGTCTGTCAATTCTAATCTCCCCTTCACTGTTAGCCATTACTTCGGTGTCAATGCCCATTGAATTTAAAAATTTTAAAGCATCTTTTATTGTTTCAAACTTCATAGGAAAACCTACTGGATTTGTCATGATATCAAAGCAGTCGAAATTATTTACATGGTCTGGTGCTTCTCTTATTATATCATGAACAATTACAAACATGATAGACCTTAATTCTTTGCAATTTTATATTTTAAGTTTGAAGGAATTTTTCTGGTATTCAAAACTTCTTTAATATATTCTTTAAATAATTCCGCACCTTTGAATGTAGGTGGGGGATAAAGAATATCTTCATTCTTCATAAAGAAAATACACATCTTTGCTACATCCTCAAATGAAACTGCAACATTATTATATAACATAATGCGGTCTTCGGGAGACTTTCTCCCCTGTATAAATTTAAATTTATTCACTGACCTATCAACCAATCATTTTTATGAGAGTTTGTATCACATGATGGACACGTCATAGCTGACCATGAAAAGTGGTGTACTAACTCTGGCTCACCACATACAGGACAGATAATAACTTTACCATTTTTACCAGCCCTTGTATAGCGATTGACATTTTTAAATCCATTTTTATAAATGTTTGAGTACATTGCCCTACCATTGACATCAATTTTCAATGCTTTAAATAGCCACTCAAAAAAATCTTTATCCATTATACTAATCCTTATACAATTTTACGTTTCTCAACAAAGTCACCTAATTCTCTCTCAGTAAAAGCTATTTCTTTTTCAATCACAGTTTTTATAGAGACAAGACACTGTAACTTTTCAGAATAATCTAATAATTTATATCCATCCTTCATAATTAAAGTAGGACTCCCACTAATCTTATTCACTTCCATTAAAATAGACATTAGTTTCTCCCTTGTCCTTGATACTTTTTCCAACTCCTTCGCTTATGCTTATTGGTTGGACGTGACCTAACAGAGTTGCCAATAGAAGTTTTTTTCTTGACAACTTCTTTATGTTCATAAACTTTTATTTGCTTCTTTGCCATTAGAACTATTTACCATATCTAAAAAACCATTTATATCTGAAAGACTAACTTCAGTTATAGAACTTACATTAGATACTGTTAAGATATAATCTTTATCTGTATCAGGTATATCTTCATACCTCTTGTAATTAGTATTCATCTTCCACACCCTCATCTACTTTTAAAATAATATCTTTATTATCTGCTTCTCCAAGTGAGTACATATATATGATATCATATACTTTACCATTTGGCAACTCTATTTTAACATTTTTATCTAATGTCTTGCCATCTGCATCGTAATGTTCAAACAATAAGTTACGAATTAGTTTTCTGTAGGTGAGATTCTCAGTCATCTTCAATCCTTTTCTTTGAAATTTTTACAAGCTCTTTATTTATTTCACTCCCTATAAACTCTCTTCCTAATCTATTTGCTACTACTCCTGTAGTACCTGTGCCACTGAAAGGGTCATACACTACATCACCTTCATCTGTAAAGTTTAAAATTATTTTTTCTACTAGCTCCTCTGGAAACGTAGCCTTGTTACCATCGAAACTTTTACTAGACCTTTTAACTCTCCAGATATTATCCAGTGTACCTCTATCAAACCTACCTGTTCTATACTTTCTACTAATAGGATAATCATTATCGAATACTAATATAAATTCTGTGACACTATTCATGACCTGCGTCATCATAGCTGGTGGTGCATATCCCTTATCCCATACGATAATCTCCTTGAGGTTATTGGCAAACTCACCAATCATTTTAAAGATAGACCTCTTTGACCCTGTAACTACTTGTACATTATAGAATACTAATTCACTTACTCTTAGTAATTCTCTTAGTATTTCTGTATGTAGTTTATTGTATTCCTCTATTGGTAAGTTATCAGGGAAGTCTGAATACTTTGTAGAAAATTCTTCTTTTACTATTTGTCTTGAACAATACTTACCATTACGAATACGTAGGTTCATGTTGTATGGCGGTGATGTGATGGTAGCTTTGACTTGACCACCAAACATATTGTTCATTGTTTGTAAACAATCTTCGTTATGTATAGCCCACATTTCTTTACTCCATGGTTAGTGTTGGACTGCCCCATGTATTATCTACAAGTGTTACAGTTATTATATTTTGATAATCTTCTTTCACACCCTGCTCATCTTCATACCGCCAATCTTCTTCACAAAAAACTTCTAAGCCCTCGCCATGACAATCTATACATGTCTCCTCTCTTTCGCTAGGGTTGTTGCTAGTAGTATAGCCTTCGCCATTACACCACCTACATTCGCATGTAATAACCCACGTTTTATCACTCATTGGTCTTCTCCTATCCGATAGTAAATCCAGTTACTTTTAAATATACCAATACTAAAACAGCTACTACAATACCAAGACATACTATATATCCAGTTAAAGGGTTGTTAAACATTAGTTATCTCCTTCAATTCTTAATAATAATTTAATAGCCAGCTTCTGAAACTCCGCAGGATGCTGATACCATGTCCACTCTTTCAGCCAATCTGTTGCTATATTGACAGGATTATTGGCTAACTTATGTAGGTCATAGTGTCGCACCCATCTGTCTCTTTCTTTTGCTTTCATAATACACTCATCAATCTTTGCTTTTGTCTTTCAACTAAGGTAAGTCTTTGTTTATGCTCATTAAAAGCTAGAGACTTATCGTAACCCCCAGTTTTATTTCGCGGGGTGTATGTACCATATACTATATTTCTTATGACACATTGTCCAGCCCTATTTCTTATACCTATCACAGCATTTTTAGTAAGTGGATTTAAAATATCATCCTTGCATAATTTGTTAGCTTGTTTAGCTACTTCTCTTGCACTTAAACCTTTGTTAAATAAATTAGTAACAGTTTCTTTTGTTCTTTTCGTATGTGAACTTTGTCCGTAACCGTACATGTCTCTCCCTTTTAAAAGCCTCACTACGCTACAGCACAAGGCCATAACGTAGTGAGTAGTTTAACAAACACCCAACCAAGAGTAATGGTAGCATAGGAGGTAGGTGTAAGGACCATTACTCTAAAGAAACCCCCTTACACCTTAACTTTTATAATGTTCTTTCCATTCTGGTGATGAAGATTCAAGATAAGCATTTTCTAATATCTCATTAGAATAATTGTCACCCATTTCATAACCACCATCATGCATTAGAGGTGAGGTAGCTGATACAAACCACCTCGCGTACTCATTAGACTTTTCATTATCAGGATGCTGGTATGTTTTTAATACACGCCATTCCCAACCATAGTTATTTTTATAAATAGCGTATGGTTTGTCATGTGATTGGCTCTTGCCAAATGGATTTTTCTTTCTCATGTTACTCTCCTTCTCTTTCTACGACAATATGCCATGTTAAAAAATTTAAATCTACACCTTCTAATTTATCAATTATTATTTCACTGATAATTAAGTGTTCATCAGGTTCAAAGTCATTCAATGTTATTTGTTCTAACAAATTATCAATCTCCATAGTTTTCCCATAAAAATTCGACTAGCTTTTCAGCTTTTAACTCTGTCTCTTCGTTATCAGGCTCACCATTTTTTATTGCTTCAGTCATGGCTACTTCAAATAACATTTCCTTGATAGCATCATTGTGTTGGTTGCTCATTGGCATCTCCTTAATTAACGTAACTTAGTATCGTAAGATACTCTACTAAGTTACTTAAATTAACAGTAGGTCTTCTACTGCTTTCAAGTGTGCTTCTGCTATATCATACGCGGTATTGGGACCAATCTCAACTCTTGATGCAGTAAATAAAAATGCTCTTTCCTCATCGTCTATGTATGTACCTATGCTTTTTAAAGTTGTGGTGTTCCATTTTACTTTCACCATTTTCCCTTTGATTTCTTTTTCCACGAAAGTTATTTTGTTGCTCATTGTTTAATCCTTCCCTACTTAATTGATGCCCTGTAGTATCACTATAGTTCTACTACAGGACATCTAATTAATCATATTTATTTTCCCATTATTCGTAATATTTCTTGTATCATATGGCACCTGTTAGCTAGTGTATTAAACTTATGGTTAGAGTTAGATAGTTTTCTAAGAAACTCATTATGGTCGTACCATGACCTTTCTTTTTCAAACATGTGTAAAAAAGCCTCTGAAAATTCTTTTCTCTTAACAGTTGACTTGGTTAACGGCGGGTTACAAGAGGCATACTCAATTTGCCTAAGTTTATATAACGTATCTTCTATGTGATGTAAATTATTTTTATTTATTTTAAGTTTACCATCTTTAAAGTTTCTGTTACCACCATTTTTGCCATCTCTAGTAGTAGAATTTTGGCTTATACCTATTAAAATACCTGCTGTAACAGGGTTTGCCTCTAATAAATCTAAAAACTTTTGATAGTTTTTATTGCCATTTTCAGAATAGTAGTTAGCATAATCTAATAAAGACCAATTTTTTCCGTTACTGTTAATAACTCCTATCATTTTGCTTAGTTTATAATCAACAATCAATACCCATATATGATGTCCAAGCATTAGTAATGCTTTATATCTATGTTGCCCGTCTACTATCTCCCATTTTTCTGTCTTAGGATTTTTACATATTATTAATGGTGCCGCTTGCTGTACATCAGGGTGCTTTTCCATGCTTATATATAAATTTTTAACATTTCCTGCGTTAAGTTTTCTATTACCTACTACTTTTTTAAGGTCACGATACATTTTACAATCTGGTTTTACTTCTTTTAGTTGAGGTTTTATCATAATCTTTCTCCTTCTGTGTATCTGGTGTATTACAAACGGCTACACCATAAACCGCTATCTCTTTATGAGATAATCAACGTGGCATTGCGATACATGCTCACCATTTCTAAACTTCTTTGGATACAGCGCGGCTATGTAGTCGCACCAGCTATCCCATAGGTACTCACTACCACCACATTTTTCTATAGTTTCCAAATACATATTAGCTTTTCCTAAAGCTGTCTCCCAACTCAAACTCTCTGGTACTAAAAAGGTTTTCCTGTCTAGTCCAAATCTTTTTAGGTTGTGTACATCTAGGCAACCCATGTATCCAGTGCATAGCTGAATATAAAAACCAGCTTTTACTAATCCCAGTCCAGGTATAGACGCGATGGCTAGTAAAAGTTCTGCATTGGATTGAGAATATCCAAACATATCTTTGTATATACTTTCTTTTGTTGCTTGTATACGTTTCATACCAGCGGCTTTACTGCCCCATGCAAACTTACTATCAAGCCCTTTGTCTTTCATATCCCAATAGCTCTCGCGCACTACGCTAAACTGTTGCTGTATTGTTGCCAATACAAAATAGCCAACGTCAGCTGTATTATCTGCTGATTGCATGGCATATTCTCTAATAAGAGGTTGATGTTCTGCAAACATTTTATTTTCCCTTGCTGAAAACTTCCCACATGATGTCTCGTACTACGTCACCTTTGCCAGCTTTGAATAAACGCATGGTTTTGTTGTACAATTCTGGCTCATCACTTTTAAGTGTTGTAAAAAAGGTTCTCACATAAACTTCTAATACTGTGCTGTCCATTATATTATCCTTTAATTAGTCATCTCCACCTGTAATCCAAACATGGAAAGCGTATTCACCTTCGTCACTCACGAAATCTTCAAGAAATACATAGTTTATTTTGAGAGAACTCTTATCTTCTATTAGTTCATTAATAAGTCTTACTGCTTCCTCAAATCCATCAGATTTATGACTATCATTAAATACAATAATACTTTTCATAAGTCATCTCCTAGAATAATTACACAATCACCAGTTGTTAATTCACGAATATAAGTTTGACCATTTTCTTTATATTCTTCGGTAGGATACGCTACAACACTTACTTCTTTTTCATCATTCGACCAATCCCATGAGTAATTAATTGAATAAATCTCATCGTTTTCTTTATCATAGATGTCTATCCAAGTGTCGGCTTCAAGCAGAGCCTCACTGTTTTTAGCATTATCTAAGCCGAAAGCTATCTCTCTTTTCATGTCGTTAATAACAGCCTTCAAACATTCCTTTTCAAATTCTGGCCTTAATTTCATTGGTCATCTCCTTTAATTAATACCCTGTAGTATCACTATAGTTCTACTACAGGGCATTTAATTAATATATAGCAACTACACTGCCCGTTGCGACAGTGGCTCACCTTCTGGCAATACGTCAGCATTCTTAATGACTTTGAAGAACTCCTTGCCATTATTGGCTAGTCCACGAATACGAATGGCTTTGCCAGCTTTAACAGCTTTGTCAAAGAGTGACCTGTCACCCTTTTCCTTTTGCTTCAACTCTATCCACTTTTTACCTTGGTAAACATCAAATACTTTTTCCATTTTAATCTCCGATTAGTTGCCAATGACAAACCCCATTGGCTTGGGTTAGGCTATCAATACCTAATAGATACCCATAGTATCACTAAAGTTCTACTATGGGCATCAATTAGCCATTCACTATTTTTTTTAATCGCGGCCTATTGGCTTCGCCAATTCTTCACTAACTTTTTGTAAGCTCTTGATTTCTCCTATGTAATTTTTAAATCTATCAAGGTCAAACCTTGGGTTATCTTCAAGGCATAAATCAATCATACCATCAATTACCTTTTGAGAAGCATTAGTTTTTGCCAATAGCTCTGCTATTTTTATGTAATGTTTGCGTGTCATATTATCCTCCAAAGTATTTGTTGTTACATATCACATAGTCTAAGTAGACTGTGCAAGCTACTATAATTACCATTCCCATCAAGCTCAATAACACTTGTAAAGTGAGGTCAAAGGGTAGCAATGTTCCACTCAATATTAGGAATATCCCAATTAATATTCCTAATGTTACTGCTATTTTTTCAATCATGCTTTGCATTCCTCAATCCATTTTGTTAAATCTTCCAAAGCTCTAAGCTGGTCTTTCTTACTTATCTTATAAGTAACTCCAGTGTAAACTGTTGCTATATCTAGCAAGTCTCTCATTTTAGTCCAGCGATTTGGCTTTATGCCATGCTTTGTCCAAAGTTTCAGGGCTGACCGTGTGGCTGCTGCTCTGAAGTTGTAAACTTCTGGGGCCATGTTTATCATAGTGGGAATATCTCCTTTTCTTCCTGTTTGAAAGTGTACCCTAGCTGTTTAGCTAGAGCCAATGTTTCATTGGTTAGCGTTATCTTGCCACTTATCTTGGCAAGGAGTTCTGATTTCTCACATTTGGGATAGCAAAATTGCTGTCCATAAACTGTTTTTAGTTCCACTAAACATTCCATAGCAAATCCTCCTATTTAATTAACGCCCTGTAGTATCGTAAGAACTCTACTACAGGGCTTTTAATTAACTTTTGAAAAGCTCGTAGCTGGCTTCTTCTACATCATCAAAGGTCTCAACATAACCAAAGCGGTTATGAAGGTCTATACCGTTTCCATGAGTGGAAACAAACACGTCGTACTCACCATTTAAAAATTGGTCAATTTCAAATTGTAATTGGGTAATATCCATAACAAGTTCTCCAGTTGGTTGGTTGAAGTTATAATCTAATTAATCTCTTTAGTATCGTAAGATACTCTACTAAAGATATTAATTAGTATATCGTCTTGGCTTTGTCAAGCCTCGTCAAGATGCTCTGCATCTCGTCATGGCAACGTAGTTGCTCAATGTGAGGCAATGTGTTAGATTGTATAACAATCTCAAGGGCTTAACATATTCTGCCAAGTTTCTACAGAGTAGACATTGTTGCCATTCTGCCCATCCTTCGGATGATTTCCACAGGAACTGTGACAAATTTGCAACAGAATTGGCTGAAAAGTTCCTACTAACTCTTGAAAACCCTTCGTAAGAACTCAGGGTTTTCTACAGAGTTAGATGGGACTCCTACGGAGTCATTTGGGGCAGAACAGAACAAGAACATTGGGGGTAGGGGGAAAAAACACACACGCATGCTATATATATATAATACCACTGACAGATATTCTCAAAAAATCAAGGGTTTATAATCAAAATATTTTTAGAAGCGGCTATTAAGTTACTTTAAAGTAACTTTAATTTATATTATTATTATTTTTATTAATATTATATTTGCATATTAGTACTTTTTAGTGTATAATAGTACTATGAATATACTAGAAAGCACTAATGAGTATCTACAACCCTTTATTAATCTAAAAGGATTGTTAGACCAAAAAGTAAATCAACAATCTAAAACAGATTTCATTACATTTGTTAGGATGATGGCTCCAATGTTGGTATCTGATTGGAGGATGGGTAGACATATCGAAGTTATATCAGATAAACTAAAGGATTTAGAGTCTGGTAAGATAAAACGGCTGATGGTATTTCTTCCACCACGGTCTTCTAAGTCTGTTATCTGTTCTAAACTCTTTCCTGCTTGGTATATTGGAAGGAACCCTGAACATGAGATACTGACTGTATCCCATAGTGACCAGTTATCCAGTGACTTTGGACGGTCTGTTAGAGATGTGGTGAATACAGAAGAATTTCAAAAGATATTTAAAGGAGTCTCTTTAAGGAGCGACGTAAGAGCCGCTGGTAAGTGGAAGACAAACCAGAATGGAACCTACTATGCTGCTGGTGTACGCTCTCAAATAGCTGGTAGGGGCGCACATATTGCTATATTGGATGATGTGATGTCTGAAGAGGACGCAATCAGTGCATCAGGTAGGAGGTATATCAAGGAATGG
>Ga0080013_1002572_pt1 | contig 21048 bp, 18 predicted proteins | sample ETNvirenome_6_85_FD_69236 | JGI IMG/M metagenome (GOLD analysis project Ga0080013, IMG submission 69236) | Marine viral communities from the Pacific Ocean - ETNP_6_85 (SPADES assembly) (version 2) | ecosystem: Environmental > Aquatic > Marine > Oceanic | place: Pacific Ocean | collected 2013-06-19 | reverse complement strand
CCTCTGCGGTTATATTACCCTTTGGAGCTTCAAGTAAATCATTTTTAGTAGAATAAACTGGCTTTATTATTTTAGACAGCTGATTTTTTTCTGGCATAGCTTCGTCAAAAACATCTTTAGCTATTTTTACTAAACCTGGATGAGCTACCCATGTTCCGTCATGACCGAGATTTACTTCTCTTAGTTTATCTTGCCGAACTTTTTCTATAGCTGCGTTATTAGCATCTTCGTCACCCCTAATCGGAATTTGAGCAGCCATTCCTCCCATTGCATGGGCTCCTCTCTTGTGGCATGTATAAATTAAAAGCTCAACATAAGACTGCATAAAATGAGTTTTCATGGTAATTTCATTTCTATTTGGCAAAATCTTATCATTATGATTTCTTAAAGTCTTGATGAAGCTAAAAATATAATCCCAGCGGCCGCAATTTAATCCAGCAGAATGTTCTTTAAGCTCGTATAATATTTCTTCCATCTGAAATGCAGCAGGTAGCGTTTCTAAAAGCACGGTAGCCTTAATTGTCCCAGCTGGGATTCCTAGTCTTTCTTGAGTCCAGAGAAAAACCTTGTTCCACCAACGAGCTTCCACGTAGTCTTGGAGCTTTGGAAGGTAGAAAAAAGGACCTTGGCCCTGATCTACAAGATTCTGAGCATTGTGAAACATAAAAAGACCAAAATCAAAAAGAGAAGCTGGCGCTGGTACACCATTAACTTCGTAATGTGCTTCTCTCAGATGCAATCCTCTTGGTCTCACAAATAAAATGGCTGGGTCATCAACTAACTGATATGTTCCTTTAGTTGGATGTTCATATGTGATCGTCTTAGTTACGGCATCTCTAAGGTTAATTTGTCCATCGATTACGTTTTCCCACGTTGGAGAAAGAGAATCTTCGAAATCCGCCATAAAAACGCTTGCTCCAGAATTAAGAGCGTTGATTACCATTTTTCTTTCAGGGGGTCCAGTAATTTCTACTCTTCTATCTAAAAGTACTTCTGGAACTGAAGAAACTTCCCAATCTCCAGATCTAATATCTTCTGTGTCAGCGCAAAAGTCAGGAGTGTAACCCTCATCAAACAGTTCTTGTTTGCTAACTCTTTGAAATAATAGATCATCTAATTCGTCTCTAAACTCTCTAACCAAATCATCCACAAATTCAGTTGCTTCATCTGTTAATATAATTTGAACTTTTTCTAACATTTTCTCCCCGAATTAATTCTATTTATCTAGACAATATATTGGTGTACTCTTAACTTCCTCTAGAAGTTTGGGTAGATCTAACCCAGCACAATCAATTTTCGTCTTAATGAAATTATAATGATTACAAAATCCGTTAAATTTTCCGCGTTCGCAGTCTTTATTTAATCCAGTGTCTATGTAACCGTCAGTATTTTTAGGGTATTCTAGAGGAATACCTACACCAATATGAATTGCTTTCCACAAAGCTTTTAGAGCATCAAGCTGGACTGGATAAAAATCTAAGAATGGATCTTTCTTTTTTCCATGAACCCAAGCATTCTCCTGAATTGGTCGCTCGCCAAAACCATTTTTGACATACCAGTCTTGATATTTCAAATAGTATGCGTTTGAAATTTCTACGCCTATGCCCTTAGGGTTTCCACCCTCATAGTTTGGTATTCCGGCATGCCAAGCCTTGTGCTGCGTATCCAGCATTTGAAATATTGTGCCATCATTGTCGATGAGGAAATGTACTGATATGCCCCTTCTATTTAATACTGTGGCACAAGATTCTGAGCTGAGGCATACATCCCAATGATTAACAAACATCGTAGGCTTTCTATCTGGCTTACCAGAATAATCAGTGTAGCAGCCCTTGTTAGCTTTAAATCCGTCCGAGTCATCCCACAAAATAACTTTATCCCACTCAATAGGGATGAAGCTTCCATTGTGAACAATGTGCTTATCTATATCAACTGATGATCTATATCTCGGAATATGGTCTGAAATACTTGCTTCTCTCTCAGTCCAGATTCTTCGATATGTCATAGGACCAACGAGCCCGTCAGCTTTAAGACCACACGACTTCTGCCATTTTTGCACAGCTTTCACTAATTCAAAGTCAAATTCTTTACACCCAAACCAAGATGGATCCCAACCTAAGCTGTCTGCGCTTGATTTGTTATAAAAATCTTTATCCATTTATTCACCCGTAATTTTTGCTTTCATTGACCATCTTGCAGATTGTGTAAAAACATAATCATAATCTTTCTTGTTGTTTATTACTGTTTCTGCTCTTTTTAAGACTGTTTGAAGTGTGTCTACTAAAGCATTTAAATCAGCAATTTTATTTTCTAATTTCTTTATTTTAAGCCTTGTTGCTCTTTCGTCCATTTCTATTCTTTCTAGCTAGATTATTCAAAATCAATATCTACGCCGACTTCTATGTTGAATTTTGGCACTCTTAAGTGATTAACAATTCCGTGCCTTTTAGCTTCTGCAGCGTCCATGAACCAATCTGCATGCTTCTTTGTATAAACTTTCTTCTTAAAAAAATCATCTTTCTTACCGCAGTTTCTTGCCATCATAGTAAAAATCTTTTCGTCTAATCTTTCTGCTTCTTTAACGTCGGCTTTAAGCTCTTCTATCTTCCCAAAGCCGCCGCTGCTTACGTCATGAATCATAACCGTTGCGTCGGGATCAGCAAATCTCATTCCCTCTTCGCCAAAAGTAAGCAATACAGCTCCACAAGACATCGCTTTACCCTCAACTATGGTTGCAACTGGCAGTTCGGAATGTTTAATGGCTGAAATCATAGTCATTAAAGAATAAACTTGACCACCATATGAATCAATAATTACTGGAATTACTTTTTGGCCAGTATTATGAGCTAAAGCCATTTGGTCTTGAAATTCTTTTGCTGATTTTTCATCAAATTTATTCACCCTTACCATGACCGGCGACTTTCTTAGCTCTACTTCTTTGATTAGTGGTGATATTTTACTAGTCCATTTCATTATTTCTCCCCAAAAGAAACTGATTCTCCGCAGCCGCACGTTCTAGAAACGGCTGGATTATTTAATTTTATTCCAGACTTAAAAGGTGTTTCTTCATAGTCTATTTCCATTCCGTTTAAAAACAAAAATGATTTTTTATCTATGCATATTTTTAGCTTTCCAAATTCAATAATTTTATCTTTATCATCATATTCATCAGTAAACTCAAATAAATAAGAATATCCAGAACATCCGCCGCCCTTTAAACCAATTCGCAAGCAAAAATCCACAGAGTCGAAATTGTTCCTTTGCATCATATCAAAGATTCTCTCTTCAGCAAACGTTGTCATAGTAATTGTCATAATGCATTAACTTAATGGTATGGATTTGTGCCAGCTTCGTGATCTGTTACATCTTCAATTTCGCCCAAGTTTGGAAATTCTTCTCTAAGAAGATTCTCTATTTGAAGTCTTAAAGTTACCCTAGCGCTGGCGCACCCTTGGCAACCGCCGCCCATTTGAACTTTTATAGATTTTGTTATCTCATCAAACTCTTGTAGAAAGAGACTGCCACCGTGACCTTCGAGCGCTGGATTAATATCTTCTTCTATAAATTTTTGAATTTTGTCTTTATTCATGTTACCCACATTTAGCATATCCACACGTTAAACATGTAGCGCACCCTTCTTGATACACTACTTGAGATTGGTCTGGTGATTCACAGTTACAATTAATATTTCCATTACCCGGCTTCGTTCCATCAGCAATATATTTTTTCAAACATCTAGCTATAACTCTAGACAAAGAAAAGAGATCTGCATCTTTATCTTTTTGAAGTTGTTCTACTAAATAGTGAACTGGCACTCCATGGCGCATTGCAAGCGAAAGAGTTCTTGTAAAAGCAGTGTGGTTAGGATTGTCAAAAATAGAAACTATATCTTTTATGGTTATTTCATCTCCATTTTTTCCTATAATCAAGTCATACTTTGAGGCCATTGTTTTGCGAGATCTTTTTCTAATTTGGCCATACGCAAACTTCTTAGGAATTTCTACATATTGAGATAGTCCTCCAAAAATCTCATAAGGCCGGTCGTCCATAAGCCCAACTAATATAGTCCAATCTTCTCCCTTGACTGTAGCACGATGTATTGTACAATCTAAAATATCTGAACGTTTAGGAGCGCTTCGATAAACTATCTTGCTGGGCGGTTGTTCATTTTTACTAACTAAAACGCCGGTCCGACTTCCATCGACGTAAATAGTAACGCCCTTAAGTCCGCGCTTCCAAGCTTTTATATACAAAGAATCTACAACTTCTGAACTTGTACCGGCTGGCAAATTAATAGTAGAACTTATAGAGTGATCTATGTGTCGCTGAATCGCTGATTGAATTTCTATTCTATTGAGCCAGTCTATATTATCAGAAGTAATAAAATACTCTGGCAAATCTTCAATAGAAGTTTTACCATTCACTTCCCAGTATTTGTCTAAAGCGTGATGATAAACTTCGAACTCTTTCCACTTATCTCCCATATCGTCTACAAAATCTGGAGTTACATTAGTTTCGTTATGGTTTAACTTTTTTCTTCGAGTATAACTTAATCTAAATACTGGTTCAATACCACTAGAAGTTTGTGCAGCGATAGAGCAAGTTCCAGTTGGCGCGTTAGTTAATAGACTAATATTACGTCGGCCGAACTTAGACATTTCTTTTTGCAGGCTTAAGGGAAGCCTGTTAATAAACGAATTATCTTTCTCTTTTTCCCAGTCAAAAACAGGAAAAGAGCCTCTTTCTTTAGCCAAAGAAACGCTTTCTTCGTATGAGTCTATCTTTAAAGCTTCATAAATTTTATCAGTCATCTCAACTGATTCTTTAGTTGCATATGTCAACGTGAGCATAGCTAGCGTATCAGCTAAACCAAGAGTCCCCAAGCCTGTTCGCCGGCCTTTGGTACACGCACTGAGTAATTTAGACCACAAATCTCTTTCGTCTGCAGTGTCGACTTTATTAACTATAGCTTGAAGTTTTTCTGTCTCTAACTCTACTAAGTCATCGCTTAGTCTCATAGCTTGCTGCACGGTAGTTTTAAAATCTTTAAAGTCAAAATATGCATCTGTAGTATAAGGATTCTTCACAAAAGAAGTTAAATTAATAGAAATTAACCTGCAAGAATCATAAGGGCTTAGCGGTATTTCTCCGCATGGATTTGTAGTAATTGTATTAAAGCCGTCTTCTGAATAGCACTGTGCAGGAAGCTCTTTTAAGATATTATCCCACATCATTAAGCCAGGCTCAGCAGTATTAGTGGCACTTTCAATTATAGTATTCCACAAATCTCGTGCATTTATTTCTTTTTGATGAGATGGACTATCAGAATTTAAAGGATATTTCAACGTAAATGAAGTATTATTTTCCACTGCTAACATAAAATCATCGTTTATTTTTACTGAAACATTGGCTCCAGTAACTTTGGTGAGATCATGTTTCATCGTAACGAAATGCTCAATATCTGGATGGCGAACATCCATAGTAATCATCAAAGCTCCGCGGCGGCCATTCTGTCCTATCATCCTGCAAACATAAGAATAAAAATCTGCAAATGACCAGGCTCCAGTAGTAGTACCAGCGCTATTTGAAACTGAAGCTCCCTGAGGTCTTAGAGAGGAAACATCTATCCCGACGCCGCAGCGTCTTTTAAACAAGTTAGCTAAATCTTTCCCTCTATTCATGATTGAACTTACATCATCACTTGGAGAATCTACCACCACACAATTAGAAAGACTTGCTAGGGCATAGGGATTACCTATTCCATACATGGGCGACCCTTGTGGTATGATTTTGCTAAAATTCTTCAAAGAATTATAAATCTGCTCTTCTGATAGAGCACGGTTTCCACCAAACTTCAGTTCGATTCTAGCAAATTCTTTAGAAAGCCTCCGGTGCATATCGTCTGGCGTTTGCTCAACAAAATTTCCATCTGAATTTTTTAAAAGATATTTGTTAGCAACGGCAGAAGCTGCCAATTCGTCTCCACCAAAATACTCTTGCGTTTTCTTAATAACTTCTTCATACTCAAAGGATTCCCTCTCCCTCATGATTAAATGCTCCGTACTTCGTTCCATTTTTTCTTCAGTATTTTCTTAAGATCGCCTTCATCTTGAGAAACGGCTTCGTTCAAAGTTAGATGATTTTCATCTAATATTTCAATCGTAGATCTAGCGGTGTCGATGTTTATTGGAAAAACTAAACCATCTCTTCCAGCTCTATTTTTAGCAATGTAAAGTCTACCAGCCCCGGTTGCTTTTTCTGCAGGTTTGCGGGAAAGCGATATTACTACGTCAGCCACCATAGCTTTTCCATAAGCTTCAGACATATTCTCTAAACCAACAATATCTGAATTTGCAGAATCTCTATTAGCTTGGCTGGCGGTCCAAACAGGGACATTTAATTCCATAGCTAGATTCCTCAACTCTTCATAAACTAGTTTAAGCTCGTGTCTTAATGAATCATAAGACCTTGTTGATCGCATAATATCTGCATAATCAACAATGATTACACTCGGTTTAAAGTTTTTCAAAAGTAATTTGTCTAAATGGTTTCTAATAGTGATCACACTAGCGGTTCCAGTGGGATATTCTTTGATTATTAATCTCCCAAGTTCGCAATCTTCATAAGAAGAGGTAACTTCATCTTTTCTATCACAAACTTCATTGCTTGGTATATTGCAAAGATTAGAGTCATACCTCAAACCAACAGCTTCTTCAGAAAGCTCAAAAGTATAGTGTATTACATTCTTACCGTGCCGCATAGCATTAGCGCCAACGCAAGTTAACCAATGAGATTTTCCAACTCCAGTATTGGCAGTAACTACTCCAATCTCGCCCTTTCCTAATCCGCCTCTTAGAATGTCATGAGAATCTAATCTTTTCAATCCAGTAGGGCACACAGCTCTATTAGACTTAACAAATCTAGCCTCCATGTCCTCAAAGAAATCATGGCCGGTCGAATTTGCCATTCCAACAGAAACAGCCTCCTTCATTAATCCAACTACCGACTCAAATTTGTCCGTAGCTATTAGCTCTACAGACTTCTCTAGAGCTTCTTTAAAAGCTTGTCTTTTACAAAAATCAAGCGACTTATCTTTAACATATTGTTGATCTCCCATATCTGGGTTAGAGCGCAATCTGTGCAAAAATTCTACAACTTGCTCTTTAAGAATTAGATCGGTATCATCAGCAAGATTTTCTCTTACTATAGAAATTAAAAGCTGCGGAGTGGGAAATGAGCGATATTTAGTAAAATAAGCAAAATATTTTGAAGTTAAATAAGACAAATATCTTAATTCAAAAAACGTTGGGGCCATCACTTCTATCATCTGTGAAGACCACCTATGGTCAGTTAGAAGTGCCTGAAAAATCTTTTCTTGGAAGTGCTTTCCATAGCGTGAAAAATGAGCCGGTGATGTTTCTTCGTTCTGGCTCAGGTCAAGTGATATTTCGCTCATTTACCCATATTCCCCTGTTGGATTGTTTATTTAATTGAATTTGTCGTCATGAAAAATTTATTAGCATCAAAATTCTGAATTCCCTGTTGAATTAAGATTCTCATAAACTTTATCTTATTTGGATTTTTGCTTGAAGTATCAAAACTTTCATTAATTTCTTTAATATGTGTGGCAGAAAGATTTGAAATATCCAGGTACATCAGTTTCCAATTTCTTTTGACGACAGGCGCCTGTTCAACAATGCTGTGAAATAGCTTCACTGAGCTTTCCTTTGACTTTGCGGAACTAAGATTAACTATCTCTTCGACGCTCACAAATTTTTCTCCAACAAGTTCGGGAAAACGTTTAGCTAGCGTACGAAAACCGGCACCTTTTACTCCTGCTAGTCCATCAGAGCTATCTCCACAAAAGCATCTAGCTACACAAAAATTATGGACTGGGATAAAAAACTTTTTTAAAATTTTTTCTGGAGTCACGTAATCTTTTTGTCCGGGTGACCACTGGAGTATTCGACTCCCGTCTATTAACTGATAGTAATCTTTGTCAGAAGAAACTATCACAACTTTCTCTTCTTTGAGAGCATGCAAAGCCATATAAGCTATTACGTCATCAGCTTCACAATCAGAAATATAAAGTTGGTTTATTCCTGCTTTTCTCAGAAGATTTACTATTAAACTTACTTGATAGTTTCGATTTTCAACTGTGTCCGGGATGTCGTCTTCATAAAATCTATTAAGCCGCATTGGCCGTTTCCCATTTTTATATTCTGGGTATATTGCTCTGCGACGAATCGATCCGCCACCTTCCCAAACCACTATTACTTGTTTTGGAGAAATATTATCTATAAGGAGCTGAATGCCTTTTAGAAATCCCACAACTCCACCAATGTGGTCTCCATTAGAGCTAACAGAAGGGTTCACTGTGAAGTGACGCATGAACATGTTTAGCGCGTCAATTAATATTACCGGCTTATTCACTTATGCCTCTGGATCTAATAGTAACTCTTCATTATCCATTGCAATAGATCTAATCTCTTCATAGGATTCTGTATCTACATCTATTTCTTCAGCGTCACTTAATTTTCTAACCATAGCCAAAGAAAGAAGTTGGTCTACATAGTTCTTATATTCAGGATTTTTCCATACTTCGTCAAATTCATTTTTATAGAATTTCTTCTCTACTAAAATCTCTCCAGTAGAAACATCAGTGACAGTCAAATTTTTCCAGGCAGACGAACCAGTAATGTGAATCTCTTTATCATCAACTATCCCAGCTCCGTATTTTCTCAAAAAATCGAAAACTTGTTCATGTTCCCTGATTCCTTTTCCAAAATGAATTTCAAAATTCACAGTCCTGAAGGGCGGCGCAACCTTATTCTTAATAGTCTTTGCTGAAACGTGAATGCCGACAACTTCCTTATCCTTATTTTCAATCCTTTGGCCGGCACCGAGCTTAATTCGTACTGAAGAATGAAACGGAATGGCCTTTCCTCCGGGCGTGGTAGTAGGATCTCCATAAAGCACACCAATCTTAGTCCTAATTTGATTTAGAATTACGAATAAAACATTCTGATTAGCAATAACTCCTGTGATTTTTCTCATTCCTTTAGAAATACATCTTGCTTGCAGGCCGATTGTATCTTTATCATACTCTCCCAGAAGCTCTGCTTTGGGGGATGATGCAGCAACAGAATCCCAAATAATGGTTACTGGTATATCTTTGTTCATTGCTTTAGCCTTCATTATTGTGGCTTCTGCAATTTTCAATACCTCTTCAGTACAATGAGTGTCAACATAAACAAACCTCTTAGAGATATTAACTCCAAGTAACTTAAGATTTTCTACGCTAGTCGCATTTTCAGTGTCAATATAAACAGCAACGCCGCCCATTTCTTGAGTCGATTTTGCAATTTGGATTGCAATATGAGACTTACCAATAGACGGCGGACCAAATATTTCTACAATTCTCCCTTCTGGAAAGCCGCCATCTTCTCTATTAGAAATAATGTAATCTAGCTGCTTTGATCCGGTGCTTATCCATCTCTTAACGTGGGTTGGAGATTCATCAAACTCAAGATTATAAGCAACTCTTGAGCCGTGCTCCTTGTTAAGAGACTTGATTAAGTCTTCGGTAAAGTCTTCGCTAGATACTTTGTTTTTTCTTGCCATTTAAAAACCTCTTACAAGAATATAATTCGTATTGTGCAAAGTGTTCATAAAAAAAGGGTGCCGACTGCATTTAGCTTCGGCACCCCTGAGGGTTTTCACCTCTCTCCACGTGGAGATTCTAGAAGTCGTCGTCTAGGTCTGCAAATGCATCATCTAGATTCTTGTACTTGTCGCTAGTAGTAGAACTAGTAGACTTAGAAGTTGCTTCGTTGCTTGAGGTAGCGCCTCGCGAAGTACCAAAATCATTATCGTCTTCCGTATCGCCGTTAAGCCAAGCATTGATGATGCTTTCCAGCTCATCGTAAGACTTTGCGGTATACATTTCGCTCAAATCTGGAACGCTTGTCATCCACTCCTTAGCCGTCTTTGAATTTTCGCAAAGAGGAGTATTCTTACCGCGAGGGCGAACTTCGGTAGTAGCCCACATACGTCCTGGAGCCTTGGTGCAAATCACCTTAACGTCTCGTCCGGACTTGGGATCGGTAATATCTCCATAATCTTCGTCTAGCATGATATTAAGAAGAGACTGATAAACAGTCTTTCCAAAAGACCAAATACGAACTCCGCGGTCTTCTTCACCACGAACAATAACAGGAGCATAAGCTCGCATCTTCGGGTAAAGCTTCTTTGCAAGCTCATAAGATTCCTTAGAGCCATCATTTCGTAGCTTGTTAATCAGCTCTTGCACCGGGTCGGGGTCGCCAAACTGATGGGGTGAAAGTAGTCCGGGATTATTCCCGATATTATAATAGAACCACCGCTCTTGAAAGGGTTGTCCATCATTATCTGGAAAAGCCAGAATACGTACTGTGTGCTCTTCACCTTCTTGTGGACGCCACATCGTGTTACGGCGAGACCCACCTCCAGAAAGCTGGTTTAGCTTGTTTCTAATCGCATCAAGATCAATTGCCATTGTTAACTCCTTAAATGTTTAAATGTGCAAATTTTTAATTACTAATGACCAGTATTGGCCATGATTAAATCTATTCAAATTGGGTTAGTTGTTCAAAAAAAATCAACTTTTAATTTTGCTCTGCAAAACCATTAGATTGCTATATTGAACTTCTTTCATCTCGCTTCCGCACAAAATAGAGCATTTATATGGCTTGCCAAGCTGGTATGTTATTTTATATAAGATGCCAGTGATTTGTTCAGGATTTTCATCCTTGTAGCTATCTCTAGTAAATGATAAGACTAAATCACCAATATTCGGCTTTAAAATACCTTCGGTAGCAAGAAGATCTGGATTCATAAAAAGCTTGCAGCAAATATTTTTTGGAACTGTGTAATGCGTATTTCTAATAAATCGATGGGAACTAGACTCTACTATCAAGTCTTTTTCTCCAACGACCGAAACTTTGCAAATTGATATGTCTTCAGCTGATTTGCCTTCTTTGCCTATTTCACCGCCAAAGACAGCCACTAAATCTCCAACTATAAATTGTGATTTATCCTGCTTCATATAATTGCATACCTCTTATTAAGTATGCAAAGGTTAGGTTTTGTACCAGTCCTCGTCTTCGTCTTCTTTTTCTTTCTTTTTCCGGCGTTTCTGCTTTGGAGAATCTGCAGGATATGCTGGGCCAGTGCCGAGAGGAGTTATGACTCCAGCAATATTACCAGACGTGACGGTGTTCTGCTCATTTTTAGATTTATCATCTAACTTCTCTTCATCGTCATCATCTTCTCTCTCTTCTTCTGAAGAAAGATCTGGCTCTCCTAGAAGCTCTTCTTCTTCTAAAATCAATCTTATAAATTTTCTTAATTCATTCAGTTTCATCTTTTTTTGCCTTAGCTTTTTTGGGACCTATATGCCAGGAATCTCTTTTCGGAGAAAAATAAATTAAAATATCTCCGCCAAGAGGCTCTACTTGAATTCCAGTTAGCCTGGAGCCACCTGTTTCTCCATCAAATTTTGCCACCCCAGCATTTACTGCTCCAAGAACTGTATACTCAAGGTATCTTCGAGCCTCTTTTACGGGTATTACAGAGAATGGAACTCTCACTCCCTCTCTGCCACTGTGCGTGTGCTTATGTGCAGATGGAGATCCATAAGCTTCTTGCATGGGGTCTGCTCCAGATTGAGCTTGCTTTAGAAGGTTGAACATTTTTTCTAAATTATCCTTACCGCCTACGCCGCCTATCTTTAATCTCTGCATTAATCCACGAGGATCTTCGATAGCGGCTGTTTTGGTTTGGGCTACTGCTTTTTTAGAAGCTCCCTTTGCCCTTTTGCCAGTGCGCTCTACATCATCTTCCGCCTGTTCGGAAAGAATTATAGCTATCTGTCTTTCTAAAAATCTCTCTAAATTCACAACTAAACCCTCGATTACTAATTATTCATCAGAAAAAGTAGAATATGAAAGAGGAAAATATCCAATTCCCTCTACTGCGGCTCCACCTTTAGCAATTTTTTTAATTATTTTCTCTTCGTCTGGATGTACATCTATTAGAAGGGCGTCATGGATCAAAAATATTGGCATAGAGCGCAACTCGCTTAAAGATTTAATTATTTCACCAAAGCCCAAAAGTGCCACATCAACCGCAGAAGATTGAAGCCAGTTATTATAAACTAAGCTGTCTCTATTTGAAGATGGGTTGATAGGGCGACCAAAACAATTCTGCATATACCCAAAGTTTCTTAACTCTTCTCTCTTCTTCTTTACGATATTTTCAAAATCAAGATATTCTTTAGCTTTTTTTACAACTGATCTAGGGCTCATTCCATCTGGCAATAGATCAGATAAAGTCCTAAAGCCGGCTCCGTAAATTGCACAAAGCATAACTTTTTTTACTTGCTCTCTATTAAGCTTACCAGAAAACACTAGATCTCCAAAATCTTTATAAATATCATTTTTCGGATCAGCGTCAGCCATGATCCTTCCAAGCCTTGGTTCAAGTGAAACAAAATCTACCTGACAGACAATACCATTTTCATATCTTGATTTAATGCATTTTCTTATAATTTTAGGTGCTGTTAAAATTTGAGGTCCTGATTCTATAGTCATTCTACCGGTGGAAGTCGAGGTATTAGAGTATACCGCTTTTTGCATTAGTCCATTAGAATCTGGTTGGAAACTTTTTATCATAGAGTCATTTTTAGCAGAACCAGAATTCTTGACTTCCCTTTTAAGCCGCTGGTAGTCCACCGAAGCATCAGACATCCCTCTGAGTATCCTTTGGCACTCTATGAATGTTTCCATATACCCAAGTCTTTCGAGACTATCTGAAGCCTTTTTCGAGGTTTCAATTGCTTCGTTTAAAAGCTTTTTAAATTCAGACTTCCTGTGCACTAAAGACGATGGAATTGGTCCCCGAAAACCGATCTGCTCAAAAGATTTTTCTATTTCTTTTGAAATTAAAACTGGTGGCTCTATATCTAAAAGCTCGCAAATAGAATCTATAGACATGCTATTTTTGTTAGGGCTTCCAACTAATAAGCAGTTATCTGGAATTTCTAAAACCCAAGAATATGTTGAGCCATTGAAAAGCAAATATTCTTCTTTGGCAAAAATAGATTTATGCACACATATATTCATTTTAGAATTATACACTAAATTCTAAATTTTTTCAAGCTTTGGAGGCAATAGCTATCGCTTTATTTACATTAGAGGATAGGGATTCATATTTTCCATAGGCGTCTAGCGGGACGAATTTTAATTTAGTAATAAATTTTCCAGGCTGTATTATATGATCAACTCCAGTGACTGCATAAATGTTATCTATTGAAGTTCCCGTTCCAAAATCTATAAAAAACTGCTGCATAAAATTTATTAATGGACACCCTATTACTTCCATAGTAAGCTGCATTGGCATCATTCTTGCCGGAAGGCCTCGGTCCTGGTCGCCTGGCGTGCCTTGGTCGCTGTTTCCAGATTTTCCAGCTCGGATCATGTGAATAGTAGAATTTTTAGAATCTGACATGGTTTGTATGTTAGCCTTAAGAACCGCAGATGCAGCAGAGCCGTAATTAATATGAGGCATACTTGTTTTTACGAAGTATTTTATCGCAGCTGCGCCGCCTTTTATAAAAGCATAACCACTGGCTTCGTCGACTTCGAATAGATTTACTGCCTCTGGTGCATCTTGTGCTGCTTTCACTAACTTTTCCCATGCGGGTCCTGATGGATCATCTTTATTGAACACTGCCGCAGCAGTAGATAGAGCGCCTATATCATTATTTCTTTTAGCAGATATTAAATCTCCATAGCTGGCATAGCTCGTAGCTTGCGAGTCAACAAAATGCAGCCTTAAAATAGTGTGGGCTTCTCCTGGAGCTTCGGTGTCTGCAGTTCCTCTGTGAGGAACACACTCGCTATACATTTTTATTAAAGGCTGCTTAAACACTGTATCGGCGTCTTCTCCATAAACCGTTTTTAAGACTTTATCTTTCTCTGTAGATAGATAAGACGCGCCTTTAGACTTAGCTGTAGATGATTGCGTTGTTTTGCCGTCTTTGTCTCTAGTGTAGAGCTTTCCGAAGCCATACGCTTTTGAAGCCATACTTTTAAGAATCATACTGTTGACCTGGCTAAACCACTGATTTATGTTGATTTGAACATACTTTTTCTTCAGCTCATCCATCGCCAAAGTAAGTTCTTTTTTTGTAACTGGAAAATTAGCTATAGTTTTACCAGCCAAATAACTAGCATTTGAGTTGAAAGGGTAGAAAAATAATTGAACCTCATCAAATCTACCAGAAGCCGCAATTGGGAGACCCATAAATAGCATTGCCAGCTTCCCAAAAGAACAGGCGCCAGAGACTTCTGGAGCTTGAGGAATGGAATTCGTGTTTTTATTTCCCTTATCATCCATTGACTCTAGCCAGGGGTCTTTTCCTTTAAACGCGATTTTAGTTTTAGCTTCAATAACTCCAGAAAGAGATCTTTTCGCTTCGGACCCAGCATCTCCTATTTTTTCATAGTGTTTGGCTAGCTCTGCAATATCTCCCTCTCCTTTTTTATTTTTATTTATCCAGCGCTGAAGCTCTCTTGCGTCGTCTCCGTTAATCATATCATTAACATTGGAAGGGCTGATGCTGGCAACAACTTGATCTCCAATAATATCTCTAGAGCCTTCATCAGCCCATATTTTCTTTCTCAACTCTCTTGTAGTTTCAATTAATTTTTCAGTCGCTAGCCACTTTGCTTGAATCTCTGGCGTCATTCCAATATCTAAAGCAGCAGTATTATCTCCACCCTTACTCACTACGTTTAAACTTATCTTTACCTGTCCATCTTGCTCAAAAGAATATTTGCTATTATAACAAGTAAATTTTTCTTTAGTTTTAAGAGAGTTTAAAAACATTCCATAAGGATTTTCCATCGAACTACCAGCTGGAATTTGACCGCTTTCTGGCAACTGTCCATCTGGATGCGACCATCCCCATTCTAGCATTATTTCCGTAGAGCCAAACGCTGAAGGTTTTACTAAAGGCGCGATCTCTGCCAACCTAGACCGATCATGAAGTACTAAAGATATAACTCCAGTCTTCATTGACATTGGACCTCTAGTTGGTTTGATATTAACTTTTATATCAGTCAATGTCATGAAGGGTCTCATTATATCAATAATTGGAGTTGCCCTAGAAGTACCCGGCTCACCTGCAAACTCTAGACCCTCTGGAGCAGTGCCGTCTTGCATCATGGCGCCCATTTCATCATAGCTCGCATACGACGGAACATTTCCCATAGAATCAACTGGAAGCATAGTTTGAGGCTGGGTGAATACTTCCATGCCGGCGGCGCTAAACTGCGCAGGACTAACTTCTGCATCTTCGTCGGAGACCGCGGCCGCGGCGGCTTCTTCCTCTGCGTTCGTGGCTGCAACATCTACAGGTTGCGCTTCTGCCAATATTCTATCTATTGTACCCTCTCCAGTAACAGTCTGTCCATTTATAAATCTAAAAAGAGATATTCCCTGCGGGATCCCGTCTGCGTCAACAGCAGGGCCTTTTTGAATAAGTTGCATGTTAACATACGGTATGCACCTGCTGAACTCTAGCGTTGGAATTCCATTCATAAAAAGCTGGACAGCGCCCGAATCTCGATTAGCAAAATTTAAAATTGGATTATTTATCTGAAAGGAAGCCAAACCTGGATCTGCATCAGTTGGCATTTTTTCCTGATTTACGGTACCCGCTTCGGCTCCCAGCGCGTCTGCAATTTTTGACGCTGCCAACAAACCTAATGGGTCAGACACGCCGTCTGCTCCTCCCACTATAGTAAATGAACTTCTGACCTTGTCTTTATCTTCGTCTGACATGCCGTCCCATAAGCTTGTTTCGGAGCTACCAGTTGGTTGGCACGTTTCAAGCACTTCAGCACAATAAAGCCCGCCATCAATAATATCTAATATCTTCTGGGCCGCCATTCCAGCAGCAGGAACAAGCGTTTTATTTACTCCAGCCTGATCAGAAGACGTTGTGGTTGGATCTGCAGATTCACCCTCGTCTCCAGCCAAAGCCTTATACATAAACTCAGCTCGTGAGACTGCTCCGAAATAACTTCCTAAGACCTCCATTGCATTATTTAATGCTTGCGCATTTGCTGACATTTTTTATCCTACATACATGTTAACTTGAGATAAGTTAAGTGGTATTTTTAAGAGCGTGCCTGGAGGGATCTGCAATCCCCAACCAATTCCTGAAGCTGCAGCTATTACCCACCACAGGTGGGAAGAGCCATAATACTTTGCTGCGATAACATCAAGCCTCTCAGCCTGTTTTACCACTTTAATCTGAGTTTCGATTGTCCCCAACCTACAAGCGTGGTATAATGCATTACACCCATGAGCTGTGGCAAGCTGTTTCCCGCCTTTTATTCTTGCAGTTTTTCCGTATCTTCTCATTTTAAATTATTCCTCATTCGAGATCACCGCCGTCTGCAGTTGTTTCTTCTTCGGCGGCGAGCGCGGCCGCTGCTCTAGTCTTCTCAGCATCTTGCCAATGCTTAAGCTTCTCTTTGTAAGCTTTTGCTTCTGTTCCGGACGTCCATGGATCAGTACCAAATATTTGCTGAACTATATTTCCAGTTGGATATGCTGGATTCGCTAAGCCGCCATCAGCATCGAGGCCGAGCGGAAGATCGTGAATCGGAGAGAATCCCATGGTGACTTTACACATGCTTGGAGCTTTTCTACCATGCTCAGTACTCCAAGTTATGGTTTCTCCATTACTCCAATCAAAATCAAGCTGGGTTATAGCACATGCGAGACCGAAGCCACTTCCAGCCTTAAAAGATCTAGCTACAGCATTATTCTCAGGGTCGAAAAATTTCACTACTTCTTCAGCAAGCCCATACTCTTCTGGTGGTGGCGGGTCTGCAAGACCGGCAGCAACAGCGGCTTCTTCCAGAGCCGTCATTGGAGACCCAAATTCGTCGTCACAGAACTTCTTAAAATTTGCTGGAGAAAAAGTAAGAGCGTCATGAGCGCACTTCATGCCGGCGTACTGCTCTGGAATATCTCCACCGGCTGCGACTGTATTAGCAGATGGCTCTACGATGTACCTACATTTAAATTTTTCAGGATGAGTTTTTGTTTTACCACCAGCATCCGGCTCAGCGCCTTCTTCTCCAGTGACAGCTTTTCCGACAGGAGTTACTAAATATCCGATGACAACGCACTCTCTTTCTTGATCACTCTTATATCTTTTCATGGCAGTTTTAAAACCGAAAATGGTCTTTGGCTTTAATGGATCTATTGTCGCGCTTTTCATATAAGGATATTTACCCGGTTTGAGCATTACGATTTGCCCTATTCCAAAACCAGACTCTGGCTGGCCTGGGGAAAGCGGCGTCTGCGCAGCTATAATTGCCATCTTTGCCATTTCAAAAGGCTCGGGAGCTAATTGCGCGGCAGACATCGCCCAAAGATACATGTCTTCAGCATTCTCGAATTTATCCAGTTTGTTGGCTTGAACTTCCTGGTAGCTTACACCTGCGGTGCCGGCTGTATCTGTAACCTCCATCTCAAAAGATTTTGTACCATAGCCGAATTGCCGCTTAAGCCCTCTTGGAGTATAATTGCTTTTAAATAAATCTCCCAAGCGCATTCTAACTAACGGAGATGCTGTGGGCACTTGGGAAAACGGTTGAATAAATTTTACTTTTCCATCAGCCGTCACCCTTTGAGTTCCTCTGGACCATTGGGGATATACCATCGCAACTAATTTATTAATGATATAGTACATCTCATCAGCATCTTGTTCGTCCATTGGGACTATCCAAAAAGATAATCCAATTTTTCTCTCCGTACTTTCATAAACTTGAACTGGATCTGTGCGACCGAAACCTCTTGTTGCGTTCCATTTTGGAGAATATGAATCAGTAATACCCTCCACAAAAGCATAAAGAGCAATAATTTCGCCTGTCCTTAAATCTTTAAAATAAAACGGCATATACATTGTATCTAAAGCGCGCTCTATGTCAATTTGCTTGCCAATATCTATCCTAGCGGGATTAGAAGCTATGAAGTTCTGGTCAATAGTAGTTCTAAACTTAGTGAGCTTATTTCCATACACCACATATTCGCTATCATCGAGCATCAGCCCATTGCGAGAGCTTGGATACCCTTGTTGATTTTCTCCAAGTAAAATCATAGATTGGTTTGTTAAAATAAAATGACTTGGTAAATTACCTAAGCGCATAGCTTGACCATAATCAGTTTCTGGCTGAGTTGGCACGGTATACATTCTGCTTTTAGTGTGAAGATTTGCTAATGATGGCAGATCAGTTTCTGGTAAATTATCAGTCGGCGCAAAAGTAAGTGGGCTCTTACCCCAAACTCCACCCGACATCCAAGACACATCACCAAGTTTCGCCATGGTACATAGAAAAGTAAACATAGTAGAAGTTGTGAATGCTTCTAGCATAACAAAAACACCCTCTATAGCTCCAACTAAATCCTTGAAGTTTACGTTTTCAGTGGCTCTTGTAATCTGCTCTATATCTCTAATTGCGGCTCTGCAGACAACAACATAATATCCAGCTGACGGGCCTAAAAATCTTGGAAATGCATGCCCAAGGAAAAACTGAAGCACTCCAGCAATCATGCACATAGTGAATCCCTTACCAGAATAAAGGTTGGGTATTCCCATAAACTGCAAAATCCTAAATCCAATATTGCCATCTCCATAGTCAGGCTTACCGCCGCTTGCTCCCATCGGCTTGGGCGCTTTACCCATAGGTTCATCGCCTGGAGGGAACAAGAAGAAAATTAAATCTAGTAATAGCCCAAGAATAACTCCGGCAACTAAAGTAGCAATAGCAGCAATTGCTGCCAATAAAATCATAGCTGTAGGCAATGGTCCGTCAAACGGCTCGAGCCAACTGTTTAAAGCTCCATAAGATTTTCTACCTTTAGCTTCTATTGGTTCATTGTTTCCGTTACCTCTAGTCCGCTCGCCATCTTGATCTATTAGCGCCCCTGTTGGGTCTTGATTAGTTTGAGAAAAGTCTGGACGGCCGGATACGCCTTCAATAGTTCCAGCTTGCAAGTTTACTGTATCTATTTTCTTAATCGCCAATTGCTCGAGCAAGCCCTCTACTAAAGCTTTAGTCTGGCCTCCGTCTTTAGGGTCTTGGGTATCACCAGTCTGACGCAATATGAGACCTAAGCCGATTCTTGATACATCTTCTAAGGTAACATTATTGGCGTTTGGATCATATCTACCGAATTTATTTTGTGTAGTATACATTCCAGCAGAATAATCTCTATTATCTATATAAGGAGAATCACCCGTTGGAGTAAATCGATTATTTTTAAGAACATTAGAAACTACAGATTTAGTAATATCACTTTTAGACGTTCCATAGTTAGTAGTTCCAGACGTGTCCCAGTCGTTTCCTTCTACTCCAGAAAGAAGGTTATGACCTGAAACACCATCTGTTTTATCTATACCAAGATCAGTAAGTGCTGTTGTTGAGAATGCTCCACCCTCTCTTGTGTCTGGAGACCCGCCGCCAGACTGTAAATCAAAATAATCTTGAGCTGCTTGGAGCATATCAGCTCCATAGATTCTAGCGCTTCCGATGTCTGCGCCTGCGACTTCTAAAGTTCCATACGATAAGCCATCTGATGGGCCGTATGCATTTTTTTCAGTTTCCCCAGCTAACCAATCGCCAAGAGTGGCTTTGGGGGTTCCTGCGTCATCTGCATCGTAAATAGCAGATATATCTGCCACTCCACCCATGGGCATTGCAACACCTGGAGAGCCGTCAAGCGCAGAGTCAACCGGCATAGGAGTAAACCCTGGTTTAGCCCCAGCACCTCCGATCGCCTTCCACATCTCTCTTTTTATTTCGTCTGGTGTTTTAGCCATTTAAATTCCGAGCCTTTCCATTAAGTATTCAACTTTATCACTTCCCGAATTTCTCAGCCGCCATTTTTTTAAACTCTTGCTGAGCTTCTGGAGATTCATAAATTTCTTGAATCATGTCTGCCAAAACTTGCCAATCTCCAGCAATTGCTTCTACAGCCTCGAAAAGCCTATCGTGATCTTCTTCTGGCACCTTGTCAATAATTTCATCATAGGCATCCATCTTCTGAACCTGCTCTAGAACATCAACATCATCTGGTTTTCCGATTATATTTTTCTTATATACAGATTCATGAAATTTAGTTTCTTTACTTTTAGTTTTTTCTTCCATTTTATTCTACCTCAATTCTATTGGCCTGGCGGCGTGAAGTTATCTCCTTGGGCCACGTATTTTCCTTCTACAAGAGCGGTTGCTACATCTTCAGCAGCCATAGTAACATTTAGATTCACGGTTATTTTAACTGGCTTGTGTTGTATCTGTACAGTCTTATTCTTAACCGCTAATTCTTGTGCAGTTCTGGCTATAGTAGCATCAAGGTCTATTGGCGCAAGATTATTTAATATTTCGTGAATATTATTTTGTGCTTCTTGAACTGCGTTTATTGCATCGCTGACAGGGGCTATTACCGCATTTATCATTGCCTCGTTAGAAGTGCCGTCAGCGCCCATGCCTTCCTCTAGAGCTTTCATTGCGCCTTCGCCGGCGGATTTTAGCTCTGATGGCAGATCGCTAATTCCAGTAGTAATGCCCGCCGCAAGACCAGAGCCTAGCCTTCCGGCTGGAGCTTCGGGAGAATCAACTGGAGAACCAGAGAAAGGGCTTAGCATTGATGCTAGCGCATCTGAAGCTAGGTCAGATAGCCGGCTTGGTAGATCGCCTATACCGGACATGAAGCCAGAAATTATCTGCTCGCCAACTGCTTTCAGCCTTTCGATTCCAAATATGGCCTTAATCTTCTCTAACGCGCTGTCAAACGGCGAAGTTAGTATGTTGACGAGAGTATCAACCCCGCGGAATAGTGCTTCTTTTACACCAGCCATAATTTGAGTAAAAGATCGCATACCGAAAATATCAGCAATCATATCATAAGCTTTTATCCAAGGAT
>Ga0080013_1002571_pt1 | contig 21052 bp, 26 predicted proteins | sample ETNvirenome_6_85_FD_69236 | JGI IMG/M metagenome (GOLD analysis project Ga0080013, IMG submission 69236) | Marine viral communities from the Pacific Ocean - ETNP_6_85 (SPADES assembly) (version 2) | ecosystem: Environmental > Aquatic > Marine > Oceanic | place: Pacific Ocean | collected 2013-06-19 | reverse complement strand
GTGGGAACACAAACCCGATATATTATTGAGGGAATGTTGAAAACCGGAAAATACCAATTTGTTTCATTTGGGGGCGCTATCCAACACCCCAGCCACGATCCGCAGAAAACCGAGGAATGGGGGGATGACTGGATTATTTGGCCGATTGATGGTTACGGGACTCCCGATCAGGTTCGTGGGATGATCCATCAGCAAAAACCAGACATTTTATGGTTTATGACTGATCCGCGCTTTTTCCAATGGCTGTGGGGCATAGAAAATGAAATTCGTGCGCACATACCAATGGTTTATTATCATGTTTGGGACAACTATCCATACCCAACATTCAATAGGCCAAATTATCTTTCAACTGACCACATAGCGTGTATTTCAAAATTAACCCACGACATTGTGCAAACAGTGGTGCCCGAAGTAGAGAGCACACATATCCCGCACGCTGTTGACGGTGACGTATTTAAGGCGGCGGATAAGCAGGAGGTTTTAAAGTTTAAATCAGATAAGAATTTAGCGGACAAATTTGTTTGTTTTTGGAACAATCGCAATGCGCGTCGGAAACAATCTGGCACTCTGATCTGGTGGTTTAAAGAATTTTTGGACAAAGTTGGCCACGACAAGGCTACGCTTATAATGCATACTGACGTCAAAGATCAGAACGGGCAAGACCTGGAGGCAATTATTCATGCGCTAGGGTTGACAAGTGGACAGGTTTTATTTTCACGGGATAAGGTTAGTGCCCAGGATTTGGCAATGATTTATAACGTAGCGGATCTTACTATTAATATATCAGATGCCGAAGGGTTTGGACTATCAACATTGGAGTCTTTGTCCAGCGAAACCCCAATCCTGGTCAACATGACCGGGGGACTTCAAGATCAAGTCACAGACGGTGAAAATTGGTTTGGCATTGGACTTGAACCATCATCAAAGGCAATCATAGGCTCACAGCAGGTTCCATATATTTACGAAGATCGACTTAATAAGGATGATTTCATAAATGCCCTCGTAAAACTTTATGAAATGACGCCGGAAGAACGAGATGCATTGGGGGCTGCTGGCCGTGAATGGACACAAAAGCAGTTTAATTTTGATAATTTTATTCAACAGTGGGATGAGTTGTTTACTAAGGTTCATGAAGAAAAGGGTTCCTGGGAAACGAGAACTGGTTATCAAACTTATGAAGTGAGGACTTTTTAAATGAGAAAAAAAATAATTGTTAAGGGCCCTGTGATGTCTAGATCTGGTTATGGGGAACAATCTCGTTTTGCTCTTCGTGCCTTGAGAAGTAGAGAAGATTTATTTGATATCTACATAAAAAATATTCCCTGGGGCAAGACCGGAATGGTTGCGGAAGCAACCGAAGAACAAACCTGGATTAAAGAGATATTATTAAAAAGTACCCTCTACGCCCAGCGGCCCGATGTAGTCGACAGCAGTGCGGTGTTCCAGGGAGCTTCCTTTGATGTGTCCCTACAAATAACAGTTCCTCATGAGTTTGAGAAAATGGCTCCAGTCAATATTGGATACACAGCAGGGATAGAAACTACGAAAGTGTCACCGCAGTGGATAAGTAAGGCCAACGAGACAGTAGATAAAATTATAACAATCTCAAAACATTCTAAGGCAGTATTGGAAGATACGAAATACGATCTTAAAGATCAGGCTGGGAATGAGCACAAGAATTGGGGCCTACAGGTCCCGGTTGAGGTTGTGAATTATCCCATTAGGAAATCGGAGCCAGTTCCTCTGGATATCGAATTCACAACGGATAAAAATTTTCTAGTTGTCGCACAGTGGTCGGTGCGCAAGAATATGGAAAACACCATAAAATGGTTTATTGAGACCTTTAAAGACGACGAAACCGTTGGGTTGGTTCTTAAAACTAATTTGCTGGCAGACAGCATTATCGATAGGGAGCACACAACAGCCCGGCTGCAGGCTCTAATCGCTCCCCATAAAGACAGAAAATGTAAAATATACCTCATCCACGGGGAGTTGGTCCCAGGCCAATTAGAGTGGCTCTATCAGCATCCTACGATGAAAGCCCTCATTAATATTGCACACGGGGAAGGCTACGGACTTCCTATGTTTGAAGCGGCATATAACGGGTTACCCCTGATCACAACGACGTGGAGCGGCCAGATGGATTTTATATGCAAGCCGAATAAAAAGGGAAAGAGAGTCCCCAGAGTCATTAGAGTTGACTATGATATAAAGCCGGTTCAGAAACAAGCTGTTTGGAAGGGTGTTATTGAGGAAAATTCAATGTGGGCGTATGCTAAAGAAAACTCATTCAAGAGGGCGCTTCAAAGTTGTCTTGAAAAGGAAGCACATCATCAGAAAGAAGCAAAAACCCTTCAGCGGTATATATTACAAAATTTTAAAGAAGAAGACCTTTATGAACAATTTGTTGCGCTTGTTAATTTACAATCCACAACGGATGATGAAATAGATGACTTGTTTTCTCAACTTCAGCTTGACTAAAACTTAATATATGTTTGTATTTGTAGCAGACTTATTTGAAGAAGATTATGTAGGAGGCGCCGAGTTAACGACGGGTGCTATTATGGAAGGGAGTTTAGTCCCTGTTGTAAAAATCTTGTCAAAAGAGTTGAACCGACAACACCTCCAATACTATAAAAAATATCATTGGGTGTTTGGAAACTTTACACATGTAAGAAAAGAGATTTTGTTAGAGTGTGTTAAAGAAATCAATTACTCTGTTGTCGAGTATGATTATAAATACTGTAGATATAGGTCTAGGGAGTTGCATGCTAGCGCCGAGGGGGCTTGCGATTGTCATAGCTTGAATGCTTCAAAAATTGTGGCAGTTTTTTTGGCGGCTGCCAAAAATTTATGGTGGATGTCACAGAAGCAAAAGGATGTTTACTGTGAATTATATCCTTTTCTAAATAAAGAAAATAGTAGAGTTTTAAGTTCTGTGTTTTCTAGGGACACCTTAAAGTTTATCAAAAAATTGAGAAATGAAAAGAGAAAAAGAAATGATACATGGCTCATTTTAAATTCTCCTTCCTGGATTAAAGCAACAGAAAGAACCGTTCAATATGCCAAAGATCATGGACTAAAATTTGAATTAGTTTGTAATCTAACGCATTCTGCGCTTTTAAAAAAGATGAAATCGTCAAAGGGGCTTATCTTTATGCCCCTGGGAGCAGATACGTGCCCTCGGATCGTGATTGAGGCGAAACTATTGGGATGTGAATTGATTTTAAACGAAAATGTTCAGCATAAAGACGAAAAATGGTTTAGCTATGGTTTTGATGAGATGTATGCGTATTTGAGCACGCGCGCGTCCTATTTCTGGCATGAAGTGGAAAATACAATCTACGGAGATGACGCTAACAGCAGGGCTGGTAGTACAAAATTTAAAATAGTGGTTCCTTTTTATAATGCAGAAAGATGGCTGCCGAAATGCATATCAAGTCTTAAAAGCCAAAGATATAAAAATTTTGAATGTATTTTAATAGACGATATATCGACCGACGATTCATATTTGACTGCAACCGAACTTATTAGTGAATTGGATAATTTTAAGCTGATTAAGAACTCAAATAAAAAATATGCCTTGGAGAACATTGTCAATGGCATTGACACCCTAAACTGCGATGATGAAGATGTAATTTTGATGGTGGACGGAGACGATTGGTTAGCCAACACCTTTGTTTTGAACAGGTTAAACCAGATATATTCGGAGCGGGACCCCTTAATGACGTATGGTAGCTATTGTTACCACCCCACGGGCCAGATCGGTGTCGAACCATCTAGATACCCCCAGCAAATTGTAGAAAGTAATTCCTTCAGAGAAGACCAATGGAGAGCTTCTCACCTAAGAACCTTTAAATACAAATTATGGAAAAATCTTAATAAAAAGGATTTGCAAGATAGTAGCGGAAAGTATTACACTATGGCATATGACCAGGCAATTATGCTACCTCTTTTAGAGATGGCATCCGAAAAGGCAGTTTACATAGACGACATATTGTACACTTATAATCGTGAAAATCCCAACAATATTGATAAGACGAAAGCGCAAAAACAGGCCGGCATAGCAAATGAGATTAGAAGAAAGCCAAAATATAAAAAGTTATGAACCTACATTTTGAAAATGTCAATTTGCAAAGCACTTCAGGTCCTAATCATTTCGCCTCAAAACTAATTGGCGAATTCAAGAAGATAGGCGTAAAAACAGACCATACCTTGGTGCCAGATGTAAGGCTATGTTTTATAGAAACGCCAAGAGTTTTTACAGATAATGTTCCTCTGTTCCAACGGTTAGACGGAATATATTTCAACACTGCGCAGGATTATGGGAAGCTGAATTCAAACATACAGCGTACCTATGGGGTAGCAGACGGGGTTATTTTTCAATCCCATTTTAATAAGAGTCTGGTGAGTAAATATTTTGGGGGGCACCATAATTCGGTTGTCATACACAACGGAGCGGATATTGGTTTTATAAACAATGTAACGCCTCTTGAACACGATTCTTTAGATAAATTTGAAAATGTTTGGTGTTGCGCCTCGTCGTGGCGTCCACACAAAAGGCTTAAAGAAAATATTAGATATTTCCTAGAACATAGTTCCGAGCAAGACTGCTTGGTGGTTGCGGGTTCTTGTGAAGAAAAGCCTTTCAAGAGCGAGAGAATATTTTATGTGGGCAATGTTACTGTCCCACAACTTATTTCATTATACAAAAGATCTGAATATTTCATACATTTGGCTTGGTTAGACCACTGCCCTAACGTTGTCGTGGATGCACGGGCCTCTGGCTGTAAGATAGTGTGCTCTTCGGCAGGGGGCACCCAAGAGATTGCCGGCCCAAATGCGGTCGTAGTCCGAGAAGAAAAATGGGATTTTCAGCCCACTGAATTATATCAACCTCCGATATTAAATTTTGATGACAAAATGCAGAATGAATGGGATATTGAGTATAACATGAGGAAAGTGGCCGAAAGATATAAAGACTTTTTATTGAGAGGAATAGAATGAGAGGAATATTTATAACCGTTCGTTCTGGTTCTACAAGACTTCCAAATAAGGCTCTCTTAAATATAAATGGAATGCCTACGATTGAGCATTTAATCAGACGAGTCAAGAGATCAAAATTGGCAGAGTTAATTGTATTGTGTACTACGGAATTGCAAGAAGATGATGTTTTATGTGAGATCGCGTCTCGGAATAATATTAAATATTTTCGTGGAAGCGTCGAGGATAAATTAGAAAACAACCCATGGGATGCAAACATCAAGATGGAGAAGGTTTGCACACGATATATGAAATTTATTAAATCTACAATGGAATAAAAAATGAAAATCACGAATTTATTAGATTACTTTGAAAGAATAGAGTTTGATTGGACAGAAGATCTAGAAAACTTAAGAACTATTTGTCACTATACCAAGACAAGAGTTGATCCAAATAAAAAGCAAGGACAAATGTCATATGGTGCTGAACAGAGCTTTTTGGTAAAAGCTGTCTGTAACGACATAAAAGCAAAAAAGTTTTTTGAAATTGGTACGGGACGAGGAACCGCGTGTTACTCAGTCGCCTTAGAAGAAACGGTCGATCAAATAGTGACAGTAGATATTGTCTATCACTTTATTAGAAAACGCGAGGCAATAGGATATAGAGAGGCGATTGTTTCTAATGAAGATATATATAAGCTGATTCCGTTCAAAGAAAAGGAAAAAATTGCTTTTAAACATACGTCCGACGTAAGTGTCTACGAAAACAGAATGGCATCAAAGTTTGATTTAGCTTTTATTGATGGCAACCATACAGACGTAGATATTATCAAGAATGATTTTAGAATAGCCAATAAGCTTGTCCGTGACGGAGGGGTTATCTTGTTTGATGATTATCACCCAACCAGATTTGCTGTTAAAGAAGTAGTTGATGAAATATTGGATAATAATCCAAATTTTGACGCAGAATTAGTATGTTTCCATGGTCATTTATTTGAAAAAGCAAGAGCAGCAAAAGACAATGGAATTGTAATTGTAAGCAAATGAAAATTTATTTAAATAACCCAAATGAAGGGTGGGTAGTCGACAGGTTTAGAAGCGAATTTTATGCCAATTACCCTCAGGCAACAGAAAACATCTTAGAAGCAGATGTTGTTTGGATTATCGCCCCTTGGACATGGAGGTCTATACGGCCTAGCATTTTAGAAAATAAAAAAGTAGTATGTACTATTCACCACATAGTTCCTGAAAAGTTTGATCTCAATAAACTACGTGATTTTCAAATGAGAGATAGGTACGTCGACCTATACCACGTCCCTTCTAATAAAACTCTAAAGCAGATCTCTAAAATAACTAATAAAAATATTTGGTCCAATCCTTTTTGGGTTAATGAACAAATATGGCAAAGTAAGACAAAACAACAAAAAATAGAACTAAGGAGTAAATACAACTTTCCAAGCAACGCATATTTGATAGGATCGTTCCAGAGAGACACAGAAGGTCATGATCTTAAGACACCAAAATTAGAAAAAGGCCCAGACATATTCTGCGACTCTGTAATCCAAATTAAAAAAAATAAACCCAACCTAGAAGTTGTACTTGCTGGGTGGCGACGTCAATATGTAATAAGCAGGCTGCAAAGAGCAAACATAAAATACCATTATTTTGAATTGCCATCGTTTGATATAATTAACGAACTTTATAATTGCTTAGATCTATACATTGTTGGGTCTAGGCACGAAGGTGGTCCGCAATCAATATTTGAATGTGCTTGTATAAACACTCCAATTGTTTCTACTGATGTAGGTGCCGCTACAGAAATATTGCACGAAAAATCTATTTTTAAGCCTGGTATGATAGAGCAGGCGATGGGCTATGTTGAGCACGCGAATGATTCTGTACAGAAGTATATGATTAAATCTGGTGCTATTCAATCTTTTATTGATACCTTTTCTCGTCTTTAAAGCTTAATATGAAAATTTATATAAACAGACAACCTAAAACCGGACCTTGGGGTGGTGGTGCTAAAACGGTCAATAAGCTTTGGGAACAGCTTGAGACCAGGGGGCACACTGTTGTAGACGGTCTCCAGCCCGGAATCGATATTATTTTTTGCTTTGATCCGAGGCCCAACCATAACAGTGAGCACCATCAGCATTTTATAAACTATAGAGCTGTAAACCCGAGTACAAAAATAGTTCAAAGAGTAGGAGATCTGGGCACACACTCGAAACCACAGCTAACCAGTTTAGTTAAACAAACATTAAACATTTCTGATTATTTTATATTTCCAAGCCTATGGGCGAAAGAATGGATAGGTTTTACAGGAGAGAATGGTTGCGTTATTGATAACGCGCCGATGGCTATTTTCTATGACAACAGATCACAAATCTTAAATCTTCCGGATCAAGTTAGTGTGGTAACGCACCACTGGTCAACAAATCCTAAAAAAGGGTTTGATCTGTATAGTTTATTTGAAAAATGGGCTATAACAAACAACATAAGTTTTAACTATATTGGACAGCTTCCGCCAAATACTAAGTTTACAAATTATACCAAACCAATATCCGCCATTGAATTAGCAAAGGAGTTGCCGAAACATCATATCTATCTGACAGCCTCGGAAGAAGAGGCTGGCGCTAACCATGTCCTGGAAGCCCTAGCAGCAGGACTCCCAGTCGTATACAGGGACACGGGCGGTAGTATCGTAAATTACTGTGAAGGGTATGGCGAGAGTTATGGTGATTTTGACTCAATGATAAGCGCCTTTGATAATGTTGTAAAAAAATATCAATCTTACAAACAATCAGTATTATCTTACACAAATATGAACGACTTGGTCGTAGATAAGTATTGTGATTTACTGGAGGAAATTTAGCAATATGAAAGTCAATATAAGCATAGATGATGTAACTCCTCATCCACTTTCATCCACTGATGTCTTAGACGGGTGTAATCAATTAATCGATTTCTTTCCAGATATAAAGATTTCTTTATTTGTACCGACATCGTATTGGCGAACGGTAAAACAAATTACCAGGACACCCGCACCATTACAGATTTCTAATTTTCCTAAATTTTGTCAAATACTCAGAGATCTACCAGATAAGAATTATGAGATAGGGTATCATGGACACTACCACGGAATCCCTGGGAAAAGTGATAATGATGAATTTCAATACTTAAACTATTCTGGGGCTTGTGAGAAAATAAACTTGATGTTTGAGGAGGTAGACGCAGCGGGCCTTTCTGATAAATTAAAAAAGATATTTCGACCCCCAGCGTGGAGACTAAGCCCGGATAGTTTTAGGGCCCTTGCTGATAACGGGTTTGAATTGTTTGCCCTAACAGATCTACCTCACATTAAAGAGGTATACACTGGTGAAGAAAATAACCATCCTTGCACATTTTCAAATCAATATCCTCCGTTTACGGAATTAAAAGTAGAGGAAAATTGTGGTATAGTCTATCACGCCTGTGAGTGGGATAAGAATTATCTAAGTTTAGAGAAAGTTAAATCATTAATAGAATTTTTAAATAATGCAAAAGATAAGGAATTTGTCTTTCAGGAGGGATTGTTATGATTGATAAATTAGAAGTAATTGTACCTACGTACAAGTCTAGAGACCTTACAAGAAACTTTGTAAAAAGTTTTGAACACTTTAGTCCAAGCAGTATGGAGATTGTTTTTCATTTAGTTGAAAACTCTAACGATACTTCATACAAAGAAGAATCAAAGACTTGGGCAAAGAATGTTTTATGGCACAATAATCCAGAGGCAGATACCAACAAAGACTCAACAAGCAATAAAGGGTCTTGGGCAAATTGTTCTGCTATCGATTTTGTCAAGCATGATATTAAGTCTGAGTTTGTTTTTGTGTGTCATAATGATTGTTATGTAGCAAGTTCCTTGTTCTTTAGCGAGATGTGTCAAAAGGCCGAAGAAGGTTTTGAACTCATAGGAATGAACAGCTCCCCAGCAAGAAACGATTATATTCATAGTTCAGGTTTTTTAGTTAGAACTGAATTATTACAAGAGGTAGGAGTAACACCTGATTTTACTAGAGATATTGATGTGTGTGAAATTCTTACCGTACATTGTCAACAGGAAGATATAAAGCATTTTTCGTTTGATAGCACTTTTGCTAATAGAGACTTATCAGAATTCTGCAATGAACCTTGGAAATCATTAGGGCCTAGTTGTGGTATAGATAGAACTTTGAATTCTGATAAGAACGCTGTTATTTATGCACATTTGGGACGAGGTTCTGAAAAGAATTTTGGAAAATACTGGAAACAGGGCAAAGTTTTATATGCTGACTGGAACGCTATTTGTGAAGGCTTGTTAAGTGAGCAGGAGTAAGATATCAGTATTTGGTGGAACTGGGTTTATTGGTAATAACTTTTGTAAAATCTTTGAAAAAGATGTGGTTTTAATACCAAGAGAACAGAGGAATCCAGATTCAAGTGAAATACTTTACCTAATAAGCACGATACACAATTATAATGTTTTTGACAATCCGCATCTGGATGTTGACACTAATTTAACTGTCCTAATTGAGACGTTGGAAAAGTGTAAGGGTAAGGATGTTGTATTTAATTTTGTTAGTTCTTGGTTTGTATATGGACAGACTGATGAACTGCCTGCTAGAGAGGATTCAAACTGTAATCCAAAAGGTTTTTACTCTATAACAAAAAGAGCAGCAGAGCAGTTATTGATATCATACTGTGAAACCTTCAATATTAAATACAGAATTTTTAGACTTTGTAACGTTTACGGTGTTAATGCTACAAAGGTCTCGATAAAAAGAAACGCATTGCAATATCTTGCCAACGAGGTTGTGCATGATCGAGACATCAACCTATATAATGGTGGCAATGATATAAGAGATTTCATGCACGTAGACGATGTCTGTTCTGCAATGAAGTTATGTATGGAAAAGTCTGATGTAAATCAAATAATCAACATAGGGTCTGGGTCTCCAACAATGTTTGGAGATGTGATGAAGTACGTTAAAGAAAAGGTCAATTCAAAAAGTAACCTCAAACCAGTGGAACCTCCCGAGTTTCACAAGGTTGTGCAAGTAAAGGACATGTATTTAAACGTAGAAAAACTTAAAGGACTTGGATTTAAACCAAAGAAGAATTTTTGGCAACAAATAGATCGTATCATAGAGATATCGAAGAGGAGGACGAAGTTGTGAAAAAAGTACTAGTAGCAGGCGGCGCTGGGTACATAGGTACTCTGTTGAGCACCGAACTCAAGGAAAGGGGATATTCAGTATCAGTAGTAGACCAGTTGTGGTTTGGAAACCACTTTATAGAGCAAACACCAGTCGAACAAAGAGATATCATGAATCTTACAACCGAAGATCTTGTTGGGTTTGACTGTGTAGTGTTTCTTGGTGGATTGTCAAATGATCCAATGGCAAAGTATAATCCATCAATGAATTTTGTCGAAAATTCTGCCGTGCCATCGTACTTGGCGTTTATTTCGAAAGAGGCCGGCGTTAAAAGATTTGTTTACGCGAGTACCTGTAGTGTTTATGGATATACTGCAAACAAGTTGTTAGACGAAACAAGTGCCTCTATAGCGCCTCAATATCCCTATGGGATTTCAAAACTCGCTGCAGAGAAATCAATCATGAATCTTCAAGATGATAATTTTAGACCAATTGCCTTAAGGAAGGGTACTGTTGGAGGTTGGTCTCCAAGGATGCGATTTGATCTTGTGGTCAATGCGATGACTAAGACAGCACTCACAGAAGGAAAGATAATTGTCAATAACCCTTCTATTTGGAGACCTCTGGTTGACATCAGGGACGTGGTTGCTGCATACGTGAGATCTATTGAGTCAAATCTGGATGTATCTGGCGTGTACAACATCTCAGAGGATAACTACACAATTGGTAGACTTGCCGATCTTGTAAAAGATACTCTAGTATCAGAGGGACATAAGGTCAAAATTGATACTAGAAATGTACAGGACTTTAGAAATTACAAAGTACAAAATTCTAAGGCACAAATGGAGTTAGATTTCAAACCAAGATACACTCCCCAAGACTCTGTCATGTCAATATTAAAAAATATTGATAACAGTCTTGACTTAAGTGACAAGAGGTACTACAATATACAAGTCTTCAAAGAAAATTTCTAATGACATTTAGAGAATATTACAAATACTATTTGACATTACACCAGAACAAGTGGAACAGAAGGTTGCACGCTGTTGGTCAAATTATGACTCTGTCAATGTTGGTATTTATTTTTTATACGAGCAGTTGGATATTTTTGTTGACCGTTCCTTTTATTGTGTATCCGTTTGCCTGGGCGGGTCACTTCTTTTTTGAAAAGAATACACCAGCAGCGTTTTCGAATCCGTTGTGGACAAAAGCATGTGATTGGGTAATGTTAAAAGACATTTTAATTGGGAGAATAAAATGGTAGCATCTGACAATAGTAAAGAATTACTTATTTTAAAGTTAATTGAAGAATATATTAACGAAAAAGAAAAGAACAAAACATGGACACCTGGGAAAGACTGGGTCCGTTATGCAGGACCCTTTTTTGATAGTGACGAGTACGTCAGATCCGTAAAGTCCTTGTTGAGTGGTTGGTTGGTCCTCGGGCAGGACGCTATTAAATTTGAAAGAAAGTTTCCAAAATACTTCGGCAAGAAGTTCGGAATACTGACAAACAGTGGTTCAAGCGCCAATTTGCTAATGATGGCAGCGATGAGATCCAAGCGATTGTACAACTTCCCGAAGGGCACCAAGGTTATAACACCAGTCGCTGGATTTCCGACAACAATCAATCCCATATATCAGGTGGGGTTTGAGCCTGTCTTTATAGACATCGAACTGGACAGTTTGAATCTCGACCTGGACCAACTAGAGGAAGCAGCGAAGAGCGGCGCGAAGATCCTTACGTTCGCTCACGTTTTGGGGAACCCACCAAATATGGATAGAGTTATGGAAGTTGTTAAGCAGTACGATCTGGTCCTACTTGAGGACACCTGCGATGCACTTGGCAGCACTTACAAGGGTGAGTTGCTTGGATCGCACGGTGAGATGGCGTCATGCTCTTTTTACCCTGCACATCATATCACAATGGGTGAAGGAGGATTTGTCTCTACCAAGACTTGCGAACAAGAAAGGGTAGTAAGAAGTTTCAGAGAGTGGGGCAGGGGATGTTATTGCGTCGGCAAGGCAGCAAACCTATTGAAGAATGGAACTTGCAAGAATAGATTCGATAACTGGATTCCCACATTACCTAACGAGATCTTCGACCACAAGTTTGTTTATGAAGAGATTGGATACAATCTTAAACCAATCGAACTTCAAGCGTCTATGGGGTTGGCACAAATTGAGAAGATCGACACGATAATCCAAAGAAGAAAGTCAAACTACAGCAAACTTTTTGATATTTTTGCAAAGTATGAAGACCACCTCCACTTACCTAGAGCGACGGAACACTCTGACCCCAGTTGGTTTGCCTTCCCCATGACAGTTAAGGATGGTGCACCTTTCAAGAGGTCTGAGATCACTTCTTACTTGGAAGACCATAAAATCCAAACACGCAACTATTTTGCGGGGAACATCATGCTTCAACCCGCATATGATCACTTGGCAGATACTAGCGAGATAATTAAAAAGTTCCCTGTCTCCAGAAAGGTAACAACTGACACATTCTTCCTTGGCACCAGCCCCGTCATAACTTCAGAACAAATTGAGTATGTTGGATCCGTTGTTGACAAGTTCATGAAGGAAGAGATATGATATGCACAAGTTTAAAAACAGATTTCTAGACGAGATAGAAGATGAACAATTGTCCGACAGACAAAAGACATATATACAAGCAAAGAAACTAATACAGATTGAGAACATTGATGAGGAGTCTGTAGTTGTTGATATAGGGTCAAACTTTGGCGAAGTGATCCGCGCCCTAACAGACACTGGGTGCAGGATCTATAGTTTTGAACCTCACCCGCTCTTCTATAACATTCTAAAAGAAGAGTATTCGGACAGAGAAAGGGTGTTCTTGTTTGACTCTGCAGTGTGGACATGCAATCAAAAGAGGAATTTTTACTTTAAAAACTCTCCTACCTCGCTAAACGGAGGTGCAACACTAATGGCAGAGAAGTCAAACATACTAAATCTTAATTTAAACGTTAAAGTTACCTGTCTCGACATTGCAGAAGTTGTTGATGCACTGGAGTTCGTTGACGTGTTGAAGATGGACGTCGAGGGCGCTGAATATGAGTTGCTAGATCGACTTTATGAAACTGGTGTTTACAAGAAAGTAAAATCAATCTACTTTGAAGATCACTCAAGAAAGATGGAGTCTGCAAGGTTTTTTAATTTAAAACAAAAAGTTATAACAAATTATTCTGAAAGTGATAAAGAACTTTATTGGTGGTAATATTATGGGAATGACAGATTTTGACGTAGCTAACAAATACAGTTCAGTTGTTAGTGAGATATTGAACGAACTGCATATCGGCGCAAGAGTCGCATGGTTGGGGCAGAAGCATCCAAAAAATGGAACAGACAAGTTCATATATGATTCGGTTATGTCTGGAGTGAATAATGACCTGGTTCACGATTTCTACGACCTAAACAATGATGAATCTGATAGATCGTTTGTTTGGGATGTCCACAGCGATTGGGACATAAAGGGGTATGATCTTGTTCTGGGTCTTAGGGTTTTGTACCTGTGCGACTCCAAGAAGAAGTTAATGTTAAACCTCAAAAAAATCTCTAAGTCAAATCAGAAGGTAGTGTTTGATTTCATGACAGGTAACCGTGCCCTAATGAATGGACGAGAGACATTTATCAAAAGAAACGACAGCCAGACAATATTGCCGTTTTTTCCAGAACTGTATGATGGAGACTTCTCTGTTCAACCCAATCACGACGATCAGGTTGTTTTAATGGAGGATTTTAAAAATTCTGGTGTTGGTTTTGAAAACATACTGACATTTAGAGATAATGTGAAAAGAAGGTTCTATACACTGTGTGAGGTGTCTTGTGACGCTTAATTTTTTTGTCAGGGAAATGACTCACATGAGATACTTTATACCTTTGGTTCTTGAAGGTAACAATCGAGGTATCAAGTCTACGTTTTACGTTACGCCTTCAAATAAGTATAACTGCCCTTTACTACATGAGATTGTCTTAAAAGAGACCTGTGAGCGGTTAGGTGTGGAGATCAAGGAAGGTGGAGAAATACAAAATGCAAGAGGAATCATCATAACATCGGAAGAATCAGGCATTGATCTTATCAAGAGAAACACAGAAGCAAAGAAGGTTACGCTGTCCTACCAGACAGATTACACAGTTTCTTATCAAAAATACATCGATATTGTTGACCATGTTGTCATGCCAAGCGAGAATGTGGCAAATTTTTATGAACTGACATCGGAAAAGAACTTATACACAGGCATACCGAAGTATGATATTGAGATTGACAAGGAAGCGGTCCTAGATAAATACTCTCTTGATCCTCACAAGAACAAAGTCCTATTCATGTGGCCCAAATCGAGAGACCTGCATAGAATGCCAATTGATATTATAAAAAACTTTAATGAACTAGGGTGGCAAGTTATTGTAAAAACTAGAGGTAAAGACTCCTTGCACCCAAATACTGTAGATGAGTTGACCAAGTCTGGCAATAAATATTTCTCTGATGCCTCTTGGTTCCCTCACACGACACAAGAATTACTGGAAGTCTGCAACTTTGTTGTGAACTCTGGATCTACAACAATAGAAGAGTGTGTTATGCACGAGGTTCCTTTAATTAATTTTGATATAAAACCCGCAACAAGACACGGTAGGACCTACAAACACAGAGTTACATATAGTTTTTTATATGATTACGACTTTTGCGTAAATTTAAAAGGTTTGGACTCTTCTTTCTCTACTGGAAAACTGAGCGGAATGCTGCAATATTTTTTGAGAACCGACTTTACCGAATCTTTTAAAAAATGCAAACAGGAGTGGTTGTATGATCATAAAAATTCTTGCAAAAATCTTTTAGATGTGTTAACATCCTAGTATGAAAATAATAGCAATAATTCCTGCTCGCGGCGGATCCAAGCGTTTACCAAGAAAAAATATATATCCTATTTGGGGCAAACCAATGCTTTCTTGGTCTGTGGCAGCAGCAAAGGCGAGTAAATACATCTCAGACGTATGGGTTACAACCGAAGATGAAGAGATAAGACAGATCGCAGAAGATTGCGGCGCTAAAGTCCATACTCGCAGTCGTTTTCTGTCTGGTGACAAGGTATATAAAATGGAAGCGATTAGGGACTGCTTTTCTGCGATAGACGATGGACATGACGTTGTCGTATCCTTACAGGCAAACTCACCAGAAGTAACACCAGAACTCCTGGATAGCGCCATAGAAACTTTTATAAAAGAAGATAGAAATGAACTTATGAGCGTTGGTCCGAACTTGATGCAGAATGCTGCGTTCAGAATTATGAAGTCCTGGTACGTCTTCCAAAAAGACTTGAGCACAAAATCTGGAGCATATGTTTGCGATATCCGCGATGTACACGACATCGAGGATGTAAGATTTATAGAAAGCAGGACAACTCGTTGAATATAAGAGATAAAAGAATATTAGTTTTTGTCGCACACCAGGATGACGAAACGATAGGATGTGGAGGAACCATCGCAAAGTGGTCAAACGAGGGTGCACAAGTTTACGTTTGCTTCATGACCGATGGCGCAACTGGGTATGAGCAGGGGTCTGGACTACAAAGAGACATCACTAGTGTCAGGATGCAGGAGGCACAATATGCCTGCCATCTTTTGGGAGTAAAGGACATCTCGACTCTAGGACTACCTTGTCAGCAAATCGATAATGACAAGCAAACCTTCCACAAGGTCATACAAAAGATTAGAGAAATTCGACCAAACGTTGTCATTACCCACAGTAATATCTGCAAACATAGAGATCACAGGATTACCTCCACCATAGTTGAAGAGTCTTGCTGGAAGAGCACAGAAAATATACTAGAGGATTTGGGTAAACCTCACTTCGTAGATCTAGTTCTGCAGTGCGAGATACTTGACCCTTTTGAAAATCCAGATTTTATTGTTGATATCACAGATCATTACGATGCAAAATGCGAGGCTATGGCAGTATATACGTCACAAAGAGGAGTGATCCCTGGGATAGAACAATACTTAAACGGTATATCTTTAGTTAGGGGATATAGTTCTGGGCCTAATCGCAGAGCAGAAGCATTTAAAAGATTGGGAAATTTACCTTACAAGTTATGAGTTATTTTGCAATTACGTCAAATCATCCAAGACACGTTAAATTTTTGGAAACATTGTATGATAAGGTTGAATTGTCCACTGTTGTGGTTATAGATAAGGGACCAATCAAACAAGGAGAGGTGGATTACTTTAATTCTGACATGTCTTTGCTAGAGAATAGTAATGTCATAAGATGCACAAAACAACAATTGTGTTCTGATTTTATACTGCAAAGCTTACATAAGCTCGCACCGAAGGTTGGTTTTATTTTTGGAGCCCCGCTGTTAAAAAAAGAATTGTTTGAAATTCCTCAATATGGGTGCGTGAATATACACACTGGATTGGTTAATCACTATAGGGGCGTCGATAGTTCTCTTTGGGCGATGTATGACAATAGACCAGACTTAATAGGGGCGACCCTTCATTATATCGACAAATCAATAGATGCTGGCAATGTTATAGACACTGGAGTTATTAGCATTGACCAGCTTGATAGCTTAGAATCTTTGTTTTACAAGACATGTCAAACAGGATTTTATTTGCTTTCTAGTAATATTGATGATATAATAGCAAATAAAGCAAACAAAAGAACGCTAAAAAATAGAGGAAAACTTTATCAAAACAAAGATAAGAATTCTGATATTGTAAATCGCGCTAAGGAAAATCTTAGGAAATATAAGAATGAAAATTATTTTAGATCTCTGTAATCAACACCATGGTTCTCTTGGGGAACTTAAGAGGATGTCTCTTAATGCTTTTTTGGGAGGAGCTGATGCTGTAAAAATTCAATTAATGGATTCGGAAAGGCTTCTTGGAGTCACAAACAAGAAGTACAGGGACATATCCTTTCAGGACGCGCATACTTTAGCAAAATACTGTGATGATATAGGTATTGAGTTTATGGCATCAGTCTTTGATAAAGATAGATTTAAGTGGCTGAATGATCTTGGTGTTAAGACGCATAAGATTGCTAGTAGGACTACTAAGAGCGATCGAGAACTCTGTGATTTGATTTTGTCGGATGGCAAGTCGACAATTGTTTCAACTGGTATGAATGAATTGGGTGAATTTCCATTTGGACATACTGAACAAATTGAATACCTCTTTTGTGTGTCAAAATATCCTACATATCTAGATGACGAAAAGCTAGCTAAAATGCCTCTTTTTAAGCGCTCCGGATACTCGGGCTATAGCGACCATACGGTTGGTATTGGAGCGCCCTTAAAAGCTCATTCTCGGGGTGCTACGATACTAGAGAAGCACTTCTCTAACAATCTCTTTTCTCAAACTAGATTAGAAGGTGGTCATCTTGGATCTTTTGATCAGCATATGTTGAGAAATTTTGTAAACATTGTTAAGCAGTTCGAAATTATGGAGAAAAGTCGTGACCTCTAATCCGGATGTTTCTGTAATCATAACAAATTACAATTATGAAAAATATATCTCTCGTGCGGTGAGAAGTTGTTTAAATCAATCCCACATTAACCACGAGGTTATCGTTGTTGATGACTGTAGCACGGATGATTCAATTGAAGTGTTACACCCGTTCAGAGACCAAATAAAAGTTGTTAGCACTGACACTAATGCTGGTGTTGCATCCGCAGCTAATATTGGTGTCAAGAATAGCAGAGGCCAATTCTTCATTAGGGTTGATGCAGACGATTATGTTAACAAAGATATGTGTTATATGATGAAAACCTATCTTGAGGCAAATCATGATGCTTTTTGTGTTTCTTGTGATTATCTTATGGTTGATAATTTTGAGAATACGCTAGCAAGAAAATATGCTGAAAATGAAAACATATCATGTGGTATAATGTACCGAAAGGATCCATTTGTTCAAGCCGGCGGATACAACGATAAAATGCGCCACAGAGAAGAAGAAGAGCTTAGGAAAAGGCTAGGACAAGAATATAAGATTCACCACTTAAGAATTCCATTCTATAGGTATAGAATGCATAATACTAACAAAACAAAAGAACCAGAATACAAGACTTGGAAAATATAATGAGTAAAAAGATTTTTATTACTGGGTGCGCAAAGTCAGGCACCACACTACTATTAAGAATGTGCAATGCTTTTAAAGATACAGAAGTATTGTACAGAAGAGGGCCCGATGGTCACGAGTTAGCGTTTGATGAATTCGTTGATTACAAGGGTCAGAGCAGATTTGTAATTGGCAAAAGACATCCGCCAGCACTTCTAAGCAATGTTATGTCAGAGGAGCTGCAAAGACAGCACGATCTGGTTGTTAAACACGATATAGCAATCATTAATGTTGTTAGAGACGGTAGGGACGTGGTTCTGTCGGATGGAAATTATGTTAAGCCAGATAGATGGATTGACAGCATCCGCCAAAGAAGCAAAGAAGTGTTTGGCAATGTTATAGTAATGGAAGTCAGATACGAAGATTTGATTAGAAACCCACAGGAAGTACAATCTAGAATGGAAGAGTTATTCGGACTTGAATCGGAAAGTAATTTCTCTGACTACCCGGATTATGTGGAGGATTGGGTTTTTGATTGGAATGTTTCTGTGCTTGCTAGAGAGGGCAAGGGAAACGAAGAAAATTATGGCAAAAGAAAGCTAAGCGACAAGAGCATAGGAAAAGATCCGGAAGCATATAAGGAAATATGCTCAGATGCTGAAAAAATCTTATTTGAATACCACCTTAAGGAGTTATGTTACTACATATGAGAGCTTTAGTTACAGGACATTTGGGATACATTGGCGGCAATTTCACTAAAAAGTGGGAGGCTCGTGGGCACACATGGATTGGTTACGATTACCGCGATAATAAAAATTTGGATTTAACGCAAGAATTGAATGAAGAATACATCAATCATAAGAACGATCCCATTGATGTAGTAATTCACTTTGCTGCGATCCCTAGAGTTGCGTACAGTGTTGAATATCCAGTTGAAGTTATGAACAACAACATAAATTCTACAACGCGCGTTTTAAATTGGGCTAAGGAGCGAGGAATACCAGTTGTTTATAGTAGTTCTTCTTCCGTAGTCGGCAATGGGGATGGGCCAGCAAGTCCGTATGCCTTGTCTAAATATGTTGGAGAAATGGAGACTCTTCTATACAATAAGCTATATGGACTTAAAACTGTAGCACTGAGATATTTTAATGTTTATTCTTATGACCAGGAAGCAGACAGTGAATATGCCACTGTGGTTTGTAACTGGAAAAAGTTTATTACTGAAAAAAAGACGCCATTTATCACTGGTGATGGTGAACAGCGAAGAGATATGACACATGTTGATGATATTGTGTCTGCAAATATATTTTGCGCAGAGAACATCGATAAGGATGAGTTATGGGGACATTGGTACGATATCGGTTCTGGGGACAATATTTCTTTAAATGAACTAAAAGAAATTGTGTTACAATACTTCCCAGGGCAAAAGTTTGATTATGTGGAACCACGGGCAGGGGATGTTATGTTAACGAAGGCAGATCTTACTAAGTTTGGTCAGCACGGATGGAAAAGCAAGGTAGATCTACAAACTGGACTACATTCAATTTATAGAACCCTTAAGGAGGATATTGATAATGGGAAAAGAAATTAATTTCAATCATTGGAAAAATGCAAAATATGGTGATCCTAAAACGCACTATACAAAAGTTCAAATAGCGCCAAAACAAGAAAGAACAGATGCGTTGTTGGATATTGTAAGAAAGTTTGAAGTTGACACTAGCAGCAAGTTTAGCAAAATTTGTGAATTTGGTTGCAATAATGGTAGAAATTTGATGCCATTTTATCACCTCGGTATAGATGTTTATGGGTATGACATCTGTGAATCTTCTTTGGATGCATCAAGAGGTTCCATGGAGAGGTGTTCGGATAATTTTAAAAATGTAGATCTTTTTAACCAATACTCTGAGTTAGCACCAATACCAGACAATTATTATGATTTTTCATTTACTATGGGTTTTTTAATGCACTTGCCAAAAAGTGAAAATAAAAGTTCACTAATTAACGAAATCATCAGAGTATCTAAGAATGTCTTAGTATACGAACCATCCCAACTTGGCGGAATTGAAGAAAGTAATTCATCACAGGGTGGTTGGCACTTAAGTATGATGGATTACGATGAGTGCGATTCTCGATTCCGACAGTTAGATGTAACGCACACTGTGCCTCAAAATGCGCTCATGAAAGTGTGGTTTCTTCAAAAAGAGGTATTATGAAATTAGGTATAATTGGTAACGGTTTTGCTGATTCGATTAACCTAGATTTGCCTGTCCTTAAGGGAGCTTGGGAAACAAATCTAAAGGTCAGACCCGAGAGAGATTGGGAAAAATTAAAAGGCAGAGCAGTGAGTGATGACAACAATAAGGAGACAAAATGAAATTATCAAACCAAGCACTAGGAGCCCTAATGATGGCTCTTCAAAAATCATTAATGGAACAGAGTGATATTGTTCCAGTCCTACTAGAAATGGACTTTCAATTTGATCCAGAGGATCAGAGTCACTCAACTTTGGTGGTAACAAATCCGCCGGTGGTATCACTTGAGGGCGTAACGCCAGCATTCACCATTGAAGAGGAGGAAGGAGAAGAAAATGTTTAAAAAAGTACAAGAACCCAAATACTTAACAGAAGCAGCCATAAGAGAACTTATTGATGAAATTCTGCGACCTGCAATGCGCGAACAAGCGCGAGGCATGGAAAAGCACCTGGGCGACATTCACAAAAGACTGCTTGAATTAGAGAAGAAATAGTGCCGCGGTATAGCTACCGCTGTACAGAATGCGAGGAGGTTTCGGTAGTATTTCATTTATCAGA
>Ga0080013_1002570_pt1 | contig 21052 bp, 24 predicted proteins | sample ETNvirenome_6_85_FD_69236 | JGI IMG/M metagenome (GOLD analysis project Ga0080013, IMG submission 69236) | Marine viral communities from the Pacific Ocean - ETNP_6_85 (SPADES assembly) (version 2) | ecosystem: Environmental > Aquatic > Marine > Oceanic | place: Pacific Ocean | collected 2013-06-19 | reverse complement strand
GAGAGGTGCGGCGTGCCCGTCGCGGTCGCGTCGGTCGGTCGCGTTCCCAAGTATTGCGCAAAACATCGCCGCGCCGGCGGGGGGGCGTGCCTTGATGTGTCGGCCGCGCGCGATCGGTGTAACCAGCGCCGCAGCGCGAAGAAGGCCGCGAAGAAGATCGCACCGATCAAGGTCGATCTCGACGAGGCTCGAGCGCTCGCCGTTGGGATGCTCGAGCATCCGACGAGCCTCCATCACGCGGCGCGTTCGGCCGGGCTCGTCTACACCCGCGACAAGCTCGACGCGGTCGCCGAACTCGCGCGCGCCGAGTTCGCGGGGATCATTGACGGCGATCTCTCGGCTTTCGCGCGTCAATGCCAGGCCGCGCTCTTCGGTGCCGTCTCAAAGATCCGCCGAGCTATCGAGGCCGAGGAGATCGCCCCGCGCGACCTACCGCACGCCGGCCGAGCGCTGGCGCAAATGTCGAGCATCATCACCGGCGACGATCAAACCCCGCGATACTCGGCGATCGAGCTGTACGTAACGGGGAGCGACGGCAAGCCGATCAAGCTAGGGAACGATGAGAAGAACACCGGCAAACCTTCGAAGTGAGTCGCGCGGCAAGTTGTCGGTCGTGTTGAATCGCGGCTTGCGATTGCTCCCCAAGCAAGAGGAGATCCTCACGTCCGATGCTTTCATGCGCGCCGCGCTCGGATCGTGGGGATCCGGGAAGACGACATCGGCCGTCCTCGCTTTGCTTAGGTGTATCTTTCTCAATCCGTACGACTCGGATCTTTATGGCGAAGATCGCCCCATGTCGATCGTGTGCGGTCTCTCGATGCGTGTCCTTAAGGCTTCGGCTTGGAGAGAGGTCAAGCGGATCGTCCCGCCGGAACTCATCCTGCGGGAGTGGAAAGCGCCGGATCCGGCGATCGAGTTCGCCAACGGTCACCTCTTGTCGGCCTACTCGGTCAAGGGATCCATGGAAGGCGCGAGCGTGTGCGGGGTGCTCGTCGATGAGATTCATCTCCTGCCCGATGACAAGACTTGGCTCAACTACCAAGCTCGCGCGCGCGAACCCCGCGCCGCGCCCGGATCTCACCTTGCGATCATGAGCGGGATCCCCATCGACAACGGTTGGCTCCGGCAACTCGTCGATCGCCCCGACGATCCGAACCGGCTCGCGGTTTACTCAACGATGGCCGAGAATCACTACTTGCCGGATCACGTCGCCGAGGAGATGCGCAAGTCGGTGAGCGAGGCCGACGCGGACACCTACTTGCACGCAAAATGGCGAAAGATGACCGGGCTGTGCTTTCACTCCTTCGACGAGTCGATCCACGTTATCAACCGAACCGGCGACCGCGGGCGCGTTACGCATCTTTCCGTCGATCTAGGGGTTCGGGGTTGTATACTCTTTGGACAAGAGATCGAAGTTCCGATCAAGGTCCGCGGGCGGATCGAGGGGGTGACGGGATTGCTTATCGTTGATGAAATGTTACCGGATAGCGTCACGCTCAAACAAGCGATGAGAGAAGCGAAGGGCCGAGGGTGGAGGATCGATCCGCGCGAGTCGGTGATTTGCGTAGATCCGACGGCGCGCTCGGACGAACTTTCAAGCATCCGATCGGTCTTCGGCGACAAGATCCGGATCATCCGTCGAAAGCGCGGCGACGTCCGCGAGCAAGTCGAGTACGGGATCGACTGTGTCAACGTCGGCTTACGGTCGTCCGAAGGGGTCTCGAGGATCTTCTTCGCGCACACGCTCCCGCGCGACAAGATGTCGATCCGGACGGCGGTCAACCAATACGCGCGCAACCCGCGCACCGGCACCCCGGTGAAGACCAACACGACGGATCACGCGGCGGATTGCTTGCGGATGCTCGCGGTTCAATTCCTTCCGCTCCGCCGGGGCGGTCACCGTGTGCTCGACAGGAGGGCTTGAATATGGCGGGGATGGCGGGGCGGACGTTTCAAGTTAGCTATACAATACCGGGGCTTGTGCTCAAGATAGTGAACGAACGAAGCATGATCGAGAAGATGACGAGGGAGGTCGAGAGATTGATCAAGGCTCGAACTATGCGCGGTTTAGACTCATCCTACAAACCATTCGCGCCCCCCGACGACGGAGGCACGCCGCTCGAAGAGACCGGACAACTCAAGCGATCGATCGGCTCAAAGGTCAAGCGGCGAAAGGGGCGAAAGAGTCGCAAGACCGGCAAGACGACGAGGGGTCGGTGGGTTGGCGTCGTGCGCGCGTTCGGTCGGCGCGAGATGGAAACATCCGAGCGTCGCGGCCGACGTTCGCGAGCGAAAGCAAAGACCGAATCAATGCGCGCCGTCGCCGCGGCCGACTTCGCGCGCGGCATCGTTCGCGGTGATCTCGGCGCGCGGGTGTCGAAGAAGACGGGCAAGCTCGCGCTCGGCCGGGTCAAGCGTCACGCGATAACGGATAACGCGCACCTCGCCGCGGTGCTATCGACCGAGCCGAAGGGGGGCGACAAGGCGAAGAACCGCAAGACCTATCGAATCTTCGAAGCATCAAAAAAGGAACTTGACGCGGCAACGCGGATCTTGAGCAAGGGGCGGTTCACGCTCGTTGCCATACGACGCAAAAGGAAAAGGGGATCATGAGATACACAATCAAACAGATTAGAGAGATCGATCAAGCCTACAAGCCGGCGAATTATGACGACGACGCGGTCAAGCGAACCGAGATCTACGAGGACCGCGCGCAACAACTCACGCTTCGGCATCTCAAAGCGATCGGCGTCGGCGACCCCGAAAACGCAAACCCGATCTCTCTGAACATCTTGGCGCGCATCATCGAAGAGATGGCTCAAACCTACTCGGGCGGCAAGGTCTCACGCCGACTCGTCGCCGATGGAATCGAGATCCCCGAGGATTCACAAGACGCGCTCGACTTTCAAGCGGTCTTTAAACGCTCGCAAATGGATCTACAATGGGAGGTCATCGACGAGCTTCGCGCGCTGCATCGCCAAGTGCTCGTGTGCTTCGCCGAGTCCCCCGCGCACCGCGCGGTGCAGGCTCGGATGTTTGAGTCTTTCAACGTCCTCCGCGTTCCGGATCCGAGCGCGGCCGATATCCTCGACGCCGATCACGCGCTCGCACTTCAGATCCGAGGCGACGCGACGCCGGGCAACTCGGCGAACTTGTACCAGCTATGGGAGCAATTTGGGTCGATCGACGATCCCGAGTGGCATTGTTGGATCGTCAACGAGACCGGCGAGCCGTGGGGGGTGCAACCGTACGGCGACGAAGGCGCAACCCCGTTCGGCATCTTGCCGGCTTTCAACGTATACGACGAAGTCCCGCGCGGTCGCGCATGGTTGCCTGGCGGCGACTCGCGCGTCTCGTCTTCGCTTGCGATAAACGCGATCATCAACGACCTTTTGAAGCTCATCAAAGATCAAGCGCACGCAACGATCGTAAGCGCCGGCGACGAGCAACGCGGAGCCCCCGAGGTCTCCGGGCCGGATCGGATCTGGCAAACGCCGAACCCTCAAGATCATCAAGTATACGCGATCACGACGAACCCGAAGATCGTCGAGTCGTCGCGCGTGCTCGATCAAACCTTGCGAATGTGGGCGGCTTCGGAAGGACTCCCCGCCGATCGGTTTATGATCGCCCGCGCGATACCGGTGTCCGGTGCGGCGCTCAAGATCATGGATCGACCGATGGGGAAGCGGCGCGACCGGCAACTCGGGCTCGCGGCCGATCTCGAAAACCGAGCGTTTGAGAAGTTCCGCGCGGTGCATAACTCGGTTGCTTCGTCATACGATCTCCCCACGTTGCGAGAGGACACGACGATCGCGATCTCGGTCGCTAAGTCCGACGTATTCGCGACCCCCGGCGAACTTCAGGATCTCGCGTTCCGCGATATTGCAGCCGCCTACGGCGACCCCCTCGAATACATCCAACAACGCCGGGGGTGTAGTCGCGACGATGCGCGCCGGTACTTACAGCGCGCCCGCGAAGCTATTGCCGAGTTTCCGCCGGCCGCTAATCCGGGCTCGATGACGACGGGGTCCGCGTCGCCGATCGGCGTAACGGCGAAAGCGCCCGGCGAGTTCAACCCGGATCTCCCCGCGTCGTCCGACGCGAACTCGATGATGGGTGCGCTGGAGAAGATCGCCCGCGATGCCCCGCCGAACGGGTCGGCGTAAACTCGGGCAACGTACGAACGATTCCAGCGGGTTAGGTAATTTCGGGGGGCGTAGTGGTAACGCCGGCTGATATGTGGACAATATAGTCCGATGACGGACGAAGCACACGACGCGACGGGTGATCCAAGCGTCGAAGCCGAGCCCGCATCAGATCCCGTCGAGTCTCCTCCTTCATGGTTCGCGAGTTTTGCCGACGAGATGCGCGGCAAGATCGGCGAGCTTGGAAAGGATCAAGGCCGACTCCGATCGGCGCTTAAGAAGGCGCAAACGGGATCCGAGTCATCGAGCCCGGCCGCGGTGATCGCGCCGAGCAAACCTCAAGCGGCGAGCGGCGATCCTATGAATGATTACCGCGCGCAACGCGATCTGATGCGACTCGAGGCGAACTTGAGCGAAGAAAAGATCGCTTGGCTTGATGAACACTCCGAGGGGTTGAGCCTCCGTGAGCGCGCGTTGCTCGTCAACGCTATGTCCCACGGTGCAACGGTGAACGCGAAGAAGCCGACCCCTCAAAGATCAACAACGACGCGCGCGGCGAACGCAGCGGAACGAACTTCGGCGAATCATCCAAGATCACAAGCTGAATTGTCCGCGCTCGCGCGTGACGCTTTCGGGACGAACGGGGTTCAACCCGACGAAGCCGCAAAGCGTCGATGGGATGCGCTTAAGCGCGATCCCACGTTTACCGCGGACTTCAGCTAAAGATCGATCGCCGACCCATAAAAGGGGATCGCTATGGCCGACAACCGGCTCAAATACGTGCGCCTTTCGTTGGCCGAGATCTCGGCGCGAAGTGCTTTCATCTTAGACCAAATCGACCGCGTCGAGACCGAAATCCCCAACATGGGTGACCAGATGCAATTCCCCGCGGTGTCGAGTTTAACTTGCGTTGATGACGGCAACGTCTCGACCACTCCTCAAACGCCGAGCGACGACTTGGTGACGTTGAACATAACAAGCCATCCCGCTTGCTTCGTCGATCTCCCCGCGGTCGCTAGCACGCAGAACATCGGAGGTAATTGGGCCGACGCCATCGCGGGTCAAGCTCTCCGGGCCATACGCAATAAAATGGATTCCGACTTTCTATCGGATACCGCGAAGGTCCAGAGCTTCGACACGGCCGGCGATTTCGTGTCGAACGCCGCGGCCGCGGCGCTCACGAAAACCCATTTCGCGACGGCCTATGCGAAACTCGCCGACCAAGACGGATCGGATCCTCAGAACTTTATGTGGGTGCTCGATGCGTGGGCGCACGCGGCGTTGATGAACCTTTCGGAGTTTCACCCGAACGGCTCGACGGACGTCTCGAGCCTCGGCGTGCCGATGGTCGGAACGCTCTTCGGTGCCCCGGTGTTTATGGGCGGTCGATCGTGTCCGCGGCAAATCACCGCGGCAACCTCCGCGGTGTCGATTAGCTCCAATGTCGCGACCGCTACGCTATCGGCCGGGCATGGAATACAGGCGGGAGAAGTCCTATCGAGTTCCGGACTGACCACCGACGTCTCCGGGGTGACGGTTACTTCCGTCACCGCAACCCAAGCGGTGTATCCATGCACGGCATCGGACGGGGCTTTCGCCGACGGGGTCGGAACGCTTACGACCGCCGCGGCGCGGAATTTGTTGATCGATCGCTCGTATTGTCACGCGGCGATCCAAAAGGTGCCCACGACCCGGATCGTCGATATCTCGGGCCGTACGGCTTCGGAATTGCAGATCTCGGCAATTTGGGGTTCGGCCACAAGATCCGGCCGAGCGATCAACATCTTAGCCCCCGCGGGATCGTTGTAGGTGAGCGTTTGAGGTGATCGGCTACGAGGCGATCCGAACCGGCGCAACGCCGCACATTATCCCCTCGGGGATGATCCGGCGTTACGCTCTCGCCGGCTGGACCGTTATAGGCCCGGTCGAAGGGTCGGACGTGAGCAAGGCCGAGCCCCTCGAAGATTATAAGGCACGGCTCGCGCGGGCTCCATCCCCCGCGCGGGCCAAGCCGAAGAAGCGACGCGGTCGGCCGCGGGGGTCGAAGACCCGGCGCGGGATGTACGCGGAGAAGGAGTGATCGGGCGTGGTATATGCCGTCGAATTAGACGATCGAATCTTCGAGATCCGGCGCGGCGGTTCGGGGCTCGTCTACTTCTGGCCGAAGGCCGAAGCGACGGGCAACACGGCGGCGACGTTCGTCTCGGCGTCGATATATAAACCCGGCGACTCGACGACGGCGATCACCGCGATCACGCCGACGACACGAACGATCGACGACGTCACGCGGTTCGACTTCACGATCGACGCGAGCGCGTCGGCGACCTATCAGCTCGACGAGAATTACCGGATCGATCTCACGTGGACCTATCTCGACGCCGACGCGATCACGCGGACGCAATTCGACTCGGTACGCTTCGATGTGTGTCGCGAACCGATGAACCCGCGGGTCTCGTTGAACGATTTGATCGACGAGGTGCACGACATCGGAGCTCGGTTAACGACGATGGGACGGGCGGTCGCGACGACTCAAACACCGGAGATCCGCGCGTCGGTCTTCGGCGCTAAGGGTTGGCAAGACGTCCGCGCCCGGCTCAAGTCGCAACTTCAGGGGCAGGGGAAGATCCTTCCCCGATGCTTGATCGACCGCGCGGCGTTGCACCGCGCGACGGTCGCCGCGGCGATCCGGCTCGTCTTTATGTCAAACGCCGGCGGATCCGATAGCGAGTCGGCCGAGCTTCGCGACTTCTGGGCCGAAGAGACATCGGCGCGCGTGCGGGAGATCGGCCCGGCTGCGGACTACGACTCAAATCAAGACGGCGTGCCCGATATGACGCTCGCGGGCTTCGGCTCGGTTCGGGTTCGGAGGGGATGGATGTGAAGAAGATTTATCCAAAATACGGCGAACGGATGCAGAACAGCCTTCACACGGATCACCGTTCGGCGGATCTGCGGATCGCGTTGCTCACGAACGCCTACACCTACTCGGCTTCTCATGAGTTTTTATCCGATATCTCATCGGGCCGGGTTGCACTCGCGCCGACGGCGCTCACGAGCGTGACGACGACCGACGGACTATTAAACGCGGCCGACTACTCGTTTTCCGGATTGAGCGGATCGACGGTCCAGCGGGTCGTAATTTACGAATACAATGCGAGCGAGAGCGCGGCGCGGCTGATCTCATACACCGACGAAGACTCCTCGGGGAGCATGTCCACAACGCCGAGCGGGGGAACTTTCACTTGTTCCATCTCGGCCGGCATCGCGTCGATCGGGGGTTAGATCATGGGCTACTTTAGAGCATCCGAAGCCGACGATCCGACGACGAACCAAGCGACCCACGACACGCGCGGGGATGCGTCCGGGGAACATCGCGTGCGCGACTTCGACGCCGCGACCGAAGAGAGCATCGTCTTCGCGGGATACATCGAGAGCTACGCGGGCGGGGGGCTCACGATCGATCTATATTGGTCGGCCGAGACCGCGACGAGCGGCGACGTCAAATGGTCGGCGGCGATCGAGCGGGGCAACACCGACGTCGACGCGGCGAGCTTCGCGACGGCGGGCACCGCGACGAGCACGACGAACGCGACGAGCGGGATCAAGACGAAGACGACGATCACCTTTGCCGATGGGGCCGCGATGGATTCGCTCGGAGCAAACGAAGAATACCGGATCAAGATCGCCCGAGTCGCCGCGGATGTCGCCGACACAATGGCGGGTGACGCCGAGCTTCACGGGATCGCGGTTTACGAGACGTAGGATGAGCGACGCCGCGACCAAGACGATCGGGGGTCGAGCTTGACCGAAGAGGATCGCGTCGCGTTCGTCGGTTGGCTCACCGCATGGATCGCCGCGGCCGGCGCGTATTCGTTCGCGTCATGTTACGGGCTCGCGTGGAGTTGCGCGCAATGCGACTCGGCCGAGTGGTTTCATTTCGAACCCGCCGAAGCCGACGTTGATCGGTTGGTCTTCCTCACTCAATTCGTCTCGAGGTTTGCGGCCTAATGGCGCGCCGCAACACGACGAGCGGATCCGATGCGTCGGGCATCGGGCAACGATACTCGGTCCCGCTCATCGGCGGATCCGGTGACTCGACTAAGCCATGGACCCTCTCATGGACTTTCAATCTATCCGGGGTAGACTCGACGACCTATATTCAATTCATCGACAAGAGCGACGGGGCATCCTCCGGATCGGGATACGGGCAAGGCTTGTCGGTTGCGCAGCGATCAACGTCTACCGCTTGGCAAAATGCGATCTATATTCACCTCCACGATAACTCGGGAAGCGGATGGGCTCACTTTCGGGCGCTCGAATACCGGATCCAATCCGCGCCCGCGCCTCTCACCGGGACTTATCCGTTCCCGATCCAGGGGACGACGTACACTTACACGCTCGTAGTTGATTCGGCGTCGGGCGTTACGGACTACGGCGCGGCCGATCCGGCGGACGCGAACTACACGACGATCGATCTTTACGTCTCACCCGAAGGAGGGGAGGCGCAAACGTGGACGGCTCACGACGATTCGGCCGGGGCTTCGTGGAACGGCACTAACGGCGTGTTCGACGAGCAAGTGATCGCCGCGAGCGCGAGCACGAACCGCGCGCTACAGGGAGATCTCTTCTCGCTCGCGTCATGGGTCGGCCGGGCGCTCTCGGTCGAAGAGATCAAGAGCCTACACCGGGGCTTTTCTCCCCTCTATTTCCCGCGCGGGTTGAGGTTCTACAATGACCAGATCCGAGGCTTCACAAATCCCACCGTCGCGCCCGACGGCTTGACCGTCACCGACGCGAACGCAACGGTACAACCCCACGACGCGCGGATCTTGCTACCTCAAGCGGCGCTGTATTTCCCGCCCGCATACCCCGCGGTGACTCTCTCGCTCCCCGTCATCGACGCGGATACGGTCCACGCGATCGATCTCACGGCCGGCGAGTTGCTCGCGCTCCCCGTCATCGACGCGGATACGGTCCACGCGATCGACTTCGTCACGGGGTACACGTCGCCGCTCGTCGGGATCCGCAACTTGCTATCGACGGCGATCGAAGGACTCACGCCCCCCGAGGACTTCGGCCGGGCTTATGTCCGCGCGCCGTCGTTCGTGATTCCCGACGGGGTCGCCGGCCATAGGATGTTCGCATTTGAGGCCGCAAGCGCCGGCGCGATCTTGGAGTTCGGATCGACGAATCATCAAGTTGAACACGACTTCACTTGCCGGGTTCGCGTCGCGACCTCAACCGAGAGCCTTGAATACGAGTTCCAAGACATCGTCGACGAGGCGATGAAACTACAGAGCCTAATGAATAGGACGTCGCTCGCGACGGTGAGCGGCGCGGACTTTTGCGAGTGCACCGGCTATTCGATCGAAGATGCCGAAAACGAAGACATCGACATATTGCTTGAGTGCAGAGCACTCACCCAGGAGACATCATGAGCGACCAATCCAAGAAGCGGCTGATCTACGTCGCGCCCGAGGCGAGCTATGGAACCGAGACCGGGACCGTCACGGACTACCTCCCGATCCAAGCCGAGAATTTATCATTCATCACGAGCGGGCCGGAGGTGCTCGAGACCGGATATTTCACTGGGACCGCGACGAGCACGCCGGCCGATCGGGGCGGCGAGTATTGCGAGGTTTCTTTCGATTGTCCGTTGCGCGGGTTCGCGAGCGCGCAAGCCGCGGCGGTCATCTCGGCCGGCGACATCGACGGGCTCGACCATATCCTCAGCTCGGCGTTCGGCGTGGTCGCACAAACCGGGGTCGGTATCGGCGCGAGCACGACGACCTCTCTCGTCACCGACGCGAACATCACGACGGATCAATATCTTGCGCCCGCGTACGGCGCGACGACGAACTCGGACAAGGTGCAATGGCGACGATTGAGCGGGATCGCGACACCGTACACCGTCGCCCCCGCGGCATACGCCGACGCGCCCGACGCGGCCGATTCGGTCTATGGGACGCGAAGCCATAAAGGACCGTTTACACAAGGTCTAAGCCTCTCGATGTATTACGTCCAAGATTCGGTCCCTTATGTGTTGCTAGGCGGTCGGCCGACGGCGATCAAGCTCGCGGCCGAAGCGGGCAAGCGGGTGATGGTCTCTTGTACGATAAGATTCGACAATAAGACCCAAGCCAGTCGATCCGTCACCGGGGTGTCGGTCTTCGCCCCGGCTCCGATCAAAGCGCTACTCGCCGGGGTTACTTGGGGGAGCACAACGACCCCGGTCTCCTCGATCGAAATCGATTGGCAACTCAACTCGACCGACATCATGAGCGCCGGATCGACGAACGGAAGATCGGACGTGGAGTGTATCATGGCCGATCCGGTCGTGACGTTGACGCCGATGTTTGTGCTTCAGCAACAAACCGACTTCCAAGCGGGAACGCTCCGGAACTTGTTGATTGAGTTCGGCATGACGAATAGCTCGAGCGTCCTCAACTCGTGCGCTTTCTTCGCCGAGAACGGAGAGATCACCGGAGCCGAGGATAGCGACGACGGGGGGGTCATACGGCAAACGCTCAAGATCGCTTGCCGTCACAACGGCAACTTCGGAGCAACGACGAATCACGCGCACGCTTGGCAATTCGCCCGCGCGTAGAAAGAAGGATAATTGACGGTTGTAAGATTCACATCGACACGATGGAAGACGAAGCGGGTGAAGATGATCAAAGAGCCGAACACGCAACCCGGATGGGATGATCTCGACGACGACGAGAAGCGCGCCGCGGTCAAGATGTACGACCGATACGCGCCGATCGAGCTTGAGGTGCGGCGGGTGAAGCGGCCGGAGCGTCAATCGTGGGAGCGCGAGTTTGCGCACATCCTCGCGAATGATGAGATCGTCAAACGCGGCGGAGACCTCAACTCCGTCGGGCTCGCGCCCGCGACGATCGAGGCTCTCGAGGATTACAACGTAAAGATCGCGAACGCGGCGATCGTCAAAGTTCACGGCTTGATCGTGGGCGATGACGACATAAGCGAAGCGACCCCCGAGGAGGCGATCGAAGCGCTCGCCGAGTGCGGGCTTATCGGGTACGCCGCGAAGGCCGCGCGCGTCGCGCAAGCCCCGACGATTCATCAGGGGGAATCTTGAGGGCGATCGCCGTCATGAGTCCGGGGGACTTCGTTGGCCCGGACGCTGCGGGGGGCTACGACGATCTAAGATCGATCGGTTGGCTTCCCGGCATGGATTGCGGCGATCGCCCGCTCGCCTACGTTGATCCCATCGACGATCCCGCGTTGCGCGGCGACGAAGACGATCGGGGGATCGCGGTGTATCGACACCCCGAAGCCGCGTTGCGCGACGATCCGGAGTTGCACGACGCGGTCGACCGGATGCGCGCGGGTTGCACGCTCGAGATATCACACGAAGAGTACAACGAGATCCCCGCGTTCGACATTGATTGTCGGTTGATCATGCTGAGCGCTCGCCGTCGCGACGAGCAACGGCAAATCGAGAGGGCGCGGCGCGATGGTTAGCGGCACGAAGCCGGCGGTTCAAGTCGTAGTCGGGGCGAAGACCGACGCGGCCGAGAAGAAGATCGCGACGTTCGGCGACAATCTGACCAAGTCGTTTGCGAAGGCGAACCTCGCCGCGAAAGCCGTCGAGCTTGCGATCTCCGCCGTCGGCGCGGGGCTCGGTAAACTCGTAGATCTCACGAAGGAATCGATCCGGCTCGCGGGTATTCAAGAGAAGGCCGAGAGCCGATTCGTCGCGACGCTCCGCGCGCGCGGCATCGAGACGAAGAACGCGCTCGGGTCGATCCAAAAGTTCAACGCGCACCTCCAGCAACAAGTCGGGATCGGTGACGAGGTCTTGCTCGGCTACGAGGCGCAACTCTTAGCGCTCGGCGCGACGAAGGACGAACTAGAGACGCTTGTGCTCGCGGCGATCGGGTTGACCGAGTCGGGCGCGGATATGAACGCGGCGATCATGGCCGTAGGTAAATCGCTTACGCAAGGCCGGAAAGCGTTTACCGAATACGGGATATTAACCGGCGAGCTTAGCGACGTGATCGAAAAACTCGCGAACGACGCGAACATCACGGCCGAGAAACACGACACGCTTTCGGGTCGAACGAAAGACGTCGCGGGAAGCTACAATGATTTGCTTGAGGAGATCGGCAAGCTCGTCACGAAGGCCCCATCGCTCAATCGGCTATTAGACACGCAAAACCAAATACTCAAAGATATGGGCGCGTGGGTCAAAGACAACGACGACACGGTACTCGGGTTCTTCGATCGCTTCGGTATGTATCTCGAGCGGATGCAAGACCAGATCCGCAGCATGGGCGCGTCCGATATTTGGTCGGCGGTCTTGAGCCCCATGCAAACCTTCATGACGATGAACGCCGAGGCTCAACTCGGCGCGCTCACGGCGGAGTCCAGCGCGGACGGGATGCAAAAGCGGGAGGGTCAAAAGGCCCCGCGAACGATCAAGTATAAGAAGACGAAGATCACGAAGCGGATCCCCCCCGCCGAGAAGGCCGCGATCATCGGCAGGCAAAAGGAGGCCGCGCGACTCCGGCAGGAAATCGAAGACCGCGAAGCCCTGGAGCTTTACGAGAGGAACAAGCGCAAGCGACACCGGCGCGAACAAAGTTTTGCCGAAGAAGAAGAAGCCGAAGCGGCGCGACTCGAGCGATACGCCGAAGGCCGGGAGTATTGGCGGCAACTCAATCAAGAGTCCGAAGATCGTCGGGTGCAAGAGAAGATTGATTCCGATTTCGCGGTCGAGCAAATGGAGGCCGATCACTGGGGACGCATGATCGACGTTGCGGCGACGGGCGCGGTCATGCTCGCCGAGACGCTCGGCGCGGGGCTTGTTACCGGCGAGATGAACGCGAAGAAGGCGCTTGGATCTTTCGCCGCGATGGTACTCTCGACCCTCGGCGATCTCTTTATATCGCTCGGGACAGCGGCGATCGTCGGCGGGAAAGCGTCAACGGCTTTGCCTTTTCTCGCCGGGATCTTCGGCGGGCCGGTCGGCGTTGGTACGGGGATTGCTCTGATCGGAGCCGGCGCGGTGCTTAAAGGCGCGGCCGCGGGGATCTCGGCGTACGCGAACAAGCCGACCGAACAAGCGAACCAAGCGAAGAGCGCGGCCGCGTCGAGTCGCCGGAACGAACGACGAACCGCACAAGGTCGGCCGATGCCGGTCACCGGGGGGGGACCGATGGTCGTACACGTGAACTTTAATCAACCGATCGGATCACCGCGTAAGGCGGCGCGCGCGATACACGACACGCTCCGCGCGGGCGGTACGCTTCAACCGAATTGGGGTCCGGGGTACTAATGGCCGATTCTCTCATCGCGTGGGGCGTACGGTTCGCGGCGTCAACGTATGCGATCAAGGTGACGGCCGACGCGACCGCCGAGACGTTGACGTTCCCTTCGACGGGAGCGCTGAGCGCGACGACGGACTACTTTATGAGCGGGACGGGTGAGGCAAACGATCTCCTCGCGATGATCGATCTAACGCTCGAGACCCACAGTGTGATCGTTACCGCGACATCGGCGCTCACCGCGAGCTTTCATCACGGGGTGAGCTTTACCAAAGCCGTGGGGACTCCGGCCGTTTCGCTCGAATGGGACGACGGCGCGACGACGCTAGACAAAGCGATCTTCGGCTTCTCCGAATCAACGACGCTCGCGGCGTTTTCGCTCACGAGCGAGCATCAAGCAAGCGGGCTATGGCGAGCCGGGCGGCAACTCGCCGACGACTCGCGCGACCGGGCTCCGATCGTCGGCGCTGTATCGCGCGCGATGAGCGGGAAGACGCGCACGACGCGGATCGCAACTTCGACGGCAGAACGGCTCATGAGCTGGCGACTCGTCCCGCAGGAGAAGATCTTGACGGAATATGCGACGAGCCCCCGTGCGTCGTTTGAATACGGTTGGATTAACTCGATGAGCCGGGGCTATCAATTCCGGTTGTATGACGACGAGGCGACGCGGACGACGTCGAACTTTGCACCGTACCGCGTCGCCGACATAAGCGATCCGATCTCACGCTCCGACGAATACGCGATCCGGTGGGACGTGAACTTGAGCGCGGCGAGGGATGATTGATGACGACTTTCGCCGAGGCCATCGCATCACGGGCTCAACAATGGACCGCGATCATCAGGATCGAAGGCTTCGGCCCGTCACTCTCGTCGTCTCAATTAACCGCGATGGGCTCCGACGCGCGCGCGTGTTTGTGCTCGACGGTCCCCGACTACGCCGACGAGTCGATCCCCGTTTGGAGGGATTATCTCCCGGAGATGCCGGGGCTCACGTCGGAGCGCGGATCCGTGTGGGGCGGCTTTCCGGATCTCGGTGAGCTATCGTGGGCGGTCGTGGATTTCGGCGACTACTTGACGCAGCAACTCGCGACCGACGCGAAGCCGATCACCGCGATCAACGCGACGACGACGGCGACGGCGACGGAGATCCGGGTCAAGTCGAGCGCGGCGATCTCGGCTTCGTCGGTGGTATGGGTCGGATGTGAAGCCTTGCACGTGATCACGGTGATCGACGGGACGACGATCCTAGTAACGCGCGGTTACCTCTCGACGACGGCGACGGCGCACGACGCCGGCGATCGAGTGTTCGCGGCGATCAACTACATCAAGCAACGCCGCGCGGATCTCTACATCGTACCGACCGACGCGGCGTCGAGATCCGAGGAGAAGCTCGTCGGGCAATACGTGATCGATCATGGTCCGTCTTGGGCTGTGAGCGACGACGGCGGGGGCGTTTGGTCCTTCGCCGCTCGGTCTCAAAGTCAACACCTCGACCGGATGGCTCCGATCTCCACGCGACGCGGGAAGATCACGAGCGTTGGATCTCATGGCGTGATGGTCGAACCCGAGGCCGAAGCGGGGCGCGCGTTCCTCTCGAGCTTCCGACAATGGAGCGGGGATCAAGATGATGGGGGCGCGTCGATCTATCTGCAAGCCGAGAAAGGCGAGGTGATCGCCGTCGCGGGTCCACAACGCGAGATGTCGCAAGCAAACGGGGCGGCGTTCATTCGTCGCGATGTGCTCGGCTCCGGCCGCGCGGACTTGCAACCGGGGGACTTTCTCACGCAAGTGATGTGCGCCGAACACGACGAAGCGTCGGCCGGCGGGTGCTCGTTCCGCTATTCGGATCCGGCTTCGACCTCAAGCTCGGCGAGCCCGCGATCGACGTGGACCAACACCGCGAACCCGTTTCACATCCTTTTGTGCATCATGACCTCGGCCGCGTCGGATGATGACGGTCTATGGTTTTCAAATCACGCCGCGTCGAGACCGAATTTCTCGTGTCTTCCTCCGGGGTTCGGGCTGGGGTTGCCGGTATCTAACATAAGCGTGGATTCCTTCTTACTCGCCGCGCAACGTAGCCAGCATATCCGCTTGACCTCGCTCGTCTACGGCTCGCGGCCGGAGTCGTTCGCCGCGTTCGCATCGCGCGAGATCTTGCAACCCCTCGGGGCTTACATCGTCAACGAGGAGGGACTCGCGAAGATCGTGTTGCCCGGCTTGCCGTTGATGGGATCGGCGACCGTAACGCTCGGCGCGGAGAATATCCTCACTCGAGAGGTAGGAGATCGACAACGGTTGCCGATCTTGGACATCGCGCGCGGCACCTACGACGACACGACGGCGATCGAATACAAAGTCGGCCCGAAGCCGAGCCGATCGGTCACCGTCACCGCGGCGGATGCCTCGGAGCTTTTCAGCGCTCGCCGTACGTACGGGACGACCGACTCGACGAAGACGATCGCGGTGCCGGGGGGCAATCGAGCCGAAGCCGCCCACCTCGGCCGCGCGCTCGCCGAGCCTCATCTATGGCGGATGTACCGGCCGGCGTACGATATCGACGTCGAATATGATTTAAGCTTGTGGAACACGAAGATCGGCGACGCGGTCGCGATAACGCTCGACGAGATGCCGAACCAAGCGGCGACGGTGCGCGGATGGTCGTCGCTCCAATGCGAATTGACCGAACGCGAGCCCATCATCGACGAAGACGGGGGAGCCCGGATCCGCGCGCACTTGATCGGGTTTACTCAATCGTCGAACAACGGCCGGATCGCGCCGTCGGCTCACATCATCAGCGCATCGACGAGCGCACCGAACGAGGTGCTAACCGTCACCGCGAACCAATACACCGACACCGACGCGCTCGGCTCCGGCGTTCCGACAAGCGACGCGGCCGGCTTCGTCACCGGCGACGTCGTGCGGTGCTACAACGCGGCCGGAGTCAAGCAGAGCGGGACGAACACGCAGACGGTCGTGAGTTCCGTCTCAAACACGATCACGATCGACGGCGACTTCGGCGGCTTGACGCTCGGCGGCTTGATCCTCGTCTTCGCTAACTATGACGATTCGATCGCTCAACAGCGCGAGAAGTTCGCGTATTTCTCCGATTTGACCGAGTGCACCGTGGGCGCGTCGTCGGCGGATCCGTACATCTTCGGGAGGGGCTAGCGTGAGCATCAACGACCCCGAGATCTCGACGCTCTTCGGCGCGCTCGATCTAACCGCCGTAACCGAAGACGGGGGCGCGGTGAACGCCTACGCTTTGCGCGCGCTCGCGAAAAATTCGAATCGGTTGATCAGCAAGGGGCACCAACTCTTTACGCTTTCTTGGCCGCTCATCGCGAACGATACCGAGATCGACGCCGACATCGGCGCGACGTTTGAGGGCATGGGCTTGCCAGTTTGGTCGTTGATTCACCCGCCGATCGCGATACCGAAAAAGCCGGGGCTAACGCGCGCGTCTTTCAAACTCTACGCGACGATCCCCGCGACGGCGCGGATCATGTTTCAGGTCATCACCCGCGCGACGGGCGCGCATCGGATCGACTACGCGACGGTATCGGACGCGAACACGGTCGAAGCGATCGGCAACTCCACCGACACCTGGCAGACCTTCACCTTCACCGATGTTCCGATCGACGCCGGATCCGAGGAGGTGATCGAGTTGTACGCGAAGACGAACGGGGGCGGTGCGCTCGCCGCGTCGGCTTTCGGCTCAAACACCGGGACGCACGGATCGGGGGGCGTGATCATCGGGCGGGATAGTATTGAACACCCCTCATCCGGATGGAGTACCACCGCGCCGACGCTCGCGACGACGGGGCATCAGGTCTATTTGTATGACGGATCCGGGGTGCTCGTCGCGCCCCCGCGGACGATCCGGGGGTTGCGGTCGACGGAAGTTGTATTGAATTTGATAAATGTACTTCATTCGACAACCCACGCGATCGATCCGCAGATCTTGTTCTGGCCTCCGGTCAATCAAGTGCAACTCTCACAATGTATCGACACGTCGGGAACGTATGAGATCCGCGCGTCCGGCGGGGCTTCGGCCTTTACGATCGCTTCGTTCGCCGGGTACGCCGAGTCGAGATCTATCTGATGCCGTTCGACGGTGTTACATACGACGCGGTCCCGCTCGTTAGGCCGCGGAGTTATCACCCCGGAGTGGGCGCGACGGGCACCGCGCTTGCGGGCGCGCTCTCGGGTGCGTATCTCTTCGCGCGCGGTCACGGTCAAATCATCGGGGTGCAGTCGATGCCGCACTTTCTCGGATCGGGGTACGCATACACGTCGGCGAGCGGCGCGGTTCGGCCGGCGATCATCTCTACGACGGCGGTAAACGTCGCGCGGTTCACCCGTTGGATCCCGTCCCACGCGACGCACATTCTCGCGGAGATTCGTTTCAAATCGTTCGCCGAGGTCGAACCGATCGTGAATCACAAGATTGAGATCACGGCGGGGGGCGTCACGGTCACCGGCGACACCGTCACCGAAGCGGCCGCGGTCGGTGGACTCGGTCGCCGCAACGTCGATCGCCATGGCTTGAGCGCTCGCCACTCGGAGATCATGGAGGGCTTCAACGAAGGGGATCCGGGGGTCGGCGTCGCGCGGTGCTTCGTCGAGGTCTCGCCCGCACTCGCCGCCGTGTTGCCCGGCTCCGGCGCGGTGACGAACCGATCGACGGTGACGGTGAGCGGTCACGCGACGACCGACGGCGACGCGACGTATTCTTTGGCCGGGGTCGTCTACCGCGTAGACCTCATCACCGCGTGGTGGATTTCGGTGGGCTGATATGGCGAAGACGGCACAGCAAAGTACGCTCTCCCCGTACCGATTCGCGATGGGTAACGGCATCTACAGCGACGACGCGGCCGAGGTCGTGTTGATGCAAACGTTTGCGTTCGGCTTCTCGAGCGGTCTCTATCTCTCGGTGACGACGGGCGCGGGCGCGTGGGGATCAACCGGGAACGAAGCCCCGGCGCACAACGCGCTCTTCCCGGCGGCATCGTCGGGTAGTCAACTCCTGTATGCCTTCTACGGATACATCGACCCGGACACCGTCGATCTCTATCTCGGCGCGAACGCGACGATCGCAACGGGTCACGGCGGGCAACTCGAGTTCGTGATCGGGGGCGGGACAAAGACGCTCACCTTCGGCGCGGGGACGACGGACGAAGACGACACGCTCGCGACGTCGAGCACCGGAACGGGTTGGCAACTTTTCAAGATCACCCTCATTCACTCGACCGGGGGATCATCAACGGCGAATAGTGTGAACCGGATCCTCGTCGAAGACGACCCGCAGACGACCGCGACAAGCATCAGGGACCCGGAGCTATGACGCCGAAGGGGGTCGTCATTCATTGCTCGGCGTCGCGATACGGCTCGATCGAGTTGATCGATCGTTGGCATGCGGCGCGGGGCTTTCGACGTCTAGGCAATCCGGACGGGCCGTTGCACGTCGGCTATCATTATCTCATCACGAACGGGCGTTTGATGAGTTCGGCGACCTACGAGAAGCAATTCGACGGCGTGATCTATCGCGGCCGGCTCGAGCATGAGCGCGGCGCGCACGCTCTCGGGTGCAACGACTGGATCGGCGTTTGCCTCGTCGGCAAGTCGGGGCGATTCACCCCGAGCCAATACGCGGCGTTGTGGGGACTTTGCGGCGCGATGGTCGTCCGGTACGCGCTCGTAGCGGATCAAGTTATAGGGCATTGCGAGACCGGACACGAGCGCGCGAAGACCGACGGCAAGACGTGCCCGGAGTTAGATATGGGGGAGGCCAGAGAGGCGATCTATGCGGTCGCGGCGTGTATCCGCGCGCGGATGATGAGCCAGGAACAAGAGCCGATCGGGGGACCGTTCGCCGTGCCGGAGGTTTGAAGCATGGATATTGACTTGATTAAGTTTCTAACGGAGATGGGATCGACCGGGCTCGCGGCCGGGTTGATGTTCTTGGCGTTGCGGTACACGATCTCAGCGTCGAGCTTGCGCGCGACCGAAGATCGGGAAGCGTTCACCCAAGCGTTCGAAAACTTGCGGAAGTCCCACGAGATGCTTTGCCGTGAAGAGCGATCGACCCATGAGCGAGAGTTAACCGAGTTGACCGGCGAGTTTCGCGTCGCGTGCGACCGCTTGCAATCGTCCACGCAAACTTTGACCGGCGCGATCGAGGCGATCCGGAGACCGCACTAATGCAAGACCTCGCAACGATTATCGGCGCGCTCGTCTCGCTCGTCGCGGTGCTCTTCGCCGGCGTCACGTACGACCGTGACCGGAAGAAGAAGCGCGCGCGAGCGCTCGCCGCAGTAGTGCGACGCGATGCGAACGCGGCGACGAAGGCCGAGGCCGAGACGACCCACGAAGAGATCACGACCGACGCCGCGAAAGCGAAAGCGAATCCGGATCCGACCGATGCCGACGTCGAAGATCAGCGACGGAAGATCCGCGACTTGTGGGTCAAGCTCAAAAAACACCGGAGCCGACGTTGATCCTCGCCAAGATTGCGTTGACCGCGACGATCGCGACCTCGTCGATCACCGCAACCCCGGCCGACCTCTATCGCGATCTCATCGAAGCGGTCGAGGTCGCCGAGCATCTCGGGGTCGAGCTTGACCGATGCGCGGCGGACCTTGCGACGGCGCGCGATACGCCACACGCGCCGGGTGAGCGCGTCGAAGTCGTGCCCGGCTGGGCGTGGGTCGTCGTGTCGGCGGTCGCCGTGGGCACGTTCGCGGCCGGTTTCAGCCTCGCTCACTCTTCGCGATGACCCGGCGCGCGTGCGCGAGCCCCCCGGTCTTTAGTATGGTGCTCCAGCCGACCCGCGCACCGGCCCGCTCGGACTCGATCGCCGCGGCGCGTTCGAGCGTCTCACGGTCGTAGGCGGACAGCTTGAGGGTCGATAGCTTGCCGACCGCGTCGCGATCTTCATTGCGATTCCTTGGCATTCGTTAGGGTATACACAACAATCGGTAAAGCGCAAGCGGTTTGCGGTGTACACCCCTTGACCCCTAGAGATTGAGGTGTATACTCGAACGTATGATGAATTTCGAATACTACTCAATCTACAACACCGGATCCGGCGCGGAGCTATGGCGTGGCAACGCCGAGGGCCCCGAGGCCGCGCTCGCCGAGTGCGCCGAGGAGGTCGCGTGCGGGACGCTTGAGATCGTCAAGCTTGCGCGGGATCCCGAGGTCAAGGTCGTGCAATGCCCCGATTGGCAAGACGTCCGGGTGTGCGGGAATCGTGAGGTCTTGACCGACCTCGTGTGCTCGCAATTCGACCTAGCTCGGGAGGGTTGGCAAGCCGAGAAAGGCGTCGAGTTGCTTCTCAGCGCGTTGACGGCTTGGATCGAAGACGACGACCGGGAGGGGGCTCCAATGTGGATGGGAGACTTCGGGGCGTGGCGTGGGGGCTCTTGCACATCGCACGGGGGTCGCGACAATTCGTGCGATCTCATCGCTCACCCGGCGGGTTGGAACTCTGAGCCGGGTCGGCTCTTCGTCGATGCGCTCGCCGCGATCGAGGAGTTCGTTGATCTCGCACTCGATGAGGTCAAGTCGCACTGCACCCCCGAGGGGTGCAACTACGAAGAGCCCGCG
>Ga0080013_1002569_pt1 | contig 21057 bp, 25 predicted proteins | sample ETNvirenome_6_85_FD_69236 | JGI IMG/M metagenome (GOLD analysis project Ga0080013, IMG submission 69236) | Marine viral communities from the Pacific Ocean - ETNP_6_85 (SPADES assembly) (version 2) | ecosystem: Environmental > Aquatic > Marine > Oceanic | place: Pacific Ocean | collected 2013-06-19 | reverse complement strand
CGGGAATGGACACCTCTCCTCTGTAATTGTGCGAAAAAGATTCCTTGTGGGGGGGTATCACAGCGTTATTCCCTGCATATCGACAAAGTAATTGCCAGACTGCATAGCATCGTCCTTCAGTAGATGGCCGATCTTGGCCTTGCGTGCCGGTATGCAATCCAGGCCGGCAACAACCGTATCAGGGTCAACCTTCAGACCGCTGAACCTCAACCACACTTCCAGGCCGTCGCCATGGAAGAAACTGACCAGCGTCTCCAGGTCAGCCGGCCCATCAAAATAAGTCGGCAGCTTGTAGTTGCTGCTGTTTCGATAATATGCCTGAATCATTTCCCCGCTTACCTTGCCCTTGGCCGTTATGAATCCCGATGCCCTTGCCTTTCGCCAATCTCTGACGGCCTGCTCTATCACAGCGCCAGCAAAGTATTGAGCGGCAAGCTCCAGGCTGTCGTCAGGTTCATTCACCTGCCCATAATTTATTCCCTCGCCTATCCCAACCGACAAACCTCCCTCGACGCCTCCATGCTTTGACTTGTGGATGGTCTTGCCACTCTGTTGCTGCCTCCCATGTCGCTACCGTACCAACCAGGCCGCCAGGTAGTTCATCAGTAGGTTTGTACTCTGCCTTATTGCGGCTATCGAATATCTCCATCAGTTTCTCAATTTGGTTCATATCACAATTCCTTCAGTCCATTTATCCACTATATTAAATATAAATGGATAAATGGACGGTTATTTCCTAGGAAAAACAGGTTGTACCATAAAGGCCGCAAGAGCCATTTATGGACAACACCAGTTTTTCCCGCAAAACGCTGGTAATCAATGGGTTGGGTCGTTTTTATTAATGGATTCACTATTTTCGGGCTGCCATGGGCATCCAGACACCTTCTTGGTGCTTAAATACCATGTCGGTCTTTTCCAGGCGTTGCATTACCTGGTAGAATAATGACCTGCCGACGTCGTACTCCTCCTTGGCCCTGTCCTGCCATTCGTTCGATGTAAGGCCATCACGATGCAGCAGGTCGAATATCTGCTTGTCGCTACATTTCTTCTTCCTGCCTGGCTGCCGTATCCCCTCCATGTCCAGGTCGGCACATGGCTTCAGTTGCGGGAAATCCCAACGCAGGCCAAAGGGCGGCAGGGCCGGAAATGCACGCAAAATTGTCTCGCAGATGTAGGCATCTTCTTCTTGATGTTCCGAAAGGATTGCAATGGCGTCAGGGTCGCGTGCCAATACGCCGCTGCCGCTCATCCTATCAATGGCAAACTTGCTGCCTTGGGCGCCCTTACTAAAATGATGGGCGAATATGGTTGCAGCAGTCGATTGCACCGCCAATGCTTCAAATTCATTCATAAGGTCGGCCATTTCGCTGGCATCGTTTTCGGAGCGATTGCCAAGCAGCTTGTAGATTGGGTCAAATATCAGCAGGCTAAAATCCCTCTGTTCAATGGCCCTTTCTAGAATAGGCCGCAAAACGGTCATATCGGCCGCCTGACCGCGCAGGTTCAGCACATGAAGGCGTGAGGCATCTTTGGCTTTGCGAGCTTTTAAAATAGCCTCCATGCGTTGCCTGAAGTTAAATTCCTGCAACTCAAAGTTGATATAAAGCGCATCACCAAGATTCGTCTGGAAGTCCCACCATTTGCCGCCTGTAGCCACGGCCGCGGCCAAATCCATCAATGACCAAGTTTTCCTCCCTTTGCTGGTTCCTCCAACGATCATTTTGCCGGCCTTATATAGCACGCCATCAATGACTTGAGGCGGCACAACCATCGGCGTGGTTTGCAGTTCGGAGTAGCATTTGATGACCAGGCCAGCCGGCACCTCTTCAGCCGGCACCTCGGCCTTGACCTTTGGTATCGGCCTGGCCATGGCAACACCTGTCTGCAATGCCTCCCTGCCGGCGCTTTTAAGCCAATCATTAGCGTCCTTGATGCCGTCAGGCACCTTGACCTTAAAAACGTCTCCTGCGGCCATTTCTGCCACTTGGCTGGCCCATTTGGCGCCTGCCTCGTCATTCTGTGGCCAGATGTAAACTTTCTGCCCTGAATGCAGTCTGCCCTCCAGTTTTTTGGCGTTGCTGGCGCCTCGCGTTACCAGGCAGGCGTGCGTTTCTGCCTTCCAAGAGCCATTGCCGTACCCGTGCGAGTCCATGAATGCCATTGCATCCCATTGAGACTCGAAAACGTGGACGTTTGCAGCATCGTGATGGCCTATTAGCCAAGGTTGATTGCCCCCGCCTGTGATGCGCCAGCCCGATTCAGTTCGCAGGTGCATTCCCTGGTAAGCCCCGCCCTCGTTATAGATGGGGAAAGCGATAGCCTCACCTACCAGGCCGGCCAGGCCATGTTCGATAAGACCGGCCAGCAGGGTTTTGGAGTAGCCGCGCCACTTGGCCAGATGGGAGAGTATTTGAGGGTTGCCGGCCAAGGCTTCAACGGCCTGGTGCCACTCGCCAGGGTCGGGTATTTTGCCGATGCTGACGGTCGGCGCCTTCTCGATTTTAGGCAGGCCAACCTTGTCGGCGTAATGGTTCAGCGCCTCTTTGACTGTGCAATTATGGAATGCCTGAAGCAAATCAAGTTCATCGCCTCCCTCGCCCGTGGCAAAGTCCTTCCAATGCCAACCTTTGTCATCCTGGTAGATGCCCCATGAAGGACTGTTGTCCTTGCGTAGCGGAGAGCAGCACAACTTCTTGGCATAATCGCCCAACCCCATCGAGCGGAGCAGGTCAGGCAGAGGCAGGGCGGCCTTCAGTTCTTCAATTGTTGCCATAGCGTTGTAAATGCCTTTGCTGCTGTTTGTGGCACGACTCCATTTCCTAAAAGCCTCAACCTGTCCACTCGGTTGGTAGTTGCGTCCGGCCTGGATCCAAGCCCATCAGTTGTTCCACCCAGTTCGGATTCAGTTTGCGATTCAGCTTCAGCGACTCGGCCCGTCCTAGCGTTTTCTCTAGTTTTCGGCGCGTGGTGCTGCTGCTGGCCATTCCTGTTTGCCCTCCTGTGACTGCGTTGCTTGTCGGTGTCGGCCAATGCTTCACCTGACTGCCCAACCTCGGAAACGTCTGGCCGTGCCTCGTCTGGTAGCCTGTCTGGTTCTGCGCTTCCGGCGTTGCCCATTTGGCCTGGTTGGACAGTCCCACTTGTTTGCTGTTCGGGCCTTGTGGCTTTTCTGCCTGTGTTGCTGTCGGCGTTGCCCACCGTTCTTGGTTCTTCCCATCCGTGCTGTGGTTGCCCTGGACCGGCTGGCCAGCCTCTAAGACAACCGTTGTAAGAGACTTCTGGCTGCCCTTCTTTCCGTTGTTGCGGTTCTGGTAGCCCAACCTTGGTTCGTGTGCTGCCGGAGTAGGCCAACCAGAACAGCCGTTTTCTTCTGTGAGTTGCGCCGACTTCCTCCGCGCTAAATAATCCTGCCGTGTAGCTGTAACCCAATCGGTCCAGGTCGTTGAATACGTCTTTAATCCCAAGGGACAAATGTCCCTCGACATTTTCGCAGAACACAAATCGGGGCTGGCAAGCGGCAATTCCGTCTGCGATGTATGGCCACAGGTGTCGCTCGTCTGCTGCGCCTTTTCTTTGGCCTGCCGCGCTGAACGGTTGGCAGGGATAACCGGCAAGCATGATGCCCACTCGGTCGTGAAAGTCTGCGTATGGGAAGGTCTTAACATCCGTCCAGACAGGAGCCGGAGCCACTTCTCCCGCTTCAATCTTTGCGACCAGGTTTGCTGCTGCGAATGCTTCCCCCTCCACATAAGCGATTGGGCGCAAGCAAACGCCTGCTCGTTCAAGTCCAAGCTCGATGCCGCCGTATCCTGTGCAGAGCGACAGGCACGAAAGTTGTTCGGGACTATCCACAAACTACTTTCCTCAATGTTGCGCGTTCCTCTGCCAAATCTGGTTCCTGTCGGCATAAATCCTCGACACGTTGGTGCGCGTAGATGGCGCTTGTCCTGTGCCGGTTGAATGCCTTGCCTACCTCGTCGCTTGTGTAGGGCTGTTCGTATGCAATCGCCATGGCCAACATCCTCGGCCAACTGATTGGCCAAGGGCCGCGCCGTGGTTGGGTCATTTGTTCCTCGGCCAGGCCGTAGTGCGCTGCCGTCCGTTTTAATATTTGTTTAGTGGTTGGTTTTCTCATTGTTGAAGGGTCGCAGTTGTGACTGCTCCAAAATATATGACCAGCGGCCGTTCAGTTTTCGGTAGTTCCTGTCGGCGAAAACTTCCTCCTTGGAAGCGTAACCAATAATCCTGAACGCCGGCGGCGTACCGATGACCAGCACATAAAACTGCGTTGGGCAGTCCTTCTTATTTGGCGTTACCAGTAGCCGGCCGGATTCGCAGCGTGTTGTCTTGACGTCGATAGTTTTGCCGTCGTGGGTAATGCAGTCGTGCGTCAGGCGTTGGTTTTTAACTACAAAATCGGGATGCAGATTCATGGCCTTGCAAAAGGCCAACTCTGCCGCGAAACCGTCAACGTCCATCTGGTACGATGAATGGCTGCCGATCTTATTTTCTGCAATGCCGGCGGCCCTGTTGCAGGTCGTCCGCATTGCCGCCACTACATTTGCAATGGCCATCTCGCACGCTGTTAGTTCAATTTTCATTTCGTTGCCTCCAGAATTAGCAGAGCATCTGCTGTTTTAAGCGTTACCTTAATATCTGGATATAGTCGCTGTGCCTCGGCCTTCAGTTTGTTCTTCCATTGCACAGGAGACATTCCTTTGCTGGTTCCGAGGAAAAGGCGTTTCTGCCATTGCTGTGGCGTGATTAACTCGGTGCGAATGTATAGGGCCGACAGTAGGCCGAGGGTAAAACCATGGTTGCGGCCAAAGTTAAACATTGCGCTGCCTGGCGCCCCTGGCCCGCCTATGTACCCGCCAACCTTCTCGACGTAGGCGACGGTAGGGTTGTTGGGATTGTATAGGCGCACAAACAGGTCGCGCAGGTCGCCCTCTGTGTCGGGCATCCTGAAGGCCAGCACATTGTCGCAAGGGTAACGCACGGCAATGCCCCCACTCTTGCCAGGGTCAACGGCAAATTGCGTTTTACCTGGTCGCAGCGATTCAGTTGGCGGCAACTCAGCCAAAGTTTTGTAGGGTTTTTTCAAGTAATTTATTCTGTAATTCGATTAATTGCATCCGTATTTCCAACTGCTTTATTTTAGCTAATTCCAAACGCTTCAGCAGTTCTGTTCTTCTTTGTTTTATCTGTTTGTTTTCAATCATCCTTCAAATCGCGCACGGGAGACAGTTGATTCAACGGCACAACGTGCATCAACGGCCCGCGCCCTTCGATCAACCTTGGCGTGTAGCGTTGGCGTGCGCTGGTGTCCTTAATCCAGCCATAGAAAACCACATATTGAGGGCTAATATATTCGGACAACACCAGCACCAGGTCGGATTCAACAGGGTCAACCAGTTTGGTCGGCACCAGCAGGCCGAGTGCAGCGTTGTTGGTTACATAAACCTTGAAGCCATCCAGGTCGGGCCGGTCAAGAGCCAAGCGCAGGGCAGCCTCGGCCGTCAGGCGCCTAATCCAGAAGTCGGGCCGCAGATTCTCGCATTCGTCAGCCTGAACCTTGTCGGCTGCCTGTTGGACGAACCGTTGCCAATCGCCTGGAAGTTCGACGGTCATTCCTGCAATTTGCTTTCAAGGGCGCAGGCGTAAAACCATTGGTCAATGGCCTCCTTTTTCATCTCGCCAACAATCTTTTTTGCTGACAAGCGGCACAGATGCGTTTTGCCTTCAGGATTATGCTCTTTAATGCCGGCTTTAAATTTCCTATATCCCTCACGGCCGAAAGCGGCCAGGCCAATGTCTAATAGTTCTTCGTCTTTTATCATCCTTTTTTAAATTTCCCCCTGCACCGCACATACGGGAGGGGGCTTCTGACGGCGTGCTGCCCAGCATTATTCCCATGAACAAAGTACAAAAAGCGGCCTTTCATTCCGCTCGATATATATGTTAGGTAATGTGCCGCCAAAACTCCTACTGCATCCGCTCAAAAACGGCCTGTGTCAGCGCCAGGTCATTGTATAGGTACTCAATGGCGGCCAGTTTGTCGTTGTGATAAGTCTCCGCGAAGTGTGCGCCACTCTTGCCGGCCTTATCACCGACACCAAAGAACCGGCCAAGCCTGTCCAGGCTAATCCGTTCGCCGTATGTTCCGCTGCAAAACATCTCCATGGTATCGCGCAAATTCGGTCTGTACCATTTGCCGTCTTTAATCCCTGACGGCACAGTAATTCCCAACTTCCAACTGCGCTTGATAAGGAAAGGCCAATCGAATGAATGTGTATTATGGCCAATCCATTGCGCCTCATTGTTGTGGAGAAAATATTTCCAAAACTCGGCCAGCAGATAGCCCTCGTTGCCTTCAAACACTCCAGGGCCGTCCTTGTCGGACTGCACGCCGATGGCAAGCACTCTCCCCGTCAATGGGGAAAGTGCTGCCTTCTCGACATATTCAAGGCGTTTTTTGTCAACGTAAGCTGCAATTTTTTGCGGGTCTTTCCAGGTCGACGGAGCCTCAAAAAACGGCAGGTCATGTTCCAGTTCCTCGTCCGGCAATGCCTCGGTTTCAATGTCGAAAAAAATAGGCGCCAGGTTGTAATAGTCAGTTTCAACCTTGGCAGGAGGGTTTGGGTTTTTAGGGTAGGCCATAACTCAAAACGGCATATCGTCGTCAGCCAATGGAGTTGCCGGCACGCCGGTCGGCGCCGTAGCAGGCTGCTGTTGTTGCGGTGCGTCATCACGATCCTGTCGGCGCGTATAGGCGCCGGACAATGGCGGGAAAACCTCGTCCTTATTTTTAGGCGAGGCCGATGTGATGGCCGTGTATTCAGTTCCCTTCTGGCTAGTTTTCATTGAAAGTGCAAGGTGCGCGTGAACGCCTATAAGTTGCTCCAGTTTGATGTTGTCGCCTGGTGCAAGGGTCTTGCCGCGCCAACCTGATAAAAACTGATGCAGGTTAGATTTTTCGTGCAACTCATGGCCTGGTTCCGGCAAGTTATATCGTTGCGTTCGTACCGTAAACTGGTTGCCGGTCGCCTCAACCACTCCGGCCTTGTCCTTGGCTAATTCAAAATGAATTTCGCATTGGTGCTTGTTGCCGTGTTTAGTTTCCTGCTTGCCCAAATCAACGACGTCGCAGCACGTTGCCTTGTGTATTCCTGTCGGTGGATTCTCCCATGAACCACCGCCGCCGCTTCCAACTGTTATTTCCAATGACATATTGTTTTCTTTTTTCCTTTTGTTTGTTTAGCGCCAGCCTAAGAGAAGCAGCCATCCAATGACTGCCGCTGCCCCGCCGGCAAATATCCAGAACGCAACCAGGCAGATGCCGGTCATGTCTTTAGTCTTATACGGTCGGCGTTTCTTTATTGCCGCCTGTTCACTCGCGGCCAGATAGGCCGCCCAATGGCTTGTTTTTACTTTGTGCATTTTTTTCTGAATCGCTCTAAATCTGTTCTGTTAATCCTCACCGTGCGATGGCCAAGGCGCGTCACAGGGAACCGCCCTGCATTGGCCAACCTCTTGCAATGCTTCGTTGTTATCTCCAGAAATTCGGCTGCCTGTTCGTAGTTCATAATGTAGGTGGTGCTTCACCTATGACAAAAAAAGTTTGATGTAATGCAATAAAGGGTGGTGCTTCACCTTGGGTAAAAAAATTAACGTGCAGCAACAGCGCCCTGCTCCAACCCAAGGGCGGTCAAAATGCTGTTAGCCTTAATACCAGCGGCAGCCGACCAGCCATCCTGTTCTGTTATCCATTCCAGAACCTCGGTTTTGTCTGCCGCCACGGCAGTATCGATAAAGCCTCCGCGTAAGGCGGGATTCCAGTTTTTAAATTCCAGCCCGCAGCGCATCTTCGTTCTTTCGAGGCACAGCGAGTTATCATGGATTAGCCCCAAGGCAATTTGCCAGTTTTCGTCAAGCCATGCCTTGTGTTCTAACTTACTCTCGGCATCCAAGGCGCGGGCCTCCCATTTCTCCATGCACACAACTAACTCGCCTACTGCGTGGCCCTCATGGCCTAGTAAATTCAGGCCGTAGTGCATGGCTTTGACGTTGGTGCAAACGTAGGTTGCTCCCGTGGAAATCACCACAGCAACAACTACGGCAAGCCATAGTTGGCGCTTGGTTGCTACCTTCGCGTTCGTTTCGGCAACTCGGTCGGCCGTCAGTAAATCCAGGGCCGCCTTACCCTCTGCTGCCTCGATGTTGGTTTGTTCTTCAGTCATTTACGTTTCTTATTCAGTTCCCTGTTTCTCTCCTTTGCTATACGCGCCAAAAAATCCCCAAGCCCCAACCCTTCCCTGTCTGCCAATGCACGCAACGCCTTTACGTCGGATATGTGCATCCAGGTACGGAGTTGCTGCTTTGATGGGTCGCGTTGGTTCGGCACTTGCGCCAAGGTGAAGCATCACCGGTCTGTTGGCAAGTGCAAAAGTGAACTTTATTGAAAGTTTTTTTATTCATCAAAAAGGGCATTGTATCAGTCGCCCTGGGACATTGCCTGTCCTATGTCCCAAAACCTTGCCGCCGCCTTTGGCCGCACCAGTTCTTTATAATGCTTGGCAATCATTTCCGGCGAGTTGCCGGCTTCCTCGGCTGTCAGGCCAATGTTCTTGAAGTGTGCCAGGTGGTAGGAACAGAAGGAATGCCGCAGGCTGTTGGCCGGTATTGCCGGCAGCTTGGCCCGCCTGGCCTTGTCGTAAACTGATTGGCTCAACGGCAGCACGCCGCCCTTCTCCAGCGCCAAGTCCAGCCAACGGATTGCCGAGGGTTGCAGCGTGCAGATTCGCCTTGCCCGCAGTTTAGATGCCTGGCCGCGCACCGTTACAATGCTTTCGTCGGGTTTTTCCCAACACTCCATATCCGCTGCAAGCGGCGCATGTGGCCATAGTTCAATATCCTGGTCGCGTGTCTGCAATGCCTCGGACACCCGTAGGCCGCATAACAGCACCAGCACCGTCACAGGGCCGCATTCTGGCACCTCTACGGCCTTGGCCAGATAGTCGGCGGCCTGTTCCACCGTCAGGATTGAAACGTCGCCCTGGTCAAGCAGACGCCGTTCGTTGCCGGCGAATGGGTCGTGCCGGCCAACGCTGTACCCTTTCGACTCTGCCCATCTGCGAAGCGTGCCAAGGTCGGCCAGCGCACGGTTGAACCTGACGGCGCTGTAATGCTGGCCGTCCAGCCAATCGCTGACCTGCTCGGCCGTTATGCCGTCAAGGTTGTCGTTGTCGAACTTGGCGCCAAACTGGTTGTAGGTCGAGCGGTAGCTTTTCAGCGACTCCGGCCGCAGTCCCTTGGCAGTCTTGGCCGACAGGAATAGCTTCTGTGCCTCGCTGAACTTGATTGGCTTGGCTGGTTCTTCTTCTCGCTCGTAGGCCATGCAGGCCGTCAGTAGGTCATACTCGCCCTTGACGGCACGCTGCCAGGCTTGGAATAGGCGCACCTTGTCGTCGTCCGGCAGGGCGTCAAACTCGGCCAGGCCGTTGCCTTTGGCCTTCCTGACGGCCCGCCACTTGGCTGCCGCCCTGGATGGGTTCTTGTAGTATTTGCGCTGACGCACTCCCTTGACAAACCAGCAGACTTCATAAAAGGTGCGCCCGTCTTGTTTAAGTTTTCTAATAGCCACAACGCAAAAAGCATTGGCATCGCGTTGGCACCTGCGTCAAGCTTATTTGTTCCCAATGGGGGCGAATGGAGGCGAACAGGAAAAGGCTGTTTTAGCCTTATTTATTAGGCAATTGCAGATTTTGGCCGTGGTTATTGGCTTTTGTTGGGGTTGCCGAAATAGGGCCAAAGGGGGTTCGACTCCCCCCGCCTCCACCATTTTTACTAGGAAATAGGCGTTTTAGCTTTTGCGTTGGCACCAAATTGGTACCAATTTCAAAGAAGGCTGCTCCACCAGCGCAATGCGCCAGGGTTGGCCTGCCAGAAGGTAGTCAGTCCCGTGGCAAATGTCTGCACAACCTGTTCCTCAGCCTCGTACTCTATCCCCATTAGATGGCCAACAGCGTGCAGTACCTCATGCAGGAACGTATCGGCCAGCGCCTCCCTGCTCTGCCCCTCGGCCAGCACAATCTCCTGCTGATCGAAGTCGCACCATCCGCTTGCCTCGATGCTGGCCACGAATCGCACCTTGTAGGTGAGGTTTAAAACCTTCAGCCTCCTTGGCGCCGCTATTTTTCGAGTAGTTGCCATGCCTGGAAGAACGGCGCCAGCACACAGTCCGTTTGACCAGGCGCCCAATTGTATTTAGTGACGGTCGCAGCTTCAACCGGCATGATGAAAAAAACGCGATGTTCTAGGCCGACAAACACAAGAAAATCACATTCCTCCCGTGTGTAAAGGTCGTTGGTGCTGCGGCATTTCGGCATAAACGAATAACGGCCGACAGTTTTGTTGACGTCCAGGGCCGGCTTGGCGCAGGTCTTTACCTGGACACGTTGAATTTTACGGCCTTTTACGGCGGCAATGTCAAACGAGGGTTGATGAGGCGACATACAGACTTGCCAGCCGCGTTGCGACAGTTCGGCCGCTACCAGGTATTCACCGCAGGCAGACGTAAGCAGTACGTCATTGACTGCCGGCCTTGTCATGGAGTTGGTGCAGAATTTCCTGCATCCTGGCATCAGGAACGAACCAACCAGGGAAGGCCGGCGTGTAGGCTTCAGCAGCCGGCAGCCTAGTCACTTCCTTGTCGGCCGGTATCACCACTATTCTCGGAGTGCTGCAACCTACGCAGAACAGTATCAAGCCGATGGTTGACACGATCCTGGTTGCCCGTTGCAACGGCCAGGTCAATCTCGCAGAGTGCCTCCAGATAATCGGCCTTTTCATCCTCAAGACGTTTAATGCGCCGCTTTAACCACCAGGTAATCAGCGCGGCGCCAACTGCCAGGAATGCCTCAAGCATCCTCTGCTGTATCTGACTTGATGCCCTTGCGGATGAATATTCCCATTAGGGCCGTGACGGCCAACTGCACCGCCGCGCCAAGCTCGATTTCGCCCTGCATATAAAGGCCGGCCGCTGCGAGTAATGCGCCAAGGCCGGTCAGGTAACTTTTTTTGCCTTCTAGTTGTTTCATTTGCCTTTATTCTTGAACAGAAAATATATCTTGGCGCACAGGTAGCACAGGCAGGCGGTTGATATGCTCAACTGTAACAGTTGCGAAATCTCAACGTACCATGTGCCGACGCCTACCACGCCGCTGCCTGTTGCTTTGGACATATCCAGGGCGTCGCTCATTTAAACCAACCCTTAGACGGCGAATTAGTGCCGCTATGCTGCGGCTCGTAAAACTCGGCCGACAAACCACCAAGGCCAAGGTCAATTTCTCGGACGTTCTGGCAGCCACTACTTGCCGCGCCTATTGCCGCCAGCATGATACAAATAATTATCCTCGGTCTGCTTTTCCAAGCGTGCCAGGCGTTCGCTAACTTCGGCCAAGGTTTTGTCTGTCTGGTTGTGCCGCTCAATAAGTTTGATTGTGATAGACTCAAGGTTTTTGAATTTGTCCTCCATGGATGCGAGGCATACGCGCAAATCGTCCAAAGTGAAGTTAACCAGGCGAACCACGAACCAACCCGCCGCGATTGCTGCCGCCGCCGCGAAACCGTGCTTGTCGATAAAGTCGCCAAAGTCCAATTCATCCCGCCCTGCTTATTCTGCCGGTTCAGTCTTCAAACTCTCCGACAACAACCCCATAAAATGATTGCGACCGACTTGTGCCTGTTCCGCATTCATCCCAAGCTGTGCCAGTTGCCGGTCAAGGTCTGCAACGTGGTTCACAAATCGCACTTGGTCTTTTGAAAGGTCGTTCACCTTGTATTCCGTATTGTCGATTGTAACCGTTTGTTCTTCGCTCATTCAGAAGTGTCTTTCCAGGCTACTTTTTCAACGACCGTCTCGGCGCGAACCACAACTGTCTCGCTGGTTTCCTCCACCGCATCAACGGCTGGGCTAACCTCGTAAGACTCCATCACCGGCACTTCGTGTTCGCCGATTTCCTCACCGGCATCGTTGTAAAGTTTGTGCTTCACAACTTGCGGAGTGCTGACCGTTTTCTTGACGGTTTCGGTCGTTGTCTTTTCAACAAACTTGCCGTCAACCTCGACGATTTCAGTCGTGGAAACTTCCTCGTCAACTTCGCTTTCAACAACCACTTGCCGCTCGCCCATCACCGCATCAACTGCCGGTTGCGCTGGCGTTACGGTTGTCTCGGTGATTTCCTCCAGCTTGCATCCCGCGCTTATCCACTCGTCCCAATCTTCTAGCGAGCCAAACTGGATGTTGCGCCCGTAGACTTGGTAAAGAATGTTATTCAGCCACTTGAACTCATTCGCGTCACAATGCGCTTGTAGTTCGTCGCCTTCCAAGATTGGCGTGTTGGCATCGTAAACATACGAATCGCTGCCGTGCGTGATTGTCACAAGCACACGTTGCATCGTGTCATCGACTGGAATTGTTTTCGTAATCTCCATTTTTAAATCCTCCTATCGCAATACAACGGTGTTAACATTGTGGTATAACCCCAATAATGTTGCGCCCGTTTCGGTAACTTGTTGGTAAATGTCTCCGTTTGCATCGCAGTTAATCCGTCCGCTTTGTTGGAGGTAAACGCTGTTAATTTGGGGGTAACACACTAACTGGTATGGGTATGTAGATGTCGGCCCAAAGCGAATGCCTTGGCCACTAGCAACTGAAGTGTTTTGCACCTCAACAAGTGAGTGAATCGCTTTCGCGCCTTTCGGAATCTTTCCGTTTGAAAGTGCCTCCAGATTTAAAATTTTATCGTCGGCTGCTGCCGGTGTAACATTCGATTGTATTTCAATAAATTTTTCCAAATCAATAACCTCCCCGCTCGGTCGGCTATAATTTCCCTCGCCGATTGCGCTGCCGAATACAAGCATCGGTTGGGAGATGTAAGCAGTTCCCGCCGCTTGGCAATTTATCAATGCTTGGAAACGAGTGGCAGTTGTTGAGTTTGTTACAGTGAACTCAAGCCATTCCCAATCGCCGCCGCCCGTGTGATAGTCGCCATAACTGGAAGTGATACCGTCATACAAATATGGCCGAATCGACGATGCCGTAGAAGTCTTGCACCAGAATCCGAATGTGACTGTTCGACCCGCAAATTTTTCTACCAAAGCCAACTCGGCGGTAGGGTAGGTTCCGAAATTTAAGGCACTCCCATTGACCACTTTCAGCGAATAAAACGAACCCTCTTTAGTCGTGTTGTTTGAGGTTGGGCTGTTGCCGGTGTTTTTGTGTTCGCGGTATAAATCGAGAGCGCCGTCTTTCACCCACCCATCTGGCCCAGCACTTCCCGTCACAATCCCCGGCGTGACTTCTTCGACCTTAATGTCGTCAAATGATATTACGCCAGACGCGTCACCAATTTGTAACAAATACATTCTGGCCGTAGTCGTAGTGGCTTCAGCCATTTCGTAAGTCCCACCATACCAAGTGTATTGCGCCCAGCTTGTGGTCAAATTGACGGTGGAATTAACATTGCCCGGCCCAATCCAAGTTCCAGCACCGGCATTGTCATTGATGACCATTTTCCAAGCAGAGCCACCGGCATCGCCTTTGACCCACACCGTCACTTTGTATAGCTTGCCGCTTTCCAAATCAAAGGCGTTGCTATACATCCCGTTGTCGGCTGAAGCACCGTCACCAGTAGCAGTTATGCAAGCACTGCCATCGTGGCCACCAGATGTGCCACCGTCTTGGTTCCCCGCTAACGTAGCACCTCCATAAACATTCCAGCCGGTCGTTGCGCTTCCGTCACTATTGATGGAATCGTTTGCCAACATTTCATCGACAACCTCCAGCGTCGAGTTTGACCAGACGTCGAAACCGGAGTTGGTCAGCAAGTTTTCTTTGAGTACGCCATCTTCTTCAACGATGCCGCCGGTTGCAGTAATCGCTCTACCTGTCGAGTCGTTGGTGACTTCTAAACAAGTCGTGCCGGTTGAGAGTGGATTGTCGTTCCAAATTTTGACAAGAGAGCGGGTGTCTGTGTGTTCCGAAAAGCTGTAAAAAATCGCGGCTCGGCCAGTTGTCAACTCGTCTGCTTCAACGTGAAGCGCAGTATCAGTTGTTGCCGGTGAAGCCGATAAATAAAGACTTTTGACATTGCCGGTCGGCGTGATGGTTGTCGTGCCAGCCGAGTCGATGGTGAGACGGTCGGTTACTGCGCCTCCCGCTGCCTGTGTTCCAAATCTAATCGCGCCAGCGTTATCAGCACCGTCTCTGTAAAAATCGATGAAAGCGGTGTTATCTGCGCCGTGCAAACCTTCGATTCTGGCATAACGCGCTGTGCCGGTTCTTTTGCCTTGCAGATACAAGCCAGCAGATTGAGTAGTGGCTGAACCATCGCCACCCGAAACTGTTAGAGTATTTGTATCGCCTCCAGCTATTGTCGCGCCGCCCACGCCCACGTTTCCGGACGACACAACCAAGTCCAAATTGTTGCTTGCGTCCTCGCTTATCGTGATGTTGCTGCTCTCGTCATTGGAAAGCCATTGCATTACATCGGAGGACGCACCGTCAGATTTGATGATTGGCTCGTTCTCGATGGTCGCGCCGCTTGCGGCAACGGGTTTTTTAAATTTGGTAATCATGGCCGGTTCTTATTTATCGTACAACGCCACAACACCATCGGCGGCAGTCTCAACGTCGATGTAAAACTGGTCGGCGGTGAAATAGTCATCTGCCGCGTCGGCGGTGAAGCCAACAACGTCGCCAGGTTCCAGCTTCATGGCGGCCGTGCCGTCGCCGCTGTTGGGCTGAATCCAGACTGTGCCGGCGTTGTCGGTGCGGGCCGCCTTCAAGCCTTGGAATGTAACCGAATGAAACCTTGTCGCGCTGGTTCCCAATGCCTCCGGCGTGCCTGTGGCCGATACCGTCTTAATTATTGCTCCGAATGTTTGTTGTGCCATTTTTCTAAATTATGGTGAGATGTTAAGGACAATCCAGCGACTTGCGCCAGAGTCATAAATAAACATGGCCGTGCCGCGTGCTGTAATGTCTACGTCGGCGGCCGTCATGGTGTAAATTCTGTTGGCGGCAATTGTTTCGCTGGCACTTTCATGCTGCACCGTGAGCGTGTCTGTGTCGTCGCTATTGTAGACGATCAACAGCCGGCCATCTGCGCCGCTGCTGATGCCTTTCAGATTAGCAGAAGCCGACAGGGCGCCAATTTTGATGAATGTGGCGTTGTAAGGTTCCAGCCTGTGCGTGCCTGCTCCTGTTATGGCCGTATCATCAAGCCTGGAGAATGAAAATTCTGAACCAGTTGAAAGCGTTAAAGCGCCGGCCATTGTGCCGCCGGCCTTGGCCAGGAAATTGGCGTCTGTTTGGGTCGTCGTGTAGTAACTGGCCGACGGTGAAGGGCTGGTGCTGCTGCTGTCGATGCCGTGCGACTGAATGGTAATTGCCTGCTGTATCGGCGTCAGGCTGTTGCTGCCGCTGATGTACTCAACTTCAATGGTGCTGCTGGCGGCGCCTGCGGTGGAATAGGTCAGGCCGTCAATCTCGCTGGTCGTCAGGGCCAGGGTGCAATCGGCATAATAATCAGTACCGTCAGCCGCGATGCTTGTGGCGCTTGTGGTAGCCAGGACGGTCGGGCTGGACTCGTCCGGCGTCACAATGGCAATCTCTACGCTGCCGGACGTCACCAGGTCATAAGGGTCGGTCAGGCCGCCGGCTTGGTTGACTGTAACCAGGCGAACGCGCAGCGGCAGCACATCGCCCTGAAAGAGTTTATCCAGGTTAAATGTGCTTGAATCGTAACGGCTTGTTACGAATTTACGGTCAGTAATATCAACCGTCAGTTCCCATTTGTTAGCCATACGCCGCCACTAATCTCCGACAGGTTGGGCCGTTTGCAAGCGAATGGGCTAGAAATGAATTACTGGCGGTGTAACTTGGCAGTAGTAAACATATTGGCCATCCTTGTCGGTAGGTGTCACCGTGGTTTCATCGCTATTGAGTAACTGAATGTAATCAGCGCCAGCCGGCCCGCCGCTGGCAAGCTGCTTCTCGGCAAACTTGGCTCGCGTGGAGGTTGCCGGATAACCGCTGCGGCTTGTGTCCTCTGTGTAGATTAAAATTGCTCGATTGGAGTTTGTCGCCTTCCCGATTAGCCGCGTTTTGTAAACCCAAGCATAATAATTGATGTATGTGGTTGCATCGCTAAAGGCCGACAGATAGTCGGTGCCAGACAGGACAGGCAAGGTAATTGGAATTTTCCAATTGCCGGACGTCGCCATGGTGAATGTATCGATGTTCACCACTAAACCGCCAAGGTCAACTGCTGGTTGTGTAAATGTTGCCAAAGCGAATTGCCCTTCATACCGAAACTTGAAACCCATTGCCGCCGCCTTCGCCCGAACATCACCAATTGTAACCCAGTAAAAATCATTCATTACAGCCTGGTCGGGCGCCACGGCGTCTGTGTAAATGTCGTCAGGAAAGTCCGATCTGGTTTTAATGGCCGACGACCCTAGCAGGCGAGTGTACAACAAATGCAGCGTCGATCCGCTTGTGAAGCAAGAATAACATTCTTTGGGAATTATATAGTTCCCGAAATTGCTGAAGATTTGAACCATCCCCCCAACAATCGGGGCAGCATCACCAAAATAAACCTCGTCAAAACACAATGGCCGAATCTTTTTGCATTTTTTCAGTATTGTAACCAGGTCGTTGTAATGCTCCTTTAGCAGGTTCGTTCTAATGTAAAGCGTGGCGCTTCCGGCAATGGCAGCCTGAAATTCGCTTATAGTTGTTCCCCCTGCTGCTTTTTTTAATTCTAACTCATGCGAGGCATCGCCTGGCAGCGTCAACGGGTAGCTGCGATTATCTGTTAGACTTATCCCGAATGGTTCAATCTTCGTTTCTATCGCGCTGGTTTGGAATGACACGTTTGATTCCGTTAATGTGCCTATGTCATTCTGCTCAAAATCTGCACCATCCAAGCCGACAGGGTCGTTGGTTATGTCGAGATGTGTGTAGGCGCTGCCCCTGTCCTCGTACAGCTTGGGATGTTTTGGGCCTTCAAATAATCGGTGATGCTTGTTTCTATTGCTTGGCCATCCGCTACGGGATTCAGAACCGTCAACCTTGTAGGCAATTGCCCTGTCAGTTATTACAGAAATTTGAGCATCACCGCTACTGTCTACGGTGACATCGAAATAATTATTGATAGAAAACCCATCAAAAACCCCTGCCGGTGCAGTTGCGGTTAAGGTCGTGGCAATGGGCCAATATTCCGTTGAAAACAAAACCGGCCCCTCTGTCGTCAGTTTTATGTTTTCGCCGGCTGACGTTGCATGGCCTACCAATTCGTTTTGATAGGCTGTTATGTACTGCGCGACAGTTGTGCTGGTGCTGTCTATTGCGCTGGATTCGCTTACGCCCATTATGCCGTCACTCACCGCTGGCGTGGATGATGCACATTTTACTGGACTACCAATTCCCGTTTCTAAAAAACAATCCCCGCCGCTGGTTGCACCTAAATCCAAAACCCTTGGCGAGTCGTTTAAGACCAACAGATTAGAGCTTTGCTGCCATAAATAAAAAATGTCTTTACTGGTGGAAACTTCTATTTTTGCCGTCTCATAAATGTTGCTAGTTGTAACGCCAATCGAGCTAGTCAGTCCTGCTCCGGCCATTGCGGTGTTAAATGAACTAAAGCCGTCAAACGATATGCTACCAGTTTCAGGTGTACTGCCGGCGCTGGTCGCGCGAAAATAACTAATGTCGCCCTTGTGAAATATTAAATCACCAACCAGGGTGCTGTTTGAGATAGTCGGAACGTAGCCATCGGTTGCATATTCCCCGCCAACGTCTGTGTAGGTTGTGGGATTAAAAACTATTCTCGACGAATCCCCCAGGTGCGGAGTGATTGACTCTGCACGCTGGCCTATTGCTTCAAGTATATTATACAGAAATGAAGCGTTTGTAATATTGTTGGCCCGCATTGAGTCGGCAACAAACCCAGAATGCGACTTGAAATTCAGAAACCTTGGATCATCTGCAAAGCATTTAAAAAAGTATTTGTAGGTTGAATCGTATCCCGAACTTACAGAGTCGCGCCGCACGCACATTTGGGAAAATTTCGGAATGGTCAGACTGTAGTTGTGGCTTGATGATGTTCCGAAATAAAAAGTTAAATCCTCGTCTGTGAGATTGTGCAGCTTGAAACAGTTGTACTTGTCGTAATCGTTTGAAAATTCAAACTTGTAACCGCCTGAGCCGTCACTTGCTGAGTCGCCTATTATTATTTCTGCCACAGCATAGCGCCAATGTTTTTCGGGTGATGGTTGGCCCATGTCCCATACATAATACTCTGTGCCGCTATGGGTCATTGTGTGGGCTTTTAAGGAAAACTCCAACCCCAATGGCCCTGCCGTAATTGCGTAGTTCAGGGTGCTGTCGTAGTAGCTGTAAGTCGCCCCGCTGACGGCGGTGTCGTATGTGCTTTGATTGTAGCTCGCCGGCAGGCTTCCCGCCCTTAGTGAGTACAAAGCGGAAACATCAGTGGCATCATGGTTTCCCGATGTGTAGAAATAAAATTCCTTGCCAACAGTAACCGATTCGGTCGGTGCAATAATTCCAGAAGGGTGCGCCAGGTAGATGGATTTCCCATCCATTGTTTTGTCGACAATAGACTCCGCTTCAGACCAAAGCAGATTCATAGTTGCCGCTGTCGGCTTTTCGTTTCCAGTTAAGTAACTTACAGCCATACTGCCGCCCCGCTGTCGCTGCCGCTGCCGCTGCCGCCTGCCGACATTTTGCGCGGGCGCTTGACGTCAACGTGCGTGCCGTTGGTAGCTCGGCGCACTCGGACGTCGGCATTACTACGCACCTGAAGGCTTCGCGTGTAGGCTAACAACTGGTTCAACCAGGCGTTGATTCGTTTGCCTTCAGAAAGTTTGATTGGGGGTTGCATCTAACTTGCTACAGAGTAAACCCAGGTTGACCATAATTCCAGTTTCCATTCCTGACTGACAGTAACCTTGCGGCGCCCTTCGCTGATAATCCTAGGCGCACACTTCAGCCATCCCCATTGGTGCGTCGTGCCGTCGATTGTTTGCTGGTACGAGCTAGGGCTGACGCCGGCCGGAATACTGTAAACATGGACATTGCCAAGGGTCGTTATCATGGCAGCATCAAGGGTTGATTCGCCAATGGTTGAATTGGTCAACATTTGGCTTGGCGTCACGATGTTGTTGACGTTGCCGAATGCCCGCTGAATGACGGTTGCCCCGTAGTTGTAACCATGCGAAAACGTGAACGTATGACGCAGCGTGTACTGTGGCCGCTGGAAACTGTCCTGCTCTTTTACCAGGTGCCGATAAATACTTTTTAAGGCAGTATCACAGGCTGGCGCTGTTATGTCGGTTGAGGAACCAGGCAGGCTGCTGGTTGTGGCCGTCATAAATGTCGGCGTTTTAACGTTGCCGTCGTCGTCCGTTTCAATGGTTTCCTCAAGTTGTTTTTTTATGCGATTGCGATTTATTTCGTTCGCATTAAACGTGGTGCTGGTCGCTGAGTCGGTGGAATTGAGCGTGTTAAAATCAAGTGACTTAACGGTGGGATGTTCCCATAAACTGTACTCCTGGTCATTGCCGTCCAGTTCCCAAACCTCAACAGGCTGCTCCACCACTCCGTCGCCGCTCCATACGTCCTTGGCGTAATTGACGTACAGCTTGGCCGTGGCGCCGTCAGGTTCAAATCGTATGCTGGTTGCACCGCCAGCGCGGACATAACGGCCAAACAAACCGCGCACGGCCTGCGTTTCGCCTTCAAATTCCTTGGTATAGTTGAAGCCGGCAGCCTTGTCCCATGAAATTGATGGGTTTTGCTGCACCAAGTTATAGCCTTTTACGTCTGCCATGGTTTAATATTCGTCGCTGGTTATGTTGTCGGCGGTTTTCTTTGTGTGTTTGGCAATGTTCTTCAGCAGTTGGTTGTTGTCCTTTTCAATTGCCACAGGGTCGGCCGATTGACTGACGGCCGCGCCGATGCGTTGCAGGCTGTTTAGTTGCAGACTCGGTTTCGACCAGCCTGTTGCTGCTGCGGCTGCTGCGTCGGCGTCTGCTCCATACGGTTGCAGTCTGCCATCCTTCATGCGCTGGCCGGATGTTTTTGACAGTTGGGCTTTTACCCACATATCTGCTGCGGCAGCGTAATAATCTGCGCCAGCCTCCTGCGGGCCGATTGCCTCATCTAAACCCATGGCACCTGAAGTGAAATTCTGGCGGGCTGCCGAATTGCCAGAAGTCTTGCCGCGAACGCGAACGCCGCCTGCCCAGTTTATTGGTTGTGCCATGTTCAGCGCCTTTGACACAAGCAACAGGTTCCGGTCCTCGGCAGAGCGCCGCTCTCCTGAAGGTTTTTTTATTATATCCTCCAACACATTAGCCAACCCTGCAACAGCATCAGCAGCAGCCGGCAATACTTCACGCTTCAGCCTGTCCATTTCGTCGTTGAACTTGACTAGGCTTTCGATTGTTGCGTTGTCGATGCCTTTAGGCGCCTGGCCCATTAGGCTGCCGAAACCTGAAACAAAGGCCGGCACAAGTTTGCGGCCGCCGCCGCCCATTAGTTCTTCAAGGCTCTTGGCCTTGTCCATGGCGCCGCCAGCCTTCTCGATGGCCTCGGCAATTTTCAAAAACACTTCCTCCGGCCGTGCCGTGCGAAGCATTTGCATCGTAACGCCAAAATCAAGCAGCGCCTTGCGCTTGGTTTCCGCTCCGTCCTTTGCTTCCTGGATGGCCTTGGCCAAGTCCATGAATGCGTCCTGCACACTCTCCAGGTTTGTGCCGGATTGGGTTGCTGCAAAGTCGAATTTTTGCACCGTCTCGGTGCTGGCGCTGATGCGCTTGGCTGTCTTTTGGATTTGGTCGGCGTGCTGAACGATGCGTCTGGTTGCGCTGGCCAGAAAACCAACAGCAAAAACGCCGCCGATGGCACCTGCGAAACTGCCGGCCATCCTCGACGCGGCGCCCTTCGTGCCGGTTTCCATCTTCCGC
>Ga0080013_1002568_pt1 | contig 21074 bp, 35 predicted proteins | sample ETNvirenome_6_85_FD_69236 | JGI IMG/M metagenome (GOLD analysis project Ga0080013, IMG submission 69236) | Marine viral communities from the Pacific Ocean - ETNP_6_85 (SPADES assembly) (version 2) | ecosystem: Environmental > Aquatic > Marine > Oceanic | place: Pacific Ocean | collected 2013-06-19 | reverse complement strand
CCTCTCCTCGATTGTCTCATCAGACAATATTATGCCACCCTTTGTTTTTCCTTGTCCTTTATACGGAAGAATTAATAATCTCCACCCTGTAGGGTCAGGGAGTCTATCTAAAACTTTATCCGTGGGTAAATGGGTAATATCTTTAGTAGCTTCCTCTTGAATTTTTTTAAGAAAGCGATTTTCTTTTTCTTCTGCAATTTTATTATTTTCATCCGCCTCTATTGCGAGATCTTTTTCCTCTAGGGCGAATTTACGTTTTGGTATCTCCGTCATCATCTTTCTGCAGGTCCTGTATTTCCTGTTCCATTATATTATAGCCTTTGTATTCACCTACTGTCTTATTGTATTCGTCAAAGCTGTGAATGCCACCAGCGATAATGTTTTTTAGTTGTTCTTTGCGCTCACGAATCCTTTTCAGGATTACGTAGATAGCGGTTGTATCTTCCATTAATGGAAGTATACACTAAAATTAAGAAAAAATCAACTACTTTTTCTTTTTAGCTTTCATGCCACCGTGCATCGCTTTAACTCTTCCGCCTTTAGCAGACATAGTTCTAGCGCCAGAAAAAGCTCCTCTTCCTGCAGCTTTTTCCGCACCTTTACTCATGGCACGTCTGCCAGCCAAAGAACCTCTCGCTCCTGGATCTCTTGCACTTAATGATTCATCAAGTCTAGCGTTGTAGCCCTGCTTCATTGGGCCACCAGCTTGTTTCTTGACTCTTCCACCACTTTTATAAGTAGTAGTGCCGAATTTCTTTCCGGGAGTTGCACGTTTTTCACGTCTTGCATGTATTTTTCCAACCATTATTTTCTCCTATTTTTTTACCTTTCCACCTTTCTTATAAGCTTTTGAAACTTTTTGTCCAGTGGTTTTTGCATGTACTGCTGCAGCCTTCTTTCCGGCTGGGGTATACGCAAATTTCTTAGTACCTACTTTGGGCATAATTCCTCCTAATATATTTTCGTTATTGGTCTTTTATTAGGGAGCATTAATCCAAAACCTCTTGGAGTAATAACTGTGCCACCTTTGTTCTTTTTAATTGGTTTACTACCATGCTCCGCTGTCCATTTCTTAGCAATTGCGGGCTCATTCGCCCACAAATATTTTCTTTGTTTTTCTGACTTGAAAGGCATTATTCCTTGTTCTCCACCTTGGTTATAATTTTTGCATGTTTTGTTCCTCCTACATAAAGTCCAAACCATGCTGCTCCTGCACCTACAATAACCGAAACAAAGGCCGATTGGGCATTTGTTGGGTCAGGTAGTTGCATAAACCATTCCGTTGTTCTCCAAAAGGCAACTCCGTATAACGTAATTAACAAGCGCGGAAAAATTCTCCACGCACTAAGACGCTCCGGTGAAATCATTTTTTCTTAAATAATCCTTTAACACCTGGCGCCATTCTCACGCCCATGCTGACACTGCAGCTTAAATATAAGAGATGCTTATAATAATCCGGCAATTTATGAAGTGCCTCAAAGCCCCTTTCCACGTGCTCCGTCATTCCAGGAATGAATACTAAAATTGCGGGGATCATGAGGGCAAGCAAAACGAATTCGTCTTTCCAGCTTCCCTTCATTTGATCAACAGCGGACGCTTCCCACGAAACTTCGCCGGCGATCTGTTGCTGCCTTAATTTAGTATTAGCTTTTATTTCTGTCAGTTTGTTTTCGGCCTTCGCTTTCTTGGTTTCAATGAAACCGGAAACCGCTTGACCAGCAACCCCTAATAATGGTTTAATTAATAATTGTAACATGTTATTTCACCAAATCTATTATACCACCATCTCTTGCCATTGCAAGGTTGGTGTATGGATTTCCTCTATGAACTTCTACCATATAGTCTTGTAAAGGTGTTTGTCCAGGTATAAATTCCTCTTCGCCTCGTTGCTTTGGTCCGGGTCCTATGCCAGCACCGTAAAGAGCTGCAAGGTCACCATAATCTCCATATCCTGCAGCCCAGCTTCCTGGTCCACCTGGAGGAGATCCTCCATAAATATCCCCTCTTAATTCGTCTAACGCAAATTCTATAGCAGGAATATTTTCTTCCGTTAAAGTAGTAGGTATGCCTGTGAACATATCACTAGTAGATGTATCAAAATCATAAGTGGGAGTAAAACGCCCTTGGTCATCATATGTACCAGTTGTTGCCGTCTCCAATAAATAGCTTCCTAATTTATTTAAAGTAGGTTTTTTCCATTCCCCATTTACTAGTACAGCTCCGGGTTCTCCCATTTCAGCATTTTGGTAAACTAACTTATCTCCTATTTCATCATCAAAATCTGTTGTTCTTACATATGGACTATATTTATCGTCGATAAGATCAGTATTATCCAGCATATTAAAAAAATTATATGCCAACCCCTTAGGGTCATACATAGACATCATTTTTTCTAAGTTAGAAGATCCTAGATTCTCTAATACTGGAAGAGGGCCTTTTCCTCCTACATTTCTATCGCTAGGAAAACTTTGGGATGAAGTGTCTCGACGATCACTGGCCCATCTAGGAGGGTCTTCTCTTCTAGTATTTGCTCTTTCTAAATTTCCGCCAAAACGTGTATCCGGTTGACTATATCCTGGTCTTCTTCCAGCTGTTGCTGTTTCTTCAAATGGGTTTCTTTCTGGCATTATCTTAAACCAAGTTTGTATGGAAGAACTTCGTCATCCATGAATTGATAAAAATAATCAGGAACATTCATTGGGAAAAACTGACTATACCATGCATCATAAGGATTATCCCCAGATATAAGTTCAAACAATTCATCACTCATGTTTTCCGGCTGTGTCATTAATCTTGCAGGACGGTCTCTTAAATAACTGTAATCACCTATAATGTCCTCTTTTTCTCCTCCCCCTAGCATTTCTCCTAGGAAAGGAATACCGGATACGGCCCCTACAGCTCGTTTCATTATAGCCGGAAGTAAGGTTTGGAGTCCTGACGCTATAGGAAAATGACCAGCATACGATTTAGGATTTGTCGTCCTGTATGAATGCATCATTTTTCTATAAGGGTCGTGGTAAAGAGAATTAAACAATTTAGCTTGTCGCGTATTAAGGACTCCTCCTTGTCTTGGACCCAGTAAATCTAAAGCTTGTTTTTTTAAACCTTCACGAAATCTTGTAAAATCTTTTCTTTTCGCCGTATTGGGATTGAATGAACGCATCCAATTTTCATCGGCTTGACGTTTGGCTGCGCGTTCTTTACGCGCAGCTTTCACGCTTTTCCATTGCCTGTCTGCAAAACCTTGTCTATCTAAAACAGTGGCCATTATGCACCAGGTAAAATTATAACTTTAAGGACAACAAGAATTACAACGACTAAAATTCCGGCTTTTATCCAGTCCTTTAATTTCCATTCATTCCATTCTTTTAAGTGTCCCCAAAGATCTTTTAATAAATTCATTTGATCCTCCTAATGTATAGTTACGGGTTCAGTCATTTCTTTTTCTAATGCGTTCATAAATTCAAAGGAATCTATTACTGCCTGAAAAACAAACGATGTTTGTGATGGCCCTAACGTCTCGATATAACGCTGACGCGTGATAGCCATCAAAGCTGCACAAACTAATAGTGCATCTTCGGGTCTCTTTATAAGGGAAGTAGCGAGAGTGTCAATCTCTTGCATTGCATCACTTATTATCTTTACGTTCTCTAGATCTTGTTTTCGCATTTATCCTCGCGGTAGTTACATCTTTTTCATTTTTCATGGCCTCTTTCGTAATGGCCACATTTTCTTTCAATTGCCCTAATGCATCTTTCGCTGCCTCCTGATCAATCTTGCCAGCGACATCCATCAGCTTAATTGTTGTATCAGCTTCTATCTTGTCACGTTCCATGTCAAGTTTTTCAGCTTCCATTGTTCCTTTAGTCTGCATCTCCTGTTGACGCATCATTGCTTCAGCTGCTCGTAAGTCAATCTCTCTTTGTTTTAATTTAACAAGTGGATCAGCCTGTTCTGCTGCTGTACGTTTTTCTTCGTCTTGCGCAAGTTGTGCCGTCATCTGAGCTTCTAAATTCGCAATAGCATTTGTTTTATCCATCATCAGTTGTTGCGCCAATCCATCCAATCGTTGCATCTCTTGTGGATTCATTTGTGCCGCCTGCATCTTCTGTTGTAAATCCTGCTCCATTTGGGCGAATTGTTCCTGCACTTGTTTCTGTGCCATCAACGCCACGTGTTCTGAAACGTGCGCCTGGAGCATGGAATAAAGTGGTGGATTAATTTGCACCATTCGTGTGAACATAAATTCAGCATGCGCTTTCATGTGCGCTGGATGGTCCTGTTGAATAAACGCTCTGAGTGGAGAACCTTTCATCGCTGCCGCGTTTTCCACGGCTGGACTTAAAGGTTGTGGTTCATTTTCTTCATCTGCTTTTAAGATAGCGTCAATATTATCAACACCCATCGCTTGGTACATTCTTCTGTACGCTTCACGCAAATTATGCATTTCTGGATTAGAAGACGCCAATTGCAGTTGTTGCTGTGCCAACATGACACGTTGCGACATGGAAAAAATATTTGGATCACTAACCGGAAGAATATCTACACGGTCATCAAAGTCTGATTGCTTAATCATACGATCACCACCAACCACTTGGTATGGATATTCTGCTGGTGTGTACATTTGCAAGCATGCAGCAAGCAACTTAAATTCTTTTCGTTGTGAGTAATGCAATCTTTTTTGTATTGCACTCATGACTTTAGTTCCTCTTTCAAGTAAAGCTAAAGTCGTTCCAACTGGATTCTGTTCATTTCCTTCACCCATTTTCATATCAGCAATCGCCGCAAAAGATTTTCCTGCGTCAACAGCAAAACCTAATAATGCAAATAAAGTTTGGGAAGGTTCCTTGTAAGGTAGTGGTAATAGTGATTCTTTAATCGAAGTTCCTGTTACATCAACATCACGAAATTCCCCTGGCTGCAACGGCTCGTCATGGTCGCGTATACGCATGCCACGCGCCTTGAAACCTGCTGGAAGGTTAGCGAGAGTTCCTGCGTCAATCAACTGCCGCAAAACACTTGTTGCCGTTCTCGATAACCCACCTAGCATATGAATTAGACCAAAGCCATAAAACCCTAGTCCTGGGAGGAATTTGAAATGAACAAAATAAGATTTCTTTTTAAAGTTTAAATCTCCTTCTGCCCAGTTCCTGCGAATTGATAAAATCTTAGAAGAATACTGATCAATGGTTACAATGTACGGAAGCTTAATTCCGCTTGAGTCTTCAAATCCTGGAACGTCTGCATTGACATGCATTTCCAAAATAAGATTCTCGTCATTCTCTCCTTCGTTGGTGGGCCTTACACCCTGTAGTTCATTTACTTTTTCTCGTGTTTCATCTATGAGATCAATTTGTCCTGATGTAATCGCGACATCGCGGTAGAATCCTGAAACCTGTAATTTTTTAACTTCATTGGCGGACATTTTTATCGTGTGCGTTACGCGTTCCGCCTGCTCCAGATCAGTTGCCATATAATTAACAACACAATCTTCGCTTGTAACAAATTTTGAAACGCAACGTTTCAACAGTTCATCATAATAAACTTTCTTGAACGCTGAACCGGACAGTGGAAGATAAAACAGTAATTGGTCCATTTCAGGATCAAACTCTTCCATTACATTCATAATGTAATAGTTCATGTAGTCTTTTACACGATCTGCCTGCTGTTCAACTTCTGGTGTCAATGCACCTATTATTTGGCATCGTACGGGGCCGCTTGGGGGGAGAAGTTCCTTATAAGCTTGGGCTTGAAACTGTGTAACAGATTCAGCCAATAAGGGATGTACGACCCCGGATGCTCCTTCGAAGGGTTGGGTGCGGTCTTCATATTTGAATCCCAGCATGTCAAGGCCTTTGACATAGGTATCTTCCCAGTCTTTCCTTGAGTCCTTGTCCGCTTCGAATGCATTAACCAAATCCGATGAGAATCTGGCTAAATCATCATCTGAAATATATTCAGATAAATTCGCGTTAAATGGTATTTGTGATTGGTCTATGTTTTCAGAAGTTACAATTTCTTCCGCGCTGCCGTCTTCCATGATTTCAAAACCATCGAATTCAACGTTATTATTAACTTGTACTTCTTCGCCGATTGGCTCTACTTCCAAAGCAGCACTTACTGCTTCCATTGCTTTTTCAATTTGATTTTTGTCATTCTTAGGCATACACTAACCCACCTTCACTGTAAGCCGATACGCCTTTAGAAATAATTTCTTCTGCCATTTGATTGCCCTTTATGTTTAATAGTTTCACGTTGCCGTAAATCTCTCCCTCAGGTGTCTTTATAACAGTATTTAATAAATTTGCACCTGTTTTCTTTGAAGCATTTGATAATGCCTTATTCAGTATGGGTCCGTAAGCACCTAAATTCCCCTGGTAGGAACGATCTCCTGGCTGCAGACTTCTGTTTTTAATTTTTGGATTGGCGAATGCCACTCCGTCATATTTTCCGTCTTTAGCCATTCGCAGCAAGTATTTCGCCACAAATTCCATGTACTCCTGTGAAGTCTGGAATGGTCCTTCAGGAACGGAACCTCCTCCAACTCCTTTTTTCTTTGCGGCTTCTTCAACAATATTTCTTACTTTTTCGCGTTCCGCGTTTAATTTAGGAAGTGCCGGTGAACGTGGATTGGTTGCGAGTAAATTTTCAATTTTTAAGTTAATAAGATCCAATTGTTGCTTATTCGCCAATAATTCCTCCGGTGGGGGTAAATCCCCACGACTTGCATATCCTTCTTCTCTTTTAAGAACTTTTCCTTCCATCTTTGCTTTTCTTATATTACGCTGTATTGGCTGATGCATGTCCGACTGAATTTCCTCCACGAAAATCAATCTCTTGCCGAATTCATCGGTTCGATCGGAAACGCGCACCCAAACGAACGCATTTGCGCGGTCTTTCGCTGACAATCCGAATTCATGACCCGAATGCTCGAAAACAGGCTCTCCTTTACGCAATTTTCCAGGTTCATATCGAAACAGGAATTCACGGTAATTATCGCCACCTGGCAAGGTCTGCTGTCCTGCATGTTTCGGTGTTTGTGCATATTTTTTTGGTGGAATTCCTCTTCGCCCAATTGCGGCCGATAAGGATGATAATGGCTCCTTCACTTTGAAAGGAATGTTCGCCGTAAGGTCCAATCCCTTTTCAATGGCGCTTTCAACGCCAAATACCTTTTCCATGTACTTATTTACATTCTGCACAATTCCATCAAAGGCCAATTGGTTGATTTTTCCGCCTCCCCCAACCACATTTGGCAATGAGTTCTGAAGATATGAATAAAGGCCCTCAACACGTGGGTCCTGGGCTTTTGGGTCAACTTTCTTGACCTGTTTGTATAAATTATTGATGATTGACTTGATTGATGGCTGTCCTAGGGCCACGATCTTCAAATTAGGGGCAATTTCGTCAAATTCCTTAATAAAATCCTTTTTAGTCAAGGCTTTATTGCCTAAACCCTGTAAAAAGAAGGTTGTGGAGGTGTCATAAAGCTCCTTATCCTTCACGCCCCTGTTTTTTAAGTAATTAAGCCAGTTTTTAGGCAGATTTTTCTCAAATGGGGCGTCTAGGATCGCTTCACGCGAAGCGTAGTACAACGCTGGCGCGTCTTTTAACGGTGTTTTCTTTCCTTTTGACAGATCAAGGACTTTTTCTGAAACTTTTCCCTTTGGCTTCGCCAGTTTAGGGGCATATTGTCGTCGTGGACCTATAACTTTGGCTATTTTAGACATTCAGGCCTCCTGTAAGGATGGAAAACTGCTTTGGAATGAGATTTCTCGCCATTTTTTTAAGGGGTTTGTTTCTTAATAGTGCCACTAAGCCACCATTCGAGAATCCTGGACCTTTTCCAATATTGGGATTAATGATGCTCTTCCATAAACTCAGCATTGGGCTTTGATTCTTTCCATACAATTCCCCAAAATAATCATAACGGTTCTTCGCCTTATTCCATAATTTTGACTCCAGGCCCAAGCGTGACATTTTATCAGTTACGCCTGTCATCTCAGACTTAATCGCATCATAGGCTTTCATGCTGTTGGGGTTTCTAAAGTTTAAATTTGAAGCCATCGCGTTTTTCTGATCCATTAATGTTTTTAATTGGTTTTCCAATTTAGTATGCTGATTGTTTCTCCACGCCGTTGTTAAAAAACTCTTCGCCTCCGGAATCGCTTCACCGGATTTAAGCATTGCTTCATAATTTTTCTGTCCGATTGGAATATCTCCCTGCGTTCTATATTTAATTAGTGTTGGGTGCGCACCGGAAAGCGTCTGTCCTGGAGCGAGGATATCTTTAAACTTGGGCGATACGGTTTCCTGCAATGAGACAATGCCCTGGGACCCAGCTGCGTCGTCCATAGCTGCCATCATTTCATGCCTAACTTTTTGATCCGCCCTTAATTGTTCACTTGATTTCCATTCGCGTTGTCCTGGATGATTCCTATTGAGATATTTTACAATTGATTCATTGAGCAAACCTGAATATTTAGGATCAATTTTAGAGAGCTCATTCCTAATAACGGTTGATGAAATAGTTGGATCATTCTTTAATAACTTAGAGACTAACGCTACGGCTCTAGGATTTTCTGTTATTGATAATCTTGGCAACTTGTCATAGCCTAAATTGGTTATTGTCTTATTGACAACATTACTTGTAATTTCATTTCCTTTTCTTGTTTTAAGATTCGGCTTAGTTTCTTTAATGTGTTCTGTTACAATAATTCCCCGGTTTGAACGTGCGAGTACATTGGGATTCGCCTTAAAATAATTAGAAACCGCGTCTTCTATGGGATTAGGTGCGTTTCTAGTAGCGGGATAATTAATTTTTTTTCCCTTGTTAGTATTCCATTTTCCTTCGCGTTTTTTATTTTTACCACGGGTTAACCAACGTAATTTACTACTCACCACCAGTCTCCCCTAAAGAAGCGCCATACATTGTGGCTGGGAATTGCCACATTGAACGTTTTCGTGCCTTTCCACTAAGCCCTGGATACATGTTTTCGTAAAATTTATGAAGAGATCCGGCCTTTGTTCCTTCCGTGGCTTTTTTTAAAATTCCGCTCGCTTTTCTCATGCCACCAAACATTGGACCATACAAGGCCCATTCCGGTAATGTTGACCATCCACTCTTGGCTAATTCCTGCGCTTCCGGTGTTTCATATTCAAATAATTCCTTAGGATATCCTTCCTCAGTATAGCCACTTAGATCAGGCATAAACGGCATTGTTTTTTCTTTATAGACATCTTCCCAAAGTCCCATGTGGATATCAGTCTTTTCTTTCTTCGGATCCATAGCGGATTCCGCATACGCCAACTGATCTTCAGTGAAACCAAACTGGTCCATTAACTGTTTATTATATTTTTCTTGAGCGCCTTCTTGATAATCCGAATGAACCTTTTCCGATTCCTTTATAGTAAATGAAGCAAAATCCTTATCAAACGTCTCTCCTAACTCTTTATCAGTATATCCTTCGTAGTTGTCTTTCCATTCTTGCGGAACGTAGTATTTCTGACCACCAACATCTACAGTCCCCAGTTCCTCGCTGAACTGATCATAAAATTTATCTTGGTAAAAATTCTCCATCGTTTTTGGGATGTCCTCTTTTTTCACGCCTTCCAAATCCAGTCCGTAATTCCGCAAGTGATTTTGATAATTAGTATCTTGAAGAATATTCATCCAATCCGTTTCATTCTTCAGGTTTAAGCCAGAAGCTCGTTCCGCTTGCCCCATGGCTTGTTGTAGTTCGGTGGCTGCATCCGGATCATATTTACCGGAACCCCAGAAAGGCTTTGGAATCGTTCCAAATGCAGTTTCAATGTTAGGATTATATTTCTGCATCTCCCACCATTCTCCACCCACTCCTGCATCACCAGGAATGAAATCATCATATGGATCACCAGGAAGAAGTGCGTTGTTTATGTTAGCTCCAAGAGTGCCTAGACCACGCCAACCCAGTTCAAATACATCGCCTCCAAATTCAGCCGTGTTATATCCCATATTACCCAGCCATTTATATATATCTCTCATATAAGGACTTTTCCAACCTGATTCTAAATGTCCTAGTCCTTGTTCTGTCCTGTATTTTTTTCCTGCCTGTTGAAATTTACCTACATTACGCGCAAATTGCGCAATGCCAGTATTTCTACGGTCAAAACCTACAGCTTTATTTTTTAATTCTTGTAATTTATGTCTTGCCTGTGCGCCACGATCATAGTCAGCATGCACCATTCGATTGGCGGCTTCTATGTTCCTACGATTTGATGGTATTCTTTTTGTGTAGTCGACTTTTTCCATTAATAATAAGCCCTCCCCATGGCCCTATCAACTTTTTCATCCTCAAAGTCATCTTTTAATGTAACATGGTAGCCTTGTCTATATTTCATTAAGGCTTGCGTGGTGGAATCCACGTAGTCATCGTGGTCGCCGAACGGGAATGCCGCGCATTCCTCAATAACTTCCTCGGCAAACGTTTTTTTGGGTGCCCATATCGCGCCAGCCTCAAAGAGCGGCGCTACGCTGTTTACCCTCGAATGTTTATCATTTCCTTTCGACGGTGTAAAGTTTATAACAGGTATCCCCATCTTTTGCAACTCATGAGTGAGTGGCAATCCACTCGCCTTCGCTTCTATGATGACGATCTCCGGTTCCCAGTATTTATACTCCTCCATCGCGACCTTTTTCAGCTCCGGAAAATTCCATCTTTCCTTCTTCGCGTCAAGGAGGATGAGTGCCTGTCCGCTGTCCTCGGAAGGACGAAAAACGCCCCATGTCGTAATTGCGGAATAATCGGCAGTCTCTTTCTTGGAGAACGCCGTGTCATATGATTGTATAATAAACTCCAGTTCTGGAATCTTTTCACCCTCCCATTCTTTCCACCATTCACGCTTGATAAGCGCACCCTCCTCGGAGGTTGGTGCCTGCATCCACTGGGACTGCCATTTGGAAAGGGGAATGGATGCCTTCACACCCATCAATCCGTCCATGTTCCAAAAATTTCCCCACATCGGCTTCTCGTTTATGACGGCAGGAAATTCCACGATCTCCCACTCGTCCGACATGGCGTCCTTTCCTTGGGCCGCGAGCAACCGGCCAGTGAGATCTTTCACCGACCAACGCGTCATGACTAGAACAATCGAGCCACCCGGTTGTAAACGTTGCCTAGGACCCGACGTATACCATTCATAATGCTGGTCCAAAACGTGCGGGGAAAGAGCGTCTTGCTCACTGTGTGGATCATCAATGATAAGTAAGTCAGCACCACGGCCAGTAATAGCGCCACCGACGCCAGCAGCAAAATACTCACCACCATGATTAGACTCCCAACGCCCAGCAGCTTTTGAATCAGCCGCAAGGGTAACTTTAGGAAATATTTCATTGTATTCATCCGATTCAATAAGGTTCTTGGCTTTACGTCCAAAACGAATTGCCAGTTCCCCTGTGTGCGTCGTCTGTATCACTTTTGCCTTTGGGTGTCTACCCATGAAGAACGCTGGAAACAGATGTGAGGCAAATTCTGATTTTGTGTGTCTTGGGGGCATGTTGACAATGAGTCTTTTCAATTCGCCCTTGGCGATGCGGTCAAGCTTATCGGCGTAGATCTTGTGGTGATTGCCTTCAATAAAATCAGGCCAAACATGTTTGACAAAAGTAATAAAATTACCTTGGGCCTTTTCACGCTTTTCTTCCATAGCGTTTTTAAGGATAAGTTTAAGCGTATTGGTATCTAATGATTCTAGACTAGAAACGTTTTCCATTTTTTAAAAATTTTTTCCCCTACCTCCTTATATCACACTTTAAACGATTTTACTAGTCTTTGACAGTCTTCAACCTTGCAAACCAAAACTATATGGATGTTAGTTCAAAAGGGGGGTGTCGACCTTTATAGGGAGCTGGCGACAGACTTGTGGAGTATGCGCGAGTTTCGCGAATGCTAGGCGCGCAGCGCCCGGGCCGCGACAATTTGTCGCACCACTACATCTTGTGTTGTATTCTTGCAACACCACTACATACCCGGGCGACTTATCCACAGGTTGTCCACACTGTTGCATAAATACAACAAAATAACTATATCTATTAATATCTAGCTATGATATAAGGATAATTAGAAATAGAAAGGATAGTATGACTAAACAAGATTTCAAAACAAGGGTTGGAATGGGTTTCTTCTCTTGCAAATGGATTAATAATGCTGGATCTATCTCTAAAATTAAAAGAGGTATTCTTGGGGGTTATGCGTGGAGACACACAAACAATCCTGTTCCAACAAATGTAAAAGAGCATAATGACTATGTTCTTGCTTATCGTGTTGGCAATGGCTTATTGCCTCAACATAGGCGTTGGGCTAATATTAACCCAAATACAGTAATAGAATTGAATGGAGTTGCTGTATGAAATTTAACATAGTTACTTTTATTTGGTCAACAGCATTAATGCTGTTGACTTTCCAATTCTGTCTATTATGGATTGATTGGGAATTCACTAACACCTTTGCATATAAGTTTATGCTTTTATTAGATGGCTTTATGTTTGGGTTGGTTATTTCAGATTGGAGTCATTCAAATGACTAAAGATTTAATAACTATCAATAAGGTTGATGTTTCACCACTTCTCAAAGAAGTGGTGGAATACGCAAAAGACCAAAACGCAGTTGGCGATTTGGAAGCATTAATTAGCAAAGTTCCACAAAAGGATAGCTTGGATTGGAAGTTAATTAGTGGTGTATTATGTAATGCTATAATCGAATGGGTTGCAGAAGATAAAAAAGATAGAAAGGATTTAATAAGGCACTTGCAATCTGAAGTTGGTTATTTATTACAAAGAATGGGTTTGACTATGTAATACTATCCTTGACCATAGTTGATAAAAGGGGCGATAATCTTCCGATAGTCGCCCCTTTTTTTATGCCTAAATTCCAGCATCTCTGACGCCCGGGCAGCAGGATCCCAACTCTAGACCCTCGAAGTTTTATTAGTTTTACTGTAGATTTGGGAGTTTGGAGTTTGGAACTTTTCCCGGGCCCTGCGGGACATCCTGGGCTGTGGATAACCTGTGGATAACGTTTTATGTATTTTGAGGAGTTTGGGAGTTTAGTGGGGCAAGAGCCGAATAACTCCGTTTATCTTACCCCTTTGCTTTGTTCATTGTAGCCGCAACACTACAGACAATACGTGTCACAAATCTTTTGCTCGTCTTGTGGTGAAGACCACGCAACTGGTCGATTTTCTAATCGTTCCTCAAATAAGAAATAGAATCTTCGTTACTTCGGGGTTTCCAATTCTATTTCTATCTACCTTATACCACGAATCCAAATTCAAATCAATGATGATTTCAACAATCTTGTGGATAACTTTTCCCAAACATCATCTCCATTCGGAACTTGATCCCGGGCCCTGCGGGACATCCGGGCTCAGCTCCACGAATCACGATACATGAGTTCAATTGAGGAGTTTGGGAGTTTGGGGAGTTAGAAAATAGCAGTGAGTACGAAGTATACTATGATGAGGACCACTGCCCACTTCAATGGTATAAGTAATCCAAGTAACCAGTCCATTCTTTTCCTTTCTAATTCTTACACCTGCTGCCTGGTCATCCCAGCTGCAGCCTCCCAGTCTGGATCCTGAACTTATTTTCAAGGATTTCGGGGAGTTTCGGAGCTTCACCCTGTAATATAACCATCTCCCAGGCGTCTGTCAAGACCCCGGGCGAAATAAATATCGCAGACTTCTGCCGTTTCTCCGTGAAGCACTCACCCGGGCGCGCCCGGTGCCTTCCAGCTCACCGAACAAAAACCCCGGAAAACCGTAGTTTACCATAGGGGAGTTTGGGAGTTTGACGCTGCGTAGCAGGATCCCGGGAACCTGAAGCTCCAACAAAACCGCAGATTTCCGCGATTTATTATAAGAGGAGTTTGGGAGTTTCCCGGCGCGCCCTGCGGGCCCGGGAACTTATCCCCAAGTTATCCACAGCGTGTTGTGGATAACTTGGGAGTTTGGGAGTTTGGCTAGTTCGCTTTCGGACTAAACATACCCCTTAAACTAAATGGGCTCTCGTCTCCTTCAGATTCGGATTCAATGTGTGCCTTTTCCACACGCTTGGCATTGCGTGCCATTACGGGAACAACCCCGTCATAATGGTCTGCAATTCGTTTTAATGTTTCGCCATTCTCTTCAATGGCATCAGCAATCCTATTGAGTGCTTGATTGATTTGGTCGTCTACTACCATAATATACCTTTCTCTTTCTATTTATAAGAAATAGAATGCCAAGAGTTGTTTCAAGTTGTATCTTGGTTTGACTAGTTTACAACCATTCTATTTCTAATTGTATTATAACATAAAGTTATCCACAAAGCAACAACTCATTTGAACTATTTTCCTGAAGCACTCACCTGCTGCCCCGGGCATCCAATCACCAGGATCCACGCCTCAAAATTATTTGGCGGAAATCAAGGGAGTTTCGGAGTTTGGAAACGCCCGGCGCGCGCGCCGGGGAACTGGCTGGCCACTGGCGGCCGACCTTTATAAGTGGCTCATCTAGTGGAGTTTGGGAGTTTGGGGCGAGAGGAGCTTCACCAGCTGCAGCCCGGGCAGCGGGCCACTGTAGATGGCCTCTGTCACTACGTCATCGAACGGGAGTTTACGGAGTTTGGGGAGTTTGTCCCCCTTGAAAAGGTTTACGATCCGCTTCCCGGGGTCGTAAACTAGGATATAAACTGGTGCATCATGCATGACATGAAGTAAATGCCAAGCAGTTTGTAATGGGGAAATGAGGACCTTGCCAATACCTTTATTACTACGTCGCACAACTTTTAATTCAATTGTAAAAAATCCCAAATCATTATGATATATTATACAATCTGGGAATCCTGGAGTAGCGTAGGACTCAATACGAGTTACAATAAACTTATCATCCCCATCTTCCAAACATTTCTTTAAATTCTTGTAAAAATTTGTTTCCGTCTTTACGGTCATACACCGTCTTGTCCCTCACTACCCTCTGTTTGTACTTCGGTGATGTCTTTAATTCCTTTGCTATTGGATTCCTTTTCTTGAACCTCAAGGACCACACCTGTTTTCTCTTTCCTGAATTTACCATCTAAACCTATTTCCTTTAATTTGGATAAAACTTCTTCCCTTGACATACTATCAATTGAACCCGTCCTAATCTCTTTTCTATCAATGTACAATCCAGCTGCTTGACCACGCAATCTTTCTGCGTTGACGGCTGCACTGTATGACTTCTCGCCTAATGCTTTATCACGAAGTCTGGCTAACTCTTGAACATGTTTGTTCATCTCTACTTTATGCGTCTCCGCAATTTCATCTCTTCTCTTAGCAACTGCTGTTACTACTTTTGGATATTTCTTCACATTCAACAACTCAGATGCAGTCGTTGCAGCACGCTCTCGTTTGTATCCGGATTGTCTAGCACACTCTGTTGGGGTTAACCTTCCCTCATTTGCTGTGTATATCTCTACAAAAATCCTTTGTTTCTCTGTTAAACCATCAGCTCCACGAGGATATCTCAATGCCATATCTCTGGTATTGCGGATGGCATTACGGAGGCCTGTTTTTTCCCGGAGGGTTAACTCCTTGTTTATACTGTCTTTTTTACTCATTTATGCCTCCAAAAGCGTGTTTTTTGCCCATTGTGACAAGATCCGTAATACCTTGCCAATACCCGGTATCCCTTGTCCCATATGGAGAATCGCAAAAGGTATTGCGGTATTGGCAATTCCCGGGATAAAAAAAAATAAAAAACTTTTTTCCCGGGCAGCGCGTAATACCAGTTTTGTCACAATACTACTATAGATCGCTTCGAATGTCTAATAACATCAACATATCCGCGCTTTTTCAATGCATATACCATTGCATGGACATGGCTCTTGGATCGCATGCCATTCATCTGTTTCATCTCTTCATACGATGGTGAGTACCCATTTTGAGCTATAAAATCCTTGATTACAGCCAAAAACTTAGCCTGTTTCTGTGTCAATCCCATCTTGCCCTCCGTAATACCTTTGCCAATACTCATTTAAAGACTCTCCTTTGTGTATTTTTTCCCAGTGATTCCATCAACGTATACCTTCTGGGCCTTACTAGGAAATTCATTATATCCTTTGGCGTCAGGATTAGGCCCATATGCCTTACGCACATGCCTAAGCATTTCGTTGTGACCCCATTCATCCATAACTTCTCTCGTTATTGATTTCTCTAATGTGTCTTGAATTTCTTTTTCTTCCGGTGTAAGTTCTATTCTCCTTGGCCCCTTCTTTCTTATGTAGGTTGATATCCTAGACCACGTTATGATATCATCCTTAGTCTTGGGTCTAAGAAATCCTTTTTCCTGGTCCAACCTGGGCAGTTCATCTCCATTGTCCCATCTCTTCTTGATATAGTCCGTGACAGACTCATCATTCTCAAATTGCCTAATGACTTTTTCAATAACCCTCTTGTCTCTCCAGACATTAATCTCATAAGTCGTCATGTCTGCCTACTTCTAAATATTCTATCTTCTTTACCCAGCATTTTGGTATGGCAGTTGATCCACCACCCTCCTGGTCCTCTTCACTGTCATCCAAACAAAATGAACGCATAATGACAATCTTCTCATCATTATTGACAACCATCCATCCCACGTCCTGGCAATCAGCCAAAGGCGCTTTAAGTATGTCCTTAATTGCAACCCAACCTGTCTCCATGTCACGGGCATCCGTCCACGTCACACGTACCATTGGTACTTCATCTATCTTCATTTCTTCCTTTGTTCTTTTATCTTTATTCCCTTATCGTCCGCCTCTTTCCTTATGAGATGCATCATCTGCTGTCCTGGTCCACGCATCGCCGTCATTCCCATCTTGACCAATGCGTCATAGTACGGAATCTTGATGGCGATGCTCTTGTATTTCGTGGTGTCAACCATTCACTGTTCTCTTGAAGGTGGCCCTGTTGCGTTCGTTCCAGTTGTAGACCCATTCTATGCGGCCCACATAATCAGTCTTATTAGTGCAACGATACAATTTTGCGCGGTTGAGGGATACTTTTCTTATCCATCTGTCCCGGTTAAAAGTGCGTTGTGACATGACCATGCACATGGCTGCCATGAAAGGGCGGTTTTTCCACCACTCATGATAATCTTTCATTGAGTGAATGTATTTCGCGTCTTCCTCAAGTTTGGAAAAATTATTTATTTTTAGTCTTCCCTCCTTGAAAAGTTCACCACCGACAGCAAAATCATGTATGCCAATCAGAGTGAGCATGATCTGAAAGTGAAGCTTGTACGTTTTTTTAATGTGGTTGAACTGATGGTATGGATGATTCTCATAGGAATCCGGGTGCTCTTTCTTTTCCCTCACCATGTAGGTATGAAGATGCTCCTTGTTTTTCCACGGCGTGCCATTCTGGTTGAGAACTCGCGTCTCTTCGATTCCCATCCTCCCCGCTGAAAAATAATGCAGCGCCAGCTTGAGACTTTTTACTGCTTCCAGGCGGTGCTGCCCGTCAATAACTTCATTTTTGTAGTTGACCACAATTGGTACTGGAATATACCCGTCCTTCGCCATTGATTTTTTTAATCTTTCCACTTTAAGATGGTTGATCTTCCTGTTATCATCCATAAAAGTGAACTGATCATAGTTCCTCGTTGTCTTGATTTCTTTAATCATTCTTTTCCTTTCTTAATTGTATTTCTTCCACGAAAAGAACCTTCCTTCCGCGGCAATCCACGCGCACACTGACGCGCGCGAGGAAATCCTTGAACGTCATCGTCTTTTTAACCATCAGTCATCATCTCCGCCTGATCCCTCATTATAGGGATTGCCTCTATTCATGTTGAACATCCTATCCATCTTTTCTTCCTCCATCTTGTCGATGGTGTGCTTATTGACGGAAAGTTCAAGCCTGAGTTCCTCCACCCTGTAGTTGAGGGTGCTGATTGCGTCCTTAATGTGTGGATGCTCATCCAGACGTCCCACAAGAACGCGCACTTCTTCCATGAGCGCGAACATGTGGTCCATCTTTTCCTTGCGAGTCTCTATTGCCATTCCAGGTCGTTATCTTGTTCTTCTTCAATGATCTCATTGATGTTATCAAAGATAGCTTCTTCCTTTTCGTGCAATTTTGCTAGCTTATCAAGTTCCTTCTGGATTTTATCCAGTGGACTTTTCTTTTTCTTAGCTTTTTTCTTAACCATAACTTCCTCCTCAGAAGCGTTTGACCGCCGCAATGTCGTCCCTGAAGTCACCCCACCTGTACTCTTCCATATCATCTATGCCGTACTCGTAGCGTTTCCATAGGATATTCATTACGCGTTCGTAGTTCTTCCGCACGAGCAGCTCATCTGCAGTGCGAGGGTCCCGAAGGGCCTTCTTCCCCAATTCATCCTTTAGTTTTAATAACCTCTTGTATATCATAACATACCAAACCAAACCTTATATACCCAGAGCAAGATCTGAAATGCTATCCAGATCTTGATAGGTATTACGAGCAACCAAAATAAACCCCAAACCATTACCGTGTATAAAATAAGACCATCAGTAATCCCACTACGCAAATTATGAGCATTGTCACTGTATAGTCCATTATATCCTCACCGCTATGTACTCATAGTCAAACCTTCCGTGCCTTTTCTGAACCAATGTGACTAGGTTGGCAAGATAGGTGTCATAGACAGCCATTTGCAACTTCTCAACCCTTTTTCTATCTTGGGTGGGTGCAATTGGCTGTATGGAAGGCTCGACTATATACCCACGGTAGTAGGTGATCTGATCCTGTTTCCTGGATTTTTTGATCCAGGTATCATATGCCTTTAAACTCATCATGTCTTTAACCGAAGCGTCTGTTGAATCTCTTAATAACATTTCTAACTCTATCCTGTTCCTTTATCGCCAAGGTTAATACCTCTAATGCAAAATCACAGTCTTTCTTGGCATATCTGTGTGCCCACTTGATTGTTGATTGCATGCTCCCGCACATTCCAGGGTAGCATACATACGCTGTCTTTCTACCCTTGTTCCAAGGATGGGTCTCTATATTTATAAAACTTCTTACTCTCATATTTCCCCCTTGATCATTCTTAATATGAAATTAAAAATGCCATTTCCTGATCCCATTCTTCGTCTGTTTGACTCGCATGTAATCTTAATCTCTTTGATCAGGTTTATCAGTTCTCCCTTGCTCAAATTCTCCAGTCTCTCATTAATATTCATAATCTTTTCCTCTCCAGTTAGCAGGTAGGCCAACTTTCCTTTCGGAATGCACCTCAAATCGCCCTGACTCGGAAGTGCAGTGGGAATTGACCTACCATTAGGACATTAGTTTTATGCAAAACCAATAGCCCATATTATATGGTAAATGATGGGATAAGTCAAGTAAATAATTATCCCAGGTTTCCGCCATAAATGGGTGTCGAGGGAAAAATAACTTTTCAATTGCTTAATTTATCCACAGAATATATATAATATTACTCAACTTCATTTCATCCAGTGGACCTTTGGAGCACATTCGTTGCTCCGAGGTCCTTTTTTAGAGAGAACTAATGGCAACGAGAATCAGAAAGATCTGGCATAAATTCAGAAAATGGTTAAAATATCACCCTGAGAGACATTATCTCAGAGGAGAATAATCTTGATAAAAGTATGGTTTTTGATGGCCTTAATGGCCTATCCCAATCTCAACGCCATTCATTACAAAGGATACGGTGGATTTGACCTGGAAGAACAATGCGAGGAACGCAGAATAGTCATAGAGAACATGATTGCGCAGACAGAAATAGATCGTGGCACACCTGCATTTTTCGTAGAGACTTTCTGCCTGGAAATGTACGCATTTCCTAGCCAGTGGGATGCACCCCGAAAAGCCCCAGTAAATCCCTCAGAATTTGGGGCATGAGATTTATCATTTTACTGTTGGCTCTATTTATGATAGGGTGCGATGGTATGTCCATGAAACCTCATAAGACTTCAGTTACATATGGAAAAACCTTGACAGACAAGACAGACGAGGACAAGGACGTGCAAAAAAATTCATTTACAGTGAAGCAGGACTTCATATGGGAGTAGATAATGAACGGACTTAAGATATCCTTCGCCGTTGTGGCCTTTGTCCTCGTTCAGGGGATAGGTGTCATATGGTACGTGAGCAAATTGGATTCTCGGGTAGACCAGATGTACAAGAGTTTCGAAGAAGAGAATAAGAAAGAAGTTATAGAGAATCAGGTCAAGATGAAATTGGATCTGGAAAATTTAATTGCTGATGTTGATCAATTGAGCAAGGACATGAAGAAAATGCAATCGAAAGATAAGGAAATTGTCAAGCAAAACCGCTCTATAGAGAAGCAGCACAAGGATCTGTTTAAATTTCTGGAACAGCAACAACAAGGTATGAACCAGCAGAATGAAACAAAGAGTGGTGGATACAGCTATGGTGACTAAAGAATGCCCTGCCTGTAACCAAGATCCATGCATTTGTGACGATTACTGTGATTCTTGCGGGGCTTAGGTGACTGACAGACTGGATGTAAGTGATAAAACAGCGATCAGCATGCCCATGCGCAACCTTTTGGCCATATTATCGGCCGTTGGGGTGGGCGTCTGGGCGTTTTTCGGCGTTCAGGAGAGGCTGAATACATTGGAGACTCGAAACACACTGATGGAGGCTGATCTCGTGGAAAATACAGCCTTTAGAATTGGATGGCCCAGGGGCGAAATGGGCAGCTTGCCCGCGGATAGTGAGCAATTCATGCTCCTGGAATACCAGGACGGAATGATAGTTAAATTGCAAAAACAAGTTGAGGCGATGATGCACAACGCCGTCAACATAAAAAGGCTTCAGCAGGACATGAAGGAAGCTAGGGAGAATATAGAAAAACTGAAGGACAAGTTAAGGGAGAGCAACGGTGGTTGAAATTGTCATAGCACTTTTAATGTATATAGGAATAGACTTGAAGGAGCACGTTCCTTATGATAATATTGGAGACTGCCTCAAGGCTAAAAGACTGAGTGAAAGAAGTTCAGGGCCTGACGGCCCAAGACTGGAATGCCGTCCCGTCACGGCTGAAGTAGAAATATGGAAGGAAGACGG
>Ga0080013_1002567_pt1 | contig 21105 bp, 35 predicted proteins | sample ETNvirenome_6_85_FD_69236 | JGI IMG/M metagenome (GOLD analysis project Ga0080013, IMG submission 69236) | Marine viral communities from the Pacific Ocean - ETNP_6_85 (SPADES assembly) (version 2) | ecosystem: Environmental > Aquatic > Marine > Oceanic | place: Pacific Ocean | collected 2013-06-19 | reverse complement strand
TAAAGGTACAACTTTTATTTGACATGGCCAAATAATACCTATGACAATGTGACAATGTTAATAACCGGTACATAAACCCCAGTTATGGGACAGACCCTTACTCGTTCAGAATCCCGTCTGACACATTGTCAGGGGGAATTTTGTTAGTAAATAGTGGGTGAAATACTTGACTTTGTCATTATGTCAGTCAGGGGTCACGAGCGGGTCAGAGACTTTGACGGCTTTTGAAGTGTACTTAAACAATCCATTTACTGGGTAAATAGTGAAAAGCACCGTACAGGAAGCCCCTATCGGGAATTATAGAAGTGTAATGATGTGGGAAGTAGTGGTAAAATGTGGTAAATAGACTACGATAGATAGGGTTAATAGGGGAACACACTAATTTAGAGGGTGTTTAAAGGACTTAAAATCCTTCTCAGTATACCATATATTCGTTTTAAAAGACTATCTTTTTTAAAACATATAGGACCTCGGGGGGACAAGAGTAAACCCTCCAACAGACACCGGATGGTGTCATTATATTGTGGGTTTATATAGCAGAATTAAATGTGTCAGATAGTCAGTCCCTTAATTCTGGGACTATATACCTTATGACCGTATAAAATACTCATTAATTATAGTATTTTTTATACATAACCCCTTGCAGGGGTTAAACTTATAAATCTATGTATATGAGTTATGGGGAATGGGTATTATACTTATACTAATTTATTGTATGTGTACATCATTATGGGAGTATTATGTTTATACCCATATAGTGTCATTTAAGTAGTCCCTTAGTAATGAGATTTTTATGGGGATATTATGTGGGAATCTGAATGTTTAAGTGAGGGGAACGTAGTGGACCGAACGATTAACCCTGAAACGAAGTGTAAGGGGGAATAAACATGAGGATTTACAGATGATATCCTTAATATAAAGATAGAGTACTGAATATATTGAATGTGGTTGGTCTTGGTGTGAATTGATACTCAGTTGGTTCTTCTTCTATAACTGGTGTGTTAAGTATTGTAGTGTATAGTTTTTTATATACTGTTTCCTCTTTTAGTTTCTTTAATTGTCTTTCTTTAATCTTAGAATATTTGGTCTTTATGTTTCTACTACCCCACGTGATGTGTGCCTCAGTTAAATCTAAACAATTCTTTAGGTATTTTATGTTTTTGTCGATGATGTTGATAAGGTCTTGGGTCATAGTAGTAAGGTTTAAAGGTTAGTATTCCGTGTCTATATTATTATACGAAAATTAACCGGAAATGTTCCTTATTTGTCCTTAAACAAGTCTCTGTATATGGAATTGATGGTGTTGTAATCTACTGGGTATTCATGGAAATCTATGTGGTTATTAACCATTAGTTCTCTTAGTTCTCTATCTACTCTCTTTGATTCTTCTAAGTCTTGAAATCTCCCGTCTTTTTGATAATCGGCATCGTTCCGATGTAACAATATGTTTATATTATCGTACTTCTTGAATAGGTCTATGATAAAGGTGTCGAAACTATCCCCGTACAGGTTCTCTGGGTAACCGTCACCGTACCTCCCTTTATATACCAGACCGAAAAGGATTGGGCTATCTATTATAATGTATTCTACCTGTCCATATAGTCTAGAAATGTTCCTATGCTGGTTGGCAGTGATGTATAACTGGTCTCTGATTGCACTATGATTCTTTTCCCATGCGATGACCTTCGGAAACTCTGAGGTGAGTTCTACGGACATATTATTACGTTTCATTGTGGCGTATAGACCTGCGGCTTGGGTTGACTTTCCTATCCCGGGACCTCCGAATAAGTTTATAATCTTTGTCTTCATCATCTATATGTTATCTTAGGAATTAAATCTAATCTTTGTATGACTTTGTTTTCTTCTTTATGGTTTACACGAATGATATGTGAGAGTAAATTATACCATTTTAATTTAATTTGTTTAATTTTTATTTCCTCATACTTATATCCCTTTTCTATGTATAAATTCTTATCAAAAGCTTTTTCTGTGGCACATAAAAATACACTACCTGGTTTAGTATGGTTCTCTAATACTTTACATAAACTACCTCTTCTATCATAATCTTCTTTTTCATTCCACAAATCAACAAATATTCCATCATATTTCTTATCCTTAGGGATATGTGATACCCAATCACCATGTACTATCTTTACATTAGGTTTGCTTATTGCCCACTTTACTAACTTACCAAAATAATACTCATCTCTTTCTATAATAGTATGGGTTTTAATAGGGTATTTTTGTATCATATTTGCCGTTATCCCAGCTCCGAAACCTATTTCTAAAATATCCCCACCATTTTCACACACATGTTTAATGTATTCATGGTGTATGTTATTAAGAATTTTAGTGTATTTATGAAAAAGTTTAACTATCTCATATTTGAGTTTGGGTATCACCATAATTATTTCTTTAACAGCATGATGGACCACACTGTCGTATGGTGGGTTGTTTGGTTTCTACTTTTCTGTCTTGGGTCATACCACACTTATCTGGTGCTAGGCAATTTGTTTTTTTTGATTTGAGTATATAGGTTAAGTCGTTTGTTGGGTCTACATTTAACGAATAAACCCCTATTGTGTTGGTTTGGTATTCTATTTCTATTTCTAGAAGTGGTTGTTTAAATAATCCTTCATTTTTAAATATTATTTCTAGAAGTTTGACTGGTGAGAGTCGATGTTCAAAATCATCTGCTGTCCATATTTGGAATGTGATGTATTGTTCTGTTCTGAGTATGCCACCACAATCTACAAAATTTTTAGTTTTTATCCCCATTTCTGTGATATGAAAATAAGGTGGTATGATAGTCCCATCTTCTAATTTGAAAAGTAGTTGAGTTTGTGGATGTTCTAGGCCTTTTGTTAAGGTATCTTTAAATTCTTTTAATATCATATTATTCTGTTTTAGGGTATATTAAGTACTACGTTTTCTGCGACATCGTTAAATTCTGAAGATTGTTTAAATAATTTAACAACCTCTTTATCAATTACGGTTGGGTCAATGTACCAGTCTTCAAATGGGTCACCACCTATATTACTTACATCCCCCGCTACCATTTCATAACCATATGATAATAAAATTCTTCTAGATTCTTCTCTCGCACTAATTGCATCACCACCTACATATATATCAGTTTCATAAGTAATAACCGAAAATCTATATTCATCAAGTGGTAAGTTTTTTAAACAGTTTAGGGTGTTCATTGTTGGGTCTATATCTAATTGTAGGTAATCAATTTGTTTATCAAACCCATAATCGTCCATTTCTTTTTTAAAATCTATTTTTAAAGCGTCACCAATTATTAATTTACTACTTCTGTTATGTATATTAAATAAGTTCCTTGATTCGGGTCTTATATCTATAGAGATACCACCCCAGTTAAATTGTTTTTCTAACAAATAACTATTACTCATAGATTTACCATCATCCGCCCCTATTTCAAGATAGGTGCCATTTTCTTTTCCATTTAATATAGATAAAATAAACATGTCTTGGTATGCTTGGGAGTTATTTTCCTCTATCTCTTCGGAACGATTGAATTTTAATTTTAGACGTTCAAATTTATCCTTTGTGTACTTAATTTTTCCTGTTTTAGTATAATCTTCTGGTACCATAATCTTTATAGCCTTTTATCTATCTGACTAGATATATACATCCCTACCGCTACACCACACCCAAATATTGTTATTAAACTTATTATTGTCATATGTCTAAAAGTATTAATGAAATCGTTAGAAGTGTACCCATAAATCCTATAAATGTAAAAGTGAGAGCATCTTTATATTGTTGAGTGGATTTGCCTTGATTATTGTGTGTCATCTTCTATTTAAAATAATCGTTTAACTTCCAAGTCTATACGTTCTAATTGATTTTTCAAATTATTTACTTTGGTTAGGTTTTGGGGTGTATACTCTAAACTATTAACATCTTGTAGTGTTTGCTCAAGGGGTAATTTTGGAATTAAGTGTATCTGATTCTCCACCTTTTTATATTCATTGAGTAACCAGTCGTATCTTTGGGCTTTTTCTTGTTGATTCATATCTTTTTATATTTTTTAGTCTTCGTACCACACACCATACATTGGTATGGTTTTACCCTCAATTAATTCTCCGTTACTATTTCTAACTGGGATATTACACATTAATCTTTTCTCTTTGATTTGTGGTCCATCTACTTTATTTATACCCATATACTTTGGATTTTTAGAATTTAATTTTCTTTTCTTTGCCATTTTATGTTTTTATTTAGATTGATAAATTGCTTGTATGTAAATATATAAGATTTTTGTATTTTAATCAACTTTATCAGTAAACAATGATTTTATATCTTCTTCTCTACATGCTTCGTCCTCTATAGTACAGTCTTCAAGTTGATTTAATTTTCTCTGGAGGGAGAGAAGTTTCTCCTCGTCGGTAAATAAATCTTCTTTTAGATTGAGTGTTTCGTCCTGAGTAGTTTTAGTGGTACCTCTTTTATATGAGTAAACGACACCATTATCATCCGGATAATGAGTTACTTCATACCCTATATCATAATATATTCGTGTAAATTCTACTTCACCCAATATCACATATAACCAATACCAAGTTACATAGTGATTGTACATAAAAAAAGTTTTAACAATACTCCATAATGTTTTTTGACCAAACTCCTTAAATTTTTTCTTGTGTCTTGGATTGGGGAGTTCTGGGTATGATAGTTTACCGTTTAGTCTGACTATCTCGTCTAAAGGTTTTCTACGGGTCAACCCCATTAATCCACCTGCATAGGGGAAGTGATTATTTTTTCGTAACCAAATTATCTTATCCAATACTTTATTATGTTGGTTTAGATAATCCTTATATCCCCAAATAATTATTGGTAGGAAGAATAACCATTTCATCATCCCTTCTCCTATTGAGTTTGGTTCAGTGTTACGTATATGAATCATATCGTAACCGACAAATCCTATGTTGGGGTTGTTATCTAGCACCTCTAGGCCTTTCTTATAGTAGTCTTTTTTAATTATTTTATAGTCGTCTTCTTGGAAAAAGAAGTTGTCATATTCGTCTCTTACTTTTTTAAAACCATAATCCATACTCCCCACAGACATTCCTATCCCATTATTCCACGGTCTATGAAATACTCTTACTTTTCCAGCAAATGTTTTAGTGCCTTCTAAGGAATCTAAGAAATCATTTGCTTCTTTCACCCCACAATTATGATTTATAAATATAATATCTAAATTATCTACTCCCGGGTCTAATTCTATTTCATTTTGCATAGAGTCTTGTAGAATTTTAATAGTCTCTAGATAATTATGTGGGTAAGTTCTTCTTACCCCGAAATAAACGGCAATGATTTTACAATTTCTTGCTTTCATTACATTAGTTTATAAACATTAATCCATTCTTCTAAATTTCCGGATGATTCCCAGTCTAAATCTAATCGTATTTTAGCGTTCTCTGCTATAGAATCTTTTGGTTCAATTCTTTTCTCCCCATATTTTTTTTCCCCACCAAACATATCTGCAATTTCATTAACACTATAAGCTTTTTGAGTACCTACATTATATATTTCACCATTAAAACCTCCCTCTCTTGTAGCACATAATATATTAGCTTCTACAATATCATCTACATGGACAAAATCCCTTCTTTGGTTACCATCATTAACTATATTAAGTGCTTCATTATTCTTATTCTGTTCTTTAAAAATAGAAATTACACTTCTGTAGGCACCTTTATTAGGCATTCTATCACCATAAGCATTAAAATACCTTAAACATACAGTATCTAACTCATATATGTCAGAATAAAGTTTACAATATTGTTCCCCAATTAATTTATGTAACGCGTATGGACTTAGTGGGTTGAGGGGATGGTTTTCATTTATAGGTGTATATTTTGGATTACCATATACTGAGGAACTACTAGTAAATATAAATCTTTTAACCCCAGATTTCTTACTAATATTTAACATATTAATGAGAGAGTCTACATTATTATTATCTGTGGGGTTCTCTATTGAGTATTGTACTTGTGGTGTGGCGGCTAAATGAAAAACAGTATCAACATTTTCAAATAATGGTCTATCTTTGGAAAGGTCACACTGAATAAATTCTGCTTTGGGGTTTATGTTTTCTTTTTTTCCGGAGGATAGGTTGTCTAAAACTATAACCTCAACACCTAAACTTATTAATTTGTCTACTACATGTGAACCGATAAATCCCGCTCCACCTGTTACTATTACTTTTTTCATAACATACCTAATTCTAATTTAGCTTCTTCACTCATAAAGCTTTTATCCCAGGTTGGTTCCCAGGTTATTGTTATTGTTGATTCGTTGACCATTTCTAAATTCTCTACTTTAGTTCTTACCTCTTCCGGTAAACTCTCAGCTACTGGACAGTTTGGGCTTGTTAAAGTCATCTCTACATTAACATTATAACCTTTTTTTACACCACCTTTATTCTTTTTAAATCTTCTATCTGGTTTTCCAAGTTTTGTAAGTCGACCAATCGGTGGTTTAGTTATATTGATAAAATAAATTAGTCCTAGTTCGTATATGTTGACTGGTATCTCTGGGTCTTCAACAGTTTTTATAACCATGATAACTTGGTCTTCTAGAATTTTTTCAGGAGTCATTAGTTTTGTCTTTGCATTTATCACTTATATAATCTTTACATGGTTCTTGTAAAAAATAATTTAGGGTAAGTTCGTCACCAGCTGGAATATCTATTGTGGTTTTCATTTTTAAATATCCGTCACACTCATACAATGTACAGTTTGGATTTTCTGAGTCGTGGTTGACAAAAGCCGCTAATGGAGTTCTAATATAATTAGAATGAAAATCACCACTATTATTCTTTATGTGACTTATACCAAACTTTCTCCCTTTCTCTATAAATTCTGTCGTAAAAAGACCATTCCCTTCTATATTGGACATTCCCACATACAATTCATCGGGTAAAGGTCTATATTTATTACATTGGGTGGTGTTTTCCATTATTCTCCTCTTTTAATGTAATTGTACCATATTGCTGCTAACCCCATTACTAATATAATAGTTCCCATTGTATATACTAACATCCATGGTGTATTTTGTCCACCCCAAAATATAGCCGGAACTCCCATTATTAATAACCACGATAAGAATATGATTCCTGTATTGTTTTCTAATTTCTTTTCTACCTTAACTGTTCTTTCTGTATTCATTAATCTCGATAATGCTCCTTGCATATCTTTGCCATATGCTGGTTGTTTGTGAATAGTACCATCTAATTCAGCTATTGTAATCATATATTTACAATACCCTGGATTGTTCTTACTGCGTTCAACTAATTTACAATCAATAGCTCTTCTTCTAGTATACTTACTCTTTTTCATATTTCTCTTGCGTTTCATCAAATTTAACATCCCACGCTGTTTTTTCTATAGGACTCAACCCTTCATACCATCCTTGGAAGTCGCAATTTTTAACTTCTTTGTATTTTTCCCAAACCGCAGTTTTTAATTGTTCTACGATTAGATTGTTATTCATAAACATTAAAGGTTTGTTCATATTATTTTATTCTTATATATTTTTTATTATTTCTAATGTACATTACACCTATTTGTCCTTCAATTACTTCTCTACCTAATAAGTCATACATTTTGTTATCATTGTTAGTATTTAATTGTAGCTCTGTAATTGATGTTGGATTACCCATGCTCATTAACACCCACGTATCAGTCGTGAAGTCATATACTAATGAATCACAATATGTACAGATATAAGTCATGGTGTCAAAATATATAAAAGCATCGTAACATAATTTAACTGTATCTGTTGGTACAATTGCTGGAAACGAATATGGGTTATTACCTTGTGATATATAACATGTCAATGCATTACATGCTGTAAAATTCCAATCCATAGAATCTATCATATTAAGAGATAGCCCATTCATATTTCCAGTTACAGTTAATGTATTCCAGTTTGAACTGTCTACTACTATCGAATATGATAGTGAGTCACAATAATTTATTTGTGCTTGTGTTTGTAGTCCAAGCGAGACTAATAATGCTAATAAAATTCTTTTCATTTTATTTTCTTTTTTTAATCTAATAAGACCATATAAGCCTTTTTATTATTTATTCTAAACCACTCTAACCCTTTTTTTAAATCTTCTATGATTGTGGGTTTAGGCATTCCCATCTCTATCACCATTTGAGCTCCCATAAGAAAGTCGTACATTGATAATTCCTCTGCGGTTAATTCGTATTTTTCCCCAGTAAATCTATTACGTACCGTTTCTCCTTTGGTATAGTGTTCTCCATCGAACCATTCTGGTAATTTACTTTTTGTCATTTCTTGTTTTTTTTGTATCAAAATTGTTCATGTTCTTCATGAATTTCTTTTGTGCTTCTATTCTATGTCCTTCCGCTAAGGCATATCTCCCTAATAGTACTATTGCTCCAATCACAGCTAATAAAATAAGTATTCCCATTTTTTTGTTTTATATGTTTTAATAAAGATAGATTTTTTTTATATTTAAATCAAATATCATTTTCTATATTTTACCCCCCAAAATAATAGTATATATGTTTGACTATAATCACCATAATAATAATCCAACCCCATAATGGGGGATTTGTGATATTATCTAGTATGGGTTTTTTCATTATCCTTCTATATTTCTAAAGAATATTTTATATAATAGGAATCCACTTACTAACGCACACACCCCTTTTTGTGCTTTTACAAAAGATAATAGGTCACTTTCTTGGCACCATGATAATATCGCAAACATTATCCCAAATCCAGATAATACCCCCCACATATGTGTTAATAAAGTTTTTTTCATAGTTTAATTATTTTTATAATAAATGGATATTCCTTTCTATTAAAATCCATCATTATACCAGTTTTAATATAAATGGTCCCAACAGGTATCTTACTTTCAGTTGGAAACATTCTTCCTCTTAAGTCATACAACTTAACAGTTTTTTTCATAGTTTGGTGACAGTAGTTTTCTATGTTAATGGGACTGTAACAACTAGAACATCCCACTTCAAATATAGGTGTTATATACCCATCTGTATCTTGTAATGTGTCTGTTTGTGTTCTGTCTGTTTGTGCTTGAGCACAATATGAAGTTCCTAATAAAAGAATCAAACAAACAATAATCCCTACTACTATGGGTAGATTGTCATCAATAAATTGTGGTAGTTTTAGGTTCATTATTTATTCTTATTAATATACCACTTAATAGTGTTTAATATTCCGGTTATAAAAGATGTGTTTATTTCCCAACCAAGTTCTTTTTTTAGCTTTTCACAGTCAATTGAGTATCTAAAGTCGTGCCCTTTTCTATCTTCCACAAACTCTATTAATTCCGTAGATGAATCCTCCGAATTTAAAATAAAATCTATTTCATTACATAAAATTCTTATTACCTCTAAATTAGTTTTCTCCATATCACCACCTATATTATATGTTTCTCCGTTTACTCCTTGGTGAAATATTAAATCAATCGCGTTAGCGTGGTCTTCTACATATAACCAATCTCTAACATTATCACCTTTACCATATACTGGTATAGGTTTTTTATTTAATATAGAATTAATGACTGTTGGAATTAATTTCTCCGTATGTTGGTTGGGCCCATAATTATTAGAACAATTGGATATCACGTAATTTAGTTTGAACGTGTTACCGTATGCTCTTACGAAATGGTCGGAGGAAGCCTTAGATGCTGAGTATGGACTTTTTGGGTCGTACGGTGTAGTTTCCAAAAATGGTTCATCCTTCATTCCTAATGCACCATACACTTCATCTGTAGAGACATGATAAAATCTTTCTATTTCGTATTCTTTGGCTATATCTAATAGATTACACGTTCCTATCACATTGGTTTGAATAAAGATATTGGGGTTATCTATAGAATTATCTACATGAGATTCCGCAGCTAAATGAATAATGGAATCGGGTGCATACTCTTCAAATATATTTTTAAGTAACTGAGTATCACAAATATCTCCTTTTATAAAAGTATAATTTTCTTTATCTACCACATCTTCCACATTGGATAGGTCACCACAATAAGTTAATTTGTCTAAATTAATTATATGATATGAAGGGTACATAGTCACAAATCTCCTTACTACATGGGACCCTATAAATCCAGCTCCCCCGGTTATTAATATTGTTTTATTTAATTTCATGTACATCTACCTTTCACTATGTTTTAATTCTCCACCATACTCTCCACTTGCACTAACAAAAGTACTTACTGTAGGTAATGGCTCTAGTTTTTTAGAGGGACACACACATAATTTTTTATTAGCTACTAGGGTGGATGCTTTTAATAAACTATCAAAAGTTCCAGCATCTGACCACCAAGACTCTAATTTTTGACACGTCATTAATCCATCTCTAACATAAAAATTATTTACGTCAGTAATCTCTAACTCACCTCTATCTGATGGGGTTAAATTTTTAATGTAGTTGAAGACGGTTTTATCATACACATATAAACCAGTAACACATAAGTTAGATTTTGGGTTTTTTGGTTTTTCTTCAATTGATATTACTTTACAGTCACTGTCTTTTTCTAATTCCGCGACACCGAATCTCTCCGGGTCATGAACTTCTTTTAAAAAGATTCTAGAACCACTTTCAAAATCTTCTAGGTTAATTTCATCATTAAATATATTATCACCTAAACATACAGCTACATTAGAGGACCCTACGAATCTTTCGGTGAGGCCTAAAGCATGTGCAATTCCCCCCGCGTCATCTTGAATCTCGTAGGATAGTTTGAGACCCATTTCTCTACCACTTCCTAGTAGGTTTAGTATGTCACCACAATGTTCTCTACCCGAGACAATCATAATGTCTCTACATCCCATTTTTTTAAGTGTCTCTAAAGGATAAAAAATCATAGGTTTATCATATACGGGGAGTAGATGTTTGTTGGTTACCTTTGTTAATGGGTATAATCTACTACCGGTACCACCAGCTAGTATAACCCCTTTTAGTCTTTTTGCCATTTTATTTTAATTTATTAATTTTAATATTATCACCCATATGATGGTAAACACACCCATCCAGGTTAATGTCTTTATTATTTTCTTTATCATTTATTTAGTTCTTCATATTTCTTATGTACTCGTTCAGCGATTGGGATTGGTTGCCCGTCATCATCAACTCTTACAAATGTAATCTTTGTTTGAAGTACTACTTTTTGGTTCCCGGTATAAACATTATGTTTTCTAGCCTCCATTCTTAATGTTATACTAGTAGTACCCATACTATCTACCTCACCAAATATTTTAACTAGACTACCTTTTCTTACTGGTAATTTAAACTCACATTTATCCATTGAGACTGTGACCACTCTAGGTGTGTCACAAATCTGCATTGCAAATGAAGCTGCTGATTCGTCTAACACATATAATAACTTACCACCGAATAAATTTCCGTGTTGTCCCGTGTCAGAGTCTTTAACTAATATTGTATTTATGTGATACATCGTATTACCAATTATGTATTATATTTGCTACTATTATTAAACACGTAAGGACGTTTACCACTACAATAATAGTTCTTAGGATTGCTACTATATTATCGTAGTCTTTGGTTCTTTCATCACTGAAAGACCCTATCGTGAATTTCCATATTGTCCACACTTTTCTCATTTTAATTTATTTCTTTCAATCACAGCGTCTGTTATATCAAAAGCTACATCATTCTCTCTCCCTTCTTGGTAAGCTTTGACTACTTTATCACTGAACTCGTCTTGAGTTATTATAGCGTCTACTCTTCCTAGCCCTGTTAGTCCGTCGGGTAAGCCAAATAAATCTCTCAACCCAAATATTCCTTTATGACTAAATGTACACACTATTCTTTCTTTATCAACATATCTTTTATTAAATCCCATATATTTTTCTTTTAATTAATATAATGGGTATCGCTATTAACACTAAAAGAAGTGCCGGAACTAATGAAAGTAAGTGTGTTCTTTGTACAGCTATTCTATATTCGTTCCCATACATCTCTTTAAGTAATGTAACTCTATGATTCCCATCATACACATAATATTTATTTTTTCTCCAATACTTAATAACTTTTACATACCCATATTTTGTTGGTTGGTACCCTTTTTCTAAACTCTTTTTCAGTTTTTTCCAACTTTTTTCCGGTTCTTTAACACCAAAGTGTTTAATAAATGATTTTATTATTTTAGGTGTTTTGTGACTTGCATTACCAATATAACCTTCTGTATCTCTTTCAACGTCCTTAGTGGTAAATTCATGTCTCTCCAGTTCTCCTAATTTTATGGTATGAATTCGACCCATATCAAAACTTCATCTTGTTTTCCCTGAAAAATCAAATGCTAGCTGGTTTTTATCTGCGGTTTGGTAGGAGTGAAGTCTAGTTATTTTTGAGTTGGTTGTACCTTGCATAACTTTTCTAATGTGTGGGGATACAAACACCCCACTCTTCCTATAATATCCTTTGATAAAAACTTCTCTATACAAAATCTTATTTTTTTATCCACGACATAAGTTTTTTAAAAATTCTACTTAACCATGTGTCACTAGATATTTTCTTTTGGTTTCTGTCGTTTTTTATGTGTTTATTTTTAGTTGTTATTCCTTTAAGAATTGTTTCGTTTCCTTCACTACTTTCTAATACACGGGCCATACTTCTAGTCTTTATACTAATTGCTCTTAAGTCTTTTTTTATAACTTTTATATCTTTTCTTAATTCTTTTACGTAACTATTATCATTCATTTTTATTCTTTTGTTTAAAGGTAATTTAAATTACCCAATATGTAAATTATTTTCTTTTATTTATATTTTTTACTTTTATAACTATAGATGAGTTTTTTATCATCTGGGTATGATTGTAAACCCAACCCTAAATCGTAATATATTCTACTAAATTCTATTTCACCCAATATAGCATATAAAAAATAACCGGTAACATATCTATTATAATAAAAAAAAGTTTTTAGATAATAATAAAATATTCTATGGTCTTTATATATTTTTGGTATTTTTTTAAATCTTTCTTTGTGTTGGTGATTGGGTATTTTTGGGTGAGGTAGTCTACCACATTTATCTACAACTCTTTTTAAATTATTATTTGTTGTTAGTCCCATCATTCCTCCTGCACAGACTATTTTATTTCTTTTTATTAAATAAATTGCTTCCTTTATAATTCGGTTATATCGTTTTAAATATTTTCTATAACCCCAAATTAAAATAGGTAAGTAAAATATTATTTGTGCAATCCTTAATGAGAGTGCACTTTCTTTCTTTTTCATATCATACCCCACAAATCCTATGTTAGGGTTGTGCTGTAGCATTTTTACCCCATTGCCGTAGTAATTAGGTTTAACTAATTTATAATCGTCTTCTTGAAAGAACCAGTAATCGTATTGGTCTTGTAATTTTTTAAACGCGTAGTCGAAGGACCCTAAGGATATGCCCTTACCTTCATCCCATTCTCTACTAATTACTTTTATCTTTCCACAAAAAATTTCCTTACCGTCTATGGATTTTAGGAATTTATTCCCTGATTCTATACCACAATCATGATTTATTAAAATAACATCCAGGTTGTCTACTCCAGGGTCTAACTCTATTTCATTTTGTATAGAATCCTTAAGTACTTGTATGGTGTCATTATAATCATAGGGGTAATGTCTTCTCACACCGAAATAAGTAGAAATAACTTTACAATTTCTTATTTTATTCTCCACCATCATTATAATTCCACTCTGAGGGTTCACCCGTTACAGGGTCTGCGACGATTAATTCCCTTCTATTGTTTTTCCATTCATCTGAATTAACTTCTTCCCACGCTTTATCTCTTATCTCTTCTAATTCTTCTGGTGAAACTGGGGTGTTTATCATATTAGCTTTTCTCCAATTCATTTTATCTATGTTGAAGTCTTTGTCTAATAAGTTATGCTCCATACAATAATCAAACATAGAAGTGCCCGGAAGAGGCATACATATAAAAAACCCTGAGGTGTCTACTCCCCATTCAGCATTTTGTTTAGCAAACTTTATAGTATTCATCACTTCTTCACGAGTTTCATCAGGAAATCCAATAATATAATTAGCATCCATCCGTATATTATTCTTTTTCAATGCTTCAATTAATCCTTTTATATCTGTATTATTTATATCCCATTTATTTGAGGACCATTTTTTAAGAATTCTAGCATTACCTGATTCAAAAGGGAAAGAAAAATCGGTAAACCCAGCTTGACCCATTAATTCTATAACTTCTAAATCCGGTTTACCCTTTTTTAATAAATGAATAATGTTAATCCCATTTATATCCATTAATCTTAAGTCTAAATCTATAATTTTTCGTAATAGTCTTATTGCTCTTTTTTTCCTACCAAATAAAGAATCATCCTCTATAAAAACTTGTTTAACTCCTAACTCATTTTTTAAATATAATAATTCTTCCATAACTCTTTCATCAGATTTAATCCTAAACCTACCTATTTCTTGTGTTAAAGAGCCTTCAATTTCTTTTCCTATATGACAATAGGTACATGCAAAAGGACATCCCAAAGAAGTCATCATTGAGGCATACTTGACCTCCTCTTCTTTCCCAAATGCCACACCATGTCCCCTTCTTACTTTCCAATATCTTTCATTAGGAAGTAAATCCCATGCTGGAAATGGTAATTCATCTAAATTCATTATAACTTTACCTACTTGGGAGTTGTTAATGGTCTCTCCGTCTTTTATATATTTGATTTGTGGTATTGTCGACCAATCTCTACTTCCTTTTCTATATGTATGAATTATTTCTTTTATGGTTTCTTCTGCTTCTGACGTGGCTATAATATCGAAACCCTTATTTAAAAACTTATCTGCTCTCCATCTTGCATTCACTCCTCCTGCAAGTAATAATTTTTCTGGGTAATGTTTTTTAATTAGTTCACAACAATATAAAACCATTGTCTCTTGACTTGAGAATATGGATGTTATTCCTATGATGTCAAAATCTTTTACCACCTCTAGTATACGTTTATCACTCATACCTGTCCTTACAAGTCCATTAGGGAGTTCCATTGATTTATAAAACTCTTCTATGTCATCATCATCATTACCGATACATGCATCATACACTTCTACGTGACAATTAATCTCTCTTAATGCTCCTCCTAATGCAGGATAAGCTAAGGACCCGTTAGGTTTTACCATCATTCCGGGCCATCTTTGTTCTGGGGGGTAGAGCAATAGTACCCTTGGTTCATGTTGTGTCTTCATATGACCAAATATATAAAAAGATTATCTATAAAACAATCTCTCTCTTAAACATGCTAATGATATATTTATTATAAAACAATTAAGTATGGCGACCAGTAGAGAAAGTAGTGAAAGTTCTGATAAAGAAATTAAGGGAAAAAAAGCAGCGAGGTTGGGGATAAGAAATTGTTGCCCCCCATATGACACATTCCCGGTTAGTACATCTTTTTCATATGGAATATCTATAGGAAATTACTTAATGAGTACCGTTGGTACTGTTAATAATGGTCTGTTAGGAGCATATTATTTAAATAACCTTACTTTTACTTCTTCACAAACATTTTATAAACCAGATGGGACACCTTATACACCACATTGTTGGTCATTTATTTTTGCTAACGCAACTCTTATGTCACCAACTGTAGATGTAACAGATTTTACAATTGGTCCGGCGTATAATTCGTGGTTACACCCCAAAGATGATTGTGCGGATATAATACAATGGAGGTTAAATCAGGTAACCAATTTTCCTACTGTTTATGGAACACAACCATGTTGTCCTACTGGTAATCCTATCTCTATCCCTAATGGTGTTAGAAGTTGTTGTGACCCTACAATACAGTATAGTCTAGACCCATCTAATAGTTGGTTTTCAAATACTCAAGTACAGGTAGGTAGTGCAGTGGTAGGAAGTTTTTTATTTCCTGTTGGTTCCGTTCCTCCTGAAACATCATATGGGTGTTGGGAGATTATTGATAACGCTACAGGTCCGTTGGTGGGAACTCTGGGTGCTGGCTTCTTTCTTCATTTCCAAGATTGTAACTCTATAGATTTATCCGGACCTAATTCACCTAATATTGATGAGTGTTGTCCATCTGCAACTACTTCATGTGACCCAATAATGACTCCATTAATAAAAAGACTTAGTACTTTTAAGATGGATAGAGATACCCTATTAAATAAACAAGAGAAGTATACGGAAAAATCCATAAAGGAGTTAAATGACTTAGGAAAAGGTGTTCGTGACCCAAGGACTGGAGGTCCTGATGAACCAGGACCAGGTTCAGCGAATCAATATTTATGTGTAGATGGAGAATGTATACTCCATGAGGAGGGATACTATGACCACATAGAAGTTTGTCAAGCTGCGTGTGGAGTAGAAAGGTGGACGTGTGTAGGTGGGGAATGTATGGCCCATGAGGATGGAGAATTTGACGACATAGGGGTGTGTCTAGCTAGTTGTGGTGATGATGGTCCTAGGGATGGGCCTACAGTAGTTCCTGAAGAGTGTTGTACTTGGTGTTGTCACGGAAGAGGAGGAGAGTCTATAGTACCATCAGGATGTTATGATTGGATGTGTGATGGAGGTTACTGTTCTTGTTAAATTCCTTATCTAGGTTTTCTAATATTTGTTCTCTTCTTGTTGTTATTAGAACGATTGGTGTTACTTTTGTTAGTTTTAACTTTAGTATTATTTGACCTATTTGTTTTGATAATAGTTTTATTGTTATTTCTATTAGGTTTTACTATGATATTTGTATTATTCTTAACCGGTCTATTAGGTCTATAATGATGGCTATTCGGTCTATGGGTGGGTTTATTAACAGGTCTTGTAATTACCACATGTGTTGTATGAGTATAATGTGAGGGTGGACATGCATTATAATAGTAATACCAAGGGTAGTAATGTGGTTTACCATAATAATAGTAATATCCACTATGCCATCCCCAATAGATTTGATTATCATAATATGTTATTGATGCATGTTCTTCTCTTAAATCAGAATATTCTGCATCTGTTATGTAATAGGTTCCATAGCATCCTGATAAAAATATCATTAAAATAATACCCATAGCAAGTCCCTTAAGCCAAGAGAACCATGCTAATCGATATGAATCCATCCCTGTTTGTTTCATGAATTTATATGCAAATTCTTTATGCCATTTAATAAAGTTGTTCATTATTCTTCTTTTTTACTTTCACATTTTATTTCAAATGGGTTGGGTGGTGTGGGGGGTACGAATCTTTCAGTTAGTAGTGAATTCATTCCTGTACCACCAAACTCATCTAAGTCTTTTACTTCTTTTAACTTATTGTGTATGGTTTTTAACATTGTTAGATTATTATAACTAGGACTTATATCTCCTCTAATCTCAACATTATCTAAATTAAGTGTAGTTAAAAAACCGTCTAACCATATCTTAAATTCTTTACTTGTCATCTTATTTTGTTCTTTTATATTTGTTCCATATACTAACTGGGTCGTTCTCTGAACGTCCACTATTATTTTTATAATATCTATATGGTGTATATACCATTTCATATGCAATCCACCCTACTAAAAACACTGCTACACATATCCATAATATTGTAAGGGCTACTTTTGCTAATGTTATCATCTTATTTTTTCTTTTTTAAAAATGTAAATTAATTTAAATTAGAAATCAAGTTATGTAAGAGGTTTGCTCTTATACCTATCTATAATTTCTTGTACTTGGTTTTGATATCTGCACGCTACTGGTCTTCCTTCTTCACACCCATTCCAACTTTGTACTAACTCGGTGAGTTCACTTATTATATCGTTCTCTTCTGGGCTAGGTCCCATTTCTTCAATAATAGATTCTTTGATTGGTTCACCACCTTTTTCTCCTGGATATAGTGTTTTTACTACTTCAACCTCACTATCTAACTCTTTCCCTTCACCCTCCCATTCATCACTCTCTTGTTGATAAGAAGGGTCACCGTCCCATTCCCAACTATCGTATACTCCATCCTCATCATATAGTACTGTATTAAATGCATCCTCCTTAGAATAGCATTCTACTAGTGGTGCCCAATAAATTGTTTTATATTCTCTTACAGCTTCAAATAAAGGTACTTTGTACTTTACAAGAGGTCTTAACCATAATTGGTCATAGTTGGTTATGCTTCCGTCTAGTATCCCTATTCTATTATCATTTGCTGCCCAATATATTTTATCTGCTAATCCTGACCCATCCCCATCAATACCTAGGACTTTAAGAGCTGTGCTCATATCTTGTTGTCTGTGCCATAAACTATCGTTATCGTCTTCGTGTTGAGTAAACCAAGTAGCGTCTTTCATCTTAGTCAATATCTGAGTAGCTTTAAAGAATATATTTTTAGAAACTGTTGGTTTATAATATCTTCTGGTCTTGTGGTTATACTTTTGCCCTTCATATGAGGTTGGTGGCACATTTCCTGGACTATCATCTATAATTGGATTTCTAAACCCTCCTAGTTCATCTGCAGAGTCTAGGTCTTGTACCTTTTCTGCGTGAGTATCCATAGCTTCGTCTTGTTCTCGTAATATTTTTTTAATTAACTCTTTCATTATCTACTTTGTAGGTATTGTATTATAGTTTGTACCATCCCAGCATCAAAGAATCTACTATCAAACTCCGCTATCATTTCGTACTCATCTTTATCTTCCAATTGTACATCATAATATAGGACGTACCTTGGATAATCATGACCTTCCACATATTCCATTACTATCTCACCATCTCTATAGTCTTTTCTAGATAGTTCGTCTATCTTGAATTCGTTTAATATTTTTCTAATTAAGTCTTTCATTTATATTAAGTCATTTTTGCCCATGTATCGGGACCTACAACACCGTCTTGAACTAGTCCATTCTTCTTTTGCCATTTCTTAACCGCGAGTTCGGTTCCTTCACCAAACTTTCCGTCAACTTTTAATTTTAGAATTTTCTGTAGTTTTTTTACTAAAGGTCCACTACTCCACAATTTTAATTCAGTAGGTATTCCTTTCTTAACTTTTAATTTTGCCTGTGCTATTAAGAAATCATCGACTGTGGGGTACTTATTCTTATCTACCTTTTTATTAGTATTATAAGTCTTAGTATAAGTTTCCTTTTCTTTTTGTGTTAATTTTTTAATTTCATCCTTAACTTCACTTTTAGCTGCAGCTTTAGATGTTTTATATGCACTACCTTTAGCTAGTCCAGCGAAGAAATCTTTTAGTTGTTTAACCACCGCACCACCTGATTTCATAAAGGCTGTTGGTAACGCAAACCACCCTAAAGATGCACTTCTAACCATACTATCAAATTTTGGCAATAAGGTGTCAAGAAAATTATTAATTTTACTAGAGTACTTAGATATCTTAGTATATATAGTTTTAATAAACCCTCTAACTTTTTTACTGCCTGTATTCAGAAGATTAAGAAGTATGTTGGAGGCTGCTTTACCATTGGTTGTCATTTTACCAAAAACTTTACCTAGTGTACTACCCACAAGTTTGTGTAGTGCTTTAAATGGTGTGGCTATAACAGAGCCCACAATTGGTATAACGGCTACAAGAGATAATCCGCCTAATATCCATTTTTTTCTAAATAGATATATAAGAGCGTTTACCGCGTCAAAGAAATCACCAATACCTGGAATGAAACCGGCGTAATCCAAAACACCTTGGACATCGTCTATAACTCCTTCGGTCATTAAAAGTTTACCGTTACTATCGTACACCTCTAATAATTGGTTATTCCTATACCGCTGACCACGAGTATACATAACTCCCTCAAAAAGCATTCCTTCTTGGTGTGCAACCTCTTCTTCTATTATTCTTAATATTTTATTCTTATTTATCATGTATTACGTGGTTAATTCTTGAGCTCCTTTTCTTGTTAATGTTTGTGATAACCCTAATTTTTTAGTGAGTTCTGATATTTTATCTTTTATTTCTTGATTGTCTGGGTCTTTTTTTAACTCACTAAAAAGATTCATCAATTCCTTATTTTCTGTCTCTTTTTGTTGTTCTAACATTACTCTTTCTACTATTCTGGTTAATGTTTCTTCTGTTAATTTAATTTTTTTCATAATTGTATTTTAATATAAATATTAATTCATTAGGTCTTTCTGCTGATTCATCGCTAAAGATACCCAATCTGTTACAGCTTCTAATCCTTTTTGTATATCTTCTTCTTCAAATGTTCCAGAATTTATTCCAGAACTTACAAAATCCACTACTGGGTTTAATAAATCTGACAAATTGACATCGTCATATGGTTCTTCCATGTCAATAAGTCGGTAATAGTTCCCGTTATTATCTTTTATTTCACTATAATCAGTATTGGTTAGAGCAAATCTATTAGATAAGAACTTAAAGATGTCCGATTTTAACATATCCCCCTTTTTTACCATAACTTGTTCATTAATGTTATTGGTATTAATAAAGTCATACATCTCGTCTCCCAGTAATTTACCAAAAGCTGAATCACTAGGATAATGAACTTTGGCCATATTACGACTGTATGCAATATCTTCCCCTATTTGCATAAGTTCATCTCTGTGCTCAGGATATAGGTCGGATAAATATCTTGCTACAAATTTACCCTGTGTAGCATGTCCAGATGGATAAGAAGGGGATGAACTGGACTGTAAGGTCTCTGAATTTAATTCTAACCCTTTTGCTTGTGCTATTTGCCACGGTCTCGGTCTATTGTAATAATATTTTAATATTAATATAATTGCAAGTACTCCTGGCATGACTTCTTTTAGTTCTTCTTGTGGGTATTCTAATCCTTTAGATGTTAGGAACTTTGTAAAGTGTTTCCTTATTTTGTCAGCACTCTCTACCAAAGCATCATCTACTGGAATTTCTTCTAGATATTCTATTTCTTCTTCTGTAGTGTCCGACTCATTTTTTGGTGGTGGCATATTTTTATATCTATCTAATGGAAATCCTCTTAGGTCACCTAATTCTCTATCCATTCTTCTAATGTGTTTCTCTCTAGGTTCATCTATATAAACCATATCATCGATATATCCCTCATCTTCCGTAACTAATTCTGGTGGTTCTTGGGCATACTC
>Ga0080013_1002566_pt1 | contig 21113 bp, 16 predicted proteins | sample ETNvirenome_6_85_FD_69236 | JGI IMG/M metagenome (GOLD analysis project Ga0080013, IMG submission 69236) | Marine viral communities from the Pacific Ocean - ETNP_6_85 (SPADES assembly) (version 2) | ecosystem: Environmental > Aquatic > Marine > Oceanic | place: Pacific Ocean | collected 2013-06-19 | reverse complement strand
TGCCTCCTTGAATGAGCGACAAAAACAACGTATTGTCGAAGCTATTAGTAGTGCCGATTCAGTCGATGCAGCGAAGTCTATTTTTGAGACACTTCAAAGCGCAGTGGGTTCATCTCTTAAATCTAGAGATAAATCACAATCACTGAGCGAAGCGATCACCAGAGGTAACGCTACAACGCTGAGACAAAAACAAAAACAAACAAGGCAAGATCCTCATATTGAACGTATGAAGAAACTTGCTGGCATTTAATTCATTTAAGGAGGAAAACAAAATGTCTATTTTAGAAAAATTGACTGAAGGGATCGTTAGTCGTGACCTCAGTCGTGAGAACCATGCTCTTCTCGATAAATGGGAAAAGACTGGTCTTTTGGAAGGAATTGATGACGGCAATAAGCGTAATGCTATGGCATGTCTTCTTGAAAACCAAGCAAAAGAGCTTCTTCGTGAAGCATCAATTATGGGCGGAACAGGTACTGCCGGTGGTGATGTTGAAGGCTTTGCGGCCGTCGCATTTCCCATCGTTCGTCGTGTATTCGCTGGTTTAATTGCCAATGATTTAGTGTCGGTCCAACCGATGAGTTTGCCTAGCGGACTTATCTTCTTCCTGGACTTCACTTTCGGCGGTACTGATAACGCTCAAGGTGCCCGATTAGGTAATCCTACAGACTCTTCACTATATGGTGGCGGCGTGGTAGGTTCCCAAATCACTGGCGGCGTATCTCTGACGGGTGCAGACATTGAAAGGTCGTTTTACAACCTGAACAATGGTTACTCATCTCCAACTGGATCAGACGCTCCCACTATTGTGGCGGTTACTTCTGGTACGATTGGCGGACCCACTGTTGCAGATTTGGATTGTGCAAAGATTTGTCGTTACGACCCTGATATCCCTTCAGGATCAGCAGTGGCAATTGGTGCAATCACACTGACGCAAGCAGCTGGTGGTCTTCCGGGATTGAATAGGGAAGATTTGGTATCTATTGTTTTGACGCCAGTTATCGATGGTCGCGTTGCGCGCCGATTGACTCAACTGAGCGGCACTTCAGACGATACTATCTTGGTTGCTCTCCACGCGAGTGGAACGGAAACACCTACTTTGCTCGCAGCAGATTTGCAACTTGTCACTTTGGCAACATATGTTCAACAAGATGATTTTACCACGGGCGGTGCTCTTGGTTCTATCGAAGGTGGTCTTGATCAGTGGGGATTGGAAAATAATCCAAACATTCCCGAGATTGACATCAAAGTCGATAGTGTTGCTGTGACCGCAGTTACCAAAAAGTTGAAAGCAAAATGGACCCCTGAATTGGGACAAGATTTGAACGCTTATCACAACCTCGATGCCGAAGTTGAATTGACAAGTATTCTGTCGGAACAAATTGCTCTCGAAATCGACCAAGAAATTTTGGAAGATTTGGTAGTTGGTGCACGAGCAGGAACTTACTATTGGAGCCGTCGTCCGGGTCGATTCTTAGTTCGAGATACAGGAGCTGCTATCAGCACCCTATCGAATGAGAATCTTTTTGGTGGTGACTTTACTGGTAACGTGTCAGAATGGTATGAGACTTTGCTCGAAACCATTAATGACGTGTCCGCTCAGATTCATCGTAAGACACTTCGAGGCGGAGCAAACTTCCTAGTTTGCGGTCCTGAAGTATCTAACATTCTTGAGTTTACTACTGGATTTAAAGCCCGGGTAACTCACGATGATGAAAAAGGCACAGCTGGTGCAGTCAATGTGGGTAACATTTCGAAGAAATGGGATGTCTATGTAGACCCCTACTTCATGCGGAATGTGATTCTTGTCGGTCGCAAAGGAAGTTCGTTCCTCGAAAGTGGATACGTATACGCTCCCTATGTGCCGTTGCAGACCACACCCACTATCTTTGGCGTTGAAGACTTCGTGCCCCGCAAGGGTGTCATGACGCGATATGCCAAGAAGATGGTGCGTCCCGATATGTACGGATTGGTTATTGTAGAAGACTTGTTAGGTTAATCCTTCAAGTTAATATTTAACTTAAAGAAAAGAGTCTTCATATTTGTTTATGGAGGCTCTTTCTTTTTTTGAAAAACTAATTACCATGTGTATAGTTTTATAGTCCGGAGGAAATAATGTGGCAGTTCCTATTTTATCACCAAGTTCGAATTCTAGTTTAGTCGTACTACCTGCTACTGGTACCAAAGCGAATGTAACTGGATCGCTTCCATTTGGAGTCTATACGGGGGCAGATTTTATTTCTGGCGCCGTTGATCAGGTGGCATATGTTTATCGTAAATTGGGCGGCGAAGTCTTAGACATTGAATTGACCGCCAATCAAGTCTATTCTGCTTATGAAGAGTCGGTCCTCGAATATTCCTACATTGTTAATATTCATCAATCAAAGAATTCTTTATCGGATCTCTTAGGCAATCCTACTGGGTCTTTTGATAGTGATGGGGAGATGCAAGCAGGTACTCTAAAGACTTCTCTTAGCGGCACTGGCGCCGAGTTGCGCTATCCCAAGTTTAACTTTTCTTATGGCAAGCGTGTTAGCGTAGGATTATCCGAGAAAGCAGGCGTAGGAGGCGACAATCGTTTCTATACTGCATCACTACCTATCATCGACAAGCAGCAACAGTACGATTTGCAGGCAGTTGTTTCAGCCAGCACTGATACCTCATTTACATTTGATAGGGATAGGAAAGTTACAATTACTAAGGTGTGGTACAAGTCTCCTCGTGTTATGTGGAGATTTTATGGGTACTATGGTGGACTCAACGCGGTAGGAAACATGTCTACCTATGGACAATATGCCGATGATAGTACATGGCAAGTAGTTCCCGTGTGGCAGAATAAACTTCAAGCAATGGCGTATGAAGACGCGATGTACACGCGCATTTCTCACTACTCTTTCGATATAAGAGATAACCAATTAAGACTCTTCCCCACTCCCTCGGGCGTGGATATGAGCACTTTGTGGTTCGAATTTACGGTGGACGAAGATCCGCTTTTAGACAAACCCACGTTAGATACAGGAGTGACCGGTATTAATAATATGAATACTGCTCCCTTTTCTAATATTCCTTATAATAATATTAACTCGATTGGAAAGCAATGGATTAGAAGGTTTGCTTTATCGGTGTGCAAGGAAATGCTGGGCATTGTGCGTAGCAAATTTACCACTATTCCCATTCCGGGCGCAGAAACTACTTTAGATGGTCCTGCGTTGCTGGGCGCCGCTAAGGAAGAGCAAATTGCATTACGCGACGAATTGAAAACTGTTTTGGATGAGTTGACCTATGCTAAACTTGCCGAGAAAGATTCAGTCATTGCAACCAATACTGAAACTTTGCTGGCTAAAATACCTCTTGCAATATATCCAGGTTAGGGGGACTAAGTAGATGGCAGACAAAAACATAACTTGGACTCAACCGACAAATCCTCCTCCTCCTTTGTTCTTGGGAGGCAAAGAGCGTGATTTTGTCAAACAAGTTAATGACGAGTTAATTGAGCGCGTAATAGGGCAGACTATTTTGTACTATCCAGTGAGTCTGGAGCATACAAACTACCACTCTCTCTACGGTGAAGCCATTCATAAGAGTTTCTTATCTCCCGTGAAAGTGAATGCCCTTATTACTTGGGATGGACAAGAAACTACTACTACAAATTATGGAATTGATCGTCGCTCCAAACTAACCATTCACTTTCACCGCAGGCGCCTCACTGAAGATCAGGATTTACAAGTCCAAGAGGGAGATTTTATTCTGTACGGTAGACTTTTTTATGAAATCGTGGCACTCAATGAACCTCAACCACTCTTTGGCCAAATTAATCATCAAATGGAAATTGCCGCTACATGTATTCGCGCCCGCGATGGAGTTTTTGAGGAGGCGGCACTTCCTGAAGTCTCCATTACCAAGTATCAATTGGCACAAGATCGAGTTCAGAATGTGTGTGTCTTAACGATCCCCGATGATTGTAAGATATGTGTTCCAAAACTTTCGGCAGCGGATGTCACATCGTTGGATTATAGAACCCTGGAAGAATTTGTGGGAGATCCCACTAAATATATTGGATATCAGTTCTACTTAACTGATGCAGGCCCTGCACCTGTTGGTCCCTTTACTATTTCTAACAAATGGTATTTTAACGAAAACGCGGTCTGGTATGTGAGTCCGTTTTATAACACGGCATAAGGATAAAAGAACATGACAACCTCATCCACTGGTGAAAGGATTATAACTCTAGAACCTTCCAATATGGAAAATATTGATTTTTCATTATTTAATTGGGTTAATGAAAAAATGAATGTTTTTGCCACATCCAATCGTGGATGGGAAAAGGTGCCTGTCATTTGGACTTCCGCTGAACGTGCCTTCCAATCAAAGCGCGACAAGAGTTTGCGGGACAAGGAAGGAGCCCTTGTGCTTCCCCTCATTACGGTTGAGCGCATATCGGTTGTAAAAGATTTAGCGTTTAAGGGATCCCTCCAGGCGAATATTTTCCCGGTGCGGGATTACGAGGGAGGATCCATTCCTCTCTCCAGAGTACTTAATCAAGTAAAGACGAAGAATTTCCAAAATGCGGATGCCAAAAAAGAGTACGGACAGTTGAATTTTAAGGTTACAAAGAAGAACAATAAAATTGTTTATAACTCTACGTCTATTCCAATCCCGGTATATGTGACAGTGATGTATAAGATTATGTTGAGGACAGAATATCAACAGCAGATGAATGAGATGCTACAACCCTTTGCCGTAGCGACGGGAGGTATTAATAGTTTTACCATGTTCGAGAAAGGTCATCGCTATGAAGCATTCATGCAGCCTGAGTATGGACAGGAGAACAATGTAGGGGATATGGGCGATGCGGAGAGAACGTATCAAACTTCTATCGACATTAAGGTCTTAGGATACCTTATTGGAAGTGCGGATAATCAAGTAACGCCGCGCATTGTGGTGAGAGAAAACAGTGTAGAAGTAAAGTTGCCCCGCGAACGGGTAATTTTGGGCGACACGCCTGCGTGGAAGAATGGAAAGTATAATCCATTATAAATTTAGAGGCGCAATAAAAGCATTTGCCCATTTTCATAACTATTTACAGAGAGATAAAACTATTATAGATGAAGCATTGTTTAGGTGTGAAATTCAAATAAGGAGAGCAACGTACTATGTCAGTTAAGAAATTCAAGTTTGTATCCCCTGGAGTCTTTGTTACAGAGGTTGACAATTCGCAGTTACCTGCCCTTCCCAGAGACGTAGGACCAGTGATTATTGGTAGGTCACTTAAAGGTCCATCAATGCGACCCGTTCAAGTTGATTCCTTTTCGGAATTTGTAGAAACTTTCGGAAACCCCATTTTTGGTGGAGGAAGTTCCGATGTGTGGAGAGCAGGCCCAAATGTGTTGGCCCCGTCTTACTCTACTTATGCCGCTCAAGCTTATTTGAGAAATCGAAGTCCTTTAACTTTTGTTAGATTGGCCGGGATCGAAGATCCCAATGCCACAACCGACGGATATGCTGGGTGGGTGATGGAAAACACCGACGGCGCAGTTGGTAGTATGGTAGGCAACGGACAAGAGAGTGGCGGAGCATTTGGATTATTTATGATTCCATCGGCATCTGCCGCTGATGGTGGCTTGGGGACTGGATCCCTTGCAGCAATCTTTTACTGTAATACTGGTTCTATCGGACTCAGCGGATCTTATGCTGACGGTGGCGCCGGCGAGGGAACGATTGCCGTGGTGAAGAGCACGGGCGGAGGTCAACAATATACAGCTGTTGTCAAAGACGGATCGGGAACTGTGAGTGAAAAAGTAGTTTTTAATTTCGATGAGAATAGTAAGTTGTTTATTAGAAATGTTTTTAACACTAATCCTACTTTGACTAACCCATCCACCGATGTGGTACCAGACGATAATCAGAAGACTTTTTTCTTGGGTGAAACATTCGAACGAGCAGTTACTGACTTGGGCACTGAAGCTGACGGCGCCGGAGGATTAGCAGTCATATTGGGACTCGAATCGGGATCCGCAGAACAATGGACCCAACAGATGCCTTCAAAAACTGGTAAAACTGGATGGTTTTTCTCTCAAGATTTTGGAGATCCGAGTTTATATAACCCGCTCAACATGCAAAAACTTTTTAGATTGGTAGCACTAACAGGTGGTGATTGGGAACAGAGCAATCTTAAAGTTTCTATTTCAAACATTTCACCTTCCAACAACAGTGCCGCACCGTATGGAAATTTTGATGTGGTCATACGGCAGATGTCTGATAACGACAGTACCGTGAAAGCGGTTGAAACATTCAGCCAATGCAATTTGAATCCCAACTCGCCCAACTATATTGCGCGCAAGATTGGAGATACGTATACGGTTTGGGATGATACCAATAATCGATATATTGCCTACGGCAACTACACTAACCAGTCTCGCTATCTACGGGTAGAGTTAGATCAGTCAGTAATAGATGCCACCGCAGATTCAAAGATGCTTCCATTTGGTGTTTACGGACCCCTTCGATGGAAGGGATTTACAATTGTAAGTGGCGGAGCAACTCCAATGGAGCTGGGTACGACTGCTTCGGATGCAACACCCGATGACTATGTTCGTGGCACCTCCGCGAGTATGCCAGGAGCAACTGAGTTAACTGGCGCTGCTTTTGCCATGTTTGGTACGGGTTTTAATGACATGACTGCATCTTTTAACTTCCCGGCAGTTCCTTTGCGCACAACGAGTAATGAAGGAATTGTTGTGAACCAGAAGAGTGTGTACTTTGGAGCAACATCTAACAAGGCAAATAGTAATCGCTTTGAACCCTCTATTATTGATATTTTGCGCCGCAAGCCGAACAATGTGGACGACACGGCCCCTACTGCGGTCAACGGATTAGAATATTCGTGGGTGTTTTCCCTTGATGATCTGAGCGGATCGTCCGATGGCGTCTTGGCTACTTATGTGAGTGGCTCCCGGAAAGACTTAACCTCCATGACGGCGGTAGCAGCCGGTACTAATGGGTATAAAGAGGTCATAGATGAAGGTTTCGGTCGCTTCACGACTGTTCTTAATGGTGGGTTTGAAGGACTCAACATTCTTGAGAGAGAACCTTTCCGAAACACTTTACTTGCGAGCACGACTGCGCCAACCAATTATGCCTATGCGTCAATTGACCGCGCCATTGATTCGGTAGCGGATGCTGAAGTTGTAGAGTGTAATATGATGACCTATCCTGGTCTTACAAACACCAATCTAACCAATAAACTGTTAGATGTATGTGAGGCACGAGGCGATGCACTCGCTATCATAGATATTGAAAATGCTTATCTGCCGTCTGCTGAAGACGCAGACGCCACACCAGCGGATCGTATAAAGGCAGTCTCAGAAGCCATCAATTCCCTGGATGATAGAAACATTAACAATAGTTATGGGTGCTGCTACTATCCATGGGTGCAGATTACTGATACCGTAACAACTGGTGGATCACTTTGGGCACCTCCAAGCGTGGTAGCATTAGGTACCTACGCGAGCAGTGAAGCGAGCAGTGAATTGTGGTTTGCTCCTGCTGGATTTAACAGAGGCGGATTAACTGAAGGAAGTGCCGGAATTCCGGTCACTAATGTGCGCTCAAGATTGTCCTCCAAAGAGAGAGATGATTTGTATGCCGCTAACATTAATCCCATTGCCCAATTCCCAGCAGAAGGAATCGTGGTCTTTGGACAGAAGACGCTCCAAGTGACTGCATCAGCGCTGGATCGCATTAATGTACGTAGACTGATGATTTATGTGAAACGTGAGATTTCACGCATCGCCGCGACGTTGTTGTTCGAGCAAAATGTGAGTGCAACTTGGAATCGGTTCCTTAGTCGAACCAATCCATTCTTACAGAGTGTAAAGACTCGCTTGGGACTGACAGACTTTAAAGTATTGTTGGATGAGACGACTACGACACCCGATTTGATTGATAGGAATATCTTATATGCTAAGATTTTCTTGAAACCTGCGCGTGCTATTGAGTTTATTGCTCTTGATTTTGTTATTACGAGATCTGGTGCAAGTTTTGAGGATTAAATTTAGAAGTATCTACTATTTATAGTAGAACGAGATAAAGAGGAGAAATATATTATGCCTTTCTGGAGTGACGCAAAAGTAGCAGATCCTAAAAGATCACATCGTTGGTTGATTGAGATCGGTTCGGCTTTTATTGGTAGCAATATTTCATATATTGCCAAGGGAGTGAATCGCCCCAAGATGACCATAGCATCGACTGACCATAAGTTTCTCAATCACACTTTTTATTATCCTGGGGGAGTGACTTTCGACACTGTAACAGTTAAGTTGGTTGACCCCGCTAATCCTCACGCGACTGAGCAATTATATGATCTGATTCAAGCATCGGGTTATAAATTGCCCGGGTTTATAGATGACTCTGTGGGCGTAGGGCCCCAGGCGCTTACCATTGGTAAGAGAATGGCAACGACTGCTGTCGCTAATGTTAAAATTCATATGTTGAATAGTTTAGGAGAGAAGATTGAAACAATGGAACTTCATAATCCTTGGATTACCAGCATTGATTTTGGTGGCGAATTAGCATACGATCAAGAAGGACTGATGGAAGTCAGCATGGAATTTAAGTTTGATTGGGTTTCCCTCAAAACTTACACTCCAGGCAATGGTCCTGAAGAGCAAACCGCTGCCACTGGATTTAATTCTGAAACAGGTGAAAAACCAGCAGCAGAATAAATTTAAATTAATCGAAGAAAGACGAGGTTTTAATGACAAGAAGAAATAACGAGGAGCGTCTCGGCATGCCCTCCCCAGGAGCAAAGCATGCAGCGGAGGCTCCACCAGTATTCAATTCGCTGCCAACCCCCGAACAATCACCACAAGAAAATTCACTCTCTTACGTTTCACCAACTGAGTTGGTGGAACTTCCTTCTCAAGGGAAACTATATCCCGAAGATCATCCATTACATGGAGTGAAAGAGATTGAAATTAGAGAGATGACCGCGAAAGAAGAAGATCTTCTTACGACCGAATCTCTTATTAAGAAAGGCGTTGTTTTTGATCGCCTGCTTAAGAATCTGCTGGTAGATAAGTCTATTAACATTGATGAATTGCTTATCGGCGATAAAAACGCGCTACTGATTGCGGCACGGATCAATGGGTATGGCAACATATATGCCACCAATGTATCATGTCCTGTATGTGGCGATGAGGATAAGGATTATGAATTTGATTTAGCGGCATGCCCAACTAGAGGACCAATTGATTTAGAGAAAGTCGAAGACAAAAAAATAAAGCAGTTGGTATCCGAGGGACAACCGGGTAAATATTTCATTACTCTTCCTAAGTCGCGAGTAGCAGTTGAAGTGAAACTCTTAACGAGCATTGATGAAACTACTCTTAATCGCACTCAGGAAATGAAAAAGAAAAAGAAATTAGCGGTGCACCCCCTAACGGATCATCTCAAGCGCATTATAATTTCGGTTAATGGCGTGGCGGATTATATGCAGATTGAAACCTTTGTGGATTCAATGCCGGCATCTGACTCCCGATTTTTTAGGAAGGTGTTTGGACAACTTACACCTAACATCGAGTTAAAACAGGATTTCGTCTGTCGCGAATGCGAATACGAGCAGGAGTTGGAGGTGCCCTTCTCTACACGGTTTTTTTGGCCTGACTCCTAAATATATGGAAGGCGTTTACGAACAGTTCTTCGCCTTAAAATACTACGGTGGTTGGAGTTTCATTGAAGCATATAATCTTCCTATCAAATTGCGCGAGTGGTTCGTAGAAAGATTAACCAAACAACTAAAACGAGAAGCAGACGCAATGTCGTCAAAATAATAGGGAAGCTGGCATGTGCTTCCCTATTTTTATTGGGCAGTACTATTTATTAATGATATCAAGGAGGTTCTTTCAATGAAAAATGAAAAAGACCTGAGTCCGGTGGTTATTGATTTCTCTCAGGCAAGAAATGAAGAGGGAAAATTAAATGAATCGTGGCTATTAATGTTCGGTGGAATTCTTCGATGGTTAATGCCATCTTTATATCGCGGGAGTGTTCTTCCTCTTAAGGTTAAGGGAAGTGAGTCCGAAGTTAGAAGCTTCGCGAATGTTCTTTCAAAAGAAAAAAGATACCTTCAATCCTGGAAAGATAACGGGTTGGATAATCCTTCTACCTATAGAGACAAAGGCAACCTTGATCGAGCAGTGGGGAAGTTTGAAAGAGTAACTGGTTTGAAATGGCCATTTACCAAATAATGGGAAACGCATAAGGAATGGCAAAAGAAAAAGGCAGACTCAAAACCGAGAAGGCAGGCAAAGCGGCAGGCAAAATTCAAGATGCTACCCGCAGCGCCGCTGCCAAGAGATCTCTTAATGCTCAAATAGAGTCCACTGAAGAAGCAAAGCGCTCCCTCGAACTCAAACAGAAAGAGGGAGCAGAAGAGCTAGCTCTCGTTGAGGCGAGGATGAGGTATAATGAGCAGCTGCGCGAGCAAGCAAAACTTCAAAAGTCTATTTTCCAGGAGGCAGAGGGTTATCATGAGCAAGAAATAGCGCACATGGATGCCTTCATCAAGAAGGCCGAACGGCGCCAAAAGCAACTGGAAGCAGAAGTTAAGTATTCTGCCCTTAAAAATGAACACTTACAGCAAACCAATTCACTAGTAGATGGTGTAGCATCTAGATTTGGGTTAGCGTCAAGCGCTGCCGGTGGGTTTGTGAAGCAATCCTTGGAGATGTATAAGAATTTGAAGAAAAGCGCCGAACAATCGGGGATGACCGGATTAGGCGCAGGTTTAAAAGCATCCACCCAGATGATGGGAAATCTTACGAAATCGGTTATGTCTGCTTTGAACCCGATGAATGTTGCCGAAACTTTAATGAGTAAAATCTGGACTGCGAGTATGGAATATTTCTATAAGAGTTCTGAAGCGCTCGCCAACTATAATAGAGTAGCGGGTGATTTGGGTACCTCATCGAAAGCAGTTGGAAAGGCAGTTAATTGGTCGTTGGGTATTATGCCTGAGCATGCCGCCGCCGCTGGGGGGGCATTAGCAAGCACTTTGACTTCTTTCACCTCCATGTCACTCGACACGCAGACAAATCTTGTGCGCACTAGCGCCGAGTTGGAGAGGGTTGGAGTTAGTGCTTCGGTGACAGGTGGCGCTTTAAATACCATGACCAAGGCAATGGGAATGACCGCCAGCGATGCAGAGAAACAATGGAAAGGCATGGCAGTAATGGCATCTAGTTTTGGTAAAACTCCAGGTCAATTTGCAGCAGATTTTACCTCGGCGAGCAAGGTATTGATGGCGCAAGGTCCGAAGATGATGGATGTGTTTAAAGATTTGGAAGCAACTGCAATGGCCAGCGGGTTAGCAATGGATAAACTTTTAAGTGTCGCTGGACAGTTTGATACTTTTGATACTGCCGCTCAAAAAGTAGGTAATTTAAATGCATTGTTAGGGGGCGACTATCTTAATACGCTCGAAATGATGGACATGACGGAGAATGAAAGAATAGAAACGCTCAAGTCTTCTCTCGACATGGCAGACAAGAATTTTAATCAGATGAGCAAATATGAACGCATAGCAATTGCCGAGCAAATGGGAATGGGAGTTGACGAACTATCTCAAATGATGAATGCTGATACTGCCGAGGCTAGAAGAGCACGCGAAGAGGCGGAGAAGAAGGCAAAACAAGAAGAGAGATACCAGAAGATGGTAAAACAAACAATGGACATTGCTGAAAGTTTGCGCATGCTATTTAATAGTTTATTTGTAAAAACAGGACTTATGAAAGCGTTTGGGAAAGCGTTTGGCGCACTTTTCAAGTATCTTGATCCTAAAACCGGTACCGGAAAGATGGTTAAAAGTTTAACCGATTCTTTGGGCAAGTTAATGGAGGCGATGATAAACCTTGGACTCGATGGAGTTGGAGGTGTGGTTGGCGAAGGCAGCAAGTTCTCGAAGATGATCGGTGAATGGACTGCGAAGATTGGCGAGTGGACCGACATGATCGGCGAAGGAAAGTGGAAAGAGGTTTGGGTTGATATCCAGAAGTCACTCGGTGAAGGCATGGGAGATCTTACGTCTTTCTTTGACAGTCCGCTGGTTAAACCTGTTCAAGACGCCATTGGGAACATGGCGAAGAAGCCTCTTGGAAACCTCATGGCGGACTTGGGAACCACTCTGGTAGAAAGTGCGGAAGATGCATTCCCGGGCGTTGGCATGCTCCAAAGGGGCATCGGCAACAAGATGAAATCAATTGGATCGGACTTTGCAGACAGTACTGATAAGGGCGCCGCATCTGTAGATGCCGCTGCCAAAACTATTGCAGAAATTGAAACACCTACAGCAGAAGGCGGAGGAATTTTCTCGGGATTGTTTGAAAACGACGGTGAAAAGATGGGCGCTGATATGGCAGAGGGCATGATCGAGGGCATTGAAGATACCAAGAAAGGAATGGCGCTTGCGGGTCTTTCAATGATGCAATCGTTTGAGGAACCTTTTGGTGCCAAAACTCACTCTTATGAGAATTTTATTAATATGGGACGTTCCGCTTCGGAATCCGTCTTTATGGGATTTGAAGAGAACGTCATGAATGCCCAACCGCTTGCCATGCGACTTGGAGATGAGGTCAAAAAAGGATTTGAAGACGGGTTAAAACCAACTGCCATTGAGCACATGATGGATCGCCTAATTGAGTCGACCGAAAAGTGGGCAGAGTCAATGGAGAAAGTGGCCGGCGCTGTGGGTCAAGTGGCAGGAGCAGCATCAGGCAAACCAGGAGCAGGCGGCGCCGCTATAGGTGCTGGTTCTCAGATAACATTTGATTTGGGAGATGGAAAGTTTGCCACATGGGTAGTAGAACAAACCGAAGGGGCAATGAGAGCTAAGATGCGCGAATAGAAAATAAGGAGGGGAATTATTATGGCAGAAGGTGAAATTGATTGGGACAAAATAAATAAGGCAGCGGGCATCGACACTCACACCGTTGCCAACGAACAGGGAACCACTCGTGAAACGGATCCTCATGATTCTGGGGAGATTCCCGCCGGCGGAGTAATCTTTCAGGCTAGCGAGGCATCTAACAAGGACGTTGGACTTCAAAACATATTCGGTCCCTATGCCGATCCAACCAACCAGCTCGCCAATGAGCGCAAAGAATATATTGAAATCTATCACATTCCCACGGGACTGAATGTCTTCTTTAAGGCATTTCTTACTGAATTTAGTGATACGTTTTCTCCGGAATACAATGAAGAGGCAGTCTTTGGAAGGATGGATCCGATTGCCACATACAAAAGAACCGGAAGAAAGATTCAGTTAGGATGGTCGATGCCTTCAAGCGATCTCAATGAAGCAAAAGAAAATATGGCGAAGATGAATCGCTTCATTCAAATGCTATATCCAGTCTATGACAAGGCGTCCGAAGGAGGCAGCAGTGCTACCACCATGAGATCAGGTCCAATCTTTAAAATCAAAATGGGCAACTTGATTATGAAACCAGGACAAAAAACTACATCAGGAGCAGCAAAGAAGAAGGGACTACCTGGAATTATTAGTGGGTTTAGTTATTCTCCCGACTTGGACGCCGGCGTCTTCGATCCTCCTGAAAGCACTAGAACGGAACCCGGCATTCAAAAGAGAGTGGTGGGCGTTTACGAGGGAAACATTTATCCTAAAAGTATAACAGTTTCAATTAGCATTACCGTTCTTCATGATACGCCGCTGGGGTTTGAGGTCTTTGGAGAGGATGAGGTTCGCCTGCGAAATGAGAAGGCGGACATGCCGGCAAGATTTCCTTACGGAGGCGATAATAAACAGACAAGCATTATTGGAAAACCCTTTACCTACTATGTCAAACAGGCGGATTGGGCATCTTATCTAGATGTGCAAGGCGATCTCATGAAGCGCCGCGTAGAGATGAAAGCGAATAAATTACTTGCACCAATAAATGATGCGCGTAAATTTTTTAACGTATAGGATATATAACTGATGACTTCACGATATGATAATAGATTGGCCGCAGTTAATGATGTAGAAATGTATAAGTCTCTCTTTAAAAAGAGAGGTGTTAAATTTATTAAACAGTTTAGAACACCACGCATATCTTTTCCTAGTGATAGTCAAATGGCGCAATTAAAAGACATAGATTATACCTGGAAAATGGGTGATCGATTTTTTAAGTTGGCAAATAAGTTTTACGGAGACTCTACTTTATGGTGGATTATAGCATGGTACAATCAAAAGCCTACTGAATCGCACATGGCAACCGGAGAAGTCATTATGATACCTCAACCGCTCGATGTGATTTTGCCAATCTTCATGCAAGGATCATAGGGGGGCGACGGAACATGGCTAATGGCGATGACGATTTTGAAGAACTAACGACTAACCCGCAAAATTTTACTACTTCGGCGGGGTCAGACGCACCACCACAAACTCAATCGGACAAGACAAAAACTCCAGGCGCCGCAAAGTCTAGTACGGGCAAAGGCGGAAAAACCAAGAAAAAGGGCAAAAAGAAAACTCTTTTTCGCGGCAAACTGACGCCCAAGCAATACCACAAGAAAGAAATAGAGATCCGTACCAAACAACATAACGAATGTTTGGATATGGTGTACAATCAAAGTTGGGAAACTGAGGAACTTAGAGATGATGAGGTGTTTTTATGTGACGAGTTGTTTAAACAACAAGTAGCGGGTGCGAACGCTCGACTTGGCATGAAGTCGACCGATGATGCTGGGTCCGAAAAAGATGCTTACGTAGGTGATGATGCGTGGAAAGAGCGCTACAAAAAACAAACTGATCAAAACTTTTTAATGATGAACTTGCAGACCTTGACGCAAAATGAGGATGCGCCCACTCCCTATGCGCTAGAGAATCTTTCACTCATCTCTAAATATAAAGGGAATTTAATCAATAAGATGACTGTGAGTAGTAAATTAGGGCCCCTAATGGAAGCTACTCCCCTCCAACTTAGTATGCTGGTGCCTTATTTTCGTCTCTTTCGCAAAAGCAAAAAGACAAAGAAGATAGAAGAGTTCCAATTTACAGATAGATTGCAGTGGGATTATAATATTTCTCCCAGTGGTAATCGAGCAGACATAGAGAATCGGATATTGAATAGTTCCCTTGGCCAAGGGGTGGGATTTAAATCATTCAATTGGGAAACAACTGGTACCAACTTATTTAGTGCACCGCGCACTCTTATGGCAACCCTTAAGTTGCATTTTCAATCTATAAGCGAATTGGTGCGCACTGCACGCAACTCCGGTGCCGGCGGTCCTCTCTGGTTGGACTTGATAATCCCCCAACCGGGCAGAACATCCATTCCTCGCGAATGCCCCGAAGGTGCCGAGTATGGAGTTCTAAAAGATCACATCGAGAATCAGACGCCACCATCGGCTTGGATCAAGGGATCCCAGGATCCTAAATATGTGCAGTCCGCACTTGAAGGGTTCGACATTTTGGCAGAAATAGGATGGAACTACTCTCCTATGGTTGATGAGAAAATTATTAGCAAAGAGTTTAAAGCGGCAGTTGATGCTAGTCGTCTCGTCCTAGACTTATCCTTGATAAGTCATAAATTTAATTTTCGTGAAGAGGGAACTATTGATTTGCAAATAAACTATGTCGCACGCATGGAAGGATTGATGGATACTTATGATGCCAACTTATTTAATTTGGATGATAGTGCCCAAGATAATGAGGTTTTTAAGCAATTGGAGGCACTAAAGGAAGAAGTAAAAACGCTCAAGTTTAACATGTCTAGTCCTTATGGCGTCATGTCATGCGCCGAGAAGGAATTGGGAGGCACCGAGAACATCCTCGAAAAAGACCAAAAAAACTTGGACGCCAATCGCAAAGAAATTGAGAGTGAAATAATTAAGTTAGAGAAGGCGCAGGAAGCGTTCCTTAAGGAATTGAAGTGGAGTCTCTACCAGAAGTTTAGTACGTTTTTGCTTCAAAATCGTATTCTGTTTTCGGTAGATGTAACTAAGCAGCAGTATGCGATGGGGGATCTGGAGAACTACGCGCTAAATGAAGTGGGCAACGCGCAGGACATCGAAATAGGCACTAAGCAAGTCACGCACACTAAGAAGGCTGAGAAGGCCGACAAGAGCGGGAAAATCCAGGAAGGTAAGTTTGATGCTGACCAAATAAAAAATTCTTTTCATAAGATTGTTGGTACTAACCTGGGATTAAATCGTAAACATATGAGGAGGGTGCCTTTTTTCTACTTAGGAGATTTGATTAATTTTTATGCCAACGCGCTTCCCGGCAATAAGGCAACAATGCAAAGGAATCGCAAGAAAGGGGTTAAAAAAGAGATTACATCAGAAGAATTCGACAAGATGCTGGAGGGTGAAAAGCTTAACATAGTATTAGGAGACATGACTTTCTTAAATTATAAAGAGGTCGGGCGCCAGTTCGACCAATCCTCCGACTATGAAGGACTCGACGATGCCGCTAAAAAGAACAAGATTGAAAAGACAGTATCAACGATATTAGACAATCTTGCAAAGCCGGGAGGCGGGCCCGCCTACGCCCTTAATTATAATATGGCATACATTCCGATCTCCTTTGATGCGTATACTAGTTGGTTCGCTTCTGAAATATTGAATGGGTCAAGTGTCTTTACTTTCAAAACTTTCCTACAGTCTCTTACTACCAAATTATTGGTTGCCTCTATGCAATCGATAGAGGTAAGTAGCGTGAATGGGGATTTGCGTAGAAGTTTGAAGGAAAGAACTGTAGCACGTGCCTCTTTGTTGTGCGGTTCTAATAAATATATTGGATCAGGGCACATGCACTATGAAAAGCGCGATCCTGCCACAGGAGAGAGTACCCTCCTCATCAGATCGGCCCCTGTCAGAGATTCAGGGTTGCCGGATTATAGCAAGATGGAAACATCCGCTAATATGGGGAATCGACAATTTTTAGTATTGTCTGTGAGTCGATTGCCGCACTCGTCTCAGATCGTCGACGAGGCAAAGAACGCATCCGAAGGGGTGTATCATTTAAAGCTGGGTGCCAGCAAGGGACTCGTTAAAACCATCGCTCTTAATAGGGAATCCAACAGTAGGATTAGGGACGCTAATATTATGCGCGCCTATAACCAAGGCGGCGCCGGATTAGGCGTTATTCAAGAACCTTATCAGGCGGAGGTCAAACTCTTTGGAAGTGGATTTTTTCAGCCTGGGACGTATGTGTATATTAATCCCACCAACATTGGACTTGGAACTAGCGCAGAAAGATATTCTATTGCACGTAGATTGGGGATAGGGGGATTTTATTTTGTCACTAAAGTATCTAATACTTTAACCGAGCAAGGACTTTCGACTTCGCTTAAGTGTTATTTTCAAAACTATGGATACTTACCCAGTGTAGACAATCTCAGCAAGGGCAGTGATCCCATAGATGAAACTAGTGAGGGGCAGACCCCAGCGGGGGATGCACCTAAGTTGGACTCATAAGGAGGTAAATGTTTAATGAAAATAAGTTTTGCTTCCAATGAGAGCCCCACCACCATTGCATTCACCGAACGGCAGGAGTATGCAAACAACTATCCTCCGGGTATTCGTAATTATAGAAAAATTAATTTCTGGTATGATGAGATCCTATTCGGCCGCGTAGATCGAAAGGGAGATGTCGTCTATCCGGTTAAAAAGTTCTTGAAAGAATTGAACGCGCCGGGTAATTATTCGGTTCTCAATTTTGTGGCGGATGCCTATGAATCATTCCGCACAGATATGTTAAGACAAGAGAGGCACAATCATTTTATTAACTTAGATGGCACTCCTTTTGCATCGCACTTCGAACCTACACGATCATGGGTAAACATCGGCGCCAACTATAGTGGATACATAAAAGATTACTATAGTAGTTTTGTTTTACCTTTTATGTCGGACCCTGGCACTAGCGAAGACATCTTGGATTTTGACGATTTCGTCATTCAATTCACGCGTCTAGTAGAGCGGTCATCTCTTCTAATTCCTTTTACTAGAACAGAATATATCGCCAGTAAATTTTCTTCCCCCCTCAGCAGTGGATTGATGATTGAATTTGCTGACGCCGATCACGCTGATGACTTTCCAAAGATACTTGATTTTATTAATAATATTAATTTTGAATTGTATCGTGAAATTGCCAGTAGAAATGGTTTTGCAGTTGACATAAATGCTCCATGGCGCCTCATAGCAGATGTGGGATCGGATGCCATGCAGCGATTTATGGGTGCATATAATATTACACCGTATAATTTATTTAGCAACTACTATCACAAGGCATCTCTGATGGATGTTCCAAACTTAAAAATATATTTACGGGAATATTATAATGCCTTCGTGCGCGCCTACCCTAACGTGCGCACCCAAAGGGTGGTGATGAAAAAAGGCCAAAACATTAGCTTGACAACCGTGCAGAAACGTGTTATATTGACGGAGGACGAATATGAATTAAGATATGATAACGTGTTTTGGATTCGCCTCTATGTGTATATGAGGGCGAAGGAAACCAATCGCGACTGGGATCAGCACAAGTTTGATCACATAGTGCAGCGCGCCACAGATTTTTATTTATATTCAGGAGAAAACGCCGCCTTTAAGTTTATTAACAAAGAGGTAAAGCGGCCACCAGGGGAATATTTGCAAGTGCCGGTATACCGACGCGGAGTATTTAGGTTTAAAAGAAAGAGAGAGTAGTGTGAATAATGTTTTTACTGTTTTAGATTCAAAAAAAGAGTGTTTAGGATATTATTACAACGGGGAAATTAAAGAGCAAAAGACAGCAGACCAGTTCATTACATGGGATTATAAATCAGGTTTCCATGATGAGTGCATTGAGTGTGTAGAGTTGTATGCTTTAGGCAAGTCGTTGACAGAAGTGTGTCCCGAACACTTGAAAGAAGAGTGGGAGAGGATGCAAGGTAGGAAGGCAGCATTTCAAAATGCCTTGGTGGTTTCCAAGGTGGACGCTGATAATGTATGTGCCTATGATGTCATCCCTCAATGGTTTTTAAAGGAATATTCCCAGGTCAAGTGTGATATTGTAGAGTGGATTTTTCATAACATGGAGAAGCCCTCCAACTATATGCAAATGCTTAGTTTAGAAAAATTGTTTGCGGAAATAAAAACCAATCCACTAAATATTGATTTGAATGTGATGAAAGGTGAGGTGTCCTCACTGGTGGTAAGGCAAAACTTAAAGAAGTTAAATGCAGTGCGCAATACTGTTTCATATAATCAACATGGATCAGTGACCGGCCGCCTTACGCTAGACAAGGGTAGTTTTCCCATCTTGAATCTTCCTAAAAACTTTAGGAAAGTACTCAAACCCAGAAATGATTTCTTGGTAGAGTTTGACTACAATGCAGCAGAGTTAAGAACCATGTTGGCGCTTATGGAAATGGAACAACCACAGGAAGACATTCACAATTGGAATATACGCCACATCTTTAAGGACGGATGCTCTAGGGAAGAAGCAAAGAAGCGAGTCTTCGGGTGGTTATATAATCCACAGTCCCAAGACGATCTTTTAAACAAAGCATACAATCGCGACGAAGTGTTGTCCAAGTATTGGGATGGTACGAGAGTTACCACCCCCTTTGGTAGAGTAATAGAAGCAGGGGAACATTACGCCTTAAACTACCTGATCCAGAGCACCACCAGCGATCTCGTCTTGGAACAAGTGCTCAAAGTGAGCGAATTCATTGAGGAAACGCCCTCAAAAATAGTTTTTTTGATCCACGACAGTTTTGTGCTTGACATTCCCGCCGAATCGCGGTATAATATACCCGAGATCAAAAACATATTTGCGTCCAATCGGTTCGGAGACTATGTGGTGGGAACGAGCGCAGGAAAAAACTTTGGAGCAATGAAGGAGATTAAAGTATGACGTATTATGATAAACTAGTTCGGGATAGAATCCCCCAAATCCTAGAGAAGAAAAATAAAGAATTTGTAGCGTATAAGGTAGCAGATGGTGACTACTCCCTTTATTTAAAGAGGAAACTCCGCGAAGAGGTTGAGGAATTTTTAGAATCTCCCTCGGTCCACGAGTTGGCGGATGTGTATGAGGTATTAAGTGCCCTCCTCAAGGACATGGACGTGACGATGGCAGACGTGAGAAGGGAACGTGCCATGAAGATAGAAGAGCGAGGCGCCTTCGACGAGCGATGGATTTTATCTGAGGTTAAAGATGGTTAATGTCATTGGATTGGGGAATGCGGGATGCAATATTGCTGAGTTGCTCGACGAGCACGAACCCTATAAGGTATATAAAATTGATACCGGTCTTCCCAAAGAAAAGGGATGTTTATCCATTGCCAAGCGCGACAATGCAGAAGATTACGAGAAGAAACTTTCGACTAAAGTGACGAGCGCTCTCAAAAAGATTAAAGGCACCGTCCTATTGATAGTGGGAGGAGGCGGCAAGATATCTTCCGCCACTTTGCGTATTCTAGAATGTGTACAGGACAATCCTATTGAGGTAATATATATTAAGCCTGACGCGTCCACAGTCAGCGCCACAGCGCAGACCTTAGACAAGATAACTTTTAATATACTGCAAGAGTATGCGCGATCCGGGGTGTTTGAACGTATGTATGTGGCATCTAACACTCAGATTGAAAGTGCTCTGGGAAACATTCCCCTCTCCCAGTATTATCCTAAGATAAACTCTATAATCGCATCGACTTTTCATATGGTGAATGTCTATAAAAACACCGCCGCCAATTTTTCCAGTTTTTTAGATTCAGATGGAATCTCGCGCATCTCTACAATTGGAGTAGGTACGCTGGAAAAGGTGGTAGATCAAATGTTTTTTCCACTTGACTATGTGAGTGAGAAAAACTACTACTTTGCTATAAAGCAAAAACAACTGGATGAAGACTCGGACCTTTTAACCAATATTAAGCGGCGAGTAAAGCAAGAAGATTCAACCATTAAAACGGGGTTTGGGGTATATGCTACTCCCTATGACCACAATTATATTTATATTGTAGCAAACACAAAAATCATACAAGGAGTAAATTATGATGAGTAAAATATATGCGGGAATGTTCCGCAAGAAGAACAATGACCTGAGACACATGACTTTCGTTAAGTTAGATGATGT
>Ga0080013_1002565_pt1 | contig 21117 bp, 19 predicted proteins | sample ETNvirenome_6_85_FD_69236 | JGI IMG/M metagenome (GOLD analysis project Ga0080013, IMG submission 69236) | Marine viral communities from the Pacific Ocean - ETNP_6_85 (SPADES assembly) (version 2) | ecosystem: Environmental > Aquatic > Marine > Oceanic | place: Pacific Ocean | collected 2013-06-19 | reverse complement strand
TGTCTCAGCACCCGTCTTGTGAGTCGAGGCTGTACCAGCATGTGATAATGCGTTGGCTACGGACGCATCTAAAGTTGATTTTTGTACATTAACCGCAGTAGTTAGGTTATCAACTGCCGTTGTTAATGTTGCTACTTCTGATTCAACAGTCATAGTTTATTACCTTTATTGAAATGCTACTGCGCTTACATAGCGAGTTTGCGAATTTGTGAATGCTGTTGCCATCTGCACCAACGTGGTTTGAATATCAGTTAATGTATCAGCCACATCTGCAATCGTATCTATGTCAGCCGCTACTGTGTTTACGTCTGCTATATTAGAAACCAGTGTATTTACGTTGGGCATATTACTGCTTACTGTGGCTTCACTGGCAGCAGCATTGGTTTCACTGGTAGCTGCGTTAGATTCACTGGTAGCTGCGTTAGTTTCACTCGTAGCAGCGGCAGTAGCACTAGCAGAAGCAGCCGTAATAGCTGTTTGCACGTTACCAAAAGCTGTAGCAACTGTAGCTACGTTAGTTTCACTTGTAGCCGCATTGGTTTCACTTGTAGCCGCATTGCCTGCGCTAGTGGCAGAAGCAGTAGCCGAGCCAGAAGAAGATAAGGCCGAGGTAGCGGCAGCAGAAGCACTACCACTAGCAGCACTTGCATGGTAGTACGCTGAGTATTCCCCATTTTCCACTGGAGAGTTCTGCTTTGATGCCCAGTTCTCCGCAGCAGTAGCACTAAGGCCTGCATTAGTTTCTGCTGTTTCAGCGTCATCCTTAGCATCTACAGCGGTATCTCTTGATGCTGCTGATTGACTTGCTGCTGTGTCTGCCCAAAGAAAACGAGTCTCGGCAAACGATGCGCTAACTGCTGCGGCCGCTGCTTTCGTGGTCGCTATACCAGCCTGGGTAGTCGCTGTTGCCGCTGACGTAGCAACCGCAGTAGCATCGATAATCTTGGATATTTTATTAGATGCCAGGTCTGCCGATACAGTCGATGAGGTGTGCGCAGCCTTAACAATGTACACATTATCATCACTGTCTTTGAATAGATCGCGCACATTGTAAGTTGTGCTAGTAACCCAATCACCCTGCCAAGCACCGATTTCCTCGGCTACAACGAGATCGCCACTAGCGTTATAGGACAGCACCTTACCAGCCCGTTCTGCAACAGTGGAATCAATCTCAATACCGCCACCATCGTGAACAGTCTCACTAAAACGTATTGTTCGATCTACTTGCTCCTGCAACTGAATGGCAGTCATTACCACTCTATCAAAGGCAGTCTCAATAACCTCTGGGTCAAAACGCCCATAGTTAATAAGGTCAACCAATTGGGTTATTGGCAATTTACGCAGGATAACGACATTACCTGTGCCTGAACCTGGCGCGGTAGTGAACACCACATTACCACCAGAGGCACTACCGACATTGGTGATCGTATAACCAGAGGTAGAAGCCCCATCGACATAAATGGTTAGGTCAGTCGAATCAAGGACTTTAAATGTATACGGAAAGGTGGCGGTTGATCCATCACCATTGTAGATGTTCTTGCTCGTTGAGTTTTGTACAGTCACAGTTTTGGCCTCCTGTTATAGAAGCCAAATTAACGTGTTGGTGTGGCGTTATGAGTTAGAAAGTGGGAAAATCATCACCGCGACTCCACCAATATCCCTGGTTGCGTTCTGTCTCCAACTTATCCTCGTAGGTGTCCCAGTTATCTTGGGCATCTTCATCAACCATTTGCTGTAGGTTATCCCACAATAAGCGCTCGGTTAATAAGCGCGTGTACCAAAGTGAGTTGCCAGGAATGTATTGCTTGAGAACATTTAATGACTCACGACCAAAGTTGGTTTCTTCCCCAGTGTACGCATCCACACCAGCACCAACAGCCGATGCAGTTAGTTTAGCTACATCGTCTACCATAGAGCCTGCTGGCCCTGCGGCTGTGGCTAGGAAGCCATGACCATATCGGTTACTACCTGAAACAGTTTGAATGAAGTCACCAAAGATACCAGCGCCACCACCTTGTAAAACCGCAGCACCCCAGAAGCCTGGTGAAGCCATATCCCTTGGCTCACGGCCCTTGGCTATTTCTTTTAACTGCAATGCCGCAGCGCCTAATAAAGTCAACTGTATAGCCAGCCAGAATTTGTACTTCCAATCCCCACGCTGTAAATGAGTCGCCATTTGGTTAAGGGCAAAAGACTTGTACATGGTTAAAAATCGCGCACCCTCACCAATTACTGTGCCACGCTGCTGCCCACCTGTTGTCATAGCCCGAACTCTGGAGTCAGGGGTAGGTGTGGCAAAATCCATCTCAGTGTGCAATGCCTCAGTGATTTTCGTCACCAGATCATCAGCCCTGCGCGCATCGATACCTAAGTTATAAATATTCTGTGGCCTAAAATAACTGGATGAGCCAACAGCCTCCAACTCAGCTTGTTTAATAACGGCCCAATCGTCACTGGTTATACCATATCGTTCCAACATGCTTTTAAACTTTGGCTCAATCTCATCAAACGACTTGCCCACTTGCTGACCTAGATGGTAATAGAAGTCCAAACCAAATGCCTGCCTTTGCGCGTTAGTCCATGTCACCAGGCCAGAGGCGCGTAATACCACCTCACTCACCTTTGATGCTTTGCCTGATGGGTCTAATTCGCCTGCATAGCGTGACCCTGCTAATGCCTGCTGCGCCCAACCATCCATTACCACACCCAAATGTGCCGCTAATTCACGATGGCTTTGGTCGGCTGGATTTAACGTAGATAAGGTGCTGTTGAGCATTTTAATCGCTGGTATGCCATTAAACTTCCTGGTGGTACGACCATATATAGGGTCAGTGATTGCCGACAACATAGCCGAGCCTAATTTAGCCGCAGTAATAATATGCCTCGTAGCCCCTGCCGCTTTAGCAAAGTTAGCCTGACCTTGTGCAATTTGATCAGCCTCCCCACTTGCCACCCTGAAATACGCATCCAGTAGATTGGTCTTAATTGGCGTTCTCGCCTTAACACTGGCAGTCTGCTTTAATAACTCCCATGACGCTTTGGGATTAGGCCCAAGGATTTCCATCATGGCAATTTCCGTAGACATTTTACGGATATGACCAATCATCAAATTGTAGATTTGCGGCTCACCAAACTTCTCCTGATAAGACAACCATGAGTCAGCATCTTTAAAGACCATCCATCGATGCTCCTGGTGTCGATTCGCCATCTTGCCACCAGGCCGATAACCTGGCTCAAACTCATTCAAACCCTCAGTCTTAATCGACCAGTATTGTTCCTTTAAGCCAGCCATTAATTCAGCATCAGTCATGACTCGCCCATCTACCGTTAGCATAGCCTCACGGTTTAATAGTGGTAGCGCGAAATCAATCCATTCTTCCATACTGGCCTTGCCTACTTTCTTGGCATCATGGCCTTGAGGTAAGCCCCAATCACTGCGCTTGGGAATAAAGCCGCCTGCACGATTAAACCGTTGACGTAAAAACTCAGCCGTATCAGCCCACGCTTTAGCTGCTTTTGATGCAGTCGCATTGCCTGTTGACTCACCAAACATTTCTCTAACAGCAGCGTGTAAGGTCTGCTTGTCCTGCTTTAAACCCAAGTGCGTGGTATGCAATGAGGCCATCAAGTCTTTAGCGTGACTATGTGCCTGCGCTTCTATTGCTGCGGTGCGGTTATCCACATTCGACCAGGGCGTATTGCCACGATCCACATGCAAATCTTTAACGATTAACGAGGCCAAGCCTTTCTCAACACCCTCTGGATGGGCAATGATGTTATCAATATTACGCTGGTTGATTTGATGCTGTAGCACCTTTTGATACTTACCACGCTTTGTCACCATACGACGAAAGTCTAATGCCTTTGCTGCGCCCATTCGCTGCGCTTGTTCAGGTGAATAGACACCCTCTGCCGCTAATTGCTGGGCATGCACATCGGCTTCCATCCGTAATAAGTCAGCCTCGGCCTGAGTTAGTGAGCCTTGATCTACGGCTTTTGCTATACATTCATGAAACTTCATAAGGCGCATATCTCTAAGGTATCAAGGGCATCCAACTGACGCTGGCTTTCTTTTAGCGAATCATAGTAATTAACTTCTTTACCATTAATATCAACCATTACCACACCCTCATCTTCACCTTTAAGCGTGGCGTTAGCTTCACTTTCTAGTATTTCCTCAAGTGGCTTATCGGCATCAGGATTACTCTTATTCGATAGCCCTGTCATAGTGATTTGCTTGACGTTATCAGTCGGGGCATCAGGAATGGCCTTTCTCGCCTTTTCAGCCTGAGTCTTTAAATAAACTTCTCGCGCTTTCTTGGCTGCATCCAGATACTTGGTCTTGGCCTCCAACTGAACATCCATTTCACCAAGACGTTCTTTTAATTTCACTTGGTCGCCATGCGCCTTGCGTGATCCTTTAAACGATAGGTGCGCGTCAACCGCCTCATTATGAGCATCTAATTTAAGCCCAGCCTCACCAGATTCCCAATCCGCTTTCTGTGCGCCTCGTACCGCCTTTAAAGAGATACCAGGCTTGTTGCCAATATAAGCACTACCCTGAACAGACTTTGCCTGCTCCACATCATCGGGACGCATACGACCATCAAACTTACTCTGCCATTCCTTTTGCTGCTGATACACATCCTCACGGAATCGCTGGGCCAACTCCTGTCGCTTGGCACTTAACTCAACAATCTCAGCCTGAGTGCCGTGGATTACCTTGCCAAAGTCCTCAAGATAAATACGCTCAATGCGCTCATTTAATTGTTTAATGTCGGGAATGCGGCCCTCACGAATATCCTTTTCAATCGTTACCAATGCCTCAACATGGGCCTCTAACTGCTTGGCAGTAAATACTTCGTTGTTATCCGCTATGTCTTGTATCTGCTTGATGTAATCGCCCACTCTTTGTTGAGCGTTGGTTATCTCACCCTTGTCACCGAGCCTCTTGAAGCCGCGCAATATAACGTGACCAGCCCCACCCAATATACCCTCGCCAACACCAGCAAAGGCAATATTCATTAAGGCATCACCCAGGTCATAAGGTGAGTCAATTTCTTTTTTATAGTCGTAAACCAATGGCTGAATAGCGGCTTCTGCACCCATACCAATAGCGGCTGTCTTACCAAACGCTGTGGCTATACCTCTTAATAAACCACCAGTTAAGGATGTTGCACCCACACCAATAGGCATGGTCATTATATTGATAGGATCAGCCATAGCACCTAAAGCACCGCCACCCAAAGAACCCCAAAAGGCATCCCATGAACTAGCTCTGGCTGCGGTCTTTTCGTACTTCTCCCGTAACTCTTTCGCTTTATCAATGATCGCCTGGTCAATCTCACTGATATTACGAATCTCAGGATCAAGCTCTTTTAGCTTCTCAATATTAGGCGCTACAATATCATCGTAGTCAGAAACACGAATGCCTGTTTGAAGTTGATACGTTTCTTTTCGGGCCTGATTAATAATATCGATGGCATGACCACTACCCTCAATCAACTCAGGCTTCTCGTAACCCTCAATAAATAATTCCGGTGCAGCCCTTTGCGCTTTAACAACATCCTGCCACTTGGCGTTATCCAGGTTGCGTGTCTTTGAATTACTTAAATCCTCAAACATAAAGGTGTCAAACATGGTGGAACCAACATCAACGGCCCCTGCTACACCTAGCTCTTGATAGGATGGTAGATTATCGTAATCAGGTTCGTTAAAGAAAAACATAGTTATTCCTGTGATAGATCAAGGACAAAGGCTGTGCCAGCTTCGTTTTTAACACCCATACCATTAATAGTTAAAGTGTATTGCCCACGCTTGTTTTTCATACCAAGCACAGCATCACCATCTTGGATTTTATCCAGCACTTCCTGTGGCGAAACAGCCAACTCTTGATGATAACCAGCAGTAACGTGCATGGATTCAGTCATCCCCTGAAAGCCGCCCATCGCCTGAATATCATCCAGCGTTAATGCTTTAAGCCTGCGCTCAAACCCCTCGGCTGTCATATCTCGACTAGGCGGTACAATTTTGCTGTCTCCTACTGTAATTAACCCACCCAAGGCCAACTTGACCGCTTCTTGGTAACGCTCTTTGTTTAACTCACCAGAGCGATCCTGGGCTTGCTCAGACAAGCTGGCATAAATCTTATCTGCCACTTCCTGCTTGCCGTTTAGGAATTTAGCATTTGCTGGGAATACGCCTGCAACCATGTCATTAAGAATAATGTTAGTGTTATCTTTGTTATCCTTACCCTTGGGTAAATACACATCCCCTTTCTCACCGCCAGAGATAGACACCCCATTTAAATAATGCAGCCACGTTCCCTCACCGTCATGCTGCATGGCAATAGCCCCTGCAAAGGCCATTTCAGATGCACCTTTTTTGTACACCTCACTTAGAGTCTTAACAGCTTCACCCTTACCCCACACCTTGAGTATTTCAGGATAGGCAGTTGGGCCGATCTTAATCAAGTCCACCACATCCGCATTACTTAAAGCAGGCACATCCTCACCCACCCAGGCTGATACCTCGGCCTTACGATCCATTTGCGCCTGTAGTGCGACACCTAACTCACCATTAGCATGGGCCTCGGTCAATGTTTGTGTAGGCACTGAGCCGCCACCATATAATTGATAGGCATAATAAGCATCGCTGGCAATAGCGGTATCAATCTGGTTACTAATGCGGATTACTGAATCACGAATAGCGCGTTGCTCGTCTGACGCTAAAGGCTCACGCTGCAACTGCACAATGCGTTCTTTACGCGCCTCGGAACTCATACTAAATAGCAAGGTGGCTTCCTGATTAACAGCAATAGATTTTCTTGCTTCAACCACTCTAGCTGGGTCTGAATTAGGGTTATCAATATAGGCTTGAATGCCATCAATAGCCTCATCTGTCATGATCTGACCAGTGGAGGCTGTACTCACGATAGGTGATACCTGTCCCCATAACTTGTTATCGGCTGTACGCTGTTCACGCTCTACCTTGTTTGTCTCACGTTCAATGCGATTTAACTCGCTATTAATCCGCGTGGTCATATAACCATCTACCGAATCAATCTCGGCCTGGGTCATTGTCTCAGGGTAGGCTAGGCTTTCTTTAAAGGTTTGGGCTGATTCAAGGCTTTGATCCATCGCTTGAGCAAACCCTGTTTTAGACTTATTCACAAACCACTGTTGATAGAACTTGTCGCTCATTAACTCAACTTCATGTGTCTCATACCGCTGGGCTGATAACATTTTTTCAAAATAGATTTGTGCATCATCCCAACCTGATTGCGTATCCAGTAAATACTCATCCAACGTATCAACATCCTCGGCCTTACGGATGGATACCTGACGCTTACGCACCTCGGCTTGTAGTCCAGAGGTTAAACTGTCCTGTATGGCATCAAACTCTTTGGTCAGGGCGTTATTGTTCTGGCGAAACTTCATGCGGTTATTCATACCAGTGCGGAGTTTTTCATACCCCTTTTCAAAATCAGGGATCATTGTGCTATGGGTCGGATCACCGTTCCCATCCACTTTGTCACGCTTAATGATTCCGTCACTTAATCCCAACGCCTGCTGCTTCATGCTGCGAGTTAGTCGGTGTAACTCAGCATCCTGTTCTTCCAATAACATGCGCTGCCCAAAGTCTTGCACGACCTTGTTTAACGCATTGAGACTGCCGTTCATCCTGGCTCGGCCTGACTGCACAATAGCCCCTACCGATTGTTGTTCTGCGCCTGGAACGCCACTATGTTGAAAGCGTGGTATTTTCATTAGTTAATATCCCACAGGTTATTGTCATAGGCTGTCTTTGCCGCACTACCGATACCAGAAATTAATAGACTACGGCCCTCAGATCGCAGACTGTCAGACTGAGCATTTGCACCCAAGCGCCTAGCTTTCGCTGTACGGGCCGTTTGATCGCGCATAAAGGAAACCTCACGGTCAGCCTCATTCGCTGCCTCTGCCATCACATCAAGCGGTGTGCCTTGCAATACAACCCCTGCCTTGGCGTAGTTGACCACCATTTGACCACGTAACCGCTTTTGCTCGGCCTCATATCGACGGACTCTTTCCTCACCCTCTAATTCAGATAATCGTGCGTTTTCTTCACCAGCACGATTAGCCTGGTCAGCCGCACTTTGGGCTGAACTATACTGATCAATCGAATTGATGATCTGTAAGCCTGTCATTATTGTGGCAAGCATTGTTTATCCTCCTACACTCAAAGTGCCGAACATGGATACGATATGACAAGGCAAGGGTAAATCCTGCTCAATCTCAACAATGCCATCACGGTCATATCCCAAATTACGCACATTCACATCCTCACTGGTCATGGGCTGCGCTGTGCCATAAGTCGTGTCCACCGAGCGCACTGGTGGGCGTTGCCCATTGATCTTGGGTATCGCACTATTCTCTAATCGCACAAATACTTCATTCCAGCGTTTAATCTTACCCATTGATGTGCCATCACCTACATTCGCCCCATAGCGTGTTGGCTTTAAAATGGAGGTGAATTGCAGACCCACCGTTATCTCTGAGGCACTATAGTTAAGGCTGATCTGCCCACCTGATACCACCTGGTCTGGGTGTACACCATCATCAGCAACAATCTGTACTGTCTCACCCTCTAAATGTGATAAGCCCGATACACTGCTTGCTGGACTACCCGAATAACTCACCAGGCTATCCATGAAACTATCTGGCTCATACACTTCAATGAACTGATCACTTCCGCGCTGGACGATGAATACGATTTGATCGGGGCCATCTTCCGAAATAACCGCCACATCCTTAAATTGCCCATCCGTAACGTGACGATGCCACCCCACCACCTCTTGAGAGGGTGTATAGGTAAGCATTAAAAGTGTACCGTCTGCGCGCAGGGCGTATATCAAATTGTCAGGAACTTGTGTATAGGCAAGGCGTGTAACCCCACCATCAGTGATATGTTCAGCTAAAAAGGTTAAATCATCAGAATCAAACGCGTCGGACTCCCACTTATAGGCCACGTTACGCACCTGTGTGCCAGAGCGTTGGATAAAGAATATGTCTGAACCTACATAAATATGACTAGTCTCTTTGGAGCCATACGATGTTTGTCTGCGTACATCAATGTTAGTAGGGGTGATCGCAGAATCAGAGCCACCTGATATACGGAACTCACCACCTGTTGTGCCAGCAATCAATACACGTTGCGCTGCTAGCCATTTAATTCGGTTAACGCGGTTGGACGCGATGGTATAAAACAAGCCATCGTCAGCATTCGCACCAGGGCCAAAGTCCTCATACTGCACAGGCTTAGAACCCCAAAAGGATTGCGGCTTGGCATCAGTGGAGGCATACCACAAACGCTGCTCATAAAAGACCACCGCAGAGGGGAAGCCGTTGGTGGAACAGAAAGCAGGCGGTTGCCACAGGTTGGTCGCTGTCGTAGCCTGTGGCATGTTGTCCGTATCTTTGATCGTCACATTAGCCACCGTAGACGATGCGACACTGTTTACGCGCACCCAAACGACCTCACCCGTTGCCTGACCAGGTAAGGTGTCGATTAGCCAATCAGTACCAATATGACCACTGTCAAACAAAGCAGAGCTGGCAGTGATATTTTGAGTAGTGCTGCTAGTATCAGAAAACGCAATAGTGAGGGTTTCATCCTGGTTGACCTCGTTAAATGGCCCTTTCTTAAACTGTTCAGCAGATAAACTCCAACTGGCATGACTTGATCGGACTAACTTTTGGGGAGCGTGGTTGGGATGTACCAGCCACATAACGTCTGCGTTTTGGGCAAACTGTATCTCGTTAACTTCACTATGAAGCCAGGGTGTAGTGATCTCGTAGGCAGAGCCACTTGACTGAACCTGTCCGAACACACCAGATGAGTTGGTGTAGAAACGCATATACTGATCACCCAGCTCCAACACATAGGTTTGGCTGACGTTGTACTCAAAAGGGATAAGGCGAGTAGTATGAGAACTGTTTTTAACTTCATTAATAAACCGTGTACCACCGCGTCTGCGCGCCCCACCATGAGGCAAGGCGATAAAGTTTTCCATCACCTCACAACCAGAGCTGTATTTAGGACTGTCTGTACGGCCCATTAAACGTGGCGATAGCTCCCCACTTGAGAAGCTATTTACTATCGGGCTTATCCGCATTTATTGTCTCGCTTCACTAAACAGAGTGGCTTCGATTATTTCACTGCCCTTTTCCATACCATCAGCCATCATGGCCTTTTCCAACGCGGCATCAGCCTTAGCCCACATCCGATCCTCCTTAGAGGCATTCTGAGTTAGGGCGTAACAGGTTTCAGCCGCTAAACGCATAGCTACCGCAGTAATTAACAATGTATCTAACTGCGAGGTGTCTGCCATACGTCCAATGAATTTGATCTTTGCTGTACTTTCATCAGTTAATAATTGTCGGCCCTCAATCGTCCAGGTGGTTTTATCCGTGGACGCATCCAACTCCATGACCGATAGGCAATAAGGGTCTGTGGGAATTTGATAGGCATAATCCCAACCAAAGGCAGGGGTAGTTGAGGACTGAGCTAAAGAGGCACGAAAGGTGGCACAGAGAGGCTGGGCTTCACGCAGTACCGCGTCTAAGGCATCGTTAAATGCCGCATCCATCACCTTGGCTTCGGTTGAATCATCATCCAAAGAGGTAATGAGGTTTGCACCTAACTGTGTAAGAGCGCGATTACATATTGAAACTACACTTGCCATTTGAGCCACCTTATCGTTGTAAAAAGGAGGTGGGTGTTACCCCACCCCAAGAGGCGCTAGATTATTCTGCGCAATCAACCTTAACTACTTTTTCATCTTCGATGCGAGTCGCGCCAGCGGTGAACGCCAGGTAAACTTGAGTCGCATAAGAAGTGGTAGGTAGTTCGTCGATCTTGGTCACAATGTCTGCACCCACACCCAGGCCAATGCCAGATGGTGTGTACGCGATGCAAGAACGTGTACCAGAGGACAAAGCCAAACGCTGAGAGCGAATGAACTTGAAGCCCATAAAGGTATCAACCTGACCTGATGCCAACGCTTTAACAGTGTTGTAATCGGCAGACTTCACCTCAGTGGTGTTCAACAAGTCAGAAACTTGCTTGGCAGTGACGATCATGAAACGATCTTCATCTGGATCGATGTCAGCCGCGTCCATGATTTCACGAGCACTCAACAACTTAGCCAGTGTCAAACCAGTGCTGCCAGCCGCAATCTTTTGGCCTGCTGGCAAAGCAATGGAAGCGCCTGCACCAGAGGTCGCATTGCCAGTAGCCGCAGCAATGATCAGATCATCGTATGCGTGGCCCATAGCGTTTGCGCCAGCTTTGGCATAAGCGTTCTTTGGTTCGATCAACATGCGTACACGATCTTCTTTATCGATCATGTCGGCCCACTGATAGTCGTTCATATCACCAGTACGACGACTGTGTGGAACATCCAGTACAGGGGTCGCAGTGTGGCGAGTGGTTTTTTGGACAGCCGCAACATTACCAATGCGCTCGAAATGGAACTTCTCACCAGTAACTGATTGCTCAGTAATAGTGGAACGTAAACGAGAGCCTTGTTGCTCGGCCAGGTGGATTAGATTGCTTTTGAACTGTTCGACAAAAGCCTTGCTGATAGTATTAGCCATGAGTATATCTCCTTTTGGCAATTAGAAATTGGCGCTTCGTGCTACCCTTACGGACACTTGGCTGGCAATGACGCTTGCTTTAGCGAGATAGGAATGGCCCATCCATCCAGCAGGACTCTGATTGAGCTACCCTGTTGGATGAATGTTGATTGTTTTATGTGGCGTTATGAGGCTTCGGGGTAAGCCTGATTAAACAACTGCTCCATCTTTTTAACGGCTTCACGATGGCCTGGTGAGCGTTGATTGTTGTAAGGGTGTTCCGCATTGCGCTGAATCTCCCCGATTTGTGATAAGGCTTGATCTGGACTGAGGCCAAACTGATTGCCACCACCAAGACCTTTAGTCTCAGCTTCGGATAAGGTCGCCCCAATCTTCGCCATTAAACGAATCATGCCTGGGTGCTGATCCATGCCTGAGTCCATTAAGAACTGCTGCGTATCTTCATCAGCAAAGGCCAATACCGCATTTTTTGCAGCAGCCAAGTTCTGATCGTAGGCATAACCCCACTCGCGGTGCAGCTCATTCATAGCCTGTTCTAAATCAGCCTCACCCTGTTGGCTTTGTGCGTCCCTCTGTGCGCCATTAGCCTCTACCCATGCCCTAACTTGGGAATCGGATAAGCCGTTCTCATACGCCCAGTTTAGAAGCTCTGGGTCGGCTTCCACGGAGTAAGCCTGCGCGTTTTCAGGTCTGCCGAGTCGCGCATATAACGCGGCCTTGGCTTCTTCTTCGTCACTGGGCAAGTTGATAAGTGTTGGGACTTTTTCTTGCAGTTTTGAGTTAAAGGCATTCCAATCATCCTCGCCAGCTTCGTCACCAGGGATGCGTATTGCACCACCCACATAGGACTGTGCGTCTAGGTAAGACTTTGCTAGTGTGTCTACATCAGGAATGTTTGCTAGGGTTTCATTGCCTCGGTAATCATCCGAAAGCTGTTCGTGCCATTCAGCCATGTTAATTCGCCTCTACGATTGCTTTTAGTTCAAGAAACACGGAACGCTGGCCCTCTTTAAAAGCCATTTCCAGTGCATCTGTGGAAAATGAGGAACGCTCTTGGTAGGCGTTTCTTAATTCCTCATATACCTTGATTCCCGTCGCGTCTTTCGCAAATACTTGCTTGACGTTTTGGAAGTATTCTTTTTGCTTCTTATCCATTCATCGCCTGCTGGATGCTGGCTACCTGTTCAGCCTGGCCTAACTCTGCCTGGGCTTGCTCTTGTTCCATCATCTGTTGCTGTTGTTGTTGTCGATTGGCGCGTAGTTCATCGACTTCATCTTTGCCGCGCAATACTTCGGCTGGTACGCCTAATCGGTCTGAGATAGTACGCCCAGCCTTATCAGTATCGATAATGTCCAAAACTTCGGGATTGAGTTGCGCTAACATCATGGCTGACTCGGCTAGGCGTTGGATGCTGGTTACTTCTTCTACGCGCTGGCTTCGTGCCAAAGCACCAACGTATTCAATGTCGAGATCACCTCCCATCTCGCTGATAACCTCCGGCATTACCGGAAGGACATTTGCGCGGAGCATGGCGTAGAAAGCACGTTCCACAAGCGGAGTTAGAAACTCGGATTGCAAGCGGCCCAACGTGGAACCTAAAAGCCGCTGCATCAACTCATAACGCACCTGTACTTCGGTGGCTGTCATGGTGGGGCTTTCCTGTAGCTCTAATTGGTCGGCAAAGAATATACGTCTAACAGATGAACGAATGTCATTGAGCATTAACTGATCCGCATTCCAGTTTGTACCATTAGGCATGGCAGCAATTTGGGATGGGTCGCTCACATAATTAATTGATGAGGATTGGTAGTTCAACGTGCCAAAGATTGAATTGCGAGGCGCGAGTAATGGTGGGTCAATGGACTTCTCCCACGCGGTCATAGCCAGCTTACGCGCTTCGTTCAATGTCTTAATGTCTGCCCTGGCGACACAAGCTGGCGAGTAGCCATACACATCACCTGTAACCTTACTCCAGCGTGGAGCCAGGATAGGCAACTCATAGTTACCCGTTTCTTGACAAATCTTCTTGTCATCGATGTTGACGTAATAGGTTTGGAACGGACGCTGGCTCGGTGGCGCGACCATAGCAAACTCACCCTCAATCTCACGCGGAAAAACAGCATGGATAAAATCAAACTCTTTGTCAGGGTCTTTCTCTAAACATGCTTTTATCTTGTCGCCACATTCCTCACCAAACATTTGATGGGCTTGACGCGCTGTGACGGTGAATTTACGAAAGACTGTATCGACCTTACCATCTGAGTTTTCGTCAATGACTACGTTAGATAGGTGCAAGGCACGAAAGTTAAATCCACCAAACTGGCCCTTGTCAGTCTTAACGTCCATTAATAATGGCGCTGTACCAAACACCACCAGGTCAAGGTAGCTCTCACCCACCTCTGTGTTGAAATTAGATTGGTTTAGCTCCTGGTTAATTGAATGCTCACACTTCTCAAGCCACTCTTTCGCCTCAGTGTTCTCGTTCAATTCTTCCTCGCGAAAGCGCAGAGCAAACCACTCAGTAGCCGCAGACGTTAACGTGCCTTGTAGTGATGCCGCCAATAATTGAGCCGCATGAACAGCCGTGGAGTCATGCAACTGAGCCGCCCGTTTTGAGCCACGCGTTTTCTTGGCAATAAAATCCGTCTTGTTGGGCAGTATGTAGGTTGATAATTCATCCCACAATGTCTCCCAATTGACGCGCTTATTCGATAAGGTCTGATACCGAGCGATCAGTGCTTTTGCTGTTATGTTCATAGTATGCCCATCAGGTTGGCTCGTTTCACATCAGCATCAGCTAATAGGCTGCTGTGTCGAGTCTTTGTTTGCATTGAGCGCATCAACGCCAATCGTCTACGGTGAAGCTCTTTCAACTTAACTGGGTCTTTCTCATTGGCGATCTGATTGTCAATGTTAGAAATATCATCCTGTGTGATTGGCTCAACCTTTTCCCGATCATCAATATGACCAGCCACATCAGGGCGTGTTACTTTCGCGTCATACCCTAGTGGGTCTTGCCCTGTCTTAGTGGCTACCTCCACACCATCGACATACGTTGTTGATGTGCGATCACCAAGTCGGACTTCCTTACCCAACAACGACACTTTGGGATCAGTGCCTTTTTGCACAATCGTTGGGCGACCTTTGTAGTCATAGGTGGTTTCAAAGTTCTCATCAAACAAACCAGACTTCTTGGTGGTAGCAGTTACCCCACCGTTCTGGATAGTGGCATCTGAACCTGTGACGCGACTTAAATCATCGGAGGCTTTACGCTTCATATCCTCAGTCACCACCCTGTCGCCAGAGTAGGCTTTCTTCATGCCGATTTTAGCTTGCTCTGCGGCTAACTCAGCCTGGATGTTCTCATTCCCAGCCGCTTTACCCTCGGCTAACCTTGTTGCCCAATACTGCTGGTTGTACGATGGTTCCTCATTGCGGTATTTATCAGCGAATAGCTTTTTATTTAACGCTAAATCTTCCTCAACCTTTTTTGCTGGTTCCGCACGTTTATCAGCAGCTTGTTTGGCATCGTGGGCAACATTATTACCCTTAGTGATAAGCTTCTGCTCTATCATCGGCTTGCCACCTTTAGGGGTAGCTTTGGGTTTCTTAGGCTCTGCTGGCTCAGGCTTAGGCGTTGATTTAAGTTTAGGTGCAGGGTCTAGCTGCTTCTCTTGACGAGTAAGCGTATCAACTTTCTTCGGAGGTACTGTCGGCTTAGGTGTAGGTGTTGAATGAACCTTGGGTGTAGGGTCTAACTGCTTCTCTTGACGAGTGAGAGTGTCAACTCTTTTCTTAGGCTCTGCTGGCTTAGGCGTAGGTGTTGACTTACGCTTAGGTGCAGGGTCTAACTGCTTCTCTTGCCTAGTAAGCGTATCAACCTTTTTCTTAGACGCTGGTTTAGGCGTGGCTTTGGGTACAATGCTCACTTTGGGTGCTAACTTCTTTTCCTGGCGCGTTAGTGTCTCGGCTTTCTTGTCTGATTTCACAGTCTTTGGTGCAAGTTTTTCTTCCTGACGCGTTAGTGTTTCAGTTTTCTTGTCTGGTTTTGGGGCAACCTTTGGTGCAAGTTTTTCTTCCTGGCGAGTCAATGTTTCAGCCGTAGGCTTCTTAACAGACTTCTTTGGCGCGGAGGAAGTCATTCCCTTGTCAACATTCTGTGCATAAGCAAACGCTTCGGCAGAGGGACTGCCTTTTTGTGTGCGTACCTTTACATTTTCATCGCGCACAGCATAAACAGTAGCGGTCTCATTCTGCTCGGCTACTTTAGGGGTGCCGACAGGCTCAGTACGTGTCTGAACATGGGGCTTGCCGCCTTTAGGCGTGGCTTTCTTTTTCTCTGGCTCAACCTTATAGGCCGCATCACTAGTCATAGCCTGCTTGGCTTTCTCAGTCGCAGTTGGCTTAACAGGTGCTTTAGGCGTAACAGAAGTGATTCTCGATTTCTGAGACTGACCATCATATAAACTATTCAGCGCGGTTTTTAAAAGAGAACTCTCTGGGTTTTGGTTTGCCGCTTGCAGTAGTGTTGCTGGTTTAAAATTAAGCGATGAGTTGTCTATAATCTTTTGAACGGTTATAGCTGCATCAATCTCGGCATTCTCTTGATTGCTGATTGTCGGGTTGTTAAAAGAATCTGATAAAGGAGCCTTTGTAATTTTCTTTGGGGCCACTTTAGGCGTGGCTTTCTTGGGCTTTGGGCTGTACATCCTATCCCAAAAGGAGGTACCCCTCTTGTAGCGATGGGTTTCCTTTTTTGTTGATTTAGTACCAGTATACTTACGCACAAACTTCGGGCCATCCTTAACAGCCGTACTAAGTCTAGGTGTCTCCTTAACCTTTTTAACTGGTTTAGGGTCTAGCTTCTTTTCTTGTCGAGTGAGAGTGTCTGCCTTTTTCTCAGGCACTGGTGCAGGCTTATTCACCGCTTGAGCCAACTTAGGGTCTACCTGTCCCTCTCCATAACCGATAGCTTCCTTGGTTATTTTTTTAACTGACTTTTTGGGCGCAAGAGGCGGCTTAATGGCATTTATCTGTTTAGGCTTAACAATATCCGTGGCTGTATTGACCTTATCAAGCAAGGAAACTTTAGGCGCTGGCTTGTTAGCCTCACTAGGCTTGGCAATTAAGAGTGGAATCTCTTTTTTAGGCACCACTTTAGGCTCAAGATTTTTCTCTTGTCGTGTTAACGTATTATTAATCGACGTAGCTGATTTTTTAGCCGTTGTCTTTGGTGTTGTTTTCTTTTTCTTAGGAGCAGGCTTGGGTGCTACCTTTTTTGTTGAATTACCACCAGCACCACCTCGTCTTGTATTCTGCGGTGTTGCCGTCTTTTTGTCGGCATTGCCGCTAAAATATTTGTCATACCAGGCCATAAAAATACTCCCATAAATTATGCCCCTAACGGTAATGGCTCAGTGTGGCGTTATGACTAAAAGGATGAGACTACTTGTGGAGCCATCTGCAAAGGTTCGTTAAAGCCAACAGCGAAATAACGGAAAGCATCAGCACCATGACTTGACCAATCGTGAACAGGGCGTTGTTTATACACCTGGTTAATCTCGTCATACTCTTTGTGATAAGAAGCTAAAGCATCAATACCGAGGCGGCACTTCTCTTGGTCAAACCAACAACGAGGGAATAATGCTCTCGCTGCCTCTATGCCGTCCTGTATGCCGATATTCCGAACCTTGTTGAAGTGGATGCCCAAGTCCCTAGCTATTTCAATTCGGCTTCTACCGCTTCCTAGTTCGCGCACAGCAAGGTCATGTGGGCCATTGTGTTCGTCATAGACATAGGGTTTGGATTGCAATAGTTTGGCGTAAAAGGGTAGCCCCTCGCCTGAATGTTCCTCGTAATCAATGAAGCGAATCTCTTTGCCAACAACCTGGGTAAACCAGATGGATGTACTGTCAGCCACACCTAAGTCCCACCAGGTCTGTGTCCTGAGTTGTGGTTCCCAAGGTACGCGAGTGATACGGCCCTCTGTTCTAGCGTTCCGCATCTGATCTTGATAATACGCGCCCTTGTGACTTGTAAGGCATTCGCCCTCCCATATGTGCTGGTACAGATCAAAGTCTGTCTCCATCATGTGCTTGCGCTCTTTCTCCAACTCCGGTGGGAACCAGGGGTTATCAGAGTAGTTCACCTTGGTGACATAGGCATCAGGTGGTGGATTGATTACAAAACGCTGAAATGTTGCGTCTAGTTGCCTCTTGGGGTTAAAAGTGATCCATATCTCAGAGCCAGGCTTTCGTATGGTCGGGATTAAGGTGTCCCAGCTTTCACTGGTTACAGACTCCGCTTCCTCTACCCAGACAATATCAATGCCCTCCATAGATTTTATTTTTGTTATGTTGGCGCGCAAGCCCTCAAAGATGAAGCGTGATCCGTTTGGCCCTAGTATCTGATTGCGTTGCACTTCAAAGTAATCCTGTACACCCATGCGGTTGATCGTGTCATCTAATAACTGGATAACAGAATCACTAATCGACTTCTGGATTTCTCGGGCACACAGTATGCGGCAATTAGAAGTCATGGCTTTCATCACTAGCAGTTGTGCTACTGTCCAAGACTTTGATGATCCTCGTCCACCATACGAAACTTTATAGCGCCTTGGCTCAAGGAACGGTCTGAACTTGGGCGTAATGTTGAGGTTTAAGTTAACCGACATCGTGTACGTTCACATCCACTGTGATGTTGCTGACGTTATGTGTATCGATCTCGCCTTTAAATTCTATGTTTTTCAGCGTGGGCGCAAAGAACGGCATGACCTTGGCATAACATGAAAAAGCTAGATGAGGATCGCCATTTTCTTCTGCTTCCTGTCCTAGTCGTATAGTCGCTTCGATAGGATTGAAGTTCATCGCATCCATCATATCTCTGGCTGCTTGTGTGTTTTTGTTTGGTGTGCCTTTTTTACGCCCACCTCTATGCTCACCAGGCTTTGATCCGCGATTGCTACTCTTTGCTACTTTAGTCATTATTCACTCCGGTACTTTTAAGGTTGTAAACGCAACTGCGGTGATATTTACCGCAACTGCGGTGTTACCCATGTAACTTTCTCACTCGACGCTGTAGCTTTAAACGCTGTCCTGAATTCATCCGCTTGTAGCGGAACTTGGCTGATTCCAGATTGATCCTTTCTTCATTAGCTAGGTAGCCAATGCACAACTGATGAATGGTTGTCATAATTTACCCCTTAACCACAATCGGCCTATGTCCAGGCCATCGCGTGATTTATCTTTACTTAATCGCTGCTTCCAATTGCCCTCGACTACAGGCGTACTAAGCGCTTCTTTAATGCCCCAGCCATTGCCGAGGCGATTCTTTAGTGTTTCTCTTTTGATACCATGCAGTCGTGCCAACTCTGTTACCGTGTACTCGCGCCCCTCATACTCTATTTTATGCGGCAGATAGCGTGTCTTTCGCGTGTCCTTTTCAAAGCTCACCCCTGCTTCCCACGCCCACGTTTTCAGCGTCGAATATTTGACACCGATCTCGTCAGCCGCCTCTCTTAGCGTGTAGCCCATACAACAATAAAGCTCAAACACCTCGTCGAGATCAGAGTTATGCTGCGCTTTTACTTCCTGCTTGCTTCCCAGTTGCATCAGCTTTCACTCCTGTGCTGCCGAAACCACCACGGCCTCGCTCAGTATCAGTAATCTCTTTCACTTCCTGCCACTCTATGCGCTCTACCTTTTCCAAGATCATCTGCGCTATACGATCACCAGGCTTGATCACTTGAGCCGTTGTGCCGCTATTTGCCAGACTCACGCGTATCTGACCTCGATAATCAGCATCGATGATGCCAACGCAGTTACTTGGTGACAGGCCGAGCTTGTGAGCAATACCTGATCGGGCGTAAATCTTTAGACAATAACCCTCTGGCACTTCTACATACAACCCAGTTGGGATTAACTTACTTTGACCATTGAGTAACATTTCGTCCTTACCGATCTCAGCTACCAGGTCAACCGCAGCCGAGCCTGGTGTCTGATATTCAGGCAGACCATGCTTGCCTTTATAAACTACTTTGATTTTAGGTTTCTTTGCTGCTGCCATCAGGGTTACTCTCCTGTTTATTTTTGAGGTTTAAAACCTCAATATTCCAACTATTTAATTTCAATCGAACCTTGTCGGCCCCACCGTTTTTCTACATTGATTCGCCAAATATGACTATCATCAGCATAAACAGCATCAAGCAGTGCTTTCATCAAATTATCAATGTCGGGCCTTTGCTTATGAGGCCACCCATCATTTTCCACTTTCTTTTTTTCGCTCCAAGATTTCGGCATTGGTAGTGTGAAAATGACTTTTGAATGGTTATCTAGGCATACACCACGCAACCTCACCTCATCGGCAAAGGCTCGGTATCGCATAACACAATCACGTTTTTTCCATTTATCAGCGCGTGTTTGTCTTGGCTTTGGAACTGGAGTAATCGGGTGCATCATATTTTGATAAGCCCCATTTCCAGCATAATCATTTGGCTACGCACCATGCCTTGTAGGTGTGCCAGCTCTAAAAATTCTTGATCAACATCTTTATGTGTGCGTCGATCAATCGCGTCATGACAAGCTGAACACGCGAATGCACCGTGAATATCATTATGTTTCATACCCATGCCACCACCATTCAAGTGAGCTAATACGACTGTCTCAGAGTTGAAGTTGCAGATACCCTGTATGCGTATTTGACAATCTTGCCCTTTCGCTGATTTTGTCAATTTACTCATGCGGCTTCCCTCTCATTAAAATCTTGCTCTACCCTTGGAAAAAAGCGCCAATGAAACACCTCTTTTAACTCAATAGTGGTTGTATAGGCACAATCATCTTGAAGAGCAATCCAACTCCAATCTTCTCTCAAATATTTCCTGGAGTGGATGAAAGCGGAGTCAATGAGTTTAGCCGCCATAAATCGTCTTTTTCGTCCATACCTAACAACGCATTTCACTAAAACCACTTTACCAAGTGGTGGTAATTTATCAGATGGGTTAAACCATTCACTCATTAGCCTTGCTCCTATCGGATGGTGTCCGTTTGATCGCGCCCATTTATGCGGCTTCCTTGTATTGCTTGTACAACTGCTGTGATGGCTCTGACCATTGGACTTGCTTTTCAGAGCCAAAGGCGTAGATCAATTCAATTAACTGCGAGAAACGCTCCTTGCTCATCTTCTTAGTTGATAGGCCCAGCACAACAAAGCCGCCATCAAGACCAGGCACAGCCCTTTGTTTGGCTAGACTAGAGGTAAAGACGTTCTTCCAATCTTCCTCGGAAAGTTTATGACCATACCAATCAACTTGGTCTTTAATGTCTCGGAGCATAGGCCACAGCTTTGCGTTTTGATCTTGGGTGCGACCAGGGCGTTGCAGAACAACTTCCACTGGGCCGCGAAAGATGGCCTTGTTAACCATCTGATTAACCTGATTTAACACCCCTGCGATGTTCTTACTGTCGATCTGATAGACCATCT
>Ga0080013_1002564_pt1 | contig 21125 bp, 44 predicted proteins | sample ETNvirenome_6_85_FD_69236 | JGI IMG/M metagenome (GOLD analysis project Ga0080013, IMG submission 69236) | Marine viral communities from the Pacific Ocean - ETNP_6_85 (SPADES assembly) (version 2) | ecosystem: Environmental > Aquatic > Marine > Oceanic | place: Pacific Ocean | collected 2013-06-19 | reverse complement strand
CGTCCAATTAATCACCTTCTCTTCTTTCTTAGTTCCACATATAGGGCAGTAGTTCCATGAAGATGCAATACGAATGTCACAGTGTTTGACCACAGTACCATCTTTACGTTCTCCTCGTTTCACGCTGTCACCTCATAACAATCTAAACATTCATCGTATGTGTAAAAGTATAACGAGGGGTGATGTCTTTGTGTGGCTTTCCTGTCGCACTTTTTACAATGCCAAGTCCAACCTATGACTTTACCATAATAATCTACTAACCTCAAAGATTTTTTATTAAATATCATGCCGTCACCTCCACGCCTTGCCACCAGTTAGGAGCAGGTGTGCCCTTCTCCCACTTGGCGAACTGCTTGGAATGGTAGTAGCGACGGTACGCCTCGACTGCATCATTACCTTCTGCATGAACAATTAACTCAATGTCTTTCTTCCTATTCACAGCCAGTGCGAATGGTGTAAGACCATCTTCAGGGAAATCAAAAGTGGGAAAGTGCTTGTCGAAAGTCTGATGTATCTCACGGATTGTTCTAATTGTTCGATGAGTCCCTTTCCTTTTCCCGAACCTTTTGAGGTACTCTCGTGCCAATGATTCTGCATGTTGATACAACCACATGAAGTTCTCATATGAGTCACCGGCCCACTTTGTACAAGGGTGGTTTTGGTTTGGAGATGCCATCGTGTATGGTGTACCCCTCCTTGTAAGAGGTAACTCTGATTCATCAACACCATGGCGTCGTAGTGCTGACGCCATCATCTGTGCAGACTCAATAAGCATCTTTGGGATGTGTTTGTCACACATCATTCGTGCAGCAGCACGAGGGTCGGTATCGAGTACGAAGATGTTCACTTTGTCACCTCCATTGGGGATTGTACACCACATTCGATGCATAACCAGTACCCTGTTTCTTTCAATGGATATTGTTTTCCATCGCATTTACATTTCTTCACGCTACAGCCACCTCAGATAGTAGAGGGACGTCCAGTTCAAGTGTTCGGGACCACTCTCTCATGTCAGATATGCTCAAACCTGAGACACCTTGTTTGCTTGCCTCTTCACGTATCAGTTTGTACCAAGTGTTGAACAGTTTCCCGGTCTTGTCTTGTAGTGTCTGGTATCTACCGAGACTGAGCGATTGTCCTCCAAGGATTCTTCGCTTGCCGCTCCAAGTGGTGGGTTGGATTTCAGGTCGATGTGTGAGCGCACCAGTGAATGCCTGTAGTGCATGGAAAGCAGTACCCGTTTCACCGGGTTCCACATTGACCCAATGTTGTCGTGCACCAGTGTAAAATCCCTCATGTGCCGCTTCGTATAGATGACCACCAATTAACTGAGTACCATTCTTTGCGACCTTTGGTACCTGAAACAAACCGTGCTTAGTTGCAAGGAACATCAATTGGTCAAACATTTTCTGGTCAAGTGAAACACCCTTGAGTGTCTCCATGTTCAGAAGAGACAACTGTCCTTCTATCATCATGTTACTCACTTGATATGAATATGCATTCCAATCAGTATCCTTCAAGACTCCCGTCATATGCCGGAGAGCGGCTACATTTTGTGCTTTGGTCAGTGTCTGTCCATTCAAGCACTTCATACGCACACACACTACCTGTAGTTTCACACTCCCCCTACCATCTAAGGAGTCAAGCATGGTAACACCAATTCGATACATATTCGATAGTCCACCCACTATTGCAGCAGCCTCTTTCTTGTCAATAAGTCCCTGTTGCCACTTTGTGACTGTCTCCATAGTGTCAGTCAAATCAAAGTCTGCTCGGAACTTCTTACCTTCATCGTATGCTATAGCAGACGCAAGCCAGCCTGCTTCTGTTGCTCTCTGAAGCATAGGGCCAGCCCGCTCAGGGTAAGAGCCAGCGTGATATCTATCACTGTACGCACCAAGGAAGGCCCCCAGTGGTCTATCTGCTGTTTGATAGTTTGGATTGAAGCCCGCAAACAAAGCAGGGTCTCCATTGGCCTTGTTCACACCTTGTTCAAGTGCCTGTAAAGGGAGCACTATAGGAATGAAGTTCCAATCACACACCTTCTTATCACGACCACCGGCCAGAGTGGTGCCCCATACATCCAGTATGTCTTGCCCATCTGCCCCAGTATATGTTTGAGCAACAGTGGTGGAGGTGGAAGATAGAACTGTCTCTATCTCACTGGTAGTCTCACCTGTTAGTGCTGTCCATGCCGCAGCGAAGTTGCCTTGCTCCAAAGCGTCCACTGCTTTCACATAATCCGCAGGGATGTTTGGGCTATAGTTATCTGCAAACTCTTCTGTGACAAGAAACTCACCTGCGGTAGTTGTTGTATCACTGAGCACCATCATCATCATGTCTTCTCCAACTCCCATCATCTGATGTACAGAACCACGTGGTATCCATAATGTTCGTTCTCCCGATAACGCTTCGTAAGTGATGCGCATCTTGTTTTCATTCGTCTCTTCTATCTTCGCAATCAATGTCATTTGTTGTTTACTCATTTATCTCACTCTTCCTCTTGGGGGGTATTTAATAGATTTATACCCTTATTCATTCGCTTCCCTCTCCACGCAATATTTCACTTGCTCTCAAACACAGACTCTCTAATTCATCTGTTACACACTTCAACTCCTTTTCTAATATCTCTAATGCTTTACACACCGCAGGACTCACCGTACCGTAAGCGTGGTCTACATTCCCCAACACATCCACTGCCTCGTACAGTGATTTCTCATAGGTACGCAGTTCATCTGCTTGGTCGCTCAAGTCTTGTAGTGCACTTTCCTTCATTCTATCACTTCCATTTCTATCATTTCCTTCACTTGTTCTGTGTCCATAACCGCCACGTCCAGAGGATATGCCTCCATCTTCAGGAGAGTGTCACCTTTGCGCACACTCCACGTGAGGTCGAGCACATCATTTACTGCTGCTGTAATGGCCTGACCGAACTTGTCATCCTCTGCGGACCACGCACTCTCATCAGCCAATTCAGCAGCGATATCTTCAATCGCTCGTCGGACTATGATGCTGTACTGTTCGGGGTCGGTGTCTACTGGCACAAAGTTTCGTACAGCCATGCGTGCCAATCGACCAATCACTTTCTTGGTAGGTAGAGCAGCGGGGACACGTTGACGCACATTTCTGCATCGACGATAGCCATTACCGTGTGTCTTACCTCCCTCGTGTGGCTCAGTCATCATCACAATGCTTGAGCCTGTGTTCAAATCCTGCACAAGAAGTGCAGGGTTGCTTTCAATATCGACATCAGGCTCTTGCTCTAACTCTGATTTATGTAGAGCAGCCCCCAACTTAGAGAGCGTCTTACCTGTACCTGCTGTCCATTCCATTTCTACTGCTTGTTTCATTCGTCATCACCTGTTCCCATTCTCACGCTTTCTGTACATTGAAAGTTCTTTGAGCACACTATCCACAGCCTCGTGAGGATAGGCACCATCATCGGGGCCCAGACCATGGTCAATGAGGACTTGAATCACCCTACCCATTTCTTCACTCAAATAATTTAACCGCATTTGCCGTTCCTTTTCTGCCCATAACTCCTCGTCTGTTTCTATTTTCCAGTATTTACTCATTCCTCTTCACCTACCTCATCTATTATATGCTCAAGAAGATACACCATTTCCCATGCTAAGGTAGCAGGGATAGTCACTTCAACCATGTGTGTATCTTTCAGTGCATTGCGGAACATCTCTCTCCGCTCGTCCAATTTCTGTGCGTCAATCTCTTTCCAACCCATTTTCATTCCTCCTCATTTCTCATTTTCCACTCTTCGTATGTCCATTCATTCAATTCCATGGTGATAAAATTAAGTGCCCACTCTATGATACGATGGTCACTCCATGATGACATAGATGGGAACTTCTTACGAATGACACCCAACTCTGCTATGATGTTGTCAAATCTTGTGGGCTCACTCACGCTGTCACCTCCGCACCCTCATCACACTTACAGTTCGGTGCATACATTCTGTTACCATTTGGCGTGAGGATGTGTTCACGATTAGCACAATACCAACACACTTTCACAAATGTTCCATCGTCCAATCTTTTACTGAATCTCATCGTAGTTGGTTCACTCATGTTGTCACCTCCACGCAATCACATTCCCAAACCCACAAGCGAAAATCATCACATTTGGGACAAATCCATATTGTTGCCTCAATCACGCTGTCACCTCCACGCAATCACAGTATCGGATTATGAGAGGACAACCGTTTAATGCCCAACTCCTTTTCCGCTTCATCTGCTCTCCACATTTTTCACAACTCATTCTGTCACCTCCACGCCTTCTCCAACATTGTAGACTTGTCCACCGTTTAGGTAAATACGCAGGACTGGTCCTTTATTGGTTTCGGGCATATCAGGTGTGTCTATCTCAACCACCCAATGACCATCCATCTCTGAACGATAAACAGTTATGTCTGGTTGACTCACGCCGTCACCTCCATCTTTTCAAGCATGCTCTCAATGCCTGTGCCCCATCTCTCATCACACCACGAGGCTAATTTCTTCATGTCCTTGATTGTCCAGTCGAGATAATTTGGATATTCTTTATCGTCCGCTAACATGCCAGCCATCACCATCTCAAACTTTTCTTCGGGTTTGAATCCAATCATGTATATCATCAACTCAAACATGTCATTCGCTATTGTCTTCCTCATTCTTCTCATTCTTCCTCCTCCCCTTTCTGCATAACTACGACATCACCCACGATGACATCACCGAAATCAATCAACTCAGTGGCGTAGGGGTTAGGTGGTAGGCCCAACAGTTTGCCTTCCTCATTGCAGTACATGTAGCCACCATCATGGATAGGGACGTACTCAATGAGCCCACCCACAATCTTTTGCAGTTGTTCCAGTGTGGGCTTGCCCTCTAATTCCTCTACGAATCCTGTTGTTGTAATCACGTATGCCATTCACTCATCCTCCTCGTAATATCCTGCTGTCATGTAGATGAAGTTGAGGAGTCCTGCAATCAGTTCGTCCTTGGTGTTACCTTCCACAATAGAGAGTGTAGACGAACAAGAGTCAGGCCCAAAGTCTTCGTAGCCTTCCTTCACCAATCTACATGTGTACTTGGACTTCATTCCTTCCACTCCTCATATGTCCATTCATTCGTTTCTATTTTCATCACCAGTTTTAATTCAGTCATTTCTCTCATTGCTCCTCTTGGTTGGTATTTAATAGAACTAACTCTATTGCTCATTCTTCCTCTCCTCTCTGCAATTCTTTCTCTATGGTCTCTACATCCAAGGGACCGCCTTGTTCCCAGAACACGAAGGCACCCTTGTCTGCCGTGAAGTGGCACTCTAAGAATGCGTCTTGTCCTTGGAAGGGGATGTCGTGATATATTTTCACCAACACATGAATCTGGTCGTCATCTGTTCCCGTACCTCTCCGAAATTGAATGTTGGCACTAATCGGGGCAGGGTCATCTAACAACCCATTCCACGTTGTCCAATCCTCTTCCACTCGTTCCAACAATCGTGCTTCCGCCAATAGTTCCGCTGCTTGCTTTCGTATCTCTTCCAATCTTTTCTTCATTCAATCACCTAATCCTGTCCTCAATCTCTTGCATTTCATTTTCTATCTGCTCAAGAGTGTCGCCCCATTCCATATCGGCGTGGTGGCTACCCATTATACCTGATGGAAGGCTTATTTCTTCCATCGTCAAAATCAAATCCAGTACGGCATCCTTAGCCGCCTCTAAGTCAGAATATCGCTCAGTCAATCTTTTCATTTCTTCAACTACGCTCATTCAATCACCCGCCGTATGAAAAGCCACTCCGCAATCCTTGCACACAATGATTGCCCCTACAACCTTCGACAAACGAGTTCCCTCACAACAAGGGCAAGCCCCTGATAGGGCATAGGATTGCACCTCCTGAATGGGGAGGCTCTCAAATCGAGTATCAATAGCGCTCCAACCTCTCATTCAATCACCTCTTCAAAAGGTGTCATCACATTGCTTTTACCGCAACGCAAATCACAAGCGTCAATTAAACTGAATGTTCCAACTCTCGCGTCTTTGCGAATGTTCATGTGTCCGCATTTGCATCTCCATCCAACACTCATTCAATCACCTTACCACTCTCATGTAGTTCCCTACATTCCTTCCGACCAATACAGAAAGCCCGAACATACCGTTGGCCTCTGTCGTATCGGATACACCCGCAGTATTCACATCGGTAGTTACTCATTCAATCCCACCCCTGTGCTCTCATGGATGATGTCACTATCTCTGCTGCTTCCGAGCGTGAGTAACCCTGCTCTTCGTTATAACTGTCAGCGGTCTGCTCTGCATTCAACCATAGGGCTTTGTAATCTACCTTACCATCTTCATCTCTGTGGTCATCAAGCCGTGCTAAATACCACGGTGCAGCGAGTTCATCACGCCCCGTCATCCGTCTGTAAGTTGGTTCATTTTCCACTACCATACACCAGATGACTCCTACATCATCAGATATATGTCCGTTCCACGCTACCATTCTCTTTCCGTTTTCATTCAATCTCTTTTCTTCATTCATGTTTTTTCCTCCTCTTGTGTTTTGTTTGCTTTCCTTCATACTCTTGTTCGACAAGCACAACTCTCTTCTCAATGACTTCTTCAAATCCATCTGGATGTGTGAAAACGATGTACTCAATCCCATTGTGTGGTCCTGATATTCTCATGTCAGAACGAGATAAGCATGGGGCACACCATCGAAAGATGGCCTCCTCCAGTGTTGGTATTTCACATCGTTTGCATTCTTCTATTTGGTTATTCATTTCTCTCACTGTCCCTCTTGGTTGGTATTTAATAGAAGTTTCACCGACCCCTCTATCAATCTCATGCGCTTTGAATCTAACATCGCTCAATCACCTCCGGGGAAGCCATCGTAATCCTGCATACGTTTGAGTAAATCTTTCACGATACCTTTGCGCTCATCTACTGTACCACCATCGAGCACAGCCTTCACAACTTTGCGCTTCTGTTCAACTACCTCATCGAAGTGTTCGTCTACTGTACCCATGGCACTCAAGTACACGGCTTGGACAGCATTGGACTCTTGACCAATACGATACACTCGGTCCTCTGCTTGTTCTTCCCAAGCAGGCACCCACTCTCTCTCAATGAACAGAGTAGTATCTGCCCGTGTTAATGTGATACCTTCTTTGGCCGCTATGGTACTTGCCACTAACACATCAATTTCTCCATTTTGAAATGCGTCTACGATGTTCGCTCTATCAATTGGTGCAACATCTCCTGAAATAACAGCGGTGCGCCACGTTTTCTTGAGTGTGGAATGTATCTCTTTCACAACATCCTTATGATGTGTAAAGACCACTAATGGTTTCTCTGTGGTAGTCACATACTCATTTATCCATTGTAGTGCGTGGGGAATCTTGAGAATACCACATTGATGCCTCATCTCTGTAAGCATTTGCAACACGAAACCTGATTCAATAGGCTGGTTACGGTCGAGTCGTGATTCATATTCACCCATCCAGTTGAGGCGTGTTTGTGCATAGATACGGGCAGCCTTGTCGTCCAAGTGAACAGGGAACATGGTACGTGTCTTGTCTGGTAATTCAGTCAACACCTCACTCTTGAGTCTACGGATACAGAAATCACGAATGCGGTCATTAAGTTCGGCTTCATTAGATGAACCATTGAAGTCCCACCCATATCCATTGTGCCAAGCATCACAATAGCGACGTGCAAAGCGCATGAATGACGGAAATTGTTCGGGTGCAATCAGATTCAATGTCGTGAAGAACTCCTTCGGCCTACTTGTGATTGCTGTACCAGAAAGACATAGAACGGCGTCGGCGTCTGTTGCCACTCGTAGTGTCGCTTGTGTTCGCTTTGCATCTTTGTTCTTGAGATAGTGGGACTCGTCACAAATTATCGTGTTGAATCCTCGCCTGAGTAATGCGTCCATCTGTTTGCTCATCAAATCATAATTGATGATAACAAAATCGCTGTCGGGGACTTCTTCCTTGCCTGTTTTTATTACCTCAACACTTGCTGATGGTAACCATTTGAGTAACTCTTTTTCCCAGTTATATTTCACGTTAGCCGGACACACTATGAGAGCAGGCCATCGGTCTATGTGAAGTCCCATGTATCCTATGGCTTGTATTGTTTTACCAACACCCATATCATCGCCAATGATGCAACGCCCATCAGCAAGTTCAATGAAAGCCACACCCACACGCTGAAAGGGATAGAGCGAAAGGTGCTCAGGAAAGGTGGCATCAAGACGTGTGGTCAAATCCTCCATGAGTTCATTGCCTTCAAGGTCAACTGCATGACTCAATTCAACACGTTTTATGGCATCCTCTAACCATTCATTAATCTCTGGTAGAGCACGCACCTCTTTCTCTAAGAGGCGAAAGATATTGCCATTGTTTTCGGGAAACTCTTCGCTCGCTTCCGCTAATTCCTTCACGATGTTATGTCCTTGTGCCACAGGTATCAACCAAGTTTTCCGTTCTGGGTCGAAACGACGACCTGATATGCTCTTGATGACTTTAAGTAATCGAGCACGTGCCTCAATATCTCTCACGAAATCCCATCGCAATTCCACTTGTCGACCACGAATCTCTGCCCCTGTACCACGAGGTTTCACGTAACCACGGGGTTGCTCTACACCATCAGCAAGGAGAAGAGAAGAGAAGTCATATCCATGTTCTTGTAGAATAGCGACTGCTTTCTTGATTGTTTCAATATCATCCTCAATTGTCCACATTTTCTTTTCACCATCAAACTGTGTACGAGGCCAAGGCATCTCATGTTTGAGCGCATTTGACGCACTGGTATCGAAGGGGAACCGCAAGGCTAACCGTGGCCCGTACTTATCCTCAAACCTCAAAATCTGAAGTGGTATCAAGCCCAGTCCTCCTGAATCTTTAGAAGTGCTTTGTGGTGTTGGACAACGCAGTCAGGATGTGCCCTTAAATGTCCATTCGTGGTGAATGAAAAGAAGGGATTGTTCTCAAAGACATGCTTGAAAATGAAATCGGGAGGCACTAAGGGCTCTCCGCATAAATCACAATTCGGGATTTGAGGTATAGGCATTTCATCTTCACTCATTTTCACACTCTCCTGAAAAGGGACTGTCATGATTTGGTGACGGTGTCAAAGTGACATCGGGTGGACCATCTAACATGTCCAGAATGTCGGTAGCCTTCTTTATCTTCTCTGCTTTCTCCATGAAGAATAGAACTTTTTCTTGACGTGGAGGTAAGCCACCTAAGATATCTTTATCCCACCAACCTTTTTCTACACCAAGTAAAGCGAATACATAATACGTCTCTCGTATGCACTCTGATTTATTAGAAAGGTATGGGGTTAAGCCATCACTCTCAACACGATAGTGTTGGTCTTCGGTGAAGTAGAGACCATTCGTAGGAATGTCTATGAGTTGATATTCTAAATCATCCACATCTTTGTACGTGACTTTGAGTTTCATACACTGCATTGCTTCTATGGGGATGTTACCATCTTTTGACATTTCTAAATAGACGCCTGACCACAAAGCCGCCCACATTGCTTGTCCCTCTTCATTGAATGCGTAGAAGGGAGAGAAGGAAGGGCTGTAATCCCTCCATTTGTTATCCATCTCATGTATGTGGGTGATGATGTTAGAGAGATTAACTACTGTGCGCCTCCCATGTGTAGTCAGCATGTATCCTTGTACTTGTTTCTCAAACTCTTCTAACTTATTCTTCAGCATTTTCAACTCTTTACTCATGTTCAACCCTCCATTTTCCGTTACTCCAAACTACTTTGGCAACCAATTTTCCTTTCATACCTCTTTCTCCTGTGCTTTCAATAATTCATCAAGTTGTAAAGATACATTATCATATTCAATCCGTAAGTAACTATACTCCTCTTGTAACGCAGAGTGATGAGTGTCATATTCCATCCCTTTCTTCAACCCTACAATTTGATTGTGCATAGATTTGAATTCATTCACTATTTGTTGAAGGAGATAATCGTTCTCAACACCTGCATCATCGAATGCCTCATAGACATAACTCCATGGCCCCATTTCAGGTTCAAACTGTGCCTCTGGGCTGTCATACATTTCATACTCTCGTGCGTCCTGTTGTGATAACGCATCATCGAATGACTCGGTAGCATATTGCTCTCGTGTCATTAGTGGTTCTCCATTCTCATTTGTTGTTTTTCCGTCCCAACTACTCATTCCTCTTCACCTCTCTTCGTCTCATCTCTGCGTGACTTAGAACGAGTTCTCTTCGTCTCATCTCTGCGTGACTTAGAACGAGTCACCATTTGATTCAGTTCATACGTGATACGATTGCGAAACCCTGCCATGGCATCGTTGGCGTAGTGTCCACCAGAGAAACCCCAACGACCGGAGGTCAACCATCGACACTGCCACGACACCATGACGCCATAATTATCATGCCCAAGCACAACCCAATAGTCATCAGTCGTAGTCTCACATGTACCCTCACTATGCAAACGCACAGCAGAGGTAATGGTGTATCCAGCATTGCGTGTGCCCACAGGTGTTTGGTTCATGCCATCACCTCTGGATAGGCAATCAACACCATGGCAGCAAGTGCCTCCAACTTCAGATTGGGTTGAAGATATAACTTAGCGATGTCCGAGTTCTGGTCCACCAATGTGATGCAACCTTCTGCTTGTTCTTCACTCAAGGCCTTTGCTTCTTTACCATCCCATGCCGGTAGGCTAATGCTTAGCACTTCGACGTAGTTTATTTTCTCTCCTTCTGGGTTATTGAGACTTGACCATTGAGGAGTGAGAGACGACAGGTGATTCTTCGCATCCGTAGCCATGTTCAGGTCTAACACCACTCCCCAATCCCGCTTCTCCAAAACACTTGGGTGTGACTTTATCAACACGTTTCTCTTTGTCTCCGTCATACCACACTGAAAGTGTAGCGTACTCCATCCTTCTAATCCAATTTGCATTCTGTTTGTGTTTGTGTTTGTCATTTCATTCATCTCCTTTTCTCATTACATCTCTTGGTTGGTATTTAAAAGAACTCATCTCCATTCCACATCCTCTCCATCAGGGGTCCACTGTATGTCTCCACGCTCACCACAGTCAAGACACTCCACAATAGCATAGACACTCTCTCCCTCTGCTGAGGCGCTCTCGATAGTGAAGCCACTATGTTCACACTCACAATAGTCAGAGCGAGCGGATTCCCCATCGCTAATGGTCTCTTCACAATGCTTGCACTCCCATTCATGTGCAGATGGTGTTGAGCCCTCGGGCACCCAACCTGCAATAACCCACTCGTGTTTCTGCTTAGTCATGTGCTCACCACTCTCCTTCTTTCTCCTTGAGTGTCTGATACTCTCCGGCCACTAAGGGATGATACTCACATAACCAATGCCACAACTCAAGAGAGGTCTTGAGTGAGGTCTTGACTGCTTGCATAAGGGCAAAGTCTCGGTCAGGCTTCTTGCTCATGCACTCACCTCCTCTTCGTCCTTCCAACAATCTCCTTCGTCCTCGATGACTACCTCATCATTATCCTGCCACAGATTCAAGATGGCATAGAAGTCACAGTTGTTACACGTCACTTCAATGACTCCGTCCGTCGCAAAGTCGTAAGGTAATGACAACTCAATGTCATGTTTATTGTTATGTCTCTCAGAAAACTCTCCGTGTTCCACCTTCATTTTTCATTCCCCCAGTTCGTTTGCGTGAAACATCCACTTCACGTCATCTTCACTCATTGTTTTCATGCACATCATCACCACATGCTCATTGCTGAGCAGTCCGTCGTCTATCATTTCCAATATCTTGTTCGTATATTTTCTTGTCATTTCATTCATCTCCTTTTCTCATTACATCTCTTGGTTGGTATTTAAAAGAACTCATCTCCATTCAAAGCAGGCTTGCCCCACTCTTCTCTTCTGTATCTGTTATGGGTGGTATCCATTTCTGGCTCAAGCACATTTGACACCCATTGTTCGTTATGTATTCTTTAGTGTCCCACACCACGTCACAGTCATAGCAGTGCACGTGTTTAGTGGTGGGAACTTCTTCGTCCAAGTATCGTGGGACCAAGGGGCCAAGTTTGTCGACCACGACTCCTTTCTCGTAGTCTTCTGCAAAACGCAAATCTCCTGCGTCTTCATAACATGGTACGCACAACCAGATGTCATCCTTAGGCGTGACACCTAACACAGTCTCCATGACTTTGCGTTGCTTCTCAGCACCACATCCATAACACTTCGTTTTACCGAAGGCGTGTTTGTCATTCTTAACTGTCACAGGAGTTTGTTTCCCCCAACCACCACCATGTGTGTAGTCTGCCCAATCCCATGCACCTCCACCTCCACGGTAGTGGTTGATGATTACATCTCCAAGGTCGAGACCACATGCATCTGCCGCATACTGTGCTTGGTCCTTACCCTCGACCGCTTGGTCACAATAGTTCTCGTGTACCCATGCTAACAGACCAGCATAATCTGTCCACAATCTTTCTTCAGGTGTAGCAAGTAGATGGATGAGAATGGATAGACTGATGCCAGTCCTACCATGTCCACCCATGCACATACAGTAGACACTCGTGAAATCCTGTTTGAGAATCTCATCTCTAAGTGCATGCCAGAACTCAGATGGTGTGTCCTTGGGTACACTAAAGTCAGGCCAATCCAGAGCAATCACTTTGCTTGGTTCCTCGTTGGCATCGCCCCCAAAGTGTTCAGCCAGATGTTCAAAGCCTTCGGGTAACTCGTGTTGTGAACTGATGAATCTTGGCTTGTTCACATGCCCCTTGGGGCCAATAGCAAGGTCAGGGTAAGGCTTGAGTGTCCACCATCCTCCCTTGCGTGAGTCGCCACCAGCCCACAGTGTGACACCACCAAAGGTGCCCACCAATACGCTGCCTGTGTGGCAGCCACCTGTCGTTATTTTCGTTCCGTGTGTCATCTTTTTCATTTTCTTTCCTCCTTTTTGTTTGCGTTTGTGTTTTCTGTTTCTCTTTTTCTTTCCCATTTCATTTGTCCTCCATGTATCCTAAGAGCCATTTCGATAGTGGTATAGCCTTCTGAGTTTCAGGTGTGAGTGAATCCCACCATTCCGCTACTGGGTGTTGTGGAGGGGGTGTATTTATGTGTGTGATTTCACAACCAAGGAGGCTTAGTCTTTCTCCACACTCAGTCCTCACATAAGAGAAGGTGTGTGCGTCAGTGGACCGATGCAACTGTTCCACCTTGTAAACTTTGGAATTATCCATCCATGGGGCTGGGTGGTGAAAACAACTCCCCATGGAGTGGGCCTTCTCAAACTCTTCTATATCCTCAATCCCCAGTATCACTAAGTCCAACACATCCTTGGGCATGACCCATTTTACTTGGTCCCCCGTGGATAACTTATCTCCTACTGACCACGGTACTTTGTAACCTGTTTCGATAGTTTTTGTTTCCTTCGTGGGGTAAGGGCTGGGTGTTAAGGTCACTGCTTGCGTGACAGGTTGTTTTAGATTCTTCTGAATGACTTTCCCATCCAGTGTTATTTCATGGTAGTGAGTTTCTTGGTCCCAAGGGCCCACAGTGGTTTCCATATGTATCTTCGAGGGCGCAGTGGAAGGTGCTTTCTTATTCTTTATTCCTTCAGCCGCTTGCGTGAATCTCACATTCCTTTCTGCCTCTCCATGTTCCTTGTCGAGCACTTGTTCGATAGCAGTCAGTAACAGAGCATGGTGTCCTCTACCTATACTACTCAACTCCAAACCAGCAGTGCCTGCATCGAACGCCTCCTTGAGAGCAAACTTGTTGAAGAAATGACCACAGTTATGTACTGCATTTTCCAGACCATTGGTTCCACCCACAGCAGTGATGAGTTTGTTGAAGTTTGCTTTGGTGGCATGATGTTGGAATGTTTGTAGGTGTTTGAGTACCTTGAGAGCCTTCCTCATGGTTATTGCATAAGCCTCTCCACCGTAGGAGTTGTTCCACTGGTAGTCCTCAAAGATGTGAACACACCAGTTGAGTATGTCCTCAAGTGTTTGTTGGTTAGGTACTTCTTTGTCGATGCTTCGGTAGTATGCTCCTCGATGAGAGACATCTGTATTTGATACTTCTGTGAATGTAGAGAGAAGTATTCTGTCATTCCATTCCATCTTCTTGTGCTTGTGACGAGTCTCACCCACAGCCACAGCAGTAGCAGCCTTGAGTAGCCAACCAACAAACGCACCAGCACAGATGGCTGTCTCCTTTGCATCGTTGGGAGGCATAGTGACAAACTGATGGAATGGTATCGAGAGCCACTCACCATGTGTGTAGGTACCACCATGTATAAGTATAGAAGAATGCTTGTAGCCAATTGTCACACCTGAGAGAAAGTCTCCCCAATATGGCTTGGAGTCCCACTTCTCACCACACTGAGAGATAGTCTTGTTGAGGTTTGGTTGTGTCTTGAAGTAAGGAATCCCAGCAGCACGTGCAGTGCAAGCAGCGTGACTGGCCGTTGACATGGTGGGAGCAAAGACCACGAAGTCCTTGGGCCACCCACCCTGCTCGATGAGGGATTCAAGTTCTGTCACATCTGCAAGGGTGTGCATCACAAGGCATGAGGTAGGGGTGATTTGTTTCATATCGTCGGGCCACATGGCAGGGAAAGCATCGTCGGTTCTCTTCTCAAGGACTTCATCACCAAAGTATGCCCACTCAGTCATGAGTGGACCAGTCTCTGCTGCACGGTACTGCACGAAGTGTGTACGAATTGAACGCCCATCAGGATTCTCACCATTGATTTGGTTTTGCACAGAGACATACTCAATCTCTGCATCTCCCTTGTTCATACCATATGACTCGATGTATTCAAGGTAAGTTTTGTGCTGTTGTTCTGGTCCTCCTACCATTGAGGTATCCATTTCCATAGACCAAGTGCGCCCATTGTTGCCAGCAGTGACACCATCCTTCCCATGCCCTGCGGTAATGTGACCGGCTGTGCTGAGTGTGGCACAGTGGGTGGCAGGATAGTGGTCCATTAGGAGTATGCAACCATTGGGGTCGAGTTCTCTCATGTTATCCCTGAGTTCCATGATAGGAGCCAAGTTATCCCCAGCCCCAAGGTTAAGTTGAAATGAGTCTAACACTCCGGGGCGTGGAGTGTCAGGACATGAACGAATGAAGAAGTCCCAACATGAATAATTATGTACTTTGGTTATAATCATTGAAAGGATTTCCCTATCACTGATGTCAAGAGTCATCCACATGGCATGGGCTATTCTCGCACCGTAGGCGCTTGTACCGGCTCTCTCACACGCATACACAACACCGAGTGCTTTCTGACTTGTGATAAGTCGACGTGCAGCCGCTCTTCCTGACCCCACCATTGTGGTGCCCCATGTTTCATTTATCCCACGGTCAACATGAGTAGCAAGAATGTATTCATCTAAACTACTCCCGTCTTCAGGAGTGAGAGCGTCAAGTTCCCAAGCCTTCTCCATGTCTGCCTTTGTTATCAGTTTTATTTCCACATTTTCCATCTCCGTTTTTGTTGTCATTGTTTTCACTGCTCCTCTTGGTTGGTATTTAAAAGAACTTCCAGCCATTCATCCCATGTGGGAACACGACAGTTCTTCAGACACGTTTCCATGTAGACACGCAGCCTCTCGTGGTATGTCTCTATCTTCATCCGTTGGTATGCTTCCAACGCTTCATCACAACTTCGGCACGTTGCCTCGGCATAAGGCTGGTAACTCATTCCTCTTCACCTCCGTGTAGGAAGGACAGGTCATCGTACTCTACCTCTAAGTCGTGTGCCCGCTTGAACACTAACCAATCGTAATTCATCTTCTTGACCCAGTAGCCTGCGTCCTTGATGTGCTGCTTCTTGGCTCGCCAATTGTCCCAGAACTCTGGGGTAGTATTGGCCCACCATGTCTTGCGGTTGCGTGAGAGTTGCATCTCCACACCAAATGCCTCATGTTTGACGTACAGTGGTCTTGGTGAATCATGGTACTCCACTCTCACGTTGTGCTCAGCCTTGTAGATGTGAGGTCTGACTTCATCTGCGAATGATTCTGCCTTAGCCATAGCATCCTCTAACTTGTGTGCAAGATTCTGCACAAACCACACGTTGTGGCTGACACCATAGTCACTCCAATTCACTGCCTCTACGTAGAGGGTGTAGAACTGCTGCTTGGAGCCTGTCCTACACACATGGAATGTCCGAGCAGCATGCCTCTTCAGCACACCGTCCTCCTCAAAGAAGCCATCTTTTCTCGCACTTTCAGCATTCATACGTCCACCCCTGTGATGATGTCGTTAGGACAGACAACCATGTTGCCCACTCCCCACACCATACCAAAAGGCACGGCCTCGTGCTCGGTACTACCACAGGTGCAGGTCATGCCCAGTCCTCCATTGTGTGGCAGCATGAGCATCGGTGGCCGATGGTGCTGCGGTATGATGGTCGCTTTCGGATGAAAGCCTCGCATTCCTCAAGAGTGCGTGGTGTTTGACTGAAGATGTTGGGCCAAATCTGATGCGCCCCACTCATGGTAGTGCGTGTCAGGCAGACAGCCCAACCATCATTGTCGTTGCCATAGATGTGTATGGCCTCGTTGTCCTCAAGTGGTCGTGTACTGACTGTGAGTTTCATGCCCAGTCCTCCCTGAGTCTGCGCTCGATGAAGTGTATCTGCTGATTCTGCACGACCTGCTTGCGGCTGCGCCACTCAAAGAACTCAGCCTCTTGCCGCAGTCGTTTGAGCGCACCTCTTACGCTTAGTGGTTCGTCCCACCCTACAAGTTGCAGGGCTCCGTTCGTCAGTCCGTATGTATATTCCCATTTGTTCATTCGTATTCCTCCTTGTTCTTTTTCTCGTCCCTGATTTCTTGAACTGCCTTCATCATACAATGGGGGCAGGGGCCACAAGAGCAACTCATTCTGATTCCTCCATCATCAAGTCCATGTCTGTCTGTATTCCAAGAGCGCCAATGATAGATGAGATAGCCTCCCATCCTTCAACACCGTTCCAACCCCCGTTAAGGTAAGAGTCAATGTCTGACTTCACATCTCTAAGGACTTTACGCAACCGTTTGACCTCTACACGCAGTGATTCCATCTTTGCACGTAGTTCTCCCACGAGTTCAATCATGTCACGGTCCTTGTTCTTGTAATACTTAATCACGTCTTTCATGACTTCTCTTTCCCTCCTTTCACCATCATTCATTCAATCACCTCGTTGAACATGGGTAGCACCCTGTGACATTCACTAAGGATGTCGCTCAAGACAGGGCTTACCTCTTCGTGGTTGTCGGGTATCATGGATTCAATGTCCTCAATAACACGGCGCAATCTCTTGACTTCTTCCTTGAGAAGTGGTGCGTCTGCTATGAGTAGTCGTGCTTCGTCATTGAAGCCTAACTCTAACAGTGCATCCCATCCCTGTTGGTCTTCAACCCCTACACTTAGTAATTCATCCCAAGGCGCAGGTGTGTGTCCCTCGTACTCGTCTGTGTCAATCATTCAATCACATCCTCGTCTGTTGGAAATGTAAATCCGTGTTCGGTCATGTTCTTCCTGACATCAGCGACAAGGTTCAATTCCTCAAGTGTAGCCCACATCATTAGCCACTCCTGTTCTATCTCACACAACCGCTCGTTTTCTGCACGTAGTTCTCCCACGAGTTCAATCATGCCACGGTCCTTGTACCTGTAATAGCCAATCTTGTCTTCTGCGATTGTTTCGTCCGTCCATTCACCATCAACCCAACGCTCACCATCAACCGTCCATTTTAGGATGCGTTTATCATCACTCAGTTTATCATCACTCATTCACTCACCTCACCGGCAATGCATTCGTAGCACTCCACCAATTCAAAGTGGCAAGCACAGGTTTGTTCGTCAGTCTCTTCACGTACTTTCATCATCAACATTTGTTCACCTCCCTCGATATAATCGAGGAATTGGAAAGGGAGTCAACCATCACTGCCAATCTTGGGGGGTATTTAAAAGACTCATCGCCATCACCTTCAGCACCATCAAGACCTTCACATAGAGTGATGACGTGCTCTGCATGTTTAGGTTTACCACTATGACACATGGCAAAGTGGGAAAAAGAGTATTTGTTACATTTACTACTAGGTATATACACATAATAATACATATCTAAGAGATATAGGGTAAAGGTGGAAATCCTATTTCCCATGTTGGGGGGTGACACATTGGTAAACATGGGAAACACCATCAAAAGAGAATCTACGTGCGGGAAAAAGGGGCTATCACAAATGGGTGGCATGGCGCAGGTCGGCTGACCATCCATGCGTGTCAATGTGTGTGATGTGTGAGGGGGTGCGTGACCCCTGTGAGCGTGAGAAGAAGGTGGTTGTGAAAAAGTCAGGTTGTGAGCATGCGTAAGCGTCGAAGACTTGTGAACACGCCCGAAGTGGGCAGGGGCGAGAGCGATGGAAACCCGACTGAACAACGATGGAAACGCTCTCCTGCGCCCCCCTGCCCGAGAGTGGGAAAGGGAATAGGTGGGGGCTTGCGCCCCCACGGTATGCCACGGCTGGCTTGTTGTTGTCCTCATGTGTGTGCCTCCGTGGGTGGTTGTGCCTGTGTGACCTCAGTTGGCTGACTTCGCCTTGAAGGCGATGATGGCTTCCACGGTCACGAGGCCCTGTGCAAGAGCGTCCTTCAGGGACATTCCCTCGCACGTCTTGGGCAGAGGCCCATCGTTGCGGTGCTTCATCTGCTTGAAGATTTCACGCTGCTCCTTCATGAGCATGGGTTTCTCCGCAGGGGCAGCGGCCACAGGGGCAGCGGCCACAGGGGCACCGGCCACAGGGGTACCCATCAAGGCGTCAATCTGTGCCTGCAAGGCTGCTATCTGTGCCACTCGTGGGTCAACTACCACGGGCGCAGCGGCGGTCGTCTTGTTGCCGATTCGCTCCTCGAACCGGTTAATGCGGGCAATCAGGGTCGCTCTCGTGTCGTTGCTTTTCACGACGAGTTCACGGGCCTCGCACTCCTTCTTGAGGTCGTCCTTTTTCATGCTCCCGAGGGAGGTCGTCTGGTTGGTTCCGTTTGCGTTCATGGTTTTCGTCTCCGGTTGTGTCCTTGTGGACTGGGATTTGCGTACGTTTCCCACGTAGCCGCTGAACTTGCTGATGTCCTTATACATCTGCTTGAACCACTCAGGGTCCGTTGCGGAGTCAGTTCCGCATGCCTCGACATAGATGTTCGAGGTCTTCAGGTATGCCCCAATGCCCGCATTCGGGTCAGGGATGAGTTGCTCTTTCGTGACACGGGCGGACCCTTTCACGGCCCAGCCTGCGTATCCGAGTTCGACTCCGCCTTTCCCACGCTGCATCTTCTGGTAGATGATTTTGTCACCCTCGCCTGCTGCATCCACACGTATCCAACGTGCTTGAATGCTGATGCGGCCATCCTTGTGCACACGCATACCGTGCAAGGTGACGGTCTTGTGCTTGCCTGAGAGCACCTGTATCATGGAGTTCATGTTGTGCTCAAGCACTCTCCTGAACATGGTGTTGATTTTACCGTTGCACACGTTCGAGGGCTGCTCCCCATGCAGGGGTGAGATGAACTCAATCAGCCTGTGTGAGCCTTCGAGGGCTGGTATGTGTGCATCTACTACGTTTGCCGCTTGCAGGGTAGCAAGGGTATGCAGGGACTCAAGGTTTGGTTGGGGTTTCGACATCACTGCCAATCTTGGGAGGTATTTAATAGAACTGAACCAAGACAGCGATTTTCCCCACGTGTTGCACATGATACGTAATACCCATGTGCTTACAGATGAATGAGTATGTGATACCCAACCGTATGGGTGGGACACCCCAGCACCACGCTCATCGAGTAGCGTCATGCTCCTCAACGTCAGGTGTGTGCGAACGTGTAAGTCACCGATGACATTGGCCCTATCAGATGTGCGCACATGTGTAGAGATTAGCGTCATGCTGATGGTTCGTTTACGCATACGTGGGAGCGTCATGCTGCTTCGCAGCATGATGCTCCCCTATGTGTACGCACATGTGTGAGAGATGAGAGCAGCCCCATGATGCACACGTGTGCCCCCACGTGAGAGGCTGGGTATTGGGCTTGGGTATTGGCTTAGCCGGAGGCATAGAATACCCAACTTGAATACCCATTCTATAGCCACATACAACGCTCGACCATTTTTTCGTCAAACGATGTGCCTACGAATGTGCCCACGCTCACGTCCGCCCCATCGTAAAAAAAATTATATCAAGTTTCTTGTTCGTGACTTCGTGAGCCCATTCAATGCTGCTTGGTCTTTGCTGAAACAAGGATGGCAAAAGGATAGAGTACGTGAGCAGATTATGAGTGTCGACCCATGTGCGTTTGGGGGCCCAAATTGTAGAAAGGTAGCCACGACAGCGACTGAACAGGGTGTACCTATGTGTGAACCATGTTTGCAGCAATACAAGTTTGGTCCAGAGTTGTCACAAAGGGAACTCGATGAACAACGTCGTGTCGTAGAGGCGATGTATCCATCACTTTCTGCACAAGAGCAACGAGAAGAAAGAATGTTTAGATTGCGGAGTGGTGAATATAATTCCGCCGCACATGAACAACAGTTAGACGAGTGATAACATGAACCCACTCGATGCTGCTTGGTCGGTTCTGAAGGGGCGCAGGAGTAAGGGCAGACCAGTAGGCTATGGTAAGACCCCACCTCCATCAACGCCAAATAGTAGACTCAGGGAATTCGCTGAGAGTATCGGTCAAGACCCTCCACAAGAAACAGGGTCATTGTATGGTGCCCCTTTATCAGAAACGATAACACCAGACGAGACTGTTTTGGATACTATAGATGAACACACGGAAGCAGAAAACCGAGAGCAGGCTAAAGTAAAATACGGTAAAGACCCTACGTGGGACCAGCGAATAGCGCAGCGGCGGTTAGAAGTGATACGGCCCTATGGAGAAGGGGCTCCCCTTCGCAGGAATCGGTATGAGGAATACCAACCACGCACTTATCACGGGAGTGCCGTCAATCCCGGTGAATTGGTGAGGCGGCGAACCGGCTGATAATAGGTAGGATATGTCCCTCGCAGTCGGTTCAGCCCTTTTCTTTCTCTTTGGATATCTGTTAGGCAGATTCTTACGCCATGTTGAGCGCTTTA
>Ga0080013_1002561_pt1 | contig 21154 bp, 15 predicted proteins | sample ETNvirenome_6_85_FD_69236 | JGI IMG/M metagenome (GOLD analysis project Ga0080013, IMG submission 69236) | Marine viral communities from the Pacific Ocean - ETNP_6_85 (SPADES assembly) (version 2) | ecosystem: Environmental > Aquatic > Marine > Oceanic | place: Pacific Ocean | collected 2013-06-19 | reverse complement strand
AACAAAACATTCAAGATCGTGATATTTGAGTTGTCTCAGCGTTACAAATTTGTGGAATGGATCACTTTCAATTTACTTTCTCTTGGAATACCTATGAACAGACCTCGGGTAGTAATTGTTGCGCACAACTATAGGAGGGAAATTTTTGCTTGCCTTAGGGAGCAATTTTTTATGCCCAGCACACCAAATCTCTTTCCTGAATTTAGGAAATTGACATATGAAGGTGTGCAAAAAGACGACAGTCCAAACGAACTGGCAGGGAGAGTAATCGACGGCGATTATTACGTCGAAAATTACATGCCCAAAAACATCAACTTTGTTGGCGATTTAATGCACTTTATTTTTTCGGAAAAATTAGGCGACTTTGATATTTTTAGCGGACGGTTTTGGGGACGAACTGGAAAAACAACATTTTATACTTCAGAAAATCAATTTTCGCACAGCATTGGCACTAGTATGGGAGGAGCACCTACATTTGGATTTGATCCCTTATTCGCTACGGATGATGTAATAGAAGAAGTTAAAAAGGTCTCCAATTATCAGATAAATCACAGTGGTTTTTTTGTTTTCCGACTAACACCGAAATATGCGCTCAATTTTTTTGGGGAAAGGGCAAAAGTTTTCTGTGAGGCGTTAGGAAAATTGGAAGCGCCGCTCGCAGCAAAATATAAACTTATTGGGAATTTGTTTGCGCCAGATCAAGCAATAGTTCCAATTAAGGAATTGCATCAGGCAATCGTTAATTAAATTTAATTTTAAAGTTTGAAAGTTTTTCCTGAATTTAAGGCGTATAAAGGAGGTATTATGTGATGTCTGATCAACACGAAACCATCCTCGGGCCACCGGGCACGGGCAAGACCCAAGCCAACTCCAACAAGATCAGGGAGTGCATCGAGCAGGGCGTAGCACCTGACCAGATCGCCTGTGTGTCGTTTACCCGTAAGGCCGCACAGGAAAGTCGTGAGAGAGTGTGCGGTGATTGGGGTTTAGACGAGAAGGACCTCCCTTACTTTCAGACGCTGCACTCAATGGCGTATCATGCGGGAGGATATTCCCGTACAGATGTGATGGGTCCCAAGGATTTGAAAATTATAGGAGACGCAACAGGAATTGTTTTCGGGTCCAAGTCAAGCGCCGCAGAAACGGACTTTGACACCCTGGGAATCTCCCAGGGGGACAGATATATGCACCAGTATCACTTGGCCAGAAGCACGCAAATACCCCTCGAAGAAGTATATCGCCTGGAAGGGGATTACGACGTTAACTTTTCCCAGCTATCCCGACTGGTGGATGCATATGAGGACTACAAGAAGGCCTACCAAAAAATCGATTTCACAGACATGATCGAAGGCTTCGTTGCCTCTGGCGTTTGTCCTAAAATAGAAGCCTTGTTTGTTGATGAAGCGCAGGATCTGTCCACTCTTCAGTGGTCCATGGTCGATGCGCTGCGAAAAAATCCCCGTATACAGGTCTTCACTGGAGATGATGATCAGGCTATCATGAACTTCCAGGGGGCAGACGTTCAGGCCTTTCTGAACGCGACCGATAAAAAGATAGTCCTGAACCAGTCCTATCGTGTGCCTAAGACTGTGTGGAAGCAGGCACAGTCCATTGTCAGTCGCATTGACGACAGGGCTCCGAAGAACTGGTATCCACAGCCTCACGAGGGGGAGGTTCGTTTTCACCAGAGACTGGAAGACATCTCTTCGCTTAAAGACGGAGAGTGGTGCCTCATGGCGCGGACGAATCGCATAGCGTCACACTACGCCGCGAAATTGCGGGATGAAGGCTGGGTGTACAGTCGAAACGGACATCCCAGTATTCCCCCCAAAACATATGAAGCGATTATGGACTGGGAGGCTTGGTGCAAAGGGGGGTTGCTGCCTCTGGTCAAGATCAGGAATGTGTATGCCTTCCTGTTACCGGGGGAAGGTTTCACCAGAGGATATGGTCCTCGATCAAGGAATCTGATAAATCTGCCCGAGGAAGAAAGCTACTCCATGGACTATGCTACGGAGAATCTGGGGTTGTTGATGAATGCTTCTGTAAGATGGCACAAGGCGTTAGGGAAGATCGACTTGGACACAAAGAATTACGTCTTGAACGCCTTGAAGAGGGGAGATAACGTCAGGCGTCCTCGCATCAGAGTGAGTACGATACACTCTATGAAGGGAGGGGAAGCAGATAACATAATTGTCGTGCCTGATCTACCTTACGCTGCGTATAAGGAGTATCTGAGAAACCCTGCTACCGAGCACCGCGTATTCTATGTGGCGGTGACGAGAGCAAAACAGTCCTTGCACATCCTTGACCCCTACACCAGTCGGAGCTATGCGGTATGACTCCTGATGAAATTTTGATAGAAGCCGCGAGACTTGTTGGGGGGGAGCGGTCGAAGAAACACGGGGAGTACATAGCGCAACACCAAAGAGTTGCCGATCTCTGGAGCACCTATCTAGGGGTTGAGGTGAGCGCGGCAAATGTGGCGTTTTGTATGACCCTCATAAAGATATCAAGAAGCGAAATCGGCGAACACAACCCTGACGACGGTGTGGACGCAGCCGCATATGTTGCGTTGTGGGCGGCTCTGTCCCGCGAATCATGAGATATCAAGAAGATTTGTTTGATGAGAAGGTCTGGTCTCCGCCAGAACATCTGCCTGATTTATCTCAGGAAAAGATTATTGCTGTAGACGTTGAAACCAGAGACCCTCATCTGCGCGACTTGGGTCCGGGATGGGTGCGCGGGGATGGTAACTTAGTTGGCATTGCTGTTGCGGTCTCCGACTGGAGCGCGTATTTGCCCATCGCTCATGCGGGTGGCGGGAACATGGCAAAGAGCGCTGTTCTCGGGTGGCTCCAGGACCAGCTTAATCACGGCCAACCTGTGGTTTTCCACAATGCGCAATACGATCTGGGATGGCTGCTCTCGGAGGGTGTTGAGGTGAGAGGCAATATCCTGGACACCATGGTCGCTGCTCCCCTTCTCGACGAGAACAGGTTCAGTTATTCACTCAACGCTCTCGGGTCAACGTATCTGGGTCAGGGTAAAGCGGAGGAGGATCTCCGAAGAGCGGCTGAACAGCATGGTGTAGATGCCAAGGCTGAGATGTGGAAATTGCCGGCAGAGCGCGTTGCAACCTACGCAGAAATGGATGCAGTCCTCACTCTTCGGCTGTGGCACGTTCTCCATAAAAAACTGGTGGAAGAGAATTGCGAGAAGATCCTTGATCTGGAACTGTTTCTGCTGCCGCTGGTGTTCGAGATGAAGTGTCGAGGTGTTCGTGTAGATGTCGACCAGGCACAACAGACCAAGGATTTTCTCCTGCGCAAGGAGCACGATCTTCTCAAACAGATACACGACGAAACAGGAATCCACCTGGAGCCATGGAACGCTAGAAACCTGGCCCGGGTATTTCAAAGCCTGGGGTTGCCTTATGACTATACGGCTAAATCAGGGGCACCGAGCTTTACAAAACATTTTCTCAGGAATCACAAGCACCCCATCGCCAGGAAAATTCTGGAGACGCGGGAATACAACAAGGCTAACACAACATTTGTCGATACGATCCTTAATCACCAGCACAAGGGGCGTATCCACTGTCAGTTTAATCAGCTACGTTCGGATGGCGCCGGTACTGTGTCGGGCCGATTTTCCTCCAGTAACCCAAATTTACAGCAGGTTCCGTCACGTCATCCCGAAATAAGGAGACTTGTTCGCGGCCTGTTTCTCCCGGAAGAGAATTGTCGCTGGGGCAGTTTTGATTATGCCTCCCAGGAACCACGATGGTTGATGCATTACGCATCCCTTACACCTGCGACCAGAGATAACGAGAGAGTTAAAGAGATCGTAGACCAGTACCAGAAGGATGATCTGGACTTTCATCAATTGATTGCTGACATAGCCGGCGTTGAGAGAAACCACGCCAAGACGATTAACCTTGGGATTATGTATGGCATGGGTATTGGCAAACTGGCCCAGACCCTTGGTGATATACCCTTTGAGGAAGCGCGAACGGTGCGTGATGATTACGACGAGAAGGTTCCGTTTATTCGGGCGCTGGCTTCTGCCGTGATGGAAACGGCCTCCCGCAGATGCGAGGTGCGCACTCTGCTTGGTAGAAAGTGCCGTTTTCCCATGCGTGAATTAAGGGGTTACTCCAAGGACAGAAAAGCAGTGATCCACGTTGACAAGCTGGAAGAACAGTGGCTCGATGTGCTCAACACCCCTGTCGAAGAGCGGTGGGATAACTGGGCGAGTATGAATCCAAACAGATATCAGGTTGCATTCGTGTACAAGGCACTTAACAGGCTAATTCAAGCCTCTGCCGCCGATCAGACCAAGCAGGCGATGAAGGACTGCATGGACCGTGGTCATTGGCCCATGCTCACTGTTCATGACGAGCTTTGCTTTTCGATAGAGAACGATGGGCAGGTTGAAGAAATCAGGAGTTTAATGGAGAACTGTGCTCCGGGATTGACGATACCGTCCAAGGTCGATGTAGGGTTGGGCGAGAACTGGGGTTTAGCGAAATAGTTATCGGAATATTGAACCTATTCCCCACCCTAGAGGGCTGACCAGAAGGATTTCTTGTAAAGGAAGTAATACCACCTGCTTGATATAAAGGTTTGTCAATGAAGCCGCCTGCGGCTTTTTTTACTTTTGGTGCTTCCGATTGCTTTCTTTTCGATTGCTTTCTGGAGGCTATTTCCTCTGTAGCTATTCTATTCAACTCTTTTATGAGTGTAGCTAGTTCCTGTTCGTAGGGAGTAAGTTCATCTAGTTTTCCGCTCATCACTCCAGTAGCCGTTCTTGCATAGTCAACGTGGTTTTCTTCAGGACGATTGTCACGCAGGCTTCTTGATGTACCTACTGGACCTTCATCCCTGTAGAATTTCTGTCCCGGATGTTTATAAGGAGGGGAAGTATCTCCTTCCCTAGTTCCAAATCCTACTGAATCTAACACCCGCAATATATCTTCTTCATAAAACTTATCAACCCAATCATCGCTCGGCAGTCCAGACCCTTTGCGTTCTATACCTTTAGGTAGTTTACCAGCCTCCCGAAGAAGTCGTATTCCATGATGACCCAGTTCATGGGCCATAACGAAGTCTCCTCCATCTTGATGCTGCAACTCATTCAGATCCTGCCATGAAGCCTTCAGTTTTGAGCGCCAGCGTTTATGGCCAAAACTATCCACCCAATCTGAAGTATTTGCACGAACTATACCGGTTTTCGGGTCATAGGTACCTCTCAGAGAGGTTCCATATATAGAACGTTTATTGGGACCACCCCACCACTCCTCTGGGTTTGGGTGGTCCCCATAAACATAATTTTTCTTAGGGTTGCCCACTATATTTTTGATGAGGTGAGAGACATCGCCTCCTGTTTTTTCCCTTATATCCCAGTATGCCAGTTGGCCCAGAGGAGTGGTTGCAAGTTCTGGATCCAATTCTGCCCTGTATTCCAGATCGCCAAAAGATACGCTGGGTCTGCGCTGACCAGAAGGATTTCTTGTAAAGGAGGTAATACCACCTGCTTGATATAGCTGACTAGAAGGATTTCTTGTAAAGGAGGTAATACCACCTGCTTGATATAGCTGACTAGAAGGATTTCTTGTAAAGGAAGTAATACCACCTGCTTGATATAAAGGTTTGTCTACGAAGCCGCCTGCGGCCTTCCCAAAGAATTTTTTATAATGCTCAATTTCTTTTTGCATATGCTCGTTTTCAAGCTGGCGGAAACGGTCCTTACCAAGTTCTCTAAAAAGCTTGCCCGCTTCTTCTAAGTCAAAATAGGTCTCGTTTCCTCCCATGTCTCGTCGATAGTCTTCTGGTGTTTTAATCAGGCCTCGGACTATTTTTTCTATACGTGTCATTCGTATGGAAAGGGGGTCTACAAAAGTTTCTTTAGATTCCTGGGCGTCAAAGTCTTTCATAAAAGTAGGGGAAATTCCTGTTACATCCACCAAAACCTCTTTTTGTTTGTCTAATAAATTTTTAGCATGACTGGCAGGATCCCCTACTTTAGAAAAACCTTCGAGGGCTCGTTGCCCCATACCCTTTGCTATAACAGCTTTGTTTACCCCACGTTTAATCCGGTCTTTAAAAGCAGGTAAGTAGCCAATAACCTTTTCAATAGGAACATCATATCTAATTAAACGAGGAGTTATATCATCGAAAGGAGAGATTTTTCCTTTTGTAAAAAACTTGATTGTATCTAAATGAGATTCCGGAGTAAGGGACGTAGAAACAACACCTTCTGATTTAAAACCCCCTTCAGGGGTAAGAGCAACCCTGAATAATGGTATAGTGCCTTCATATCCTAAGTTCTTTAGTGCATTCTGCGATAATTTTTGCAGTTCTGGGTCGGACCTTAGACGACTAACAAGTTCTTCCCTAGTTACTGCATCACTTCTTGTAGAACCTATTTTTGCAGGGGCTATTGCATATCCGGTTATAAGTTCCGGTAAAGATAAGTCTTCATGGGTGTTAGGTCCCCGCAAATCAGGGATTGAAAGAATACCTTCTTCCGGCTGCTTCGGAATCCACCTTCTCAGCATCTGTTGGAAGTAGTTAATGTATTTGTGTGTTGGCGTCTGCAGAAACGTGGTTACCTGCTTTTTCTGGTCGTCGGATAAAAAATCCCATCCAAGTTGCGCGGCCTGTATAATGAGGCCAAGTTTTTTGGACTTCCGCGCCAAGCTTCCGATACCGCGCCAAGCTTTTCCGGTCCACTCGTGTTTTTTCTGCAAGGGGTCTTCAGGGGCTAATGGGACAAGGTCCGTGGAGCGGGGTTCTTCGGTAAGTTCAGGATACTCTCTTACCTGCACTCCTTTCTGTGAAATAAAGCGCCGGTCCTTCAGTGCTTGTTCCATCTCCGGAGATAGCTGGCCCAGTTCAATCTCCCCTCCGCCACGACTATTTGGGTGCTTGGCTCGTAGAAAAAAATCTACTGGTATTGCTCGGTCCCCAAAAACATTATGTGCAGCCGCCGCTCGCTGTCGCCCCTCATGGCCTGTAACCTTCCAAGCAGATTTTTTCGGATCCCAAAGTAGTGTGAGCCAAGGTGGGGCGACTGGGACCTGATTGTGTAAGGATTCTTCCAGAAAGGTGTTGGGTTGGAGATCTCCGGGAGAGGCTAGTTGTTGGTACTGCTTTGGTGTCAGCGACGTGCGGAACCGTCCCGTTAGGTCTTCTATTTGATTTGGAACCTGTCCAATGCTTTGTTCTTCACCTTTACGTGGATCACCGGTTCTAAAAATTTTGTTTAGGTCAAATTCGTTAGCCATAGCCACTCCGCAGGTAGGTAGACGGCTCGTCGTCCACCCAGTCGTCGCTTGGTAATTGTACGAAGTTACCCTGACGGTACCGCATCATACAATTGGCCTCCGCATAAATGGAGGGGTTTTCTGAAGGCCAAAACTAGCCAGGCCGCCTTGTTGGTAAAGCGTTGTATTACCATTCAAGGGCCTCCGCATAAATGGAGGGGTTTTCTGAAGGCCAAAACTAGCCAGGCCGCCTTGTTGAAAGCCGACATGGCCTCCCTGCCGCCACACGCCGGGGTCCTCGCTGCCGTAGTCATCAGTACCGACAGCATCATCCGATCCGCCATACTCGCCCCACTCGCCGATGCCGTAGTCATCAGTATCGGGGTTATCAGTCACCATACTCGTCTGGCGACCAGTATCGTCGGTGGGGTCATCGGGGTCAAACGACCAGACATCGGGATTTTTAGTAAACGTCATCACCTGTCCCGGCTTCGCGGTGGTGCGGTCAGTCACAAATTCCCCTCTTTGCGGATCAAAGGAAAGTATTGAGGCCAAGTTTGCTGGACTGCCGACAGTGTTACCATACGCATCTACGGTTTTGTTGCCCCCTCCATACACAGCCGTCTGGCCCAAGGCGTTTGTCGGCATAGGATCTCCGAACATGGAGCCAACGAAATCGCCAAAATCAGTTGTCATTCCCGACAACATACCAGTAAGCTGCGGAGAACGACCAATGGCCTTAATACCACTTAAAAAGCCGAGCCCGGGAACAGCTAAACCCCCAAGCGTTGATAGTATTCCCGACAAATTCGTGTTAGCAAATGGATTAGGATTTAAAAAACTGGTGATATTGCGCGAGGTTTGGCGTTGGTCTTCTCCGTGAGACAATCCGGATGTGTAATCCTGGCCCGATGCCGGATCAGTACCGGCAGCACCTACGCCGCTGCCCTCGCTTTCGGTGGGGTCTCCTGCGGATTCCTGGAGACTGGAATAGGGAGAAGGGACAAGGGACACAATGCCGGGATCCGACGGCGCCGGCACGGCTACTTCTCCCCGACTGGAGTAAGGGTCCTCGGCACCAAACATACGCCACAGATCGTCCGCGGTGTAGTGCCTTAGAGCCGGATCCAGATACCAGGCATCACTCATATCTCATACCTCCTCGGCAGCAACTGTTGTCTGCCGCACACTTGCAATCGAATCGTTTGGACTCTTTCCTGTTTCCTTGTTCGACATAGCGGCAATTGGGGTTCAGCTAAGTAATTTAAAATTTAGTTCCGTAACCTATGCGCCACGCGCTTTCGTCTCGTCGTCCTTCGTTAAGTGATTTTCGCCCAGACACCGAAAAAATACCGGATCCAACAGGGACTTCTACAGATCCTGAAAAATTACGGTCATACCAGTTAGGTTCAGAATATTGAAGACTAACTGTGGGGGCGTAGTTTCCAAACATATGTCCTAGAATTTGTCCTTGACCGCCTATTCCTCTGCCTCGGTTTGTATGCTTGCTTTTTCCGAAGGGAGTGGTAACCGCCTGTCTTGACCGACTATACGAAGCATTGACTTGTTTTGGTCGTAAAACACCTTCCATAAACTTAGGCAAAACTCCTCCGGGCAAGTGAGCTGCTATTCCAACATTGTAAGAGGTTTCGTCTATTTTTAAATTTTGTACGGGAGTTCCCCTTTCAGCCATAAATTGCACAAACTTTGGATGCATTCCTACAGGAGGTCTTTCAGAAGATCCTGAAGAGTAACCTACGGATAAACCTTTTTCTGGAGGTCGACGAAATCCGGCGCCTGGAAGTTGTATTCCATGAAAGGGTGGGAAGAAATTACCTGGAAACCCAGTAGCCGGGCGCTGCAGCGCCTCAACTGGTCGGCGAAAGCGAAATTGAGATTCTCTAACCCCGTCTTGATCCGAAGCTGCGTAACCCCCTATATTTTCGTCCGGCGCCGGCACGGTCCGACTGGAGTAAGGGTCCTTGGCACCAAACATACGCCACAGAACGTCCGGAGAAGGGACAAGGGTCACAATGCCGGGATCCGAAGGATATTGGTTAGCTTGGGAAATTTGGAGATATCTTGGAGGCATTACAGCGGTCTTCCCTGACAACAATCTCCGTCAGTCGCACACTTGCAATCGACACATTGGTAGTGTCCGTGGACAAAGACCTTTGGTTTGTCGCACCCGCAACTAGGGCAACGAGGACCAAGTCCTTCCATCGAACCGCTTTGATTCTTTTCTGTTTCCTTGTTCGACATAGCTGCAATGTATCCAACCTGAGTCAGGTATGCTTTCTTTGTAAAATTCTAAAAGCAATTGGTCGTAGTCCAAATGCTCCTTTATCCATAAGGCGAGTTCCATGTTGGGAACTCCAGGTATTTCAAAATCAACAGCTTGCCCCGTTATGTGCTGGGACTTGCTTGAAGAACCAACGGCCTTGTTTAAATCAAAAGATCTGAAACCGCTCGAGGGCGTAAAAGGAATGCCGTAATGTTCCCGGACAGGCTCCAGTATGTTTTCGCACAAGGTCTTGAGGTTCTCTATTTCACCATCGTTTGGTGTGTTTTTAATTCCTTTTCGTTCTGCTGTTTGAGATCGTGTTAACTCTTTCAAGGAAAAGTGTGTTGAAAGGCGTGTCATTGTGTTGGCTGAATCCCCAACAGTTTATTTATTTCTTGTTGCCTCAAAACTTGTCTCGCTTCGTTAGCTTGATTTTGTAGTGGAGGCGCAGCGGTTTGAATTTCAGTTACAGCTTGATTAATAAAAGGACTAGCCATGTCTCTAGCTTGACCAACGGCTTCGGATACACTTTCTCTTGCTTCGGAATCTATGCCAGAAGCTAACGGCATGGATACTCCCAAGAATCTTGCTTCTCGTGCCAAAGCCTCCCTAATTGTCATAGAGGCTAACCCTAATTCGCCCTTAATACCTATACCAAATTCATTTCGAGCTTGAGACATTGCTTGGGATCTAGAAAGAGTTCGACCTTCTCGTACAGCATTTTTCTGAAGATCATCTGCTATAATATTTAATCCTCTTTTTGCATCCCTAGCTCTTATGGATGGTTTAGTCATCCAAAGCAAAAATCGTTTGTTCCGCATTATTCTTGCAGAGGCCAACATAACAGCAGCACCACTTACTGTTGCTACGGGGTTTATGAATAAGGATACCCCAAAAGCTGCCGCGTAAGTTGCTGCGGCTAAACCGCCCTTTCCTTTTAGGGAAGCGTCTCCCACCCTAGTGGCCGCTTCTGATACTTCTTGCAGTCCCTTAACAACATCTTTTCCTAAAATTTCATCCAAAGAACCTCTAGCATTCATTTTTTTAATAGTTGATGCCATGGTCTTTCCGAAAGCACCTGACTGAACAGCATCGGCTGTTATACCTTCAGGAAAAGCTTCCATCATAATTTTAAGCATTGCTTGGTCTTGCAGACCCCCAGGAGTATTAAAAACATCCTCTCCAACTCTGTTTTTTAAAGCCTTTACAAGACTTGGATTTTTAACAGATTCAAGTATCAAGTCTTCTGCGTTTTCAATACGACCAGACCTAACTGCTTTAAATAAAGCATCGCGGCTTTGTTCCGAAGCTATTTTTAAATCTGATTGCAGAGTTTCAACAACAGTTTTTATGTTAGGGTTACTGATGTCATTCAGAACAACTCGTCCCCATTCATCCCCAGAATTTTTAACCAAGTAAAAATCTTTTAGAGTTTCACGCATCTGACCGGCTCTTTGAGAACCGAACAGTAAGTCTTGGGTTTCTTTTCCCAAGTTGTCAAATTTTTGAGCAAACTGTTCTGGCCTAAATACACGACTTACTTTTGATTCTGCTGCTGCGTTTTGCACCCAAGCAGCGGCTAACATATCTCTATTGATATCTCTTTTTGCAGCAGGTCCTGTTCGAGCCAAAGCGTCATCTGCATATTGATCAAGTGTCTCGCCCAGTTGATCTAAAATACGTTTTCTATAAGCATCCCCAGCGGGTAAATCTTTTAACCAGGGTTGAACACGGACAATTACGTCATCTGGAATATCGTTAGCCACTAATATTCTGTTTAATCCGTCTATGTCTCCCGCACGGGCGGCTTGAGCAGCTTGGCCCCAAACTTCTGGCTTGATCTGCTGTATCTTTCCAGCCGTAGAAGAACTTGGTGTTACACGTTCTAAGTGAGCCCTGAGAAGTTCGGGTCTGTTATTCTTAACAACTGTTTGAGCAACATCTATGAGATCCTCAAAAAATCCTTCTTTTACGTTTTTGTTAAGCATGTTGGCGGCGCCCGTCTTAAATATCTCAGCGCCATCAGTGTAATGTTTATTGGCTTCCACCAACTTTTCTAAACCTTCTCTCTGTAACTGCGTTACTTCAGCAGATTCTCTTGAAGCAAACCTTCCGCCTTCTCCTCGAATATTTATCCCTCCCCCAAAAGCAGGTTGACCTGTAGCTACATCCTTGGCCAACGATCTAGCTTTCATTTCAAACATCTCATCAACTTTATCTTTAAGTTGTTTAATTTGAAAATCAGCGGCTGTTCCGACAAGATCAGGAGACTTTCCCTGCGCTCCTAAAACATGACGCAAAGAATTTAATTCGGATAACGTAAAGTCATCTGTTTTTTGCATTACATAATTTAATAAAGGCGCATCGGACATTTGCCCCATTTGAGCTTCCGTACTATCTAAAATATATTTAACAGTCTTTTGAATAGGCGCTCTGTCAAATCGGACGTTGCCCAATAATTCTTCTGCGTTCCTATACAGAACAGAAGAGTCTTGTTGCCAAAGACGAACAGTCTGCCCCATGGCTTCTGTCCAATCTTTGGCTTGCCTGCTGCCTGGTGAAAAAGCATTAAGAAGAATGTCCATTTCGCCATCTATTGTCTTTCTAAGATGGCGATCCGCAAGACGCACGGCTTCGTCAGGATCTTTCATAGCGTTCTGGATAACACGAGTAATTTCATCAGCGTTTTCTTGCATCGCTGTCTTGAACTGTTTTTCTGTCAAATCCCCTTTAAAATACTGTTGCCAAAGACTCTCAATGTAATCTCTGTTGTTAGAGGCCGCTTTTGTGCTTCCAAAAATTCCTTCGTAAACAGCCTGAAGTCTGGCAGCAATAGGTTTCCCAGTAGCTTCGTATATACTGGGTCGCGCACCTGCTCGAATGTCTCCTCGAATTTGTGCGCGAGCTTTTTGAGTAGCTATTTTTGTGGCCAATCTTTTGGGGACACCTTCGGAAACCAATTTGGAAATATAAGAAGGATCTGGTTTGCCAGGACCTTTAAGCAATCTTCGAGCCAATCTAAAACCTGTTCCTACAACAAGCTCACCACCCGCTCCGAAAAGAGCTTCGGTTGCGACATCTCCCCAAACTTCTTGGTTTGTTTGATCCTGTATTCCTCTAAATTCTTCCTCAACAAATTCATCGAAGATTTTACCCCCAGCAGCCGCAGCACCCATTATTAAAACAGAAAGTGGAAGGCCAACTCCTGTTGTTGCAAAAGCAGCCGCAGTTGTAGCGGCTATTGGTCCTTGATGAGCCCCAAAAACTCCAGTAACATCGGAAAAATCAAATAAACCTAAAAAGTCTCCTCCGGGGCGATTAAGATACATCGTTCCCGATTCAGGTAAATTTTCTTCCTGTTTTATAGCGGGATCTATTTTATCCAAGTTAAGATAAAAACGACCCTCCTGATCTTGACCAAAAGTTCCTGGGCCAAAATTACGGGTTATCCAAGCCGCTCGACCTTTGTCGTTATCAGCTTTTGAATAATCATAATAAGCCCCTAAACCCAAAGCATCTCCTTCATGGGTAGGGGTAAAAACAGGTCCAGATGGTTGACCCGTGCCTCTTCCTTCGTAATAAGCTTTGTACTCTTCCCACGTAGACGTTAAAGGATTAGGAGGTCCTTCTGCTGAAGAAACTGTTTGATCCTGTCCCAATAGAACAGACTGTATGGATTGTAATTCCATATCAGTAGGTTTTTCCCCAGCTATTTCAAACTGGTGATCACCTTCAGGTGTTTCAAAAGTTACAGTTCCCATAGTTAGTCTTTCGGCACAATTGAAAGTTTACCGAGATTTTCTTTAGTAGGTTCAAAAAACTGCCCCGCAAAAGTAGTTCCTTCAGCCCCTTTGTATCTAAATTTATTGGTTTCAGGATCAAAGTCATAAGACCACAAACGTGGTTGTACAGCAGCTTGGTCAGAGTCTTGAGCCAATCCTCTTGTTCGTTCTGCTAAAGGACTTACTCGTGATAAAGTTTGTGCAAAATAATCTCTTCCGAAAGGCCCCGGGTCAACAGGAATGCCAAGCGTTTGAGCAGACAGTATTCTTTGATTTGAGGTGTTAAGACGATTTATTACATCATCGAATCCAGCCAAAGCTTCTAACTGCTTATCTCTAAACACTTTCATGGCTCCCATTAATTTTCTGCCCAAAGGATCTTTACCTGTAGTGATAAAACCTAAAACTCCATTCTTATCCAAGAAAGCAGAATCTATGTAGGCGTTAGCAAGCAACTCAACATCTCTATTGGAAATAGAGTTGGCCGTTTGAGATTTTCCGAGACTGATAGGAATTAATAGTTGAAGAACTCTTCCTATATCCGCTTTAGCGTCTTCTATCTTAGTATATTTTTTATTGGGATTTTTACCCGCTGACTTATATGCTTTTCCTATTAATTCTTGTCCCGCAGAGCCAAATCCTGTGATATCACCCGCTGCTACATTTGCTAAAACAGAATTTAAAAGAGAAATACCAACTTCCCCGCTTATAAAAGCGTTTTCATACTTAGAAAGATTTTTTCTCATTTTGTCAGCCTCAACGCTACCTATTCGATAAAGTTTTGCGTTTTCGAAAAGTTGTTTGTTTAAAACTGCGCTAGTGTCTTTAACAGATGCAATATCTGCTAATACTACATCTTTATGCACAAGATTACTTGGTATCCGACCATTGTTAGCTACCAGGTCTGCCAGACTTACATAAACAAGTTCTCCGTGAGGTCTTGTTTTACTTTTCTTATCTTGGTCGTAGAAGAAGAAACCCTTCCTTCGATCAGCATCACGTTGAGCTTCGTCCTTGGCTACAGCAGACAAAGCATACTTAGCAGCAGACAGGTCTACGCTCCTATCCCACGCTCGTTTTGTTTTCTCATCTTTAGCGAATTCTGCGCCCATACCTTTTAACCCTTCGGCTATGTTGGTAATAGCATTGGGACTTTTCCCAGCCGCAATTCTGAACCCAGCTTCCGCAATAGCCCAGCCTTTCTCTCCTTCGGACATGCCTTGATATTTTGGCAGTTGATCCATGAATTCTTTTTTGTATCTTATCAGAGCCGCACTTCTATCCTCCGCAGTAACCCCCTGTTTATCAGTATCAAACGCCGTGCTAGCCGCCTGCGCGGCTGTTGATGCCAATTGCCCTGGCTTGTCTATAGCCTCGTCAAAAGCTGCGAGGCCGTCTTCGAGGGACGATACTGCCGGGTCAGTACCAGTAGTAGCCGCAGCCTCGTTGGGATCACTGCTGGCTGTTGATGCCAATTGCCCTGGCTCGTCTATTACTGCCGGGTCAGTACCAGTAGTAGCCGCAGCCTCGTTGGGATCACTGCTGGCTGTTGATGCCAATTGCCGTGGCTCGTCTATTACGGCTTCGGCGCGTGCGCGTGCGCGTGCTTCGTCAGCCCCACCGTCAGCCACATCAGGATCTTGGTGCCACTTCTCCCATTGATCAGCTATATATCTTGCTAACTCTCGTCCCGTCAGCCCCAAGCCTTGACCCTCCTTCACAAAATGGGTTTGAATGGCTTCTCTGGCTTCGTCGGTCATCATACTCGATGTGTGATCCCGGCCCGTTGCCGGGTCAGTAAGTTTTTCTGGATAGTCTGGATATTGATATAACCAATCCAACGACCCCGGTGGCTGTCTCCGGGCCGCCGCGTCTGCTGATTCCTCCGGGGGCGGGGTAATGTTGACTGGGTCTACTTTCAGATAGTCACCCACCATTTCCGAAACGGTTGTGGGGGGGGATATGAAGGGAATATCCAGAAACTCCTCTCTGTTTGGCTGCCAAAACTGTGGTTTATATCCGGGGTTGCTCTCAACATAACGTCGCATAAAAGCCTGCTGCGCTCCCGGCTCCCAGCCCTCCTGAGCCTCAACTACAGGTGATCCTTTGACATAACCACCGTTATCCATGGACAATGTGCCACTGCCCTCGGGATTGAGAGCTTCCTGTACGACGACATCTATTAATGGTTGAGAAGACGCGAGGATTCCACCGGGCTGCTCCATGGTGTTTTGCATGGGAGTGCTTATGGGAAGCATTCCACCATTCGCAAACAGTCTTCGTTCCGCTAAAACAGAACGAACGGGGGATCTTCTATTGTTCATTGGCTGGCTCCACCACTAAACCAGTTGGCAAAGGGATTATTCATACCCTTGTTAATACCGTACATACCTATCCCTGCTCCAATGGCCTGGGAAAGTGGACTTGCTGACGGTTCAAATTTCGAGCCCCAACTGGATGTAGTCGATCCAATGTTCGGTTTTAGTATGTCGGACATAAAGCTGATACGGTTGAAGGGCTCGTAAGCCTGTTGCAGTGTTCCTTGTCTCGCCGCGTCTAATTCCCTCTGGGACTGGGTTTGGCCAAGTGCACCGAGTTGGGATTGTACCTGGGCCTGTTGTGCCAGGATATTCTGACCAAGCGGCGCCAAGTTCATCTGCGCTGTGCCTATTCCGGTTATCCCCGTACCCATGCGAACAGCTTCTTCGCCCCGAGCACTCGCCAGGTCTCTTTGGGCCATGCCCAGACCAGTTGTGCCCACACCCAGATTCTGTAACAGCCCCCCAATACCTTGTTGACGTCTTTGCTGATTTTCAAAAGCGGTCTGAGCGGCATTTTGTGCTTGGTTAAAATTACGACTTCTATCTTCGAAGATACGCCGGCTTTGCATATCTGCCAGATTTCTGTTTAGTTCAGATTCCATAAGGCCTTGACGACTGCCGCCGAAGGCTCCTGACTGCACCGCCTGTCCTCTTAGCTGGTTCCTTTGTATATCTCCCTGCCTCTGCATTTCGGCAAGAGCATCCCGGGTAACCTCTTGCTGATACGGGTCCATGAAAGCGGCAGCGTCTGTGGGGCGATAAGCTCCCCCACTTAGTTGTGCTGCCTGTGCTGCCTGATTGAACCTGGCGGGAACTCCCCCAAGAGTTCCCCCCGCCGTATCATACATTCCGGGGACGTTATAACCACGCGACTGCATTGAAGCGAGCGCCGTGCCCAGGGTTCCGGCCCCCGTTCCCAGCCAGTTTTGATACTGACCTATTCCCTGCCCCCTCTGCATGGCTTGCCGTGTCAGAGGATCCATGCCGGCAACCTGGATACCCGGAATATCTACGGGTGTTTCACCACGAGCAAAGGCAGATTCCATTGCTCTCTTTTGAAAGTCCTCAATAAATGGTGCCTGGCGTTGATAATATTGTGTGGTTGTTTCCTCGGCCATCAGGCAATCCCTCGTTCGAAACGATTCATCATGTCATACATTCGAGCAGCGCCCAGATCCCTGTTCCCATGTCCTGCATTTCGGACAGCCTCTGCTGTCATGACGAATTCCCCGTCAGAAAGTCTTGCAGGAATACTGTCAGAGGTCCCTGTACCGCGGCCAATGACTTCGCCGCCTTGCGCGGCATATGTCGGCCTCGTGAACCCGGCTAATGGATTAGCCCCAAACCGCGCAAATAACTGCTCTGGTGTATATTTCGGCTCCCCGTACCATATCTTCCGTAGGGCATGGGCTTCCTCTGTGTTTTTATCGGGTAGCTGTTTCCATTCATGGTAGGCTTCTGCTTCTCGAGCGCCTAGACTGTCGGCACCCCTTGCGGCATCCCCTGGAGATTCCGGATCATCACTTAACGCGTAGACAGCAGCACCGGTCAGCAAGGGCAAAGCAGCTTTTCCAGCCAAGTTTTTGTACCATGGTGGCGCGACAGCTTTATAACCTTCCGGTATCTCTTGTTTCACTTGCGTTCCGTTATGATAGAGTTTTCCATTGTCTACCGTTATGCTCTTAGGATGTACTGTAGCTGTAGCTGTAGCTACTGGTGCTGGTGCTGCTACTCGTTCTGCTACTCGTTCTGCTACTCGTCCTGGTGCTCCTGGTGCTACTGGTGCTACTTCGAAGGACAATCCATCAGACGGGAACTCCGCAGACTTGAATGGGGGACGGTACGTAGTCGCCGCCCCTGCCCCACGCGTGAATGGGGGACTGAACTTAAACGGCCCTGCTGGTGGTGGTGGTGCAGCTAGTGGTGCTGCTACTTGTGGGGTGTAGGAGGGGAACAAGCTGCCACTATACTGATCCCCCCCGAATATTCCTTGCGCCAAAGGATTTGCAGGCCCGGATTTAAACAATGCACCGGCAGCAGCAAACGGTGATGTTAAACCTTTGCCCAAACCCTCCATGAAGCCAGACATACCGCCCTGCTGCGGGTTGAAAGCAGATGTAATGCCTTTACCTAAAGCACCGACCCCGTAGGTAAGAGCCGCCGACTTCATGGCGTCTCCCCACGATCCTCCCTGTAGTTTCGAGGCTAGACCAGACGCGATAATCCCGCCAATACCGGGGGCAATCATATTTCCTACGATAGGCGCCAGGACAGGGAGGGTTTTCTTGAAGACCTTTCCGATAGCCTTGAATATCTTCTTGAAGAAGAATTCCGGCTGACCGGTGATCGGGTTACGGGAATTAAGAGAGTTACCAACGACATAACGATTGGGGTTATCCACCCCCATCATCTTCATCTGCCGAAAAAGGTCGTCCTTCAGTTTGGGATTCGCTTCAAAAATCTCCTCCGGAACAATGGTTTCTCCTTCCGACGCATGGACTATGTACTCATCGCCATAGCGACCAAGGGTTGCCAAACCATTTGCCAAAGCCTTCGCAGTAGGCTCACCGGAATATTTGGGGGAAGTATGTGCCATTATCAGGAAATCTCCAGCACGCTCGCAAAAGCATAAATTTTCGACGCTGTGTCACAGTTGAGTATCAGCGTGTCACCGGCCTCAAGAACAAACGGGCCTGCGAGGGACGTGTCTGCGAGAGTTCCTATGCTGTTCTTCTCTAACGTAACCGTTACAGAAGCGGAACTGTCGGTAATCTTCGGGTACACTACTATAGTTCCAGAATGACTATTATACAATCGAATGTTTTTAACAAGGGCTTCTGTGGCACTCGGACAGGTGTAAATAGTGACATCTCCTGTCGAACCCACCAAAGAAGCGATATTTTTGTATGCCGAGGCCATCAGTTCATAAACCAGTTAATACCGTTGGTGTCATCTTCACCACTGATAACCGAAGGCAGGTCAACGCGGGTAAGGGCACCCTCAACAGTGTGAACCAGACGGCTCATCAAGTTCCTGTCATACACCTCGGGAATTTGCGGGAGACTTGTTTCCAGAAGTTTGACCATTACCTTCTGCCGTCCAACTGAATGTCAAACCGCACATCACCCAGTGTCCATGAGACATCTGACGCGCTACTTTGGACACGCAGGACGGCGGAACGAGATCGCGACCTTACATCTGACTGCGTTGTGGTACTTGTAACAGCGTTGGTGGAATTCGTGGTCAGGCTTTCCCCCGGATAATTTCGTGTTTTCAGCACGTAATCCACACCATCACCAGCCGCACTGGTTATATCGATATCCGGTATAATACGTTTTATAAAAGCAAACTTGTCGCCATCACCTATGTCAAATACCGAAGACTCGATATATGACGACATTGCTGTACCATCATTCGTGGTCCCTGATTCATGGTCATAGATATAATTACTACTGCTCACGGTGCCTGCACCACGGGGTTTGCCGAATAAGCCAATATCAACCCAGGCTGTCCGGGACAAGGAGCCGATATCCCAGGCTCCTTCTGCATAATTGAATTTAACGTAGCGGTCAATTTCAGTGCTGTCTGAGGAGCAGTAAAACCAGAATATTTCGTCAAACATCCTGTTGGAGGCGGCAAAAAACCTCAACCTCTGCTCCAGGTTGATGTCGTCAAAAACGTATCGAAGAAGAGTGCAGGGAATCATTTGAATTTGCCCCGTATACATGAAGAAGTTGTCCGTTTCCATCCAGAACACACGATCACCGGCAGACACCACCGCGTTTGGAGCAATAATTGAGGAGTTGCTGGCCAGAAGATTTAAGGAAAAGGTGAAAGGAATGCCCACAAAACGCATACTGTATATGGACGCATCCGTCCATATCAGAATCTCCTGACGTGTCTTGATCGCCGTAATGATTTCGGAGCCGGACGAAAGCCGCTGGGAACCTGCTGTATTGGTTGCCGTAGGTGTCCAGTCCACGGCGTTTTCCTGATCTGACCAGCGTACAAGTAAAGGATCCTGAGAGGTAGTGTTGATTGTGTTTGGAGCCAGACAAATAACATGGCGATCTGTGTCCGACACAATTACCTGACGGGCAGTGGTCGGTGCATCAGAAGCACCCGTCTGGCTGCTCAGAGCCGTGGCTCTCGTACCCAGACCTAATGTCGCGTCCCAGTAATATATATTGTCATCCCGGACATTCATCAACAGGTCTTCGCCCCAGTTGTCCTGTGACCATAGGCGGGTTTCACCGGCTGTGAAGGGTAGTACAGCATACCCCCACCCGTAAAAACTATTGGCCTCTTTAACAAGAGCGCCACTGTTATGGGCAGCAGCAGTGGTGCCTCGAGTACCGCGAACAACACCGCTGTCCAGGGTATTGGTTGTTTTTCCTGTGTATTGAATTAACTCGTCATCAATCTGTATCAGGCCGACGAAAGTTGCTGTAGCGCCACTGGAATGCGTTGCCGTGGTTGTGCCATCGGCCCCCCTTGTAATATCACCGAGAACGGTACCGGAATTGGTGTTGTATGTGATTTTCTCACTATCTATCTTAATTGTGCCACTGGCGGGCATTCCGGAGGAGTCAGCTAAACCAATCGTTGTGTCTACAACAGTAACAGCGGCACTTGTGGTAGTGGAATCTGTTTCAAAATCGGAGGCGGAGGTAAGGGCTATTGAAGTTACGCTGTCGTTTATGCCGCCATCTAAAGTAGTCTGGGAGTAGGTGAGTGTTGAACCACCCCAAAAGCCAGCGCCCCATCCCACACCTAAAACCGAAGTTTCGACACCGCTATTGATCTGGTAGTTAGCAATGACTGAGGCTCCTCCACCAGCGGTAGATCCGGAATCAGCACTTCCCCCTGTGTCCACTTTGTAACTACCAGCCGACACAACCTGCGTTATGAGGTGTTCCACGTTTATCGTGGCCGCTGTGATTCCATCTGTGGTTGTGGCACCGCTGAAAGTAACATAATCACCCTCGGTTGCTCCGTGTCCGGCAGCAGTTACCGTAATTTCTCCCGAACTCGCACTGCCCGTGGTAATTGGGTTCGTTCCAAGCGTAACTGTACTTCTGATCGGGGTTATGTCGTTGTAGCCGTCACCTTGCCCGATATAGAATTTCTGGTTGGTGCCAATCCCCATGAGTTTCAAAGACCTGAGAGTAATCCATGCGTTTAGAGATCGGGGAGTTCCCACTAACGAGGTAACACTCGTTTTTACCCAACCGCCCAGTTTTTCAGGACGCCCCTTCCTAAAACGTATCAGGTCGGAATCAAACCAGCCCTGTTCGTTCGCAAAAGAGGTGCTCTCGCGATTAATTCCGGGTTTGAACTGAACTTTGGTAAGTGGCATTAGATTGGCGGCTGCTTTTCCATCTCTGCCCGAAAGGCATCTCTCACCTCATCAGTCCAGAGAGCTTCAGCCACTGCCTGAACCGTCGAGTCCTGATCTGTCAGGTCCGTGGGCGTGTGAGTCCAGCTATCGCTGTCT